>Ga0182030_10006514_pt1 | contig 24628 bp, 30 predicted proteins | sample 812S3MmetaG_FD_121299 | JGI IMG/M metagenome (GOLD analysis project Ga0182030, IMG submission 121299) | Permafrost microbial communities from Stordalen Mire, Sweden - 812S3M metaG (Illumina Assembly) | ecosystem: Environmental > Terrestrial > Soil > Wetlands > Permafrost | place: Sweden...
TACGTCGATCGGGTGGCCAAGCGCGCCGGCATCGGCCACGTTCATCCTCACCAGCTGCGCCACACCCTGGCCACCCGGATGATCAACCGGGGCATGAGCCTCGAGGCCATCGCCGCCCTCCTCGGCCATCGCTCCATGCGCATGACGCTGACCTATGCGCGCATCTCGAACCGGACTGTCGCCGAGGAGTACTTCCGGGTCACCCAGGCGGTCGAGGCCAGCTACGAGAGCGGCGAAGCACTCCCGGCCAGCGTCGAAGGGGCCAACATGCGCCGGATAGCCGCCGAGCACCGACGGCTCCTGGGAAACGGTCACTGCACCCGGCCGGCCGGTCTCGACTGCACCTTCGAATCCGTCTGCGAACGCTGCGGCTTCTTTGAGACCGGGCCCCAGTTCCTCACCATCTTGCGTCGACAGCGAGACGATGCCGTCGGCCACGGCCAAGAGGATCGGGTAGAGCTCCTCGACGGCTTCTTGAAGGAGATCGACGGGGAGCCGTGATTATGGTTCCATGGCTCAAGCCCAGGTCCCGCGGATCACCCATGTAATCGCACCATGGGGCTACCCAACTGGGTGACCCAAGCCACCGAGTCGAAAACGACCGCGATCGTGGCAGACCGGCACCTCGGTGTCACCCGCGAATCGGGGGTGACGTGTGCCACCCCCGCTCGCTCTGTCGGGCCGCCTTAGCTGTACGTCGAGTGCATCGTTGTAAAGCTCGGGTTGTTGCTGCCGGGGCCGAGGTAGTTGGCTGGGGCGACCAAGACGCCTGGCAGGGTGTCCGGGAGGAGGAGGCCCGGGTCGGAGTTGCTCGAAAAGGCGCTGTTCACAACCATCGTTGGTCCGTTCCACACGAGCATTCCACCAGCCGTGGTGCCCGCGGAGTTACCTGTCACGACGCTGTGGTTGATCTTCATCGGTCCCCCTCCAGCAAAGATGCCTCCGCCAACGAATACCGCACTGTTGGCTCGAATGATGGAATAGTTGAGTGTCGTCAGGTCCGTGTTGGACGGCCCGCTGGACACCCCCCCACCGTTGCCGAAGAATTGCCCCCCTGCAGTTGAAGAGTTGTTCGCGACCAAGGTCACGTTGAGCGTTGCCGTACCGTTGTTCTGAATACCGCCGCCGCTTCCCCCAGTGTTACCTGACACGGTCGAAAAGTTAAGCGTCGCCGTGCCCCCATTCTGGATCCCGCCGCCGGTATTGCCACTTGTATTACCCGACACCGCCGAAGCAATGAGCGTCGCCGTGCCCTCATTGTCGATCCCGCCGCCGTTGTTGAAGGTGCCAGCCGTGTCACCCGAGACAGTCGAACTGATGAGCGTCGCCGTGCCGTTGTTCTCGATCCCACCCCCGTTGCCATCGCTAGCTGCGTTACCCGACACCTTCGAACTGATGAGCGTCGCCGTGCCGTTGTTCTGAATGCCCCCGCCGCTTCCGCCAGTGGCGTTACCCGACACAGTCGAACCGTTGAGCTTCAGAGTGCCTTGTAGGTCGTTGTCGATGCCACCACCGTCACCAGCAGCCCCCCCGACGTTGTTCGAAACGGTGGAATTGTTGAGGGTCAGGCTGGTCGAACCCGTACAGAGACCGAAGGACTCGAAGCCAGCGTTGCCGCCACAATTGAAGATGCCGCCGCTGCCATAGGTCGAGGTGGATGTGTTGTTCGACACCGTCGAACTGTTCAGGGTCAACTGACCCTGGTTGAACACGCCGCTTGCCACACCCGCGGTGTTGTGCGTCACAGCCGAGTGGTTCAGGGTCAACGCACCGCTGTTCCAGACGCCGCCGCCGATGTTGTTGATGCCAACACCGTCCTGAATGACCAGGCTGTTCAAGACCACGGTTCCAGCCGCGACGTTGAGTGTCGACCCGTACTGAGTTGGGACGCCGCCTCCGTCGAGCGTTGCGGGGCCGGACAACGTCAAGCTCTTGTCGATGTAGAAGTTGCCCGTGCACGTTCCGCTCACCAGGAGCGTCGAGCCGGCGGGCGCGGAATAGATCGCATCCGCCAAGTTGTCGGCCGGGCAGTTCACCGTGATGCCGGCGGGGCTCGCGCTTGCGGGGGCCGCACCCGAGAGTGCCAGAGAACCGCCGGCCATCAAACTCGCGAGGACTGCGACGAAAAGAGCACATGAACTAAAGAAGCGCATGACCAGCCTGCCCGCCCGCTTCTGCGGCAACGGATCGCCGACGCTGCGTCGTGTTCGAACGCCCCTGATTCTCCTGATTGTCACGACATCCCTCCGTCTCGCTCGCGAGGAGGATCCCCGCTTCCCCATACCCCAGAGCGATCGCGCCGAGGTTCTGCCGGCCCGTTCCCCAACGGTTGCAACCGCAATTTCCCAAAGGTGGGGGACTCTGTCAACCCTTGTAGTCAGCGTCTAAAGCAACGGAAGCCCAACTTGGCATCTTGGGGTGTGGGCGCTACAGCCTCTGCTGATCTACCCAGTCCTGATCGGCGAATTGGAGCGCATTGGCGATGTCTTGTAAGCGGTATCCGATTTCGACCAGCCGGTCGATGAGATCGGTCCGATCGAGCGATCGGCGTTTAACCATTGCAGCGTCAGCTTCCCGGTAAGCGTCACATTGGCGAAGTAGTCGTCGCCTTGACGCCTGATCGTGATTGCCACGACCCGAATCTAGGGGCACCTGTCCCCGTACGCCGGCCTGGAGCCGCCGGGAGGGGTCGCCAGGGCAGGTTTCGTAGTACGATTGATAAGTGGATGAACTGCCATCTGCCTTCCGTCACGGGGTCTCGAGCGAGGACATTCAGCACGCCCTTCGAAACGCTCTCGTGGTCGAGCAGGTCGATGAAGATCCGGACAGGTACCTCGTGCTGGGACCTGACAAAGCTGCTCGGCTTCTTGAGCTGATTGTTATGGACAGACCAGCTGGTCCCGCAGTGATCCACGCCATGGGCATGCGACCGCAATATCGGCCGCTCCTTGAAGGAGGATTATGACGAAGAAGACGAACGGCAAGCTGAAGGACGGCACTCCGATTAGCGACGAGATGATCGAGGCTATGGCCGATGAGGCCGAACGTGGGTACGACGTCGATTCCTTCAAAGAGAGAAACCGAGGCGGTCGACCACGCTTGGGTTCTGCGGTCGCATCAGTCGAATCGGTACGCCTAGATCCTGAATTGAAGCGCGACCTCCTGCTGCGAGCTTCAGATGAGGGTGTGAGTCTCTCGGAACTCATTCGCAAGGCGTTGCGGCAGTACGTTGCAGCGTCATAGCTAGGTCACTTCCTGCTTCCATAACTTCGTGGCGAGGAACTCTCGTGCACTCTCCCTAGTTGTAGAGCGCACTGACGTCGCCGAGCGGCACGACTCAGGCAGATCGGCGGTGGTCAGCCTTCTCTGCGACCGATCGCCAGCGGTCCTCAATCATCTCGAGCATCGCCGGGTCGTTCCGGATCTGCTCGGCACGCTCGTCAGTCTGCTGGTACCAGCCGGCAATCACCCGCATCACTCCGTCGTGATCTCCGGCCAGCCAAGCGTCCGTGGGCGTTCGACCTCCGAGCTCTTCGTGCGTCCTGGCGTTCCACCATTCGCCCGAGTCGCCCGAAGAGCTCGCAATCCGGTTTACGAGTTCGTCGGTCGCAGCTTGGCGGCGGGCCTGCTCAATCTGACTCAGCGGCAACGAAGTCACGAAGGCAGGCTACCGAGGGGTGCCTTTTGAGGGCGGACAAACCGGCAAAGATGCGCTCTCAACCATCGGAGCGTCGAAGGGTAAAAAGCGTTGCCTCAGATCGCCATCCCCGCGCTATCCCCGCGCGGCACCGAAGAACAGGGGATGACAGGGGATGCCAACGGTCACCAAGAAACATGGCCTAACCTGGAGATTTCCAGAAACTCGCAGATCAGCGACTATCTCAAAATTCCGCCCTTAAGCGACTGGGGGTCAAGAGGTCCCGGGTTCAAATCCCGGCAGCCCGACTCGAAAGTGCAGGTCAGAGGCCCCGGCCAGAGTGTGTCTGGGTGCAATATCGGACAGGTCGAGGCCATCCCCGAAGCCGGGCCGGGGTGCCCCACTCCGGCTGACTGGGGCACCCTTCGCTGGTCAGATCTTGAGCAACTCATCCGCTCTAGCAAGCCAGAAGTCGACTTCATCGAGCTGCCCGCGCCGGATTGGCCAATCGAGGATCCGAATGAACAGGTGGGCCAGATAGGACTGTGCCTTTAGGTCGTCCAGTCCATCGAAGGCCGATCCAAACAGCCGGCTGCGCACACCTGCTTCACAAGGAAGAGTCAAGCTGGACAGGGCCAAGGTGACAAGGTCGAAACTGGCGTCACCCACCACAGAGAAGTCTGTATCGACCACTGCGGAGAGGGCGCCATCGGCAACCAACAGGTTGCCACGATGAAGGTCCCAGTGGACGATGTCGCGTCCGACGAATGCGGACTTGTCGATCATGCTCCCGAATGCCTCGACCCGTTCAACGAGGGATCGGGTACGCCCATCGAAGTCCCGAAGTGACGAGTGGAGGCAGTATCCCTCCCCTCCAATGGTAAGGGTGTCAATCAAGGCCGTCGGCCAACGAACGGGATCATTTGGCCGGGCCAAGTCGAGCCTTCGGGAATGGAGATCAAGGAGTCGATCCACGAGCTGGTGATCGAAGTGTTCAGGGGGACTCCCTGGCATGAACTCTTGGATCACGAAGCGGACCTCCTCAGCATCGACTACCGATTGGGCCGGAACTGGCCAGCCAGCGACGGTCCGAAGCCTCTCGGACAGGACGACGGCTTCTCCGCGAAGTTGTTGGCTCCTAGGGCGAGCGTCCCACTTCACAACGACCTGCTGACCATCGCCGCCAAGAAATTCGTGAGCACCGGTCTCGCCGCCGGTCAGCCTCCTGATGAGTTGAAACGGCTTCCCAGTCTCACGAGCGAGCAATGAGGCGGCGGCTTCAGGACCGAGTGCCGATGCGTCTCCCATCTCCGGAGTGTTGCACCAGTGATCGATCGAGGGTGTCCCATTCCGCCGGGGGCGGGTCGCTTATCGAGCGTGTCCGAAGGCCCTGGACCGGTCCGGTCTGCGATGCAATAGCCAACCGGGTGGCAGAGCATCTCGGATCGACGTTGACCCGTTACCATGCCAACGAGCCCATGTACGTCATCGATTACGTCATCTATGGGCTGTGGATCGTCTTCTGGGTGGCATGGCTGGTAGCTGGCTTGACCGCCAAGCGGGCAGCTCAGTCACGGATGGGACAGTTCCTCGGCTTGAGGATCGCCGTGTTTGTCGTCGTGTATTTGATCATTCGCTTTGGTGTTCTGAAGGGTCACCACGCCATCGTGAGTAGCCCCACACTCCAGACAATCGGAATGGTGCTGTTCTTGATCGGATTGGCGCTGACCGTGTGGGCCCGAATCCACCTGGGGCGGAACTGGGGCACTCCGATGTCAGAGAAAATGGATGCCGAACTGATCACGACCGGTCCATATCGGTTCATCAGGAACCCCATCTACTCGGGAATCCTCCTCGCCGCTATCGGAACATCGGTCGCCATTAGCTGGTATTGGCTCGTTGCCTTCGTCTTGATGGGCGCCTATTTCGTCTACAGCGCCAACGTCGAGGAGCAGACGATGCAGCGTCTCTTTCCCAACACCTATCCGGAATACCGACGCTCAACCAAGAAGCTGATTCCCTTTGTATTCTGAGCCGTGGGTCATTCAGCAGTCAGCGCGGTTCGCCCCCACCTGCCTCCGAACGCTGCCGGGATTGGGTGCGTCGTTCCGCCTACATTGTCGAGCATGGCGGTTGTCTGTACCTGTTGCTCAAACTCGGTCGACTGGTGGGTGAGGTTGCGATCGCACCCAGACCAGCCGATCTGCCACGACTGCCTCGGCGGTTTGAACGCCCAGCGGGATGGTCAGCTCCAACTCGCCTCCGGAACCTGGCTGGTCACTGGGTTTGAGCCAATCTTCAAGGTTGCCGATGTGGCGCGTTCGGCGTCCTGGTATGAGCGGACCGGTTTTGAGGTGTCTTTTCACGACGACACCTACGCCTTCGCCCATCGCAACCGAGATATGACTATTCATCTCGCCCACGCTGACGGAGACGAGATTGCTGGATCCGGCGCTCTCTATGTCCATTGCCGAGACGCCGACCGCGTTGCCGAGGAATGGATTCTGGCTGGAATCGAGGTAGATGGACCTCGAAACGAGGACTACGGCAAACGGGAGGGTTCGGTCACAGACCCCGACGGAAACTTGATTCGATTCGGAAGCCCCATCAGATAAGGCCCCCGCTCTCGGTCGGACAGGGTGCCCCCGTTCGCTGGGAAGGTGGAACATTCCGGGCGGGCACCCTTGAAGGCCTGTCGCTGTCTGATTCTTTCCCTCCCAGTACCGTGGCGGAAGGAGCCGACTGCACGACGAGGGGAGCAGTGGATGACGGTGGATGACGAAGGGCGGAGTACCGCCGGGCGCGAGGTCGTCCGCTTGATCGGGGTGCCGACTTCTGTCAGCGAACAGGCCCAGCAGTTTCTCGGGATGGATCTTTTCGGTGGCGATGTCGGACGAGCGGTTCCTGAAGACATCGCCGGATGGCGGACTCTGATCAAAGAGACTGACGAATTGCTCGTCGCTGTCATGGGTTCTCTGGTCGAACACATCCGCGATTCGGTTGAGCCCAGATCGGTCGGTGGAGTACCTGTGTTTGTAGTCACTCCAGAGGGTCTTGAGGAGGTCGGCGATACTCGGCCGATCTACTTGGATATCCACGGCGGTTCGCTACTCATGGGCGGCGGCAAGGCGTGCGAAGTGATGGCACGGAGGGCGGCGGCTCAAGTGCAGATGCAGACTTGGTCTGTCGACTATCGGATGCCCCCCGACCATCCCTATCCGGCCGCGCTTGATGACGTCCTCGCTGTGTACCGCGGGCTACTCGATCTTCGGGCTCCCGAGCAGATCGTGGTCGGTGGAGGTTCGGCGGGTGGCAACTTGGCTGCCGCTCTGATGTTGCGTGCACGGGACGAGGGACTGCCCCTCCCTGGTGCACTGATCCTTCTGACGCCTGAAGCCGACCTGACGGAGTCTGGCGATTCGTTCCAAACGAATCTCGGTATCGACAACGTGCTGACCGAGAGCTTGGCTGACTCCATCGCCCTCTATGCCGGTGACCACGATCTCCGACACCCCTATCTGTCCCCCCTGTTCGGCGACCTGGCTGCCCCCTTTCCCCCGACCTTTCTGCAGGCTGGAACCCGAGACCTGTTCTTGTCCAATACGGTTCGGATGCACCGAAAGCTCCGTGCAGGTGGGGTTGACGCTCAGCTGCACGTGTTCGAGGCCATGCCGCACGGCGGCTTCTTCGGTGCCCCCGAGGACGACGACCTGACTGAGGAGATCCGTCGATTCATCGCCTCGCACGTCGCGCCCTGACGGCCGCTGGAGACGCGGATCAACATGGCAGGTGCGTGAGCAACTCAGGCGCTTTCGTGGAAATGAGATCAACACCACCGGGGACGGCTTCGTGGCCTCATTTGATGGCCCCGCCCGAGCTATCCGCTGGGCTCAGGCGATCTACGAAGCCACCGAGAAGCTCGACGTGCGGCTGCGGGTGGGGTTGCATACCGGCGAGTGCGAGGTGGGAGGCGATGATCTTGATGGACTGGCGGTCCACATCGCTGCCCCGGGTGGCAGCCTTGGCCGGTCCCGGAGATGTCCTGGTCTCCGGGACTGTAAAGGATCTAATTGTGGGGTCGGGGATCGAGTTCCAAGACCGTGGCCAACACGAACTCAATGGTGTGCCAGGGCCCTGGAAGCTGTTCGCTGCCCAGCTTTGATGTGCCGCGCCGCTAGGTCCAGGTCCAGACGGAGAGCATCCCTAATCGCCGGCTCAGGGCGAAGCGGTCATGCCTCACGGCCCGACGTAAAGCAGGTCGACACGACGGCATGTCGGCCAACTCGGACGAGATCCAGTCCGCAACCTGTTTGCACAAGAAAAATCCGGGATCGGACAGGTCGAGGCCATTCCCGAAGCCGGGCCGCGGGTGCCCCACTCAGGCACCATTGGAGCAGGGCCTTACATGGTCGAGGTGTGCCTTTCCGCAGAATGGTCCTGCGGATTCGACGGTACGGTGGCGAGCCATGGGTCCCGGAAGGCTGCATGCGCTCATTGATGGTGTCTTTGCCATTGCCCTGACCCTGCTGGTGTTAGACCTGCCAAAGCCGCTCTTCTCGACGCACCTTGTGCACGTGCTCCTCCGCCAATGGCCCTCCTACGTTGCCTACCTGGTGTCCTTCTTGACGATCGGCATCCTCTGGATTGAGCACCATGGAATGATGAGCGCGGTCCGGGGAATCGATCGAAGGTTCCTGGAACGCACGCTGGCCTTCCTGCTCTTCATTTCAATCATCCCGTGGCCGACGGCACTTGCTGCGAACTATGCCGATCGTGGCTTCTCCGATGCCAGGGCGGTAGCGGTTTTGTATGCGGCAACCATGCTGATGATGGGCATTACGTTCGCTTGGGGGTGGCGCTATCTGACAACCCACCCGGAACTGGTTGCAGAGCCCGCTCGTCCGGCCTTTCCCGCCGGTACGCGACGAGCCCTCTTCGGGGGGCTTGTCTACCTCGTAGCGATCGCCGTGGCGTTCCTCAGCCCGCTCGCCTCGTTCGCCATCGACGCCGTCGTGGCGGTCTACTTTGCTCTCTCACGGAGCGAGGTCCCGGGGTTGATCGTCCAATCAGCTCAGGTGGAAGGTGACGGATAGGAAACGACAGCATTCCGTTGCGACCCGGCTGCCCCGGTACGCCGAATCGGGATGCGTTGACGCATGTGAGTGCTGCGGCTCACCTGACAACCATTGCCAGCTCGGGAGGTTGAGGTAGGTGCCGATGATTTGGTGGCCGAGCGACGAGTTGGTGAGCGCCGTCATCGACGGAGAGGGCCCATGGCCATCTAAATCACCCACATCAAATGGCACTTTTGTGCCCTTTGATGTCGACAAGTACGACGGTCTTGCTGTCGTCATTGGCTATGGCCGCAATCGCAAGGGCCGTGAGGTTCTTGGAACCGACGAGTTCCAACAGAACGATGCCGGAGCGTGGGAGCACTTGTCGGGCGGCGGGAGTGGGTGGTCGCGGAGCCCACGCTGGGACCTCGAAGACGGAAGAGAGGCCCTCCACATGCGGATGGAAGGGTCGACCGGAACATCGCCCTTCGACGCCCGACGAGAATTCTCCTTTGCTGTATTTCTGTGTGGACCAGCGGTGACGACAGTTAAGGTCGACCGACGCCACGGCACCAGAGTCGCTGATGTCGACGGGGGGCCCGGCTGGCTCACCGTCCTCTGGACTCCTGGCGACGTCGCCGCGGTCACGGCATATGCGGCGGACGGACACGAGTCCTTCTTCTGGACTTCACCGACCTAGCCCTCCTGTGGAAGCACGCCTGAGCTAGGTGCATCCCAGAATGCCGGACTGAGGCCCGTCTCCTCAGGTCATGATGGAGGTATGTCCCCACGACGCGGGCTACCAGATTCGGAGCTGACGGTCGGCCTAGTGGTTGACCTATGGCCTGAGAACAGTCCAGGTGTGAGCCATCTCTGATAGCGGTTCTGAGCAAGGCTTTGGCAGCTGGGGTATCCCAAATACGCGGGTTGCATGCGATTGCATGCGAGTCAGATTGGGCGAACCCATCCCACGCGCCACTGGCATCCGTCCTGCTCGAAGTCATCCAGCCAGTTGAACTCGACTGAACTGCCCGGGACGAGGTCAACGCGACCCTCAATGCCCTGAAGGCTCGCGAAATGCACGAAACCGAGTCCTGGGCGATCTGACGTCGTGATGGCGCCCCAACCTTCCTCGCTGTGCCAGAAAGAGACAGTGCCACGAGTGACGACGAGCGATCGTATCCCGCCGCCCAACGGTGTCACTCAGCTGCCTTCTAAATATCCCCGTACGCCTGGTGCGGGCGACCACGTGGCGTGCGGTCACTGATAGCTAGGCGGTAACCCCAGCGATAGCAGTAGTCGATTTCCATCCCGCAGATAGCTGGGGGTCTTGACGATAGATGTGAGGTTCGTCCAAGACTTGTCGGGATTGTGACCCCAAGCGTTCAATGCTCGAATGTCCTGTTCGATGTCCTTCACGAAGGCACTGACCGCTGTCTGGTCACCAAGCGGCCATGACTGACTCTGCAGCTGTCGTGCCAGAGTCGACATCGGACGGGTCATGGCGGCGACTTTGGGAAGTGCCCCTGAATCTGCCTGCAGGAGGTGCTCGGCGTACGCCACGTTGATCGGAGTAACCGCGGCCTCGTAGGTCTCATAATCCCGGAGGAACTGGACTGCAATGTTAGAAGGTCGGCGAAGGGCGAACCCGTCGTCTAGAGGACGTGTGGGCGCCAAGAACACGCCGCCTGTAGTCGAGAGAACCTGTGCGTTCTCATAACGCAGCCGTGGTGGACGATGGTCTACCTCCAAGTCACCAAACGCAACAGGCGAGGTCGCCGGGTAGGGCACGTCCGTGGTCGCGGCATACCCCTTTGCCGGATCTTCTTGGATCCATTCGGCTTGCGTGAACTGGTCAGTAGCTCCGTAGTGGACTTCCACCGATCTGCTCCAGCCCACAGTCAAGTTGTGGACCTTGAGATCCCAACCCTGAGCGTTTCGAGACATGTCGAAAGCGATGAGATCACCAGGACGGGAGAGTTCGACGATCGGCACAAGATGGTATCCCCGCGTTGTGTCACTCCAAAAGACCCCGTACGCACTTGAAGGTTGTGGGGGCCCGGCAGAAGTGGAGACGCTCTGATCCGAATACGTGCCAAGCTGAATGAAAGGTCCGCTCGGTGACCTTGTCTGGAGCCCGATCCAGGTGGCCGAGGCGCCGAGGGGTGACGTCGAGAGCACCGCGGGAACTCGCCACTGCGCACTGATCTGGTCAGCGTTCGTCTGGGCTCGATAGCCACCGAAGCCGGTAGACGGCCCAACGCCGATCACATTCGCACCACCGACGCGACTTGGAGCGCGACCCGCCCCAGCGAGAACGGCGGTGAGAGCAGCCGAACCGGCCAGCACGACCGTGAGCGACCAGGGAATCCATCGCCTCCGACTCGCTGTCACCAAGCCCCTTTCCCGAAGAGTCCATCAAGGCCTCTGGAACCGTATCGGCCAACATCCGGGGGGACAGGAGTGTTATAACCGCACGTCCAGGCATTGTCAGATCATTTTCACCCGAAACCACAATAGATCGAGCCTCGCCGAGGAAAGCAGGGTCGTCGCGGAACGGCCTGCCCCAGTTCGCCGGAACGGTGAGATGCTCGGTCCGACCACAAACGGGGTGTCCCACTTCGCTGGGACGGTGGCAAGATCAGGTGGTGACACATCCCCAGTACGGCGCCACGCTTCGAGCGATTGCGCGTCTGGATCACGCCGACAAACTCTTGAATTCAGATCAGCGGAGTGCGTCAGGCTGGACTCCCGACGTAGTGGATCGCGTCGGGCAGGGGATCCGGGCCTGCCGATGGTTCCTCTCCACGGCGTTTGATCCACCGGGCCAGTTCGGGACCTGGTTGCGTGCGACGCTGAACGAGGCGGGCCTTGGGCCTGAGGGCGACCAGGATGCGACATCTGTGGCGGCTTGGAACGCAGCGGGCGCTGTGGACGATCTCAGGGCGAACTGGCTCCCCGAATGGTCCATGACTGATCCGACGTGGCCTCTCCGGACACCGAATAGGGGATACCTCTAGCGCCAGACTGCCGTATAGGGGATTGCATGGAATCGTCTCCTACCGCCGGGATAGAGCTAGTTGTCGCTCTGCCCCCATGCCGGAAATACAGGGGATTCGGAGATCATTTCGATGGGCGGGGTCTGCCCTGAAGGCGACAACGCCTCCCGAATCACCGAGCCCAGCTCGGCGCCGTCCGACTGACTATCCCCGTCCGCCGGACTTGATCGAGGGCAGTCCGGGAATACATAGGGTGGATGGATGTCATCATTTCCACCCTTCAACCATTACGCCTTGACAGTTGCCAATCTCGAAAGAAGCATCGAGTGGTACGGGCGCCTCTTCGACTCGCCGCCTGTTGCGATCATGGACGAGGACACTTTTCGAGCGGCGATTTGGTTTGAGCCGATGTTCGCAATCCACGCAAATCACGATGAGCTGGAGGGTGATGTATTCGATGAAAGTCGAATCGGACTCGACCACATTGCCTTTGGTTGCACCAGCCGAGAAGAGCTCGAATCCTGGCCGGCACGACTCGACGCCTTGGGTATCGAGCATGGTGCGATCTTGGATCGACCCTACGGCGCAGGTCTCGCCTTTCGGGACCCGGACAACATTCAGCTCGAGTTCTTCCTACCGACGAGCTCTTAGGCTGCTGAGTAGCAAGTACGCCGGATAGTGGAGCGTGCGCGTAGGAATGTGACGGAAGCGCTCGGCATCCCGGTTGACGCCAACTCGCTGGTGACCGATAACTGGGCCTATTCATACTGGCGAACCTCGATGCATTCCCGCACGCCGGGCCGGGCTCCCACCTCAGGCCCTCGGAAGTCCTTACACTTGAAACGTGCCTGCAGTTGGCTGGGCCTTCCTGGCTGTTTTCGTTGTCGTTGCGGCGGCCGCAATGGTGGCCTTCGTGACTACGGATTCCAGGCGCGCGCCGTTCCGAGTTCCTAAGCAGATGTTGCGAGAGAAGGCAGGTAGTAGACCCGGTCTCGCGCCAGTGCGCCTCGTCCTGCCCCAGTTCGACGGGGAAAGGAGATCCTCTTTGAGCATCCCAGGATCAGGTCAGGATGCTTATCGTGATGAGGGTGGCGTCAAAGAGAAAATGCGCCACGATCGGTCGGGTGAGTCGGCCGTTCTTCTGGAAGGATCTCGTCATGAAGTAAGCGAACGGGATGGTGAGGACAAACCCAATGCCGTAGTAGACGTGATAACTCGTCCTAAGCGCCATGGCCAGGATAAGAGCACTTCGCGGAGTCCAGCCGAACTGGTGCAACCGCGTCATCAGGTACCCGTTCATGACGACCTCTTCCGCGATAGCGGTCGTCGCCGAGATCATGAGTCCCCAAATGACGTAGTAGCCCGGGACATGGCCAACCGGCGTCTTGTTGAGCAGCGACGAGTGGCTCGCCAGAAGCGGTATGAGCGGTATGAGGAGTACGACCTCGGATCCAAAGGATGCAGCGGCTAATCCAAGAGCTGGGACGACGTCCATTCTGACGGTGGGCGCCTCCAACCCGAGTCGGGCGGAGGTGTCACCGGTGCGGTTCAAGAGGAAGAGCGCCAAAGGCACTACAGACGCGACCGGCAGGTAGGCCAGCATGCCGACGAGCATGTTGGTCAGCTGATTCTGCCTGATGTACACCGGAAATCGCGTCACCGTCCCGACCCCGCTCGCGTGCTGGGCGAGAAGCACGATCGCAGCGGCGACGCCCGGGGCCAAAAAGGCGATCATCACGAAGCGGGTTTCCCAGATCAAGCTTCGTCGTGTCGGTTCGCTGATCTCTAGGTGCGTGTCACCAAGTCCCTGCGAGGTAGGGGGTTGCCGGTCCAATTGGCCTGCGTGAGATGGTGCCGGTGGAACTCCCCGCTGGAGAGGAGGCGATGGCAATCCAGGAATGTGGACGTGTTCTGTCCACTCGGAACCGTTCCAGTACCGAAGTAGTCCGTCAGCGCCAACAGGGTCCTGGTACCACCCGCCAGGGGGGTCGGTCGTCATGAGAGCAACGCCATCAAGGGATTGTGTCAGAGGAATCACTCATCGGGCCGCGGACGTTGAACGAATCCCGCTTTGAGGCGACCTTGAGGATCTCACGTTCCTGGTCGCTCGGCGTTAGCGTCAACCACTTGCTATCGCAGACACCCAACGCTTCGGAGGCTGCCGTGACCCAGGTCCGTGTCCACAATTTCTCGATCTCACTGGACGGGTTTGGGACCGGCGAGGGTTTGACGTTCGATGCCCCGTTCGGACATGCCGGCCATCGTCTGCACGAGTGGGTGTTCCCCACCCGGTTCGGGCGCTCAATCATCATGGGTCAGTCAGGTGGCACGACCGGTGTCGACAACGCGTTCGCAGAACGCCTGAATGTCGGGTTCGGTGCCGAGATCATGGGCCGGGGCAAGTTCGGCCCGCAGACCGGCCCATGGACTGATCTCGGCAACGACGACGAGTGGCATGGCTGGTGGGGGCCGAACCCGCCATTCCACACGCCCGTGTTCGTACTCACGCACCATCCGCGCCCGTCGATCGAGATGGAGGGCGGCACCGTGTTCCACTTCGTCGACGCCTCTCCGCCGGAGGCTCTCGACCTCGCCCGGCAGGCCGCCGGTGAACTCGACGTGCGCGTCGGTGGCGGCCCGACAGTCGTCCGCGACTTCCTCGCCGCCGACCTTATCGACACTCTCCACGTCGTACTGGTTCCTATCCTTCTCGGCCGCGGTGTTCGACTGTGGGACGGTCTCGACGGCATTGAGGAGCGCTACTACAGCGAGGCAGTCTCGTCACCGAGCGGGGTCACCCATCTGACTTTCACACGCCGTGACGATCCCTCCTGACGAGCTCACGACCTGCCCCATAACAGTGACCGGCAGTGAGGCAATGTCAGCACTGCTTGGTGGGTCGAATAGTCCTAGAGGGGTAACACTGGTCCAATAACCGAGGGATCGAACCAATCCAACGGAGCAGATGTGCCTCCCTCGATACGCCCCCGAGCACACCGGCATTTCATCGACTAAACAGGGCACCTCCAGAGGGGCGTGGAGGTTTGGCGATCATGCTGAAGAAGGCACTTCCGTTGGTAGTTGGAATGGCGGCGGCGTTGGGGCTCGTCGCTCCTGTCGGCGGTGCCGGCGCCAGCTCGCCCTCATCCCATATCGTCCCTCTTGACTGCTCGAGCGATGGCGGAGACCAACGGACCACCTACGACGCTTCGGTCCAGCCAGGAATCATTGTGCCGGACTTCTCCGGCTGGCCGTATTCTCCGGTGACCTTCACCGCCTACGGCTTCAACCTGCAAACTGGCGAGCCTCAGATCATCGGGAACTACAACGAACTCGGCACAAGCGACCACCTCGTCGCGGCGTGGATGAGCAGTACGAACTGCTTTGGTTCCGCCGGCGGGGGCGACGTCTCACGCAACGCTTGGATCGCAGACGCCACCGGGCACGTCTTCGGTGAGAGTGATTCCACCGGACCGCCTGCCAACAACTTCGGCGACGCCTCAGGGTTGCCACTCAATAGGCCCATCGTCGGAATGACTCCGACTTCTGACGGCAACGGCTACTGGCTGGTTGCAGAGGACGGCGGCATCTTCACTTACGGCGACGCCAACTTCTACGGGTCGGCCGGGAGCATCCGATTGAATCAGCCCATCATCGGGATGTCAGTTACCACAGACGGAGGCGGCTACACCCTGGTCGCTACTGATGGTGGGGTCTTCAACTACGGGGACTCTCAGTTCTACGGATCACTCGGAAGCCTGAGCCTGAATTCGCCGATAGAGGGGATCGTCAACACGCCTGACGGTGGCGGCTATTGGATGGTCGCCGCTGACGGCGGTGTGTTTGCGTTTGGTGACGCTCCGTTCCTCGGATCCGCCGGTGGCCAGCACCTCGCCTCTCCCATCGCCGGTATGTTCGCCAATGGCGGCGGCTACACCCTGGTCGCTCAGGATGGCACCCTCTATCCGTTCGGATAACCCCAGATCGGCAATGGCTGAGGTTTGCAGTTCGCCGGTGGCTGCCGCCGTCAGGTAGTTGCCGTGGTGCTAACTGCCGGCGTCCCGTTCCGACACCACAGGTTGGCCGGCGCACCGGCGCACGGATTGGGCATGGACGTCAGTTTGGGGAGAGGCTGCATAACGACACTGGTGGCGTGGGGGTAGTGAGCCGAAGAGCAGGACGAGCCACTCAACAGTCCGGCGTCGCATTCCAACTGGATGGCGAGGTTCACGTCGGTGTTCTTGCCGAAGAGGCCGGCCGACGGGGTAAGGGTGCCACAGGTAGCTGGCGTCTGCTCGGGATGCCCGTCCTGTGCGTTGGCGCTGGTGGCCGGTCCGAGCACGTGGCCCGACGAAGCGTCGACACGAACGTTCCCCGAAAAGCAGTTCACCGGCCGACCGCCGCCGGCGATGAGGTTAGCGAAGTCGGCGTTGCCGGGATTCCCAAAGAACCCGTTTCCTGAGAACGTGTTGTTGGACAACACGCCGCCCCACGCGTCGTAGAGACAGCGCAGACCGGAGACCTTGAGGGACGTGGCGACGATTCCCCCGGTTCCTCGGCACGTCCGCCCGTCGGAGGTCAGGTTCCCCTCGGGATACGGGATGAAGGCCATCCCCCAGGCACCGTTGTCGATGAAGGTGTTGTTGGTGATCGTGTCGTAGCGCCCGCCCGAGATCGTCATCCCGGTCCCGGTGGGCCCGAGCCCGGCCGTGCCCGAGATCGGGACGTTCGGGTTGTTGTTGTTCTCCAACGTGTTGTGGGTGAACACCCAGCAGCGGGTCGTCGAGGCCGCCCCGGAGCAGCGGCCGTCCTGGGGCGGCGGGGGGTCACCAGTGAGGGCGGTGTTGGTGTCGAAACCATCCTTGTTGTTGTCGAACATCGAATTCTTGACGATGACCCGACCGCCTGAGTTCGTGCCCGAGTATCCGAGCGCGTTGTCTTCCATCCAGGCGTGGTTGATGGTCACGTTGCAGACCCGCTGGCAGGCCCCCACGTATATTCCCGAGTCGGAGAAATTGTTGGCGTAGAGGTTGGTCAAGAAGGCGGGGCCCGTGGAGTCAGAAGAGAAGATCCCGTAGAGGGCGCACCCGGCGCAGACGCTTGGATTCGTCGGGTCGCTACTTTTGAAATAGGTGGACGTTGCCGTTAGGTAGTTCCCCGAGTAACCGCTGAGCCCGATCTTCGACGAGCCCGCGCCACCGTTCCACCAGATCTCGTTGCCGGCATCCCCGGTCCCGGCCAGGAAGTTGCACACCGTCAGGTTCTCGACACTGACCCCGTTGGCCTTCCAGATCAGGATCCCATTGCGCCCCTTGCCGCCCAACGTGTTCTGATCGGAGGCTGCTGCGCTGCACGGTGTCGACGCCTTGGCCAGGGTCCCGTCGACTATGACCGAGTTACGGTTCATCCCGCGCAAATGGATCCGGGGTGTGGTGATGTCGACACCCCCGTACCAGCCGTCGGATAGGTCCGAGCCACTCGGTGCGTCGGCCCCCATGTCCCCCTTCTCGTGGTAGTCGCCCGGGGCGATCAGGATCCAGTCGGAGGGTTTGGCGGCATCCACCGCAGATTGGATCGTCTTGAAGGTCGACGACTTCGGAGTGGCGATACCTCCGAAGGTGCCGACGTAGAGTACGCGCGGTCCGTTGGTCGCTGCCGAGGCCTGACCGGCCGCGACAATGCCGGAGAGGGAAACCAGCAGAACGAAGGCCAGACAGACCACATTGAGATTACGGATCCGACGATGTGCGCGCTCCATCATTCACTCCCCGCTTGACCGGTCCCCGACACGCTAGACGCATCGAATGGCGCGGACACGTATTCGACGTCGCCGCAGCAAAGGGTGGTCCCATATCGCCTGTGTCCTCAAAGGGAAACGCAACGGCCTCGGCGACCGCGTCTGATGGTGTCATCCAATCGAGCGTCCGTCGAGGCCTCGCGTTGCGCAGGCGGACGATGGCGTCACGCTCGCGCTGTGTGGGCTTGGAGGAGATCCGAAGCCCTTCGGCGAGTACCGGCGGAGAACCCCGTTGGTGGTCTCAGTGTCGATCGTGAACTGGACGTGCTGGTCATTTCGGACCCTTGACCCCAAGTGATCGAACGTCGCAATTGTGCGGGCGGGAGCGGGGCGCGTTTGGCGGAGGCCGTGCGGACCACTGCGGCTTGTGACAGTTGGGAAGCCGAAGCAAAACCACGGAGCGACTGTGGCGCTCGGAAAGCTTGTTGACATTCGTCGAGGCTCGGGCATAATCAACCCATCAGTTGATTAGCTGTTCAGTTGAGTACCTATGGCCAACGATCCCCTGAGTCAGACATTCGCCGCCCTCGCCGACCCGACCCGACGGGCCATCCTGGTCCGCTTGGCGCAGGGTCAAGCGACAGTGAACGAAGTCGCCGAGCCCTTCGAAATGAGCCTCCAGGCAGTCTCCAAACACCTCAAGGCTCTGGAAGCAGCCGGGCTGATCTCGCGGGGTCATGATGCGCAGTACCGACCCTGCCATTTCGAACCGGCACCGTTGGAGGCCGCCAGCAGCTGGATCACGACCAACCAACGGGTGTGGACAGAGCGGTTCGACCAACTCGAGCAGCACCTGAAACGCATGAGACACGACCAGAAAAAGGAGAAGGAATGATGAATGACGCACCGACCGAATTGGGTGAACTGACCATCACACGGATTTTCGAGGCCCGACCGAAGGTCGTCTTCGAATGCATGACCACCCCCGCCCATCTGACCCACTTCTGGGGACCGGTCGGCACGAGCACGCCGCTGGAGGGGATCACGGTCGAACCCCGTCCCGGTGGCCGCTTCGAGACGGTGATGGTCAACGATGAGACCGGCGACAAGTATCCGATGCGGGGCGTCTTCGTCGAGTTCGACCCGCCCCGCACGTTCTCGTTCACCGAAGCGGACGTTGCGGGCGGCATGACGACGTCGATCGTCTTCAACGACCTCGGTGACGGGCGCACGGAGACGGTCACCCATCAGACCAACGTGCCGCAGATGCTCATGAGTCCGGAGGCCCAGGCCGGCCTGGAGACGAGCTTCGTCAAGTTCGATGCCTATCTGGCCACCTTGTAACGAGAGGTCCTCTTCCCGGGCTTAGGTCAACCCCCAAATCATCAGACCCACGAGGACCCAGGGGAGGACTGCGAGAGCCACAGCCAGCAAGGCCCAGGGTCGAGCAGATGCCTCGGGTCCAAGAACCTCGTTCGCCGCAGCGAAAAGGCGCGGCTGCTCATTGAACGCGAGCTGGTGCCGGTCGCGGTGCGGCCGCAGGTTCTGACGCGTCAGTGGGTGCTGAGGAGTGCTCAAGGGTTCCGACCTCCTGGAGACGTGACTCCGACGAGGCCACAACGCTACTGAATCTCAAGGGTTTTCACAACGAATGAACAACAAAATCCTTCAACTCCCATTTTTCGGAGGACCCCTTCCTCCCTGCATCGGGAAGATGGGCTCGCCGCCGTGCCTGGGCGGGCCCGCCTTCGAGCCACGCACGAAGGATCACGTTCCCGCCGCTGGCGCTGAGAAGGGTCCGTCGGGCCACCATTCCAAGGGGGGCACGAGGCCATCTCCGACCTTCATCCACAGTTCGGTTCGATGGTTCTTGCAGGTCCACAACGGGCCCACCCTGCCTTCCGCATCGATCCCCGTCGCACCGTGCACGCGGGACAGCGCTTTCCCACACCCTTCCTTCGAACAGCTGCCGATCCATTCGGATGAGTCGCGGTACACCCGATCGTGCGCAGAGGTCATGGATTCCGCCTGAAACTTGTCGGACCAGAAAAATACAGCGGTTTCCGATCGCTCATGCCGAATTTCAGGCTGATCACGACCCGGACGCCATTCGTCACGCCCGATGCACCGAAGCATCTCCCTTGTGGGGGGCCGCGTTCGCTCCGATCGGGGAGCGGTAACTTCGAGGAGCCGGGTCACGGAAAACCGCTCCTCGTCAGTCACGGGTCGTGGGGATACGTGGCCCGGACCTGATCGGGAGGATGCCGCGTCGAGGTGCCCGTGTTCCGGCTCTCCGCGGCGGATCTCCGGGTTCTGTGTCATGACTCGTCAAGGTGCCTCATCTATCGTGATCTCACATGCGGGCCGTCCCATCGCCAGGTTGGGCGGACGTCGCCGGCTCGGCGTTTCTGATCCTTGCGGTCTCTGTGCCGACGATGATCATCGAAGAGGATTGGCACGGCCGGCCGATGATCGACCAACCCACACACCTCTGGATCATCGCGGCATGCGTCGTCGCCGCCGCCTTCTTCGCCGGGGGAGCGGTTGTCGCCTTCCGGAGGCCCGTCGCTCCGACCAGATACGCCGCAGCGACGGGGATCTTCGCTGTACTGGTGCTGCTGATCGGGGGTCTCTACCGGAGGCTCTGGTTGGTCCATGAGCATGTATCCGTTCCCGTGCAGCATCTCTGGTGTCGCGGCGTCAGCGCCGCCGTCGCCATGAGCCTGGCCGGCTCCGTTCTCGGCAGACAGCTGACTCGCTGACCGAGGGCCGAGAGCCGAGAGCCGAGAGCCCGAACGTCAGCTGCCTTTCGTGCTCCCTCGACTCCCCGGGGGCGGGCCCTGTCCGCACGTTCGCCTCGAAGGCCAGATCACGAACGCTTCAGACCCGTGAGCAGCGATATCCGAGTCGGCATGCAATTCGCCCGGCTCTCGGAGACCGAGCAGGCGATCACCGTTGCGCTGCAGACCGGATCTACCGTGGGTTGGAGGGCAAGGAGTACTTCTCGAAGAACTGCCACATCGTCTCGTTGGCGTTCACGAGGATGATGCCCCGTCCGACACCGGCCAGGATCCAGGTCTTCTTGGGGCCCGTGTTGAGCGGGCTGCCCGGCCACACGTGTCCCGATCCGGTGAACCGCCACAGAGCGACTTCCGCGCCGGACCGGCACGGCGCATAGGTGATCGGCGTCGCCGTTTCCCCTGCAGAAATGGAGCCGGCCGCGCCCACGATCGTTGTGCCGGTCGTGGGCTTCTTCGGACAGCCATCCGCCTTGACCCACTGGTCAATGCCCTCCATCACGGACAGACGGAGTTGCGGGTTTGTGCTCGGCGTCCCGTCGAACTTGGCGATGGGGTCGTTGACGCTGTGGAATTCCATGGTCGGTACGGACCGCGTCGGATGGATGACCGGCATCTCCACCTGACCCGAGATCGACGAGATGGCGGCCAGGTGATCCGAGGCTTCCGCCGCCATGGCGTAGGCCATCATGCCGCCGTTGGAGATGCCCGTCATATAGACCCGGCGCAGATCAACAGGGGTCTTGGCAGCGATAGCGGAAATGACCTTGAGGAGGAACCCGACGTCGTTGATCTTCTTTGTGACGGGAAGGCCGCAGCACATCCCGGCGTTCCACCCGTACTGCGCGTTCTTGGCGATCGGATCAGGCGTGAGGACCTTGGAGATGCGAGTCCCGTCGGGATAGGCCACCAGGTAGCCGTTCATGTCGGCATTGGGGTCCATGTCGGAGGTGATCTCTTCGAGCTGGGCATTCTGGGTGGCGCCATGGAGATTGAGGACCAACGGCAACGGCTTCCCTGAAGCCGCCGCTGGCGGCACATGGAGTCGGTAGTCACGCTCCAGACCGTCGAACTTCAGCGTGAAGACATACGAACCGCTCTCAGGCTGCAGGAACGGCGTCGTGCTCGTGGTCGTCGCCCCGGTTGAGCTGGCACCTGCGGTGGCCATGCCCGCCAGCATGATGATGGCCGTCAGCGCGGTGGCGAGAGCACCGAAGGACCCTCGGCGACCCCGAACTCGGCCATTCCGACGTACGTCCATGGCACAGCTTCGCATGGGGTGCCGCATCACGCAGGGACGCGGCAGGCAGCAGCGACAGAGGTGGGGCCCGGCGCGCGAAGACAGCCCGGCGTGGACGACCGGGGATTTCTCCGGTCGATCAGGCCACCCGGCGTCGGCGGATCATCCGCCGTTCCGTATCGGTGGTGCCGCCCCAGAGTCCGGTCAGGGACTCATCCGCCAGCGCGAACTCCAGACATTCCAGACGAACCGGACACGTTTCACAGAGTGCCCGAATGACCCCGTAGTCGGACTTCGGACCCCGAACGAAGTCCGCCGGTCCCTGCCCTCGACAGGCGGCCTTCTGATGCCACTCTGACAGCATCGTTCCTCCCGAATTCCCTAGCTTCAGTCAGGATGCTGACAGCGACACAGCGGTTGAAATAGAGCCGACCGGACCCAACCGGCACAACAGACCGACAACGCCGGTGCGGGTCCCGGACGGGTCGGACAAACGCTTCGGGCCTCCTCGGACGGCGCGCAATCGGGTCCCGGGTGCAGCGTGGTTGCACCGCAGCTGCGCCCGCAATCGGGGGACAATTCTACGGAGAGACCCCTCGGAGCGAACGGACCGAAATGGTACTTTGCCCGAGCTGATCCATTCCCGGGCACGAGGGGGCGAACGGAAGGTGAGACGGCACCATGCTGGCGCGCACGTCGCGTCGATCTCGATGGCACGCGCCGCGCTCGCGATCGTGGCGGGTGTGGGTTCGACGCTGCTTGCCGTCTCCGCCGCGCCAGCGTCGGCCGGAGCCGCGGGCCTTTTGCCACCGGCGAATCCTTCGGTCAACGTGTCTCCTCAAGTCGTGCCCGCCTGCACACTGACGCCGGTGGACGACACCAGCCCGGGCTGCATCGACTCCGTGCTGCACAACATCAACGACGCCCGGTGGCTGGAAGGGCTGGGGCCCATGGTGCTCCCGAACAACTACGCCACCGACAGCGTGCCGGTGCAACAGTTGATCATTGCGGACGAAGAGCGGGGTGACCGTGGCCTCTCGCAGTTCGCTGGTCTCGATCCTGCCCTCGACACAGTGGCCCTGACCGGCGCGCTGGGCAATGCAGACCCAATGCCGCCCAGCAGCTACGTCGACAACGGGGGAGGGTCGAACTTCGCCCTCGACTACACGCCCCTCGGCGCCGACTTTGCGTGGATGTACGACGACGGGTACGGCGGCACCAACCTCGACTGCACATCACCCGGTGCCGCCCAGTGCTGGGGTCACCGGGACAACATCCTCGGCCCCTGGAGCACCACGGGCACGCAGACCGCACAAATGGGCGACGCCGACACGAGCTCCGGTCAGTACACCCAGATCTTCATGAACCAGGTCGACCCCGCCGACCCGCTCACCGACCCCATCACCACGGGCGCGCTGCCGACGCCGGCGACCGCGGCCGCCCCCGACGTGGTCCAGGTCATGCCCGCGTCCACTCCGAGCGCAGCGGCCGGTACGCCGGTGACGATCGAGGGCAACTACTTCGGCACGGCGGCGACGCCACAGGTGTTCTTCGGCGGAGTCGCCGCCACCAACGTCCACGTGGACTGGGACGGCGAGCTCACTGCCGACGCACCGGCCGATCCGGCGGGCACGGCCAAGGACCAGGTCGTGGTCACTGTGTCCACCACGGCCGGATCGTCCAGCTCCACCGGGGTGGCCCAGGTCAACGAGTTCACCTATGCCCCGACGGCCTCGCCGACCGTGTCATCGGTCTCGCCGGCCTCGGGGCCCGAGATTCCCTCCGGCACGGTGACCCTGCACGGGACCAACTTCGTGAATGGGGGGGTTGCGCCCATCGTCGACTTCGGTGCAGTCGCGAGCATCGGCTCCATGACCTACAGCGCGACGCAGATCACGACCACCATTCCGCCGGGCATCAATCCCGGCACCGTCAACATCACCGTGACCACGCCGGCGGGCACCAGTGGGATTTCGGCGGCCGACCGGTACACCTACACCGGCTCCGGGACCACGGCCGCACCGGTCATCACCAGCGCCGACCACACCACTTTCTCGGCCGGTACGGCCGGCGTATTCAACATCACCACGACGGGCACACCGGGAGTGAGCGCAGTCACCGACGCCGCCTTTAGTGGCTGCACCCCCTCCGCCCTGCCGGCCAGCATCGCCCTGAATTACACCGGCGGCACGACCGCCACTCTGGACGGGACGCCGCAACCGGGCGACGGGGGCACGTTCACCGTCTGTCTCGTCGCCGCCAACGGCGTGGCACCGGCGACCACCCAGGCCTTCACGCTGACGGTCGACGCGCCGCCGGGGTCGACACCCGCCCCGTCCCCGCCCGTCCCCGCCGCGCCGGCGCAGCACGGCTACTGGCTGGTGGGGTCGGACGGCGGCATCTTCACCTTCGGGTCCACCCAGTTCTACGGCTCGACCGGTTCACTGCGGCTGCAGCGTCCTGTCGCGGGTATTACGCCGACCGCGAACCGCGGTGGCTACTGGCTGGTCGCCTCCGACGGCGGGATCTTCGCCTTCGGCAACGCCGGCTACTACGGATCCGTTCCGGGGAGTGGACTCACACCAGCCGGTTCGGGTCTGCCGCACAGCTTGAACGCGCCCATTGTGGGCATGGTGCCGTCGAACGACGGCGGTGGGTATTTCATGGTCGCCTCCGATGGCGGCGTCTTCGCTTTCGGCGACGCGCGCTTCGAGGGCTCGTGTCCGGGCATCGGCGGCTGCAGCGGCTCTGCGGTGGCCGTCGTGCCCGATGCCACGGGCAACGGCTACTGGGTCGTGACGAGCACCGGATCGGTGTACACCTTCGGCGATGCCACCAACCATGGCCAGCCCGGAAGGCAGAGCTCGAACATGACCTCTGCCACCGCGACCCCGGACGGCGGCGGCTACTGGATCCTCGATAGTGCCGGGCAGGTCTTCGCGTTCGGCGATGCCGACCCGTTGGGAGGAATGGCGGCCGGTTCGGCCGGCGGTTTCGACCCGGCGACCGCTATCTTCTCCACCTCTGACGGTGGCGGCTACTGGGTCGTCACGGCCTTGGGTCGGGTGTCGTCCTTCGGAGACGCGCCGAACGACGGCGACATGGCGGCCACCCACCTCAACGGCCCGATCGTCGCCGCCTCCGGCTCCTGAGCCGGCTTCGA
>Ga0182030_10006515_pt1 | contig 24627 bp, 26 predicted proteins | sample 812S3MmetaG_FD_121299 | JGI IMG/M metagenome (GOLD analysis project Ga0182030, IMG submission 121299) | Permafrost microbial communities from Stordalen Mire, Sweden - 812S3M metaG (Illumina Assembly) | ecosystem: Environmental > Terrestrial > Soil > Wetlands > Permafrost | place: Sweden...
AGCGCGTAGAAAGTCTCGCCTTCTGTTTTGTAGATAGCGTCTCTAGCCATTAAGTTATTCAACAAGGATTGACCACGAGCCGAACCAGCATTGAGATAAAGGTCTTGCAAGTGTTTGCGATCTGCATCCAAAGCCTCTGCATTAATCGATGGTGAATTGGTCATGTATTTGTCGATGAATGTCTTCGAGATATGACCGCGCCAGTTGCTGTAGTACTTAGCCATGAATGGTGTCAGCTCAACAAGAGCAGCTGAACAAAGTTGCAAGACGCCGAAATTCTGCTGACCTTTAAGGCGTCCAGCGATTTCCTGACGGCGAACTCCTTCAAGACCGGCTTGCAGTGACAGAACGCCAGTTATCTTTTCAGCAAGGTCGGCCATGTAGAACATATTCTGAAAACAACGTTGTTTGCGAGCGCCGATGTAATAGTTGATGTATTCCTGCACCACGGTATCGCGCAAGTCTTGCAGAACTTTTTGTTCGCCCATTTCGATCTCTTTTTCAGGTTGTGAAACACCCGAGGCGCTGATTAAACGTGAGCGCTCAGACAACATGCCATCAATCTGGTCCTGCAACTGCTTGGCTTTGATACGGGTTGTCTTAGGGTCAAAACCTTTTTGTCTGATTTTCCAGTCGTTCCAGTAATTCTGTCCCAGTTCGAACAATTGCATACCAACAGCGAACCAGACACCAGGCAACGCGGCTGTATATGCGTGTTCGAGGACGAGTTTGCCAGGCAGGCGCATATAAACTGACAACTGCGTTACGCCTTTATAAGTGATTGCATGCAGTTTATAACCTGTATGCAATGCGCGTCCAGTTTGCTCAATAGCTACAAGAGTACCAGCTGCTACGCCGATGGCTGCCGCTTCTTCGGCGATCAATGTGCGCCACTTACGCCATTTACTTTGCTTGGTTGACTCAATACGGAAGTATGTATTGAGACGCTCGAATTCAAATATTTTGAGAATCACATCTCTGGTGTTTCTTTCAACAGGATCGTTGGTTTCGGTTACGACCTGACCATTAAGCAAAGGAGAAGGATAACTAATTGAGGTGTTGCCGCTAATGGGGGCAGTTGTGCTGGTTGAACTTGTTGTAGTGGTGGTGGTTGTCACCGGTGCGCTTGTTGCAGCAAGGGCCACGCCATCCTTATCTTTATCTTTAGCACCGGTATCATTCAAGTTGCCGGTAGCCTGAGGGAATCGCAATGATGGTTGTGTAGCATCGGTTGCAGTAGGGTCGACGCTCGCTATAACGCTGCTATTGGATTGCTCGTCGGTATTGAGTGGGTTCGCATTGGCAATTGCATAGCAACTTGTCATTTGCAGAACGATACTAAATGCAGTACCAAGCGCTAAGGCCCGGGTGAGACCTGCTTTTTGCCAAAGTTTTAATTCTTGCATTAGTTTTTCTCTGCGTTGTTTCAGGAATTCAAGAGATGTTCGTTTGAAGACTGGGTGCCAATGGATCTAAAACGGCGATTCGGTCAAGAAGGAAATCAAAAAAAGATTTCTATCGCTGGCTGCCAACTTGCGGTTCCCGGAAAGTCATAACACTTATCGGTTCTTCACAGATTCTACACTTTTATTCTATATAGCAATATCCGTCTCTCTAAGCGCAATTTCTCAGCGTGCTGCTAAATCAGCTGTTTATCAACGTTTTGCGCGGATCAACTCTGCAGGTAAAAAGCTGGTTAACCACTTCTCATTACAACCACTTGTGGAGGGTTATCAGACCTCATGGTATCAAGAGCAGTGGCTGTGGCTTCAGGCTTGCTTGACAAGAAACATCTTGAAAACAACATCAACACTGACAGAAACGCCCAATCAGAACTACACTATATGCTTGTCAAATCAAGATAATCACGTTTTATCGCTGTTCTTTTCGGACTGAGGTTATAGAAATGAAGAAAATCTACTTAGTCGCTCTTGGAACGGCATCGTCAATTTGTTGCGCCTTGCTACCCTTGCAGGTACAAGCTGAGACATTCGACGCCAAAGTCGTTGCGGTCATAGACGGCGACACACTCAGCGTTCTTCATAATGGTGGCAAAGAGCGGGTGATTTTGTACGGTATCGATTGTCCTGAATCGACTCAAGAATTTGGGCCAGAGGCACAAAAATACACTGACGAGTCCTGCTACGGCAAAATGGTGACAATTGAAACCAAAGGCACTGACCCCAGAGGCCGAACGATTGCCGTAGTCACACTGCCTGATGGAAACAGCTTAAACAAACAGTTACTAGAACAAGGACTGGCCTGGTGGAGTGACAAATTTGCTCCTGGCGAAACTCGCTTCCAGGTTTTACAAGCGAGCGCTCGCACCAAAAAGATTGGCCTGTGGAGTGGCTCAAATCCGATACCACCATGGCTATTTCGTAACGGTGACAAAGGTGTCCAGGGAACAATCATGACGAAGTAAATTCAGGCAGAACTAATTAAGTTCTGTTCGTTCTTCTTTAGTTCATGTGAGTGCGCATTCAGGTCGTAGACTTTGTTCAGCAAAACAAGCACTCTTAGCCCACCAAGCGGCGAGTCTTGTAATTCGATTTTGCCTCGATGGGCTTCGACTATTTCGCGCACAATCGACAATCCCAAGCCACTGCCTTCAACATTTGTGCCAAGCACTCGGTAAAATCGCTCAAACACCTTTTCTCTGGACTCAAGAGGTATGCCCGGCCCAGAGTCATCGACTATAAGCTCGATAAATTCTGAGTTTTGAATTAAGACAGTAATTTGTCCGTTTTCTGGAGTGTAACAAATGGCGTTGTGCACGAGGTTTGCCACCAGATCACGCAGGCTGGCCGAGTCACCTGAAATATACGCCGGTGCGTCGCTGGGGAAATAGTCTATTTGAATTTCTCGATTCATCGAATATGAAACGAGCTCGGTGATAGCGTCTGAAGCGATCGTATTCAAATCGAGAATGATGTTAGCACCTGGCTGCGCAATTGTGCGTTCAATACGAGCCAGTGTAAGCAGTCTATTGACCAGATGCGTCATTCGATCGATGCCACCATTGACCTTCTCAAATATTTCGACGACCTTACTTTCTTTGGAAATTTTGGCACCTAATCCAACATAAGTTTTGATCCCGGCAAGCGGAGTACGAAGTTGATGCGCGGCATTCGACGTAAAGCGTGCCTGTGCGTCAATATGACTGCGAAGCTGACTGAGAACGAGATTAATGGCGTCCACCAGTGGTGTGATTTCTTCGGGTGCATAACCAATGGTTAATGGTTGCAAATCATACGGGTTGCGATTAGCGATAGCTTCGCGCATCGCCTGCAGTGGCGCCGTACCGCGACCGATGCCAAACCAGATGGCTATAGCTCCGCAAATCATAAACAGCGTTTGCAGAATGATCACAGAAAGCAAAATTTGATGAGCCATACCATTGCGTGAATTATATGTTTCAGCGACTTCCACAACGAGATAGCGCCCGTTCAATTCAGGCATGGGAAAATCTACAGCGGCGATGCGCACGCGCTCGCCTCTAATTACATCGTCGCGACAAATTGGTGCCATTGTTCCTGGCGTGCCTGCCACGTTTGGAAAAAGATTTTCGCCAAAAACGCAGGTGCCATCAGCTTTTGAAATTTCATAATAAAATTTGTCTTTGTCATGATGTTTGAGCAAGGCTTGCGCCGCTTCTGGCAAGTCGACAACCACTTTGTTGTTGACCAGATTGATTCTGGCAAGCACTGAATCTGCAGCACTGAGTAACAGCTCGTCGTGAATGCCCTGACTCATATTGATTGCCAACCAATAAATTACGGCCGCACTAAGCAGGCTAAGGCAAAATAAGGGAATAAGAAGCGATGAAAGCAGCTGTGTTTTGATCGAATATTTATTTCGATTATTCATGCTTTGCCAAATACATAACCCAGACCTCGCAAAGTACGGATGGATAATTGAGAGCGTTCAAGCTTTTTACGTAGACGATGCATCACAATTTCCAGAGCATTATAAGTCAGTTCGAACTCCTGGCTGGCTAATTCGTCAAGCAACTGGTCTTTGTTGACGACGCGACCAGCGCGCCTCAATAACAATTCTAATACAGTAATTTCCCGAACAGATAAATCGACGCTTTCTTCATCGACGTAAACACGCCTGCCGCCTGGATCAAAGCGAAGATTCCCGTGGACGATTTCTATTTGATTGCCCCAGTGTTCTTTACGCAACAAAGCGCGAATACGGGCTTCTAATTCGGCCAGTTCAAAAGGTTTAGTCAAATAATCATTGGCGCCCAGGTCTAGCCCTTGCACTCGATTCTTAACGCCTTCGCGAGCCGTTAAAATGAGCACTGGTGTGGAATGCCCACGCTTACGCAAACGCTGCAAAACCTCAAGACCGTCCATATGCGGTAATTCTAAATCGAGAACTACCAAATCATATGTCGATGCAGCCAGAAGCAAGTCGGCCTCTGCTCCGTCTTTTGACAGCTCGACTGCATGGCCAGTCTCTTGCAAGGCCATTTGCAAGCCGTGAGAGAGGAAATTGTCGTCTTCAACGAGAAGTATTTTCATTTGCCCTGCTCAGTTATCCATACGAGCATACTAACAAGAAAAGACGACGCTGACGATTATGAAAGACCACTGAAAGATTGGCTCTTAATGCACTTTGCCCATTAGTTTGCGAATGGTGGGGGTCAAAAAGAACAGGATAAGCGTTGCCAAAAGACCAGCACCGGCCATTGAACCGAATAATACGACCAGTGTGTTTGTCGCCGTTTCATCGAAAAAGCCACTCAACTGTCCGCCAATCCAGCTGGCAACAGCTGTTGCTAAAAACCAGATGCCCATAGTGCTGCTGGCGAAGCGAACTGGTGCCAATTTGGTTACTGTGCTCAATCCCACAGGGCTAAGGCACATTTCGCCAACTACCTGAAAAAAGTAAGAAGCGCACAACCACAATGGGCTCACACGTCCACTCGCCGAGAGCATGGACGCTGGAACCATTAAACCGATACCCAGCGATAGAAAGAGCAAGCCATAACTGAATTTAGCAGGACTGGATGGTTGTTTATTGCCCAATTTGATCCAGAATGCAGCGAATAAGGGCGCCATAACGATACAAAATATGGCTGGTACTGATTGCAGCCAGCTTGATGGAAATTGCATGCCGAAGATTTCATTGCGGGTAAGACGATCGGCGAATAAATTGAGGCTGGTGCCTCCCTGTTCGTAAACAGTCCAGAAAAGCACTTCGAAGAAAAACAACAAACCAATAGCGCCCAGTCGCTTCCACTCATCAGTTGAAAGTGGCTCTACAACTCGGGTCTTATCTTCTCTTGATCGTGATGCTGGTTTAGCGCCAACATCGCCCAGACGTTTACCGTGCATGACAAACTGCATTAAACCAAGGAGCATGCCTACTCCTGCTGCTGCAAAACCGAAGTGCCAGCTGGAATTTGGATCGATGCCAACACTTTGCAGATAGCCTTTGAACTGATCACTTTGGGCCAGAAATCCACAAACTAAAGGGGAGATTGCCGCACCAATATTGATGCCCATATAGAAAATCGAGAAACCGGCATCGCGTCTGGGATCGTTTGCATCGTATAGTCCGCCTAACATCGTGCTGATATTGGGCTTCAGTAAACCAGTGCCAACGACAATTAAAACCAGACCGGCATAGAAAAATGGCAATTCTTTGACTGCCAGAGAAAAGTGTCCGGCGGCAATAATGATACCGCCGACTAGAACAGACAATCGCGCTCCCAGCAACTTATCGGCAATCAAGCCACCTGGAATCGAGCCCATGTAGACCATCATCGTATAAACGCCATAGAGTCCGGTCGCATCTTTTAAACTAAAACCGAGTCCGCCCTGCGCCGGCAGTGCCACCATATATAGTACTAAAAGCGCACGCATACCGTAATAACTGAAGCGCTCCCACATCTCCGTAAAAAACAGAGTGGTCATGCCTTTGGGGTGACCGGCAAGACCGCCTGTATCGTGATGAGAGCTATTAGTCATAGTTTGTGTCGCACTGCATTCTACGGTAGCTAATGGTTGCCTCCGTCTGGGTAAACTGTGTTTGTTTTTGCATCAGTAGCAAAGCGTTTTATTCTACAACCGAAGACCGTTTAATAAATCATTTTCTGCAACTTTGTGGAAGAATTCTCTGTTTCAAGTATTCAAGCGAGTTTTCAAGCAGCAGTTTTTCATCTTTGAATGTATTGTTAGAATGCATTGATGAATATCGCTCGCCAGGAGCTGGAATTAAAAGTGGTCACTAATCGTCCAAGAGTTTTCGAAAAAATAGCAGTTGTGACCTGCATGTTGACAGCTGAGCAGTTGCCAGGCTCTACTCCGGCAATTGCCGATGGCAGAAATCAACGCGCTGACTACACAGCCTGGCTCAAAGACCATACTTACTGGCGCAAACAGCATCCCGAATATGTCGGGCAAATGATTTACGACGTGCCAATAGGCAAATCACCAGCAATTGGGCCAGTCGATGCCAAGGTCACGATTGTCGAATTTGTCGATTTTAGCGACTCCTATTCGCGCCAGCTGGCAGTCGGTTGTCACTCCTTGATGATGCGCTATCCCGGAAAGGTTCGCATCGTTTTTAAAAATTATCCAAATCCTTTTGCCTCAAATTCTCTGACTGAGCATAAAGTGGCGATGGCTGCTTTATTGCAAGGGCAATTCTGGCCGATGTACTCACGTTTGTTTCTGCGCCCTAAAGAAGGCAGCAGAGACGAGGCTACTTATTTGCGCTGGGCAAAAGAACTGAATCTAGACATCGATAAATTTCAGCGCGACCGCAACTCTAGTGAAGTGACAAAGCTAATCGAAAACGATATTAGCGACGCCCGAAGTTGCAGAATGACACTTGGTGCTCCCAAATTCTTTCTCAACGGACGCCGCGTGATGACACCAAAATCCATGGATGAACTGGCAAGCGGCGTCGAGTTTGAATTGATGGAGTAAGACGATGGGCGCACTGCAGGTGATGGCAAAGCTCCAGCTTATTGAGCCGCGCCCTGCACTGTGTAGCCAACGCTTGGCACTATAAACAAAGACGGGTCTGGTGCAGCATTTGTATAGCTTTTCAATTCGGTTACAGTTTGAATGCCGTTGCGTTTGGAAACGGATTTGACTGTGTAGTTGTCTACGTCCTGACCGCGCCAGGTGACGAAATTAGTATTAGCAAAGTGATAAGACTCACCCGTGCATGGATGACCATTAATTACCCTCTTGCCAAGCTGCTGCAAATCCTGCTTGGGGATTGCGTCTGGCTCCATCAAATAAGGGGCGATTTTGTTTCTCATAATCACTTTGTCCTTTTCCCTAATTGTGCAAAGAACATTCGACTCATGATCGAAAATGGAAATCAAAGTGGCAGATGGTGAAACAGTTTCGGTGCGAATATGTCCTTTGCCATCAGAAACAGTGTGAGTTGTGCTCATATTGCCATTTGCGTCTTGCGAAACCGAAACCGCATCAAAAGGATGGTCGAAAAATTTGCTCAAGGGTGCTGCCTCAGACGCTTGTGAAAAATAAGCCGGTGCTATTAATCCAACAATGATCAAAAACGATTTCAAAAACGATTTCAGTCGAGCAATCTTCATGGGCAAATGACACTCTCAAAAAGACAAAGAGGAGGACACAGGGCAATATACCACCCTCTTCAGTTAACCGCCATACTGAAAAGTTGTTTACAGACCCGGAACAATTTATACCCTACAGGCTTCTTCAAGGATGCTAACTGATGAGGGAGAAAAAATGAGTAACGAATACATCGAAGAATACAATGCTTACCTAGCAGGCGAAATTAGTGCGGTTGAAACGTATGATATTGCCTTGAAAAATGTGAGCACTCCCAATTATCAACGCGCTTTGCAAGAAGGACGGATGTCTCACGAAGCACGCGTGAACAAGCTTAGAGCACATGTTCTCGAGCTGGGCGGCGAACCGAGCCCGAGTTCTGGAATGTGGGGGCCATTTGCCAAATTCAGCCAGGGTACTGCTGGATCTGAGCGCGACACAGTCGCTTTGCTCGAAGAGTCTGAAGCCGAACGACTGGTGAACTATGAATCGCAAAGAAAATTGTTAGTCGGTGAAGTTTTGACATTCCTTGAAGCAGAACTTTTGCCAGCACAACACATCAGTCATCTTACATTGAGCACCTGTCTCAAGCAGCTGGATCCAATTCCTAAAGCTTAGTCGCGTCTCAATCAAAATTGATTCTAAAAATAAAAGTCCACCAGGAAGGAATCGCCTGACGGACTTAGTTTTCGAATTAACTAGCGCTGACTGACTCTTTCGATGGACCCGAGTTTGCCACTTTGATAATCTCGCATCGCCTGTTTGATCTCATCTTCAGTATTCATCACAAATGGTCCATAGCGTGCCACCGGCTCACCCAATGGTGCACCTGCAAGAAGCAACAAACTCAGTGTTGAGTCTTCGCATTCGGCAAATTGCACATTCTTGCCACCTTTGCCGAAGACCACCAGCTGGTCAACTGTTGCTTCAACAACTTTGGTCGCAGGATCGCCAAAAGTGCCACGCCCAGAAATAACGTACGCCATCGCGTTGTAATGCTCCGGCAATACTTGCAAGAAAACCGCGTTCGATTTGAGTTCAACATGCAGAAACGTTATCGGCGTGCGAGTATCTATAATGGCCGATGCACCCATACTTTCGCCCGCTATTACTTTGACTCGAATTGTTCCAGCATCGTTTTGCACCACCGGTATCAGTCGATTTGGAATGTCTTGATAGCGCGGAGGCATCATTTTATCGACAGCCGGAAGATTGACCCAGATTTGAAAACCGTGCAACACACCGCCATCTTTAAAATGCTCGATGTCTGGCATCTCTGAATGAATGACGCCGCTGCCCGCAGTCATCCACTGCACATCACCAGCTTCAAGAAGACCAGCATTTCCAACTGAGTCTTCGTGGTGCATTTTGCCCTCTAGCAAATATGTCACCGTTTCAAATCCGCGATGCGGATGATCCGGCGCGCCTTTAGCTTGACCTGGCGCAAGCTTGAGTGGCTCCATATGATCCAGCAGCAAAAATGGATCGATAAAGCTCAATGATTGCGTTGGGAACGGACGGCGGATAGAAAATCCCGCACCTTCTTTTGTTTGAATCGAAGTTACCACTTTCTCAATCGAGCGGATGCTGCCATGATTGTTTGAAGATTCTGGTCTGTTTTGACTTTTATTTTCCATATTCTTGCCTTGCTCTTTATTTGTAAGCTAAATTGCTCATCTGTTACGCGTGTATTTGAAAGGGCGGTTTAATTTGCCGAATCTGGATTTGATTTTATTTGTGGGCGTAAGCGTGGCGCTTTCGCTAATTGGTCTTTTCTTTGTCAGGTCGAAATTCAGGCGAAAGGATTTTTCAAGTCATCGAGAAGTCGCCGGATATTATCTTTCTATCGTTTCAACCCTTTATGGCATTCTTTTGGGACTGGTTGTCTTTAATGTGCAAAACCGCTTTGAACATGTCAAAGCTATGGCTGAAACTGAGGTTAATGCTCTTTCTGATATCTATCAGCTCACTCGTGGATTTCCCGAAGAACCCCGTCATAAGATTCGCATGGCGATCAACGACTATTACCTCTGTGTCCAAAATGAAGATTGGGAGGCCGTTGCTGTAGGTGCCGCAAAAGAGGCCAGCATTCATGACTATGCGATGTTGTGGAAAACCATTACTGAATTTAAGCCTCAAGGAGAAGGAGAGGTTGCTTGTTATTCGCAAGCACTCACCAGTATGTCGCAATTCTCTGATGCCAGGCGTCCTCGCACTTTGTCTGCAAAGTATGTAATGTCACCGCTTTTATGGTTCGTCTTAATTAGCGGTGGAGTTCTCACAATCATTTTTACTTACTTCTTCTGGATTGAAAATAGCGCGACACAGTATGCGCTAACAGCGATGGTGTCGATTTTTCTGGCGATGAATCTTGCTCTTATTCGCTTCTACGAAAACCCTTATCGCGCCGGTCATTTTTTGAAACAAAATACGTTCAACTACAAGAAAAGTTCTTTCGCAGACACTGGCTACAAAGGAGCGCAGGCGGCGCCTCCTGCGGCGGTGGTGGATCATCAAGGAAAGTAATTTTCATAATTTTTTACTCCATTGCCTTCAGCATAATTTTTCGACGCCTTCGCCCAGTTTTTTCAAAAGTTCAATCAATGTTTTTTGTTCTCTAGGCGACAAAATTGCTGCCGCCTTATTGAGATGCTTTTGATGCTGTCCAAACACTGACTTGATCAATTTGTGTCCTTCTCTAGTCAGGCGTACCAGTCGCACACGCCTGTCATCCGGGGCGTCGAGGCGTTCCACCAGACCACGTTGCTCAAGACGATCTACAGCGGTTGTAATTGAGCCGCTTGTCAGCAGCACTTTTTTGCCAATGATGTTTACTGGCAGAGGTCCTTTGTTCAACAGTGCTTCCATCACGGCAAAATCGGTACTGCACATATTCAACGTAGAAATGTTTGCCTGGGCGTACGCCATGGTTGACCGCGAAGCTTTAGATAGCACTACAAGAATCTTGCCGCCATTGCCGGCTGAATCGTTTAAAGGTGATTCGTCGGTCGAGTTCATTTTGCTTCGAGCCTCACATTCAATACCTTGATATTAAGTATCTTGATCTCAAGATATCTTATTTCAGCATATTCGTCAAGGTCGGATAGAATAGAGCATCGCTTATGGCTTGCAAAAACTGGCAAGCCGAGGAAGAAGAGGAAGAAGAAGAAGAGGCAGAGGATGAAAATCTGGGTGGACGCCGATGCGTGTCCTGTTTCAATCAAAGAAGTAATCATCAAGGCGGCAGTACGCCGCAAGGTGCCGACCGTGTTCGTGGCCAACAAGGACACGGCACTGCCTGAGTCGGCCCTGCTTACAGCTGTAAAGGTCGCAGCTGGCGCCGACGAAGCCGACAGATATATAGACGAGCAGGCGCAGCCCGAAGATCTCGTCGTCACGCAAGATATTTTGCTCGCTCAGCTTCTGGTTGCTCGCAACGTTACAGCTATAGATCCACGAGGCGTTGTTTTTTGCGAGGACAATATCAATGAACGCGTATCGTTTCGAGCCCTGATGGTCGATCTGCGATCGACAGGTGATGTTACAGGCGGTCAAAAACCATTCAACGAAGTCGATAAACGCAATTTTTCGAACAGCTTCGACAAGCAATTGACGCGATTGATCAGACTGAACGGACACGAGCAGCAACTCTAAAGGTGGTCCAAGTTAACGCAAAAGAGCCTTCAGAGCACTCCCTGCTCAGCCTGCGTTGGACGAAATTAAACCGACTGTCCCTTGTGAGCGCTGATTCGATATTGTTATGCAGCGCCGGTCAATTGCCGGAACTGATTTACGATTATTTTTGATACATCGGACCACGCTAATTTAATTGAGTCGATTATTGATACGACTATTTGAACGCGCAACGTTTTTTGAGGGACCGAAGACTTTTTCTGCCTGACACAATTGCGCTTCATCCGTGGCATTTCTTCTGTTTTTTTTGCTTTGACGTAGCAATCGCCGGCGAGCCTTGTTACCAATCCGTCAAGCTCTAAGAGCGTTAAGGTCGCTGACATCCATGGCACGTCGCAACCAAGTTTGCTTACCAGTGTGTCGAAATCTTGTGGTATGTCAGTAAGCGTGGCTAAAAGTCTTGACGCTTGTCGCTGCATTTTTGCTGGCGTTAGTTCGGCAGACGATTGAACTAAATCAATACGTTGCACTTGCTCTGGCACTGGCTCTTTTGTCTGTATTACTTTTCTTCGCTCAACTTTTAAATGGACTTGAAGCCGTTTGTGCTCTCTCAGTTGCATGAAAGCATCCGGAACAGCAGTCGCTGAAAGTTTTTCACCGTTACTTTCTTCCGTTATTCCGGCAGTCAAAGTTTCGACTTTCCTCATAATGCAATTACCGGTCGACTTAGAAATCTTTACCAAACCAGCTAATTGACTGCCGTTCAACTTAATTCCTTTTTTTAGCAACCATTGGGCGAAAAGCCACGGTCTTATCTTTTTAAATTTGAAGAAAGGAGTGTCTGCCGTATACCAAATTCTTTTATGGCAGGTCAAACAAAGAAAACTTCTTTCGTCAATTTCTTTTGTCCTCTTGCCGCCGCAATTACGGCAGACAGCTTCAAAACTGCCAGTGAGGCGTTGGTACAAGTCTTTGATGCAAGAAGCTTCATCCGGACGAAGACGATTGAATTTGCGCAATTCCATTTCTGCCAGTAGCAGTTCACGCTCACTTTCTGCAACGCTGCTTTCGCGAATCACTCTATTTTTAGCCATATTCGTTTCCCCCTTACATAGAAAACGTTGGCAACGGTAATTTAGTTCAAAGAAAAAGGATAAAATTGCAAATAATGGCAAAAAATTGCCGGACTTCTTACAGCAAAGCAAATAACGTTTGACGGAAGACGTTTGACGGAAGACGTTTGACGGTTAACGCTTACGGGAGACGGAAGACGGAAGACGATAATACATGCGCTCGCAAAACTCTCTTCTATTTAGTGCCTCTAGAAGGTTTAACTAAAAACTCTCGTTTTCTTTGACGGCCTAAATCAAAGAACATCTGAAGCTTGCTCTCAATGTGCGGGGTTTGACAGGTGTTACCCGCCCGAGCGCCGACATCTTATTCACCTTCGGTAAACGAGAACTAGGGCACCACCATCTGGCAAGTAAGTGCAGACCATCTTTTGCACTTCAGCTATTGACTGAACAAGACTACGCCGACCCAACATAATTCCCCAAGTAAAAATGACTGGTTTCAATCATTGTTGTCACTCTCACCTTGCAACTGTTTGATGGCTCCCTCTAATTCGTTGAAGTCAACTCCGAGATTTTTGAGAACACGGATCGCAATGCCGTCCCTTGCTTGAATAAGTCCGAGGAGCAAATATCCAGTGGCGACCCCAGTGTGCATCTTATCCGCCTCACTCAAGGAAATGTGCCTGCTCAGTCTCTGAAGGGGTTGCCCGCTCTAACAGGTTCTTCCTGCGTATCTCGGGGACTTTAATCGACGTGCTACTATGAAATGAACATCACATTTTCTTGGACAGAACACGTACATGCAGTGGTCGAAACTAAAGAAAAAAGTTGAAGATCGCTTTGCCAAATCGGTAAACGGGAAAGTTCGTCTGTATTCCACAGTCTACAGCTCCAAGGGAAGTCGATGTAGATGCGGTCGTGCATGGATTACATTTAACGGCGCACAAATCGTAAACTTTGAAACGATTCCGAATCTCAATCGCACACATAGAGACAAGGAGCCGACTAACGAGTGTGGACATCTCGCAATCGATCAGGACACTAGGTCACCACTCAAGCTCGCTGAAAAGGGCGAATTTTCGCGCTTTCATCTTTTCGATGCGTGCAGGGAAATTCTGCAGTTGCCGATAGATGCGGCACTTTCATCCAACAACCCGCTGGTACGAGGTTTGGCCTTCCTTGATGCGCGCGCTGGTAAACAACGCATTCTCAATTATCGCGATCAAGAAGCGCATCCACTCGCCCTGGCATTGCTCGAAATAAGAATTGCGCAAGACACAAAGAAGTCACCAAATTTGAGTGCCGCAGGTTAGAGACGAATTAATGCAATGCAAAACAACTACAGACGGTTGATGGTTTCGTATTACATCGCGCTGGCGCTCCTCATCGTCTGCGCCAATGTAATTACTGCCAAAGAAAAGACGGCGCAGGACGCACGTCTAAACAGTCCTCGTCCCACCAAGACAACAAGGCAAGCAGCTCGAAGCTCGAAGCTCGAAGCTCACAGCTCACACGTCATAAAAATACGAAAAAGATGTTCCCAAAGAACAATTTACCGAAAACGAGCCTTGAAGCAGAAACTCCTAATAGACGTGAATTGAAAGACTTTTTGAAGGGGAAAACAAATTCCTATAAAGGTTTTGATTCCGGTTCGGACGAGCTTTATTAGAGAATATCGAACAGCAACCGCGAGACGCAATTTTGAACCAGAACCAACAAGTCAAAGCACATCTAAAATTCGCGAGCGGTGTCTGGGTGTTAACAGGTGTTACGTGCCTGATCTACATAGCGTGGTTTAATTTTGACGTACATTCAAATGCTTCCACGGAACTTCCCGCATACGCAGACAACCACGCAACGAGCCACAGTACTATAAACACGCAGCCCGTCACGATGGAAATTGCCGATGTTGTTCAACGCACTGACAAAAAAAGGGGCTCAGAGGACGCAACGTTAGAACTCACTTTTCGAAATGAGTCCACTAACCTTGTTTCCATTCCGTTCTATGCGGCTGTCGGCAAGGGCGCTTATGAAGACAGCCTGAGAAGTTTTAAGATTTTGAGCAATTCGAAGTGGACTGGAAACTTCGGTGGCTGCTACGCAAGCCTGAGATATAAATGGTCAAATGCTCATGGTCATCCTCTGGAGGGTTCTTATGAAAGCACCGCTTTGATCTCAATACCAGCAGGCGGAGAAGTACAACTTAGCGTCCCTCTCAAGGCACCGACAGTTTCAGGACGATATATTCTAGAAGTCCATTTCGACAATCAAGCACTTCGAGCAGCGGAGAGCACGTTCAATAACAAACAAAACAATGGCAATGCGCAATACGTCGCGTTGGATAGCGAGGCGTTGATTGAAATGAGTCCATAAAATTATTGAAGTGTCGAATCCTTCAAAAGATCATCTGTCACCGTCAGCTTAAACACCACCTTCACTTCAACATCCAGACACTGTTTCTGGTCCGCTCGAGCTAAATCGACGCCGACTGTCTCATCTACGTGCGACCACGTCTTCTCGTCCGGCCACTGCGCGTAGGCGACCCAACTTCCATCTTCTGCCTTATGGAGACGAGAGCCCAGCGAGCCATGTTGGGCGAATATAGCTTCGGTAATGTCCCTCCAGGTCTGTCTGAACAAATCCTCTTTGCCTGGCTTAACTTTCCATTGATAAACGACACAAAACACGACAGTCCTCCAGCACCATATTCAAAACCAAGTAAAACGCGAGCCGAATTTAACGGGAGTAAGACTAAGTCATATGAACATTTTTAAAAGGTTGTCAAATTCACCGTAAACAAACTGTATTATCGCATCGGCAAGCAATTGCATAAATACCGCAATTTCGTTCTAATATCGATACGGGTCAAAAATTGATGCAACTAAAGAAAATCATTGCCAATTACATGAAACGCCTGGCACAGAGCGTTCTAATCATTATTTTGCTTACGGCTGCTTGTTACCAGTATTCCATTGCTAAATTAGGCGTGCGTGAATTTATCGCCAGAGATGACGGCGCCCTCAATGCTTCATTCGCTTCTTTCCGCAAAACTTTGATCGAATCCATCAACGAGCGAAATAAAGCTGGCGTCGAGCAAATCCTTTCACCAAAAATCGATACCACTATTGGCGGTGCAAGAGGAATCGACGCTTTCGAACAGTTATGGCAGGGACTTGGCGACGACAGCGCAGTCTGGACAAAGTCGAGAAAAATTCTAGAACATGGCGCGCAATTCGACCGTGAATCGAATGAATTTCACGCACCGGCAGTTTCATTCGAAGACAGTCACAGTGATTTTCCTCAGGGCATTGTCTGGTCCAAAAATGCTCGGCTTTACGCACGTCCGGACTCGGCTGCCCCTTGGAAGAAGGCTGTCTACAACGAACAACTGACAATAATTGAACCCAAAGAGCATAAACCACTGTCGGTCAAATGGTTAAAGATAAGAACTAGGCTGGGTACCATCGGCTATATGAAAGCAGATGATGTCTATAGCTCTTTTGATGACTTCGCTGTCTTCAAAAAAGAAAATGGTAAGTGGCAGATGACCTGGTTTGGGTTCGCTGAATTGTGATTGAGATGCTACCAAAACGGGTTCTAGCTTACGCCTACGCAAACTCTTTCTTCGTCATTGTACTCTTGCAAATCACTTATCTCAGACTCGCCTTCACTTTCAAATTCGGCAATTAATTCTGATTTGAGTCGACAACGCGCCGCATGTTCGTCAGTCTCCGTATAATATACCGCCAGTGAAAGCGCGCCTTCTACAGTGCAATCGGCAAAGGCTCTGGCAGCAGAATGTCTGCACGAAGCAGTTTCCATTAGCTCCAGCAATTCAAATTCGGCCTCATTATTTACCATTGTTTGTATCAGCACCGCAATCAAACCTGGTTTGTCGAGGATTTCGGTTTGAGCTACGAAAGGACCACAAAAATCGTATTTACCAAGTAATATCGACATAGACTATCTCCTGTCTTTTGCTTTTTAAATTTTCAGCCTTGTTGCCGGGCATTGTCCATCTGCTCTGACTAAGGCTAGGTTAAGACCAAAGCATTGGAATTTCCTGGTCCAATGATTTGAAAGAGCTTGAGATTGCGCTATCATCAAAAAATCAAGCAGACGCGTTGAAGTAGATCAGCTGCTGCGCAGCTGATACATACATGCTCCCGCTCCTTAGTATGTTGGCTCTAACACGCTGTTATTTTGGGCTACGCTGAATTGAAGATGAAATCACTTTTAAAGCACTTCACGCTTCCATCTCGGCAGCCCCTCTATTTTTCGTGGTGCTCCCTGACTTTTTTACCGGACCTTCGTATATCTGGCACTGTCCACTCTTGGGGTCTCTCACAAGCAAGAGCGCCTTGGTGCCGCCGGTACCTGATTCGTTCATAGTGGAAATCAGATCAACTTTGCCACCACGGCGCTCCATCTCAAGGTGGAGACCGCTTTGCAATTCGGCTAATTTAGCGGGATCATCAAAACGCTTCATGACTTCTTTCATGTGCAGAGGATTGTGTACAGCGTTAGCAATATCGCCAATGTCTTTCAATTGCTGGGGCGAGTAATTTTTCACTTGCTCCATTTTTTTGGCGATGTCCCTCTCTCCATCCTGGATTCCCTCGACTGTCTTGAGCAGTTGCTCAGCGTTTTTGGGCATATTGAAACCGGTCAACGATTTTGGCACATTTGACTCAAATCCTTTCGCATCTATTCGCAGCTGCCCAAGGAGATCTTCGTTTGATGGCAAGTGTTTGTGCGCAGTGTCACGCCCTTTGTGTGGGTCTTGCAGCGCCATATGCTGATCTGCTCGACTAAGAATAGGTCCATTGCCATTGGCAAAAGAAGAAACTTTTTCGTGCAATTTTTCTTCCGGATTCCTGGGAATGTACTCTGACTGATCGTCACTTTGCCCCATCTCAAGAATCTCCTGTTTTGCATTTTACCCGCACTCAAATTACACGTACCCGAGTGAAGCTGGTACTAAACGAAAATTTCAGAGACACTCAAACGCGAACATCCGTTCGTCGCTGGAAACTGCCAATTTCTAGACAAATGACACAAAATAATTTAGCCGCTCTCGGCTTACGCGAACCTGCCAACATAAGACAACCAAAGAGCATAGCAATTTGCCTGCGCGTCAGAACTGCAGCTGACTGGACAGAGCCTAAGCGTCGTTGGCGATGTTTTCGGAATGGGGCTGAATTACTACCAAGGTGAAAGAACCGCGCTTACGCTTGTTTCTTTACTTTTTCAGGTTTTTCAGGCTTTTCCATCGCTACAAATGCCACTGTTTTGAACTTAACGCTAAATACTTTTTCGGCACCATCAGAGGCTCTGACGGCAAGATTTGCTGGGCTTTTCACTGTTTCTAATTCAACATTCTGGAATGTGAATTCATAATGTGTTTCGCCGTTGAAGTTGATTGAAATGGGGCTGACAGACAATTGTGTCTCGTCAAGAAAAACATTCAATCGCATTTTTGTGCTTTCGGTGCTTTCTGTTCTGCATTTCAGCCTGAAGCACTGAAGACGAAACTTGCCATTCTTTTGTTCATGAGCCAACAAAGTGTCAGTTGGATGCTCCGCCCGTGTTGGCTTTTCGGCATCGTTCGGCACAACCAGCTCGATGTCCAGCAATGTCTTCTCCATGTTTCCTCCCAGTGTATCGGCTTTAACTGCGCCGATATGTACAGTTTACACACATTACAACCTCATTGCTTGCAGCCAGTCTCTTGGCATTGCTGCCATTTATCTGAAAAGACATGATAGGAAGTACTTTCAAGCTAAAGTGGAGTGCTCGGGCGAACTCGACATCTTGAGATATAAATCCGAGCAAACACTTTTTTCTTAATGCTGTCTCAGATTCCTCAGATTCAATGCTGACATTCAGCCCGTTCCCAGTTGGTGCTCCAGTTCTTCCAGAGAGACACCTTTGGTTTCTGGATAACAGCGCAGCACAATAAAAAATTGGGTGAGCATCATCAAACCAAAGAATATGAAAGGTTTAGCACCAGAGGCTCGAGCAACAACAGGAAAAACACCTGAGATAATCGCATTCATTATCCAGTGAGTGGCACACCCCAGACTCTGCCCACGCACACGCACGAGTGTAGGAAATATTTCGCTCATATAAACCCAGATCACAGCTCCCTGCGATGCGGCAAAAAAGCCGATGAACGTCACCAAAAAAATCAATAAATTATGTCGATCAAGCAATCCAGACAGAACTACAGCAATACCGAATAACGAGCTAGCCATGCCGATTCCACCAATCAACAAGAGCGGCTTACGACCAAACCGATCGATGAAAGCCATAGCAATCAAAGTGAATGTCAAATTGGTGGCACCAACAATGACCGATTGCATATCGCCTGATAATTTATCAAATCCAGCCTGAGCAAAGATGTCGTTGAGATAGTACAAAATGGCGTTGATACCAGAGAGTTGATTAAACATGCCCATCGAAATGGTAAGCAGAATCGGGCGCAGATACTTCTTTTGAAAAAGCGGTTCTGATTTTTCTTTGTGTTCCTGCCCAATTGACTCTTTTATTAACTGAAGTTCGGCTTCAGGAGCGGAATCACCAGTCATTTGCAAAACGGTCAAAGCTTCATCGACATAGCCTTTAGCGACAAGCCAGCGAGGGCTGCGTGGAATGCCAAAGAGCATGTAAAAAAATAAAATCGCTGGCAGTGCTGAGACACCCAATTCATATCGCCATTCGTTGATGCCAAAATGCTGCAGCCCTATGATGTAATTCGAAAAATAGGCAAGTAGAATGCCAACGACAATGTTGATTTGAAATAAACCAACTAAACGACCTCGCCACTTTGGCGGTGCCAATTCGGCGATATAAACCGGTCCAAGCACCGACGACGCACCGATGCCGAGACCGCCAAGAAAACGAAACCCCAGAAGAATCCACCAGTTAGGCGAGAAAGCGCAACCGAGAGCAGAAATTATGTATAGCACGGCTGTAATGCGCAGGGCGTCACGTGCTCCCAGCTTTTCCCCGGGGATTCCCGCCGTCATAGAGCTAATCACTGTGCCCCACAGCGCAATCGACACAGTTATGCCCAGCAATTCTGGCGTCAGAGCATAAGTTGACATCAATGAGTGAGTGGTTCCAGCAATTACAGCCGTGTCGAAACCGAATAGCAATCCGCCGAGAGCTCCTACTGCGGTGCTTCGAAACAAATAGGCTTTGCATTTGTTATCCACTTTACGTCGCCACCTGAATGTCTTGAGGAGCCTTACAAATTGTCTGGCAATATTACAATGCCAGGTGCCAACAGGATATGATTGTTCGACTCAAACGCGTGCAAATGGAGGCGTGATGGATATTGGTGTAATTGGTCTGGGCAATATGGGTGCGCCTATTGCGGCGAACTTGATCGCAGCAGGCTTTGAGGTGACCGTATTCAATCGCAATGCCGAAAAAGCTGAACCCTTGATTGCCCAGGGAGCTACTCTTGCACATGATGCCGCTGGAGCAGCACAGGGAGATATCGTCATCACGATGCTTGCAGATGACCATGCTCTTGAATCAGTTTTGTTCGGAGAAAATTCAAAAGATAAAGATGACGAACAAGATGGCATACTCATCCACCAGGGCGAGCGGACAATCCATATTTCAATGAGTACAATCAGCGTGCAATTAGCCAGGCGCGTTGCCGAAGCGTCCAGTGGTTTGAATCGCGGTTTTATCTCGGCGCCTGTGATCGGTCGGCCAGACGTCGCCGAACGCGGTGAGCTGATCATTATGCCTGCAGGAAAACACAAACTAATCGAAAAGTGTATGCTGATATTTGAAGCAATCGGCAAAGCGGTGCACACCGTCGGTGATGCTCCCGAACAAGCTAATGTGTTTAAATTGTCAGCTAACTTCATGATCAGCTCTATGATCCAGACTTATTCTGAAGCGTTCGCTCTGCTTCGCAAAAATGAGGTTGACCATCATCTTTTTCACGAGATTATGGCGAAAGAATTTTTTAAATCACCGGTCTATGAAAAATATGGCAAAATCATCGCTGATGGAAAGTTCGACACTGGAGCTTTCACTATAAGAGGACAGGAAAAAGAGACGCGATTGGCTCTGTCAGCGGCAATAGACGCACAAGTGCCGATGCCGATTTGTTCCGCTCTTGAAACAGCATTTCTCAGTGCAATTGGTAGAGGAAAAGGTGAACTCGATCCCTGTTCGCTAGCCGAGCTGGCCGCTGAAAACGCGGGTTTGAGTGGACGTAAACGCAAATAACTGAATAAAAATCAGGAGATTCAGAATGAATTATCTGCTTGGACAATTTAAAGTCGATCTAAAATTGTGGAAGCAAGTGGTGACCTCTGACACGGCACTGCATCGAGAAGTCGGCATGCATTTTCAAAGAGTCTGGCACAATCTGGACAACCCAGGCGAGATATTTTTCTTGTTTAGACTCGAGGATGTGGCAGTTGCTAAAGCTTTCCTCGAAAAAACCGGAGCTCTTGATCAAGAAAAAATGAAACGTGGCGAAATTCCACATCTCACTTTTTTGCAAGAAACGGCCTGAGCATTGCCCTCAGTTTGCTTGTTGACTTCTCTGTCGCCCAATTGACTCAATCACTCGGAAACTAAATTGCTCTGCATACGTCCGCACTCACACGTCAACAATGACGGGGATCTTTTCAAGTGACTCGCTGTCTTTGAATCGGTCTTAAGCGGAAAATACAATATCTCGTGCTCAATCAGAGCACGGATCAGGAGGATTTAATGAAGTTAGTAGCCTGCGCTAAAACGGCGCTTTTGTCATTAGTGGTTTTGTCTGCAGTGGCAAACCCAGGTATCGCTAAAGATGAAACAACTGGTGGCAAAATGTCGACGGCTTCAAAGCAAGACATTATCAATACCTTGCGCGAAAGAGGCTCTTTCCACAAAATGTTGGATGGTCTAGATGATGCCTATGACCTCGATAACAAATTGAAAGGAAAAGGCCCATACACTGTATTTGCTGCGACTGACAAAGCCTGGGCCAAAATCAATCAAGCAGACCAGGACACACTGTTCGGAAACAAAAAGAAACTCGCTCAAGTGTTCTCTTACGAAGTGATTGACGGCAATCTGGATTGCGATGCTCTGAAGAATATGTCGTCGGTTAAGACCATGTATGGTGGAAAGGAAGTCAAAATCTCTTATAAAAAGGGCGACGATAAGAAGAAAGACGGTCTGTATATCAATAATTCGCATGTGCAAGAAGCCGATGTTCGCTGCTCTAATGGCATCATCCATATTGTTGATGCACCTGTCATGCCTGCTTTAGTCGAATAGTCGAATTCTTTTTGAGTTGACTCCAGAAAGCACTGCCAATTAATTTTGGTGGTGCTTTTCCTCAAGTCCGCACCGTTCGAAACTTGAAACTTTTCAATTGGCTAAACCAAAGGGCTATTTTGTTTAGTATGGCCGGTCAAGCGCGCATTCGGAATTTATTCCGGGCTGCGAATCGGCGAAATAATCGCCATCAAACAAGCGCAAGTGTTCACCGCATCTGGTGGCGTCAAAAACGCGCCCAAAGTTGTTCGACAAAAAACAACGCAAACTTTCTACTCAGATGCGACACACTCCGCTTAACTCCATTCTGGAAATCTCGGCGGTTGTTGCTCAGAGCGTTCTGGGCCAGAACAAATCCGAGAACCGACTTGTTCATAACAGTTTTAGCATCGAATCTGCCGAAGGAGCTAGAAAAGAGAGTAACTTTTGCGGTAGCATTCTGCGCATTGCCAATGGATAAGGGTAACTTATCTTGTCGAACAGGAGCGAGGATTGAAGATGATTTCCAAGAATAACTCTGGTGTTGGACTACTTGTCGCGGTGACATTCGCGGCCGCGTCTCTCACCATGACAATGCCGGTTGACGCCAAAGCAGCCAAGGGCTCACATTCGAAGGCCACGCCTCATCCCAACAGCACGACTCAAAGTGCCACTCAGAACGAAGACAAAGCTATTTGCGCCCAAATCAATGCCTTGACCAAGAATCTAGCCAGCGGAAACGCCAGTTCAGTATCAGCTTTGTGGACTGAGAATGGCACTTACATTGATGAAGACGGAAATGTATTCAGAGGTCGCTCAGCCCTGGAGAAGCGATTCAGCAGCGTCTTTAACGAGAGCGGCAAGCAACAATTTGAGCTTACTCCCGAGAAAATAAGCTTTCTTTCAGACAAGGTTGCGATTTCGGAAGGCACGGTGCTTAGAAAAGAAGGGACAAAGTCGAAACCACAAACTAGATTTACCCTCGTTTTCCAAAATCAAGACGACACCTGGCTAATCTCGCAAGCCACAGAAACACCAATTATACCGCTCGAATCCACCCAGTCGACCGAAGCATTGAAGGATCTGGATTGGCTGATCGGATCCTGGAAAGCGGAAAGGAATGGGTCCTCCGTGCGAATGACAGCTGAATGGGCGGCAAACAAGAGGTTCATTCACTGCACATACGAGATCCAGAAACCTGGCGAGCCATTGCAGAAAGACATTCAAATTATTGGTTACGATCCAACAAAGGACGAACTAGTCTCCTGGCATTTTGACTCAACGGGTGGGTTTGGTTATGGCAGCTGGTACAAACGCGACAATCAATGGATGGTCGAAAGCACAGGCGTAGAGAGTGATGGCAGCACATCAAGAGCAATTAACATCATTCAATCACTAGAATCGAATACATTTTCCTGGCAGTCGGTCAACCGCAGCGTTGACGGCATGGCTTTCGCCGATACGAATGAGTTGAAGGTTCAGCGGGTAACCCAATAACCAACCACTACTCTAGCGACACTGCATTCTAGATGGAGCACTTACTTTGAAAACTGAGTTTGTAAGAGTTTTTTTCGCGCTGGGGCTCAGCGCAGCGCTCGTCACGCCGGCTTATGCGCGAGGGTTTGGCGGTGGTGGCTTTAGCCGCGGTGGCGGCTTCAGCCGCGGTGGAGACTTCAGCCGCGGTGGAGACTTCAGCCGCGGTGGAGACTTCAGCCATGGGGCTGGTGCTAGCGGATTTGACCATGGCGGCAGTTTTAATCGAAGCCAGGGCAGTCAGTTTCAGAACAAGAATTTCAGCGGACAACAATTCCAGAACAAAAACTACACTGGAGGCGGAGGTTTCGGCAGCATCGCTGGAACAAAACCAATGACGCAGGGCAGCAACTTCTCCCAATTCCACCCATCACAGTTGCCTACCGACGGAGGTATGAGCAGCCTCGCTGGCACGCATTACGGCAACGGGCACGCAAATTTTAATCAAGCCAATCTCGGTACACAGGGTTCGAGCATGAGAAAGTCGTTCAGCGGCAACGACATTTCGCACACCACTAACGTCAACAACCTCAATCATTACGGATCGACTGGTGGCTATCACCCCAACGCTTATGGAGCCAGTGGCTATCATCCGTATGGAGGTTACGGCGCTCATCCGTATGCCGCCGGTTACGGAGCCGGCTATCACGCTGGCAATTGCTGGGGATATCCTGGTGCCTGGAATGGCGTAGGGGCAGCGGCGATGTGGACCTGTGCCGGCACGAGCATGCTTACTTCTTTCCTCGGATTGTCGATGATGGCAAACAGCATGGGTAACAAGCAAGCAGCTGCCCCTACGAATATTACTTATCAGGGTGACAACGTTTATATCAATGGACAACCGTCTGGCTATAATTCACAACAATATTATGAGCAAGCGCAGCGATTGGCAACCTCGGCGCCAAGCGCACCAATTCAGCAGGTTGCCTATGCACCGGGCGGCTATCAACCGACAAACCAGCTACCAACGACGCCAATGTCATCGGCTGGCAGTCCTGAAAAATGGGAGCCTTTAGGGGTGTTCTCGCTAGCCGAGCCGGGACAAACTGAGTCAACGACTATGCTTCAGCTTGCCATCAACCAGCAAGGGATTGTGCAAGGAAACTATCTCAATCAGATAACCAATGAGAAAGCACTGGTCCATGGCGCCCTTGACAAACAAACCCAGAGAATTTCCTGGACCGTTGGTGACAATCCCAGCACCGTATTCGATACCGATTTCAACACCTTGATGCAGAGCAATAGCACTGTTTTGGTTCACTTCGGGCCCAACAGCACGCAACAAATGGCTCTCCTGCGCCTGCCGGCGCCAAAGAATGAGGCGCCAGGCGCGACGCAACAGGGTAACAGTGGAGCCATGGTGGCGCCCCAAGAGCAAGGAAATGCTCAAGCCGATCGAGCAGCTGTGTGAATATGCTCGCTATTTGTCCGGTTTGACCAGCCTATTGGTCAAGCGATCTTCTCTCAAAACCGCTTCCAAAGATGTAATTCTCTAGGGACTCCAGCTGCCAATATGCTGCAAAGTGCGCTTCTTTAACTGC
>Ga0182030_10006516_pt1 | contig 24627 bp, 14 predicted proteins | sample 812S3MmetaG_FD_121299 | JGI IMG/M metagenome (GOLD analysis project Ga0182030, IMG submission 121299) | Permafrost microbial communities from Stordalen Mire, Sweden - 812S3M metaG (Illumina Assembly) | ecosystem: Environmental > Terrestrial > Soil > Wetlands > Permafrost | place: Sweden...
CGAACCCTTGCCCGCCGCATGTGCTGCCAAGACCTTCCGTCGCAAATCATTATCGTAGGCTCGCGGCATACACTCGCGGAGTCCACCAGAGCGACCTTATAGTAACACTAGAAATGCTCTAGTATCGGTACGTATCCGGCTTGTACGGCCCAGAGACCGGCACGCCGATGTAGTCGGCCTGCTTCTGGGTGAGGGTGGTCAGCTTGACGCCGATCTTCTCCAGGTGCAGGCGGGCTACCTCTTCGTCGAGCTTCTTGGGAAGCGTATAAACCTCTTTGGCGTAAGTGTCGCGATTCTTCCAGAGGTCGAGCTGCGCCAGCGTCTGATTAGAGAAGCTGTTGGACATGACGAAGCTGGGGTGTCCGGTGGCGCAGCCCAGGTTGACCAGGCGGCCTTCGGCGAGCAGGAAGATCGAGTGGCCGTCGGGGAAGGTGTACATATCCACCTGCGGCTTGATGTTGGTGCGGACGACGCCGGGCGCGTTGTTGAGGCGATCGACCTCAATCTCGTTGTCGAAGTGGCCAATGTTGCAGACGATGGCCTGATCCTTCATGCGCTCCATGTGCTCAAGGCGAATGATGTCCACGTTGCCGGTGGTGGTGACGTAAATGTCGCCGGTGCCGAGAGTTTCTTCGAGGGTGGTGACCTGGTAGCCGGCCATGGCAGCCTGCAATGCGTTGATGGGATCGATCTCGGTGACGATAACACGCGCGCCGAGGCCGCGCAGCGACTCGGCCGAGCCCTTGCCCACGTCTCCGTGGCCGCAGACAACGGCGACCTTTCCGGCCATCATAACGTCGGTGGCGCGCTTGATGCCGTCGGCGAGCGACTCGCGGCAGCCATAGAGGTTGTCGAACTTCGACTTGGTCACCGAGTCGTTGACATTGATGGCGGGAATCAGTAGCGTGCCCTCTTCCTTCATACGGTAGAGACGATGCACGCCGGTGGTAGTCTCCTCGGAGACGCCACGCCAAGCGGCGACAATCTGATGCCAGCGCTTAGGGGTCTCGGCGTGGACCTTCTTCAGCAGATCCTTGATGACCTTCTCTTCGTGCGATTCGGAGGGAGTGTTGACCCAGTCGGAGCCGTTCTCCAGCTCATATCCCTTGTGGATCAACATGGTGACGTCGCCACCGTCGTCCACGACCAGCTCGGGGCCCTGGCCATCGGGATGGTTGACGGCGCGGAGGGTGCAATCCCAGTACTCTTCGAGCGACTCGCCCTTCCAGGCAAAGACCGGAACGCCGGTCTGCGCGATGGCGGCGGCGGCGTGGTCCTGGGTGGAGAAGATGTTGCAGCTCGCCCAGCGCACGCTGGCGCCAAGCTCGACCAGAGTTTCGATGAGCACGGCGGTCTGAATCGTCATGTGCAGCGAGCCGGTGATGCGAACACCCTTGAGCGGCTTCTCGGCGGCATACTTCTTGCGGATGGACATGAGGCCGGGCATTTCAAACTCGGCAACGGAGATTTCCTTGCGGCCCCACTCGGCAAGCGAAAGGTCGGCAACTTTAAAATCGGTTAATACGGGCGTGAGCTGAGATCCCAAGGAAACATCCTCCAAAACTTTTTGCGGTAGCTTCGATTATAGCGTTGCGGCGGGGATTGGGGAATGGGGGCCGCTGATGGCGGGCTCACGAGCTGGGTTTGAGGATGATGCCTGCGCCGCGGGCGCCGCTGATGGCAATGATGAAGGGAGTTTGGAGGCGAAGGTGGCGGACCGAACCGAACTGCTCCAACGCGGGCTGGGCGGCGAGCCAGGGCCAATCGACTTGGCCTTCGCCGAGGTCGGGGTTGATGGTGAAGTAGGCGACGCGGAAGGCGGTGAGGTTCTGAAAGAAGTGGCTGCCCTGCGACGGAGTGACACGGAAGTCGCGAAAACCAGCCTCGACGATGACACGCGCGCCGGAGACCTGATCCCATGTGACGGGGATGCCAAGCCAGGGGTCCTTGGAGCCCCAGCGGCCTACGCCGATAAGGATGTAGGGAGTGCCGGCTCGGAGCAGTTGTGTGTTAAGGCGGGCCACGATTTCGGCGACCTCAAGGCTGTTGGCGCGGTGAAAGCTCTCGTAATCGACCACCACCGCGTCGCGGATGTCTTCGATGCGTCCGTTGCCGAGGACTTGGGAGCTGCGGCAGAGGATGGTGGAGGGCTCGACCGATTCGATGGCGAGGTCTTCGGTTTCGCGCGAGCAGACGAGCGGGCGCATCTGGAGAAAACCTAGCTCAGCGGGCTCGGCGAAGCTGCCCATCCGCACGGCAAACTCAATCTCAACCGGACGGCCGAGGCCGTCGGCACCGAGTTTCTGGAGGTAATCGAGAAGCTCGGGCAGGGGAAAAACTTTGTGCTTGAGAATGGGCGCAAAGGTGACGACGCGCGGGCCGGGACGGCTGAGGCCGTCGTAGATCGCCGCGTTGTCGCGCGAGTAAGTGGAGGCGACATAGCGCAGGGTGCCGTCGGTCTCGGCGGCGCGGAGGGAATAGGCGCGCTCGTGCAGGCGTTCGACGCCGTTCGGCATGGCGTCGCCGATCGAATCGTGATGTGATAGCTCGTTATCCGTTAAACCAAGATCCAGGGCGATGAACTCGGTTTGCGAGTTGCGCAGGATGTCCTCGACGCTGGAGAACTGGATCATGTGTTGGGGATAGCGGGGACAGAATAAGAGCGCCTTGCCACCATCGACGACAGTGCGTCCGAGGCCGAGGGCGACGGCGGCGATTCCGTCATTGGGCTGCATCGGCGGAGAGGAATAGAAATTACGCGAGCGCACAACACCGGAAAAATCCGGATAATAACGCGCGCCATGGGCGGCGCCGACGAGTTCCTGAATGATGACGGCCATCTTCTCCTCTTCCAGGCGGAAGGGCGTGGCGCGGATGTAAGCCTTGGCGCGCTGGGCGAAGGTGGAGGCGTAAACGCGCTTGATGGCTTGGTCGAGCTCATTCAGGCGGGTGTCGAGTTCGGCCTCGCGATTGGCGAGCATGAACGTGTCATAGACGCCGGTAAATGGCTGGTACTGCGAATCCTCTAGAAGACTCGAGGAGCGGACGGCGAGGGGAACGCGAATCTCGCGCAGGAAGGCGGCCAGCGAGGCGCGGAGAGCTTGCGGCAAGGCAGCGGCGAGAAAGCGGTCGAGCAATTCACGATCGTCGGTGCAGTGGATGGCAAAGGACTCGAGATTGTTCCCAGCAAGGAACTGCTCGAAGAGATCGGTGGCGAGGACAAGGGTGTTGGGCACGGCTACACGCACGCCGGGAAAACGCTGGCTGACGTTGTACTTGTGCAGCAGGTGGCGGACAAAGGTGAGGCCGCGCGCTTTGCCTCCAAGCGAGCCGATGCCGAGGCGGAGAAAGAATCCAACTGAGGCACGAAAGTGCTCGGGCTCGAAATCGCCGACGAGAACCTGCTTCTGCTCGCGGCGATAGTCGAGGATGGTTTGCAGGCAGTGCGCACGCAGGGCCTCGGCATCCTGGTAATCGACGACACGGCGGGGACGAAGCTTTTCCGCCAGAGCCAGTTCGGTGCGCGCGATGAGCCAGTGCGAAATGTCGTTGCGCTCGCCGTGGAAGATGAGCGACTCGACGGGGATTTGGCGGAGCTGCGACTCCATGGCATCGAGATCGCCGGCGCGGCCCACCTCGGCGCCGTTGGCGAGGCGAAAAACAAAGTCTCCAAAGGCGAACTCGTGGGTGAGAAGCTGGCGCATGTCGGCCAGCAGCGTGTCCGATGCCTTACGGAGAAAGGCGAAGCCCTCGGCATTGGCGCGGGACTGGAGTTGCGAGTCGCCGGACTGAAGCACGACGGGAATATCCGGAATGGTGTGGCGGACCAGGTGCGCAAGCTCGAATCCGGCGGCGGGATCGAGGTGGCGCTGCCGCGGAAACTCGACATCGGAGACGACGCCGAAGAGATAAGCGCGGTAGCGCTCGACGATTGCGATGGCGCTCTCGTAATCCTGGGCAAGAAGAATCTTGGGACGGGCGCGCATGCGCACCAGCTTGTGCGCGAGGTTGTAGCCATCGCTGAGAATGTGGCGCGACTGACTGATGAGCGCGGTGTAGATCTCAGGCAGCAGCGCGGAGTAGTAGCGCACGTCGTCCTCGACGACGAGCACGACGGGAACGCCCATCGTGAGCGTGTCGTGCTCGACATTGCGCTTGTCCTCGACATACTTGACGATGGCCAGCAGCAGTCGGGGATTGCCCTGCCAGAGAAAAACCTGCTCGATGCCGGGCAGAGGACTTTGCGCGATGAGAGCCGAGGCCTCCTGATGGTCAAAGGCAAGCACGGCAATCGGGATGTTAAGTCCGGCGCGGCGCACGGCGGCGGCCAGTTCGAGGCAATCCATGCCGCTCAGGTGAACGTTGCAGACGATGAGGTTGTAACGCGACTGGGTGCGCGCCAGTTCAAGCGCCTCGGCGGCGGTGGCGACGTGAGTGATCTCGGGCGTGTGCTGGAGTTGAAGTTCGAGCGACTGGCCGATGAGCAACTCGTTGAGGCGTCCGTCTTCGCGCAGGATGAAGGAATCGTAGAGGCTGGAGACGAGCAGGATGTCCTGCACGCGAAAGGGCATGAGATTCTCGAAGCCTTCAAAGAGGCGCTCAGCATCGGCGAAGAGCGGCGAGGTCTCAACTGGCGGCATGGCGTGGGCCCGCGCGAACAAAATGCTTGCTTCGCGCAACATAAGTATAGGGCGCGAGAGGGCTGGTGCGCGGGTCGTGCATTGCTACGAAGACATCCCAAGAGAACCGCGCGCTCCATAGCGCATTGATATCGTCAAAGCAAGCAGAGAGCGTGGGCTAGACGAGTCCCTGATCCATCATCGCGTTGGCGACCTTGAGGAAGCCGGCGATGTTGGCGCCAGCGACCAGATTGCCGGGAGCGCCGTAGTTGGCAGCCGTCTCGAAGCAATTGCGGTGGACTTCCACCATGATGTTATGCAGCTTGCGATCGACTTCTTCGCGGCTCCAGGCCATGCGCTGGCTGTTCTGAGCCATCTCCAGACCGGAGGTGGCGACGCCGCCGCAGTTGGCGGCCTTGGCGGGAGCGTAGAGGATGCCGTGGGACAGGAAGAGGCGGGTTGCAGGCAGAGTGCTCGGCATATTGGCGCCCTCCGCCACCACCTTGATTCCGTTGCTGATCAGGTTCTCGGCGTCCTTGGCGTTGATCTCGTTCTGGGTTGCGCTGGGGAAGGCGCAATCGCCCTTCATCGCCCAGAGCGGGTTGTGGTCCAACTGCATATCCGAGGGAACGAAGATGGCGCGCTTGAAGCGAGTGACGTACTCGCTCATTCGGCCACGGTGGATGTTCTTCAACTCCATGACCCATGCGAGCTTTTCGCGGTCGATGCCATCGGAATCGTAGACGACGCCATTGGAGTCTGACATGGTGACGGGCTTGGCGCCAAGATCCAGCAACTTTTCAACCGTGTACTGAGCAACGTTGCCGGAGCCGGAGACGAGGCAGATTTTACCTTCAAGCGAGTCCTGGCGAGAGTTCAGCATCTCTTGCGCGAAGTAGACGCAGCCGTAGCCGGTGGCTTCGGGACGAATCAGCGAGCCGCCCCAGTTGATTCCCTTGCCGGTGAGGACGCCGGTGAACTCATTGCGGAGGCGCTTGTACTGTCCGAAGAGGAAGCCAATCTCGCGGCCGCCTACGCCGATATCTCCGGCGGGTACGTCGGTGTCGGGGCCGATGTGGCGCTGCAGTTCGGTCATGAAGCTCTGGCAGAAGCGCATGACTTCGCCATCGCTCTTGCCCTTGGGATCGAAGTCCGACCCGCCCTTGCCGCCGCCCATAGGAAGGGTTGTGAGGGAGTTCTTGAAAACCTGCTCGAAGGCGAGAAATTTGAGGATTCCGAGGTTGACCGACGGATGAAAGCGCAGCCCCCCTTTGTAGGGGCCGATGGCGCTGTTCATCTGGATGCGGAAGCCGCGGTTGATCTGCATGTTGCCGTGATCGTCAAACCAGGGCACGCGGAAGATAATGACACGCTCGGGTTCCACCATGCGCTCAAGGATGCGGGCCGAACGATATTCGGGATGTTTGTCGAGGACGGGGCGCAGGGATTCGACAACTTCTTGTACGGCCTGATGGAACTCCGGTTCGGCGGGATTCTTCGCCTTCACCTGGGCCAGTACTTCTTCGATGTAGCCGGTCGGATTCTTGAATCCGGGAGGGGCGAGGCTCACTTCGGTTGGCATGTGAACCTCCTTATCGATTGCTTTGATGCTGGTTGAGCTTTGCGTGGCTGCCCTGGCAGACGTCCTGATCGGCGCGTGCCCGTGGATCGCCGGACCAATCCGGGAAACGAAAAAACTCCCCTCGGGCGCGGGTTAGAGGGCGAGGTTGGAGCCCCGTCTCTCGGACGCGAGACTCTCGCGGAAGTAGTCCAGACTCATGAGAAGGCCGCCCCGCAGGTCAATGCTGGGCTCCCACCCAAGCAGGGCTTTTACCTTGGAAATATCGGGACAGCGCTGCTTGGGATCGTCCTGCGGAAGCGGGGCAAAGACCAGTTTGCTGGCCGAGCCTGTGACTTCCAGCACAACCTGGGCGCACTCGATCATGGTGAACTCGCCTGGGTTGCCGATGTTGACCGGCAGGTGCTCGGCGGAGGCGGCCAGACGCACGATGCCCTCGACTTCATCGCTCACATAGCAGAAGCTGCGGGTCTGGCTACCATCGCCATAGATCGTGAGTTCATCCCCGAGCAGAGCCTGCTTCATGAAGTTGGAGATGACGCGGCCATCGGCGAGTTGGAGACGCGGGCCGTAGGTATTGAAAATTCGCACGATGTGCGTGTCCACGCCGCGATAACGGTGATAGGCCATGGTCAACGCTTCGGAAAAGCGCTTGGCTTCGTCGTACACCGAACGCGGCCCGATGGGATTGACGTGTCCCCAATACGACTCGGACTGGGGATGCACGTCGGGGTCGCCGTAGCATTCCGATGTGGATGCGAGAAGAAATCCAGCTTCGTACTTCTGCGCCAACTCCAGGCAGTTGCGGGTTCCGGAGGAGCCAACTTCCAGGGTCTCCAGGCCCCAACGAATGTAATCCTCGGGGCTTGCCGGAGAAGCGAAATCGTAGATGAAGTCGACCGGGCCAAAGTCGAAGGGGCGACAGATGTCGTGCGACTCGAAGCTGAATCGAGGCTCGGCGGCAAAACTCTGCATGTTTTCAATCCGCCCGGTCAGCAGGTTGTCAACACAGAGCACACGATGACCGTCAGCCAGCAGCCGCTCACAAAGATGGGAGCCCAGGAATCCCGCTCCGCCGGTTACCAGAATCCGCATGGATGCCTCGATTCGAGAGCCTGGGGAAGTTTGCTCAGCGCAGAGCCGTCCCCCGCCCGAGTACTAGAGAGCAATGGAGCCGGCTCTCTGAATTAATAGATTAGCGTCCCCGTGGAGCGGGCTGCGGCTGCCCATCGTCCACGGCTAAAGTCCTTCCAGCACCGCAATGAGATATTTCCAGAACTCGGCCACCGAAGAGATCTGCACCCGTTCCGCTGGACTATGCGGATGTTCGATCTGGGGGCCAAAGGAAATCATCTGCATTTCCGGATAGTTGATGCCGAGCACACCGGTCTCCAGCCCCGCGTGCATGATGATGAGTCTCGGCGTCGAGCCGTACATCTCCTCAAAAACCGCCTTCGACTTACGCACGATCTCGCTGTTGGGCTCGGGCTTCCATCCGGGATAGCTGCTGGAGTGTTCGACCTCGAAGCCAGCCAGCAAGCAGGCGGTGGCGACCAGGCGCTTGGCGATGTTCTTGCTCCCCTCGATGGCCGAACGCTGGCTGGTGACGATCTCGATCGCCCCGTCTTTCAGCCCAACCGTGGCGATGTTGGTGGAGTCCTGCACCAATCCCGGTACGTCGGGACTCATGGCCAGCACGCCATGATGGAGGCTGGCGATCAAATCGACCGCCTTCTTTGCGTCTGCCGGGGCGATGACCTGTCGCGGACGCTCGGCCTGCTCCACCGTGATCTGCAAGTCGGGATCAAAGGCTCCGAGGTCGGTGCGGACATCTTCGGCATACTGCGCCACGATGGACTTGAGCTGGGCTTCGTTGGCGGCATCGGTGGTGAGGATAGCCGAAGCTTCGCGCGGAATCGCATTGTGGGCGCTGCCGCCCTTTAGATCCGCAACTCCAGCTGGAATCTTTTCCATCACAAGTTGCAGCACACCGCCCAGGATTCGTACCGCATTGCCGCGTCCAAGATGGATGTCCACGCCTGAGTGGCCGCCCCTGAGGCCGCTGACCTTCACCCGGTAGCCAGAACCCGCGCCGCCCACCTGGAACGCAACCTTGCGGCGGGCGCGCGTGTTGAGGCCACCCGCACAACCGATGCACAGCGTCCCTTTCTCCTCGTTGTCAAGGTTGAGCAGGTAGCGAGCTTTGAGCACCCCGGCCTTGAAGGCCGAAGCGCCGCCAAGAGTCGTCTCCTCCTCGACCGTGAAGATAAATTCCATAGGGCCGTGCTGGATGGTTTTGCTCTCCATGACGGCAAGCGCGGCGGCCACGCCGATACCATTGTCCGAGCCGAGCGTCGTACCGTCGGCGTAGAGCCAATCTTCCTTGCGGACGAGGCGAATGCCATCGGTGTCGAAGTTAAACTCCGTGCCTTCGTTCTTCTCGCAGACCATGTCGAGGTGGCCCTGGAGAGCGGTGACCGGCGCGCCCCAACGGCCAGGGTAGGCAGGCTTGCGGACAACCACATTTCCGGCCTCATCGACAACGGACTCCAGTCCGAGCCTTGCGGCTAGCTTGAGCACGTGATCGCGCGCCGCGGCTTCCTTGGTGGAAGGGCGAGGAATGGCGGCCAAGGCTTCAAAATGCTCCCAGATCTCGCGGGGTTCAACTCCAGCCAATACAGTGGACATAGCACGCTCCATCAGAACTCGATGCAAGTATCCTACAACGACTGCCTAAAGCGTCTTCGCCGAAGTTCACTCCCACGTCTTCCACGCGGCTTTTCCCGAGACCCAGAGTTCTTCCAGATGGTTCTTGTCGCGCAGGGTGTCCATCGGCTGCCAGAAGCCGCGATGATGAAATGCGCGCAACTGATCGTCCTTGGCAAGCTTCTTCAGTGAGTCCTGCTCGAACGGGGTCGCGTCGCCGGCGATGTATTCGCCAACCTTTGGCGAGAGTACGAAGAATCCGCCGTTGATCCACTGACCGTCACCGGCAGGCTTCTCCTGAAAATCGAGAATTACGTCGTCGTTCATCACCAGCGAACCGAAGCGTCCTGCCGGTTGCACGGCGGTCAGCGTGGCGAGCCTGCCATGCTGCTTGTGGAACGCAATGGAGCGGGTGATATCGACATCGGCTACGCCGTCGCCGTAGGTGAGGCAAAAGGATTCCTCGTCCTTGACGTGAGGCAAAATGCGCTTGATGCGGCCCCCGGTCTGGGTCTCGCCGCCGGTGTCGATGAGGGTGACTCGCCATGGCTCGCCGAAGTGCTGGTGCACTTCCATGCTGTTCTTGGCCAGGTCAAAGGTAACGTCGGAGGAGTGCAGGAAGTAGTTGGCGAAATATTCCTTGATGAAATACCCCTTGTAGCCGAGGCAGACAATGAAGTCGTGTATATGGTGGGTGGAGTAGATCTTCATGATGTGCCAGAGCATGGGAAAGCCGCCGATTTCAACCATGGGCTTGGGGCGCTGCGTTGTCTCTTCGCTCAGACGGCTTCCCAGTCCGCCTGCTAAGATCACTGCCTTCATAGAGCTCCCGTACGATCCGGAAAATTTTCAGAGAAGTATATCTTAAATGTCTGTGACTATTCCGTCGCCTGTCATGCGGCGGTCGGTCAGGCCCAAAAAAATATTTATGTGCGCACGGCCAGGATCTGTCCTATAATCGGGGTAATCGAAATCTGGCTAAGTTTGAACGTACGCGATTTTGAGCTGGCACCGCCGAATTACTTCCGCGCTCCACTCTCAGTAGCATCCGATCTTCTCAGCAGGAAATTCAATACATCAAGAAAAAAGGTACAAACACAGTGGAACAGGGAACAGTGAAGTGGTTTAACGACGCAAAGGGATTTGGATTTATCAGCCGCCAGAACGGCGAAGATGTCTTCGTGCATTTTTCGGCAATTCAGTCGAACGGTTTCCGGAGCCTTCAAGAAGGTCAGGCAGTCCAGTTCAACGTCGTTAAGGGGCCCAAGGGCTTCCAGGCAGAGAACGTACAGGTTCTGTAAGCAGATCCGATTAACAAGCAAAAGCCCGGAACCGACCGTTCCGGGCTTTTCTGTCTCTACCTACCGGGCCGGCGATTACGCAGCCAAAAGCTTCTTACCTCCGCCCAGATTTGCTACTCTCTACTATGGCGTTTAATTCTGGCCTAACCAGGCAGACAGGCGGAGCGGCTCCCAGCCCCCGCGAGATCCCCTTCAACTACACGTCCGCCGACGATCGTCAGGCGGTGTCATTCCTGCTTGGGGAAGAAACCGTTCGCACCCTCGATGAGCTGCGCGCTGCGCGCGTTACTGGACGCTCGGCACGCATCCTGATGCGCCTGCTGGGCGAGGTGCTGATTCATCGCCGCAATCCTTACCTGTTTCAGGAGCTGGTGACCTCGGCGACGCGTCGCAAACGCTTCTTTGAACATGCCGCCAAGGATCTGGAAACGATCTCCGCTAAGGCCGAAGCCGAACCGCGCGTCCTCACCATCCTGACCCAGTGCCGCGCTTTGATTGATTCGTTCCGCACCGAAGTAGAGGAGACCCCCGAGCTGCGTAATCGCATCAAGCGCGAGCTGGCGGCGATCACCGGTGCGCACAACGTTCTCTTCGATCCCTTCACCCTGGTCGCACACGCTACGGATGCCACCGACTGGCGTCTGCACCTGCCGCTGGCCGTGGTCACGCCGGACAACGAGCACCAGGTGGCGCCGCTCCTGCTGGCCATCGCAGGCCTCGGACTGAAGGTGGTTCCACGCGGAGCCGGCACCGGGTTGACCGGTGGCGCAGTGCCGTTGCGCTCGGGCTGCATCGTGGTCAACACCGAAAAGCTCAACCACATTCGCGCCATAAGCCAGCGCCAGTTTCATCTCGAAGACGGCAGTACCGCAGCCGCTCAGGTGATGGAAGCCGAGGCTGGAGTGATTACGGAAAAGGCGATGGAGCACGCCGGCGAGCACGGCCTGGTCTTTGCCACCGATCCCACTAGCGCCTGGGCTTGCACGGTTGGCGGCAACATTGCGGAAAACGCGGGCGGCAAGCTTGCCGTGCGTTGGGGCACCTGCATTGACAATCTGATCGAGTGGCGTATGGCAATGCCCTCCGGCGCGCGCTGGACCGTGCGCCGCGCCAATCACCAATTGCGCAAGATTCTGCCGCAGGACACAGTGATCTTCGACGTGCTGGATGAGCAGGAGACGCTGGTCAAACACATCGAACTGCGCGGCACCGAGATCCGCAAGAACGGCCTGTGGAAGGACATTACCAACAAGGCGCTGGGTGGTGTGCCCGGTCTGCAAAAGGAAGGCACCGACGGCATCATCACCTCGGCGATCTTCATTCTCTATCCCGCATACGAAGCCAAGAAGACGCTGTGCCTGGAGTTCTTCGGGCCGGATTTCGACGAGGCCAGCCGCGTCATTCTTGAGCTCTCGCGCATTTTTCCTTTGCCTACCGACGGCACCGAGGCACTGCTGGCGATGGAGCACTTTGACGACGAGTACATTCGCGCCATCGACTACAAGGTGAAGGCTCCGCGTGCCGGGACGCCCAAGGCCGCGCTGCTGATTGACATCGCCGGCCGCACCGAGGAGCAGGCAGAGCGCGGAGTGCAACGCGTGCGCACGCTGCTCGAACAGCATCCGAACACGCTGGTATTCGTCGCCCAGGATGCCACCGAGGCCAAGCGCTTCTGGGCCGACCGCAAGAAACTCGGCGCTATCGCCCGCCGCACCAACGCATTCAAGATGAACGAGGACATCGTGATCCCACTGGATACGCTGGCCGAGTTCGCGCGCTTTATCGATGGCATGAACATCGAAGAGGAGCGCTACGCACAGCTTCGCTTTTCCGAGCGCGCCGAGGACATCTTCACTGGAGCGCAGACGAAAGACGACCGCGCGCAGATTGCCGCCAAGACACCCGCCGCGATCGAACTCTGCGCGCGCTTCCGCGAGGAATTGGAGACGATCGGTGTCCCAGCTCTGCGCGGGCTCACCCATCTGCAAGAGTTCCGCGACGGATTGACCACACTGGTGCGTGGGTATCCGGCGGTGCTGGCCGCGCTGGAGCGCGCATACCAGGAAGTACGCGACCGCCGCATCGTGCTGGCGACCCACATGCACGCAGGCGACGGCAACGTGCACGTCAACGTGCCTGTGCTCTCCAACGACCGCCCTATGCTGGAACGCACCGACCAGGTGATCGATCGCGTGATGGGCAAAGTCATCTCGCTGGGCGGCGTGGTCTCGGGCGAGCACGGAATCGGCCTCACAAAGCTCAAGTACCTGGAACCGGAACGCATCGCCGAGCTTTCCGCCTATCGCCGTGAGGTGGACCCGGGCGGATTGATGAACCCCGGCAAGTTGGAAGATTTCCAGGCGCTGCGGCACATCTTTACGCCTTCGTTCAACTTGCTGGAACTCGAAGCGCGCATTCTTCAGCACGGTCAACTCGAAGAGCTCTCGCGCAAGATTGCGCATTGCGTCCGCTGCGGCAAGTGCAAGGTGGATTGCTGCGTCTATCATCCTGCACGCGGCATGTTCTACCATCCGCGCAACAAAAATCTTGCGATCGGTTCACTGATCGAAGCCCTGATTTACGATGCGCAGCGTGAGCGCTCTACGCATTTCGAATTGCTGCAATGGCTGGAGGAGGTAGCCGACCACTGCACCATCTGCCACAAGTGTCTGGCTCCGTGCCCGGTCGACATCGACACCGGCGCGGTCTCCATACTGGAGCGCGAGATTCTCTCCGAATCGGGGTACAAGCACACGCCGCTGGCAACCCGGCTCACGCTACAATATCTGGACAGCCGCTCGCCTGCGTTCAATAACATTTTCCGCACCTCCGTCGTGCAGATCGGAGGCGCCGCGCAACGCGTGTTCAGCAAGCTGGTAGCTCCGTTCCAGCCCGCCGACGGAGCTTCCGGGTTTTATCCTCTGCGCTTGCTGCGCTCTTCGGTTGCGCCGGTTCCCAGCCAGACCCTGCGCGATGTTCTGCCCGAATGTGAAGCCGATCAGGCGCTCGTCTTTGAACCCGACACCAACGGAAATTCCGACGAGCGAAAAACTGTTTTCTACTTTCCGGGCTGTGGCTCGGAGCGCTTGTACTCCGATATCTCGATGGCGACGATTCACATGCTGCTGAAGGTTGGGACGCGAGTCATTCTGCCGCCTCCGTTCCTGTGCTGCGGCTTCCCTGTTCAGGTCAACGGCAAGAGCAGCATGCACTCACGCACCGTGCTGCGGGACACGATCCTGTTCAGCCAGATCCGTGCCATGTTTGCCCATCTTGATTTCGACGGCTGCGTGGTCTCCTGCGGAACCTGCCACGATGGCTTGATGCAGATGGATACAGTGGATCTGTTTGGCCGGGTGATAGACGTGGCGGGTTATTTGCTCGAACGCGGCCTGCGCGTTGAGGGCGATGGCAATTTCCTCTACCACGCACCGTGTCACGACTCGCTGGACGGCAAAGCAATCAAGGTGCTGGCGGAACTCGGCGGCTTTGGTTCCGTACAGGCGGTGCCACACTGCTGCTCGGAGGCTGGAACGCTCGCCCTCTCGCGTCCGGACATTACCGACGCGATGCTGCACCGCAAGCGCGAAGCATTCGAGGAAGTTATCGGCGCGGGCAGGAAAGCAACCGTGCTCACCAACTGTCCCGCCTGCGTGCAAGGACTGGGACGTAGCCGCGACGTGGGCGTGGAACCGCTGCACATCGCCGTCGCCCTGGCCGAAAAAGTCTCCGGCGCCGAATGGAAAAAACAGTTCCTCGTCCAGGCCTCGCGCGCAACCGCCGTCGCGTTCTAACGCGGAAGCAAGGAGGACTTATGCTGGCAAGCTTTGCCGTGGTTCCGATGGGAACCCAGGATGGAGTGAAGAACCTAGTCGCCGAAGTCCTGGCCATCGTGGATCGCTCGGGACTTCCCTACAAGCTAGGCGCGATGCATACCACCATCGAAGGCGATGCCGAAGAGGTGATGAACGTAATCATGCGCTGCCATCGCAGGATGCTGGAACTTGCACCGCGCGTGCTGTCCAGCATCACCATCGACGACCGCAAGGGAGCCAGCGGACGGCTCGAGGGAAAAGTGAAGGACGTGGAAGAGGTGCTGGGAAAAAGGCTCGAACGGGAGTAAGGAGCCAGTTACGCTTCCTGCCTACTCGAAGCCTTGCGTCTTCTCAATTCAACGCGTCAACTCAATGCGTCAATTCAACGCTTCTTCGCATGGGTACTTGCCCGCGCCGTTGCGGGCGATGCGGCAGAGTCCGTCACCTGCACAGTGATGTCGAATTCGCCGGTCGAAGAGGGTTTGCCACTGAGCACTCCCGCGCTGGAGAGCGTTAGCCCTGCCGGCAACTGCCCCGAAACAGCTTTCCAAGCGTATGGAGGAGTTCCTCCCTGCGCAGTCAGAGTTGCTGAATATTCGATTTCTTTCACTGCGTTAGGCAGCGAGGTTGTGCTGACGGATAAGGCAGTTGGAGGAGTTTGAGTATCAACTGGTGATTGGGTGGTTGATTGTGCGCTCTTAAAACCACCCGAGCAACCACAACAAGTGACAAGCAGCGCCAGTGAGAGAATTAACGGCTTCACGCATTCACCTCGGATTTGCACGACCCCGATCGCGGTGCCAACCAAACGGTGTCTGTGTCAATGAACCGAGAATAGGCGCTGGAGACGCGGCGCGCGATTGGCAGAACCGCTTAGTCTCAGGGCGTAAATATATGAGTTAGCCGCTCACTTACCTAAAGCAGAGTACTTAGAAGCAGTACAGGTGCTCTAGTTTGTAAGTTCCCGTTTCTATCGTTCTTGAGGGCAAAAAGCCCGTGGCAACCAACTTCTCCCCATTCGGAATCGTTCTCGGCTGGGAGTGAATAGAGAAGGTCTATACCTAATTTGAGGTACTCACCTTCTTAGCCGGGCAGAGCGAACTCGCGCTGCTGGCCAAGATCGGCGCGCTCAACTCACTAGGCGACGTTGCACATCGCCGCGATGCGCTGTGGCAGGTAGAGTATGCTGGCCATCCCTCCGTCCCCTTATTGAACGAACTCCTCGCTTCCCAATGGCCACGCGACACGCATCGCCGAATGCGTGATCGCGCGTCAACGTCCCGGCACGGCCAAGGGATTCGTCTTTCTCAGCATTGAAGATGAGACCGGCATTGCCAACGCCATCATTACGCCCGCTGTTTATGAGCAGTTCAAGCAGGTGGTGGTTTACGAGAAGTTTTTACTGATCGAAGGTGAGCTGAAAAACCAGGAGAACGTAATCTCGGTAAAGGCGCGAGAGATTCGCCCCTGGCGATCAGCAAAGCCGAAGTCAGCTCCCATGATTTTCACTGAGCCTATGCGGCTTCGATCTCCGCTGCGCACTCGGCATCGTCGTTTTTCACCTGGTTCACGCGCTGGCTCACCCGGTAGCACCGCATCACCTCGGCCGGGTAAGGCTTCAGCAATGACAGTAATTCTGGGAGCTGAGTGTAACCCGGATCGAGCCACATCCCGTACGTATCACGCGGGAGGATTACGGGCATACGGTCATGAACGTCGCGCGTGAGTTCGTTCGGAGTGGTAGTCAGAATCGTGCAGCTCTCGATGACCTGCCCCTGCGGACTCTTTGATTGCTCCCACAGCCCGGCCAAGGCGAACACCGATTCATCCGCCAGGGTGAAGCAGAACGGAAGCTTCTCTTTCCCCGCGCCCTTCCACTCGTAGAATCCATCGGCGGGAATCAGGCAGCGCCGCGAGCGCAACAGTTCGCTGAACGATGGCTTCGCGGCCACCGTTTCCGAACGCGCATTGATCATCTTGAAGCCGGACAAAGACTCGTTCATCCACGAAGGTATCAGCCCCCGGCGCACTGGCTGAGCCGGATCCTGGCGCACGGTCACAATCTCCTGCCCCGGCGCAACGTTATAACGTGGCACATAAGGCGGCGCCCAGTCATCCAATGCGCCCTCGACATCGAACGCCGCCTCGATAATCTCTTTCTTCCGCGCCAACCGAAATCGTCCACACATGCGAAGAAGTATAACTGCTCGTCAACCTTTCCCGTCATGGTAAGTGGTCGAAGTAACACGCCAGGTATGGCTGCGCGGGCGGTTTTGTCGATGCCATATTGGGCGCGCTCCAGTCGAAGAACTCCGTCATGTCGATTTGTGCCGCGTCGCGCTTGGTCAACGATGGCAGGCTGAAACGTGTCTCGACAAATTTCAGGATTGCCGTGTAATCGGCGTTGTTGTGCGAAACGTATCCAGGCTTGGTGAACGGTGAGATCACCATCAGCGGCACCCGGAAGCCGGTGGTGTCAAAGTTCCCGGTAGGATCGCCCGCCGGAATAATGGGCGCTTTGTCATCCGGCGGGGGCATGGAAGCCGGTGGAACGTGGTCATAGAATCCACCGGCTTCGTCATAGGTAATGAAGAAAACCGAGTTCGCCCACGAGGGGCTGTTCATCAGCGCCTGGACCAGCGATTCGGTATATTGCGCGCCTTTGTCGATGGGATTCTGCGGGTGTTCATCGGAGCCCGATTCCGTGTAACCACTCTCGATAAAAGAAACCTGCGCAAGCGTTCCGTTCGCCGCATCGGAGGCAAATGTCTTCGCGTCGGCAAAATTCTTAGGGTAACCGTACACAAATGAGAAGTAATTTGCATAGGTATCCATACTCCCCACATCGCCCGCCACATAGTTGTCGGTTACATAGATCTTCCATGTGACGTTATTCTCCTGCAGGAGTTCGAAGATACTCTTCACGCCACTCATATTGAGGGCTGGAAGCCCCGTGCCGGCTCCTCCCGGATACGTAAATCCGTTGGACGTGGCGGCGAGCATGTACATACGGTTCATCTGCGTACGCGTAAGCTCGGGACTGAACCATCGGTCCGAGGTGGCAAAGGTCGTCGCCGCCCAGTAATAGAACGGAAGATCGTCGGAGGTGTAGTACCCCATGGCGCGTTTCCCAGCGACGTCGAAGCCGCCCGAGCTGGGGTCGTGCGAGGCATAGCCTCCGGCCATCGCGGCAAAGCCGTTCATCGGAGGCGGACTTCCCCAATGCCCCTCGTTCGGGCTCGACAGGTTGATGTCATTGTGCGACTCCTGCCATGAAGGGGTGACGTCTCCAATGCACTGGGTCAACATATGAAAAAGCGAGATATTGCCGGAGTTGTTCCAGCTAGGTACGGAAACCGGGCCGACATTGCTCAGATCGTCGACATCGGCTGGCAGCCCCTGCGACACGCGATATTCGTTGAGGTGCCCGAAGTAGTGGTCGAAGCTGCGGTTCTCCTGCATCATGATGACAATATTCTTCACCGACGCTTGCAGTGACCCACTTGACGAACCGCCGGGGGTGGTACCTCCACCTCCACCTCCGCCGCCGCCAGAACTGGAACTGGAACTGGAACCAGTTCCCGATCCACATCCTGCACAGAGCGAAATGGCTAGAGCAACAGAGCCGATACCGAAACAACGGCCGTAACGTGACATCGGAGCATGAACCTCGCTTAAAGCAGAAATCTCGCTTGCAAGCCGAATACGATGCGGAGGCGAAAGCTCCTGTTGGCTAATGCAAGGAAAATCTAAGCGCCAGGAGCGCGATCTCTGGTTCCAGAACCGCATCTAACCTCAGCGAACGGTTCAAGCATTTTCAGTGCTGCACAACTGTAAAGAATCTAAGCTAATGTCAGCGTCTAAGAAGATTGCCCATAAGATTGCCGATGTCATTTTCGTCAGCGTCCTTACAAGCTTTGTCTCTGGACAGTTACTGCTCTGCGTGGCTCAGTTGCAGCCGCTCAAATCCGTTCGCCCTGCGGTGCGCAAGGTTGAAAAGAAAAGACCGCAGGATACCCCGGAGACTTTGCTCGGAGAACGTTTCTTTCTCGAAACCCGTTTCGCACAGTATTTTGCCGCACACTCGAACGGAGAAGTGAATCGTCCGCTAGCGCAAGGCGATCCGGTGGTCGCCCAGGTCCGGAATCCGCGCGCAGCCGTTGCTTACGCGTCGCCGTTCGCCGGAAAGTCGATCAACTGCCGCTCATGCCACTTTGTCGATGAGTTTTCGTCGTTGATCGCGGGAGTGAACCGCACCTATTGCGACTTCTTGCCCCGCACTCCGATCCCAGAGCGTGGCGACGGTCAAAACGTAACGATCAGAAACTCACGAAATATGGTGGACGACTTTCCTCTGCAGCGCGCCCCAATCCTGCTCCACGGCGACGGCGAGTTTGCGAGTGCAAACAGTCTGGTCGAGAGCACGCTGACGGGAAGAGATATGGGCTGGCTGCCCAATGAACAAAGCAACGCAATCCATCACGTCGCAAAAGTGGTACGCGAGGACGATGGGCAGGACGATCTGGGCCAACAATACGGCGGATCATACGCGAAGCTCATGCTGGGAACGGCCAGTGACCTGCCGGATAAGTTCCGGCTTGCCAGTGATTTCCGAATCGACGTGACGAATGCGACGGATCGACAAATCATCGACGAAGTTTCCCGGCTGATCGGTGCTTACTTGAGCTCGCTCCGGCTTGAACGCACGGCGGAAGGCGTTCATAGCGGCTCTGCTTATGACATGTTTCTCGCCAAGAACAATCTTCCTGCACAGCCCGCTCAGGGCGAAACCGATGCGGAGTTCTCGCAACGTCTGTTGCAGCAAGTGGAGCAGTTGAAAAATCCCAGGTTTGTCCTGCCGTATGAACGATGGCTGAGATTTCATCCGCATGTCCTGCAATTTGGCGATCAGGAACTCGCCGGCCTCAAGATCTTTCTGCGGCGGGGCCCTCCATCAACGCAAAAGGTCGCGGCGAATCGTATGTCGCCGTTTTTCTTCCTTGCCGGCTTGCCGCTCTTTGGGGTTCTGCTTGGCAAGAAGAGGCGGAGACTTGTCTCGGATTGGATCTTGGCTGCGGTCATCAGTCTTTTTCTATGCGCCGTCGTGGCTGCCGCGATGAGTTCTCCGGTAGACGAGCGCGCGCAGCCCGCGTCCAACGAAATCTCGCGCGCGGGCACAATCGCTCACGCGGGGAATTGCTTTGCCTGCCATCCCGCCCCAGAGTTTACAGACGTCCGTTTTCACAACACAGGCGCGGCGCAGGAAGAATACGACTCACTGCACGGCTCCGGCAGCTTTGCGCAACTCACGGTTCCATCCTATGCCGAGCGCAGCCGTCAACCGAATCGCTATCTTCCCGCCACTCCCATCCATCCCCACGCCACCGGCGTCTTTCGCTCCGTGCCCGCTGCGAGCAATCCTTCGGAAACTGACCTTGGGATGTGGAACATCTTCGCCAATCCGGATTTCCCCGAAGTACAAAGCCAGATGCGTCGTCTGCTCTGCGACACAGGCCCCTGCGATCCGAAGCTGGAGTTGCCGCGAACGATTGCCCGCTTCAGAACTCCGACTCTGCGCGACCTGGGACACTCCGGACCCTATCTGCACACTGGACGCATGGACACCGTGGAAGATGTACTCCACTTTTACGTTCGCATGTCCACACTTGCCCGAGGCGGCCAGCTTCGCAATGCAGATTCAGAGCTCACCCGCATTTCTCTGGATGAACAAGACGTTGCCGCGCTGGCCGCGTTCTTGCGTTCTCTGGACGAGGACTACGACAATTGAACGCATCTTGAGGCCGCGAGCACGCGCTAAGGTGCAACAGTCCTTGCGAACCTGTACGTGACGTTCACGCTGGCATACGAGGGTACGCGGACTCCGACAACCTCCTGGACCTGATTTGGTTCCTGCGTTGAAAAGTTCCAAAAGTTCTCCGTGGTCTGCCCCGTGTAGCCGCTGGCAATCAGCATGTTCACGCCAACGTTCACCCGCCCGTCAAGAAACGGCCGCACCAGCGCAGCTCGAAGCTCTTTCACTGGTACACCCACGCATTCGGCATTCGCGTTGTTCGGATCGCATCCCGTGCCCAGCGGCTTCGCGCCCACATACTCAAATTCGCATTTCGCTTGCAACCGGAAAGGAAGCTTCTCGATCAATCCGGAAAGATCGAGAATGGTTCGCGGAGCTTCCGGTGTCGGCTGCCCCGAATCGAGGTCGCGTGCGTCCGCCTTGGAGAACGTTGCCAGCAACGATCCATAGCGGAAGCCCTGGCGAAGCGCAACCGACATGAACCGCAAACGGCTCGGCCCCTGATCAAACTGCAATCCCGTATCCGGGTCGATCTTGGCGAACTCCGCGCTCTGTGTAACGTGACCGAGGGTGAGCTTCAGATCCGTTTTGTGGATCGTCTTGCCTGCGACGAGTTGATACGAATGTGCCGTAGCCACCGGAGTTCCGCGGACACCCACCTGGCCGACTGCACTTCCGATCCGGGGATCTTCGGTGAAAAACGATTGGCCAAAGCTGAGAGACACCAGCGGAGCGAACCGGGACTGCGCAGGCAGAAACGATACTGTCGCTTTCGGCGAATTCACGCCAACAAATCTATTGGATGAATTCGACGGAGTTACAAGATCGACATTATCGATGCCGATTTCATCGCGACGCCAACCCAGGTCGTAGTGAACGTAACGGCTCAGCGTACCATCCCCCGCAATGTAGGGAGTCACCGAAGCAATCGTCACATTGTTGCCGTCCACCTTCGTAAATGGCCCATAGTAGCCAGGATTGCTGGGATCAAAGAAATTGTAATGGTCGAGATCATCGCGCCGCGGCGCTTCGCGTTCGTACTCCGTCCCCGCCAGCAGCGTAAAGTGCTCGGTGATCTTATTCACATAGGCCGCGCTACCACCGGCCACGGTACGGAACTCGCTCTGGCGGATCAGCCCCAGTCCAAAGTTTGTGTACAACGACAGGTTGTAGGTGCGAAAGAATCCGGAGAGTTGCAATTTCTGGTTATCGCGCAGCTTCCAGACATCGTTCAAAACCACCAGCGCAGTATGCGTTTGGTCCCTCTGCCTAGGATCGATCGTATCCCCGTAGTTTCGGAAGCCCGCGTCGGCGGAATTGAATGCGTAGATCGGCACCAGTCCCGGCACGTACGAGAAACCGTAGTATCCAATTCCAAATAACGTAAGCCGATGATCTCCAAGATGGAAGTTCCGCTCCCCATTGATCTTGTACTGCTGCCGGTGTTCCAGTCGATCAAGGAATCCATTGCCGAAAGCGCCTGAAACCGCGATCCATGAATCCTGGGAAGCGCTGATCCCCGCCACGGCGGCAACGTCCCGGTAGTCCCCGGTCACGGTGAAGAAAGGCTCAAGATGCGAGCGAAGCCCATAGGTCGCAGCCAAATTGACGGAGTGATTGCCTTCCCGTACGTTGTACGCTCCGCCATCCACCTGTACGCTCTCCAAGACTTCGGAAATATATATGTTCGGATCGGCGTAGCCATTCCCGTGGGCGTTCGCCGACAGATTATTCGGCACAAGATAGCTGCCCACGGCGATGTATTGAGCGATGGGCTCGCCATGGTCTCCGGCCACGCCCGGCGCAAAATACTGCGGAGCCTTGATACCGCTCGAAGCAGTTTCAATCGGGTATCCGGGTATCGACACCGGTGCGCCCGGACGTCCCGGGTTTGCATCGAGCAAGTCCTCCGATACGAAAACCTTCTCAACCGGGTCGGGAGAAAGAACGTCTCTCTGGCTCACGTCCGCTGTAACCGTCACAGACTCGCCCTGCGTGAAAAGTTCTCCCATGCTGATTTCGATATCGCTGATAAATGTACCGCCCGGCCGGAGTTTGACAAGGCGAGCGACAGGGCGGAATCCGGAGGCCTCGACCCTGATGACAAACTGGCCTGAGCTAGTCGGTGGCAGTTGGAACAGCCCATCTGGTCCGGTAGTCGCTTCTCCGGCGACACGGTCACGGTCCAGCAGTTTGACCGATGCCTTTGGCATGGCATTTCCCTTGGGATCGGTGACCCGCCCCTTTAAGACAATCGTCTGCGAAAACAGTGGGAGCGGCAACAAAACAAACAGCAATATAGCGAACGAATAGATGGACGCCTTCGTCCAGGAAATGAATACGGTCATTTGTTTGATTTCGTACTACCACCAGTAAACACCAGCTCCGGATGGGTGGCAATTGTCCCCTTGCACATCCTTGCCAATTTGAACCACGGCTGGTGGCCCACATCCGCCAGCAGTTGGCGAATGTGGGGCGACGGACAAGGCCATTAACCAGATAGTACCTTGGCCGCGAAAACCAGTGCCGCCGGAGTCAATCCTTTGAAACTTCCCAAACCATTGCCTAAAAGGTAAAGTCGCCCTTCCAAACGATTACCTTTTCCGCCAATCCTTACCCCAATCCGGAGCAGCGCCACAGCAACGCGAGAAAAGGCCCCGGATCGTCTCCAGGGCCTCGGCACCCGCATAAACAAAGGGTCTAGCAGCATCCCATTTTCACTTCGCCCTTTTCGGTAACTGGCGGCCCGAAGGCCTCCACCGGCACCGGAGCGCCATTCAGCACCATGACCCACCGGCGCACCGCGTCGATCAGCACCAGCACCACGCCCGTAATAAAGATCACCATCAAGGTCGTGTCCAGGCAGCCCGCAAAAAACTGTCCCGGCTTCAATCTCAATGGCCAGAAGATGTTCTCAATCGACAGCACTCCCTCCGAAATCGTCGTCACGCCCACGAAGCACATTGGAAGGAACGTGATCCATGCATAGCGCGCCTTCCCCATGTTGATCAGGAACGTGGTGGAGACCGCCAACGCAATGGTTGCCAGCAACTGGTTGCCGGTTCCAAACAGCGGCCAGATGGTCGAAATGTTGCCGGTGTAAATCATGTATCCCCAACCGGCAACCACCAGGGTGGTGGCAGACAGATTGCCGGGCAGCCACGCATTGTCGCCAAACGGCTTATAAACCTTGCCCAGCAATTCCTGCAAAACGTAGCGCGCCACGCGAGTCCCGGTGTCCACCGTGGTCAGGATAAACAGCGCCTCGAACATGATGGCGTAGTGGTACCAATAGCCCATCAGCTTGGCCATCCCCGGCATGCCCCGGAAAATCTGCGCCATTCCCACCGCCAGTGACACCGCACCGCCGCTGCGCCCGGCGAGTTTCTCGCCGACCTCGCGCGAGAACATGTCCAGGTTCACCGTATGCAGTCCCAGCTTGGCGAAGACATCGGGCGGGCAGTTAATCGCAAAATAATCGCCCGTGCTCATCGAACAAGCTGCAATCAGCGCCAGCACGCCTACCAGCGACTCGCACAGCATGGCTCCAAAGCCGATGAAGCGCGCATCGCTCTCCTTATCCACCATCTTCGGGGTGGTTCCCGAGGAGACTAGCGAGTGGAATCCCGAGATTGCCCCACAGGCAATGGTAACGAACAGGAACGGAAACAGGCTGCCTTTGATGATCGGCCCGCCTCCGTGAATGAACGGGGTAAAGTTCGGAAACTGAATATTGGGATGCACAAAGAAGACGCCCAGGATCAGAACCGCAATCGTGCCCAGTTTTACATAGGTGGATAGATAGTCGCGCGGCTCCAGCAGCAGCCACACCGGCAGCACCGATGCGACAAAGCCATAGATCGCCATCAACCAGGTGATCTGGTGCGGAGTGAACGTCAGCGCGTGCGCATAGCCGCTAGCTGCAAACGCATGCCCTCCCGCAACCGCGGTGAGCAGGCACGCCACGCCAAAGATACTCGGTCCCGTGATCTTTATCTCACCCGAAGGATTCTTGAACATCCACACGCCCATGATCAGCGCAATCGGGACCGTCATGCCGATGGTGAACACACCCCAGGGGCTGTTCGCCAGCGCGTTGACCACCACGATGCCCAGACCCGCCAGCGTCACCAGCAGGATGAACAACACGGCGATCATCGACACCAAGCCGGCAAAAGGACTGATCTCCGTCCTTGCGATATCGGCCAGCGAACGCCCTCGATGGCGGATCGAAGCGACCAGCACGGTGAAATCCTGCACGCATCCCGCCACTACCGCGCCGATCAGCAACCAGAGGAAGCCCGGAGCAAATCCGAACTGCGCTGCCAAGGTCGGCCCCACCAGCGGCCCGGCACCGGCGATGGCCGCAAAGTGGTGTCCAAACAGAACCCACTTCGGCGAGGGCACGTAATTGTGACCGTCTTCGTATGTATGCGCTGGAGTGATGCGGCGATCATCCAGCATCATCGCCTTGGCGGCGATGAATGCGCTGTAGTACCGGTAGGCTAGAGCGTAGACACAGAGTGCGCCCAGAAGGATAGGAAAGGCGTTCATCGAAAAACCCTCCTGATTATCCAGTCGCGGCATTTCAGATGCGACCGCCAGCCAGCTCTGAAGCCGCCTCGGAATCCTATTTAGAAGTTGTGAAGGCTTTTCGAGTTGTATTACGAAGGTACTAGTACCTCGACCGTCTATCCAGGTAATCAGGATAGGCACTTGGGGCGGAGCGTGTCTAACTGTATAGCTGTCTTATGGGCCGAGGCATCGCACTGCGGATAGAGCTTACACGCCGGGA
>Ga0182030_10006517_pt1 | contig 24625 bp, 29 predicted proteins | sample 812S3MmetaG_FD_121299 | JGI IMG/M metagenome (GOLD analysis project Ga0182030, IMG submission 121299) | Permafrost microbial communities from Stordalen Mire, Sweden - 812S3M metaG (Illumina Assembly) | ecosystem: Environmental > Terrestrial > Soil > Wetlands > Permafrost | place: Sweden...
CAAATGGGTAGGCGACGCATTTGGAAAGCGCGGAATCTATGAGAGTTGGATCCACGTCAATGAGTACCCATTCCTTGACAACAGTGACGAAATCCCCATACCCGACATCCCAGTCAGCCAAATAATGACTCGCATCGAAGACCTTGTTGTCTTAACAGCCACAGGCCACACTATCGAATCCCTAACCAACATCCTCGCAACACATCCATATCGGGGGTTTCCTGTAATCTCAGATCCAAGAGAGGCCATACTACTTGGATACATATCTCGTGCTGAATTGACATACAACCTTCACACATCCACCGAAGGACCACGCTCTCTCCCTCCCGAAACAGAAGCCTTTTTCTCGCACCAACCACTCGCTGATCCGAGAACAACGCTTGATCTTAGACCTTGGATGGATCAAACGCCCATCACTCTCCCCTCACGCTCAAACCTCCTCCTTACCGCAAACTATTTCCAAAAACTTGGTCTAAGATACGTACTTTTCAGCGATAGAGGCGTTCTCCAAGGCCTCCTAACAAAGAAAGACGTATGGTACGTCTTGAACGGCGCAGAAGAAACGCGCAGAACGAATGATGCGGATGGGCTTGGCTTAAACACGGGCCTCACAAGAGAACAAGGAGTTGGTGAAGAGAGGGGCTTGTTGAATAGAGGAGGAATTGAAGATGATACACCGATTCAGGGTGATAATGATATACCGATCTTGTGATACCTTATAGAATTGATTTATATATTCTAGCCTTCCAGCAGTTCCTTCTTTCAACGAATCAAATATTCCTAACTGCAAGTGTGGATACAATAACACCAGCCCTACTTCCTTGGGGGTAAGTACTCTTGTTCCCTGTCCCGACATCCGTTGTAAAACGTGGCCGGCGTCTCCCATTTCAACTATCGTAATTCCTATGGATAACAGTCACTCAGCTGCGTCCGCCACGGATCGGCAAAGGGCCGAGTTCTCGGGACTGAATTTGAAGCCAACTCTTCACCTGATGCCATTTCTTCAGCCTCAGCCGGTTCTTCATCTGACTCCTCATCTTCACCCTGTCCAAACACCACTTTCAACGTCCTGATAACATCGTCCCGTCGCCTATAAAGTGCCTCCTTTTTCTCCCGACGCCGATCCACTCCCCCCACTCGCTTCCCCACCACCTGCACCATTCGTCCCATCCTGGAACGCCGCAGGCACAACTCCCCCCTCAGTTCCCCCTCCCGAGCTAGCACCAGCAGATTTATCCCTCCCATAACTCTCCCGAAGAAAAGCCAATACCTCTTTTCTAAGCTTCTTCTTATCCTTCTTAAGAGCACGACGTCCCTGTCGTAGTGAATTCGGCGTTTGGTGTGGTGTATCACGGGTAGGGGCGGTAGGAATGTCACCGGCTAGGATACCGTTTATGGAGGCGAAGGGGCAGCATTCTTGGTAGGAGCAGAGAGGGCGAAAGGGGGTTGGGTAATAGGGAGTTACTTTTGGGTTAGTGGGTTCGTAGTGCGTAGTAGAGGGTTTGGCGCGGGTTTGCGTTTCGATAGCCATTTAGTGGAGATGGATTTATGTTTGAGTGGGCGTGGGTGAAAATTGAGGTTGGGTTATATGTGTGGTTATTTAGATGGAAGGGATCTGATGGTTTTGAGACGTGGAGAGATGGTAGGAGTGTTGTTCTGAGAGGGGAAATTTTGGTGAGATTATTGAATGGTTATTTTCTAGGTATAAAAAGAAAGTCGAAGGGCCTAGTGTTCTCATCGCAGGGCTTCAATTTTTCAATTGGTGAGGTAGATATTGTTCAGGACCTGGGACCTGGACTGGAAATGGATAGCACTAGCATCGAAAGGGATATGAGCCCACAAAATAATGAAAACTGAGGATAAACTTTGTCTTCAAACATGAGGATTGATGAGAATGATGTTAGATTGTCAAATGCTTCTTTAATTTATTTGATCTTTGGTACAAAAGCATCCATCTTGGCTTGTGCGATCTTAACTACCTAATCAGGTATCTGATATTTGAGATGAAATCTGGCCCAGACTTTTGCGGAGTTTGGGTCCGAAGGCCACCTATTTCATAGTGACGTTGGTTGGAGGGTGATCATGAGTTTAGATATGACAGCACAAAATCTTCCACACACTCGTTGCTGCAGGAAAAAAGAACGACCTTCACCTGTTTCCCGGATCTTCCAACGGAGCTCCGCCTTCAAATCTGGCGACATGCTCAAGACGAACCTCGAGGCATTCCACTACCAGGCAATTGGTTTTCACGCAATCGACGAGAGTTACCAGCAGTGATAAACCTCTTATCAGTGAATAAAGAGTCGAGGGAGGAGCCATTGAGAGCATATCTCTCTCTGCGAGTCGAATCTAAATTTGATTCTCATCCACCCAACTCTCCGCAGACACTCTTCTTAGATCAAACCGCCACATTATATTCCTCAAGGGCTATATAAGCACCTTGAATCTCGCGTTATTTGAGAACGCAATCAGCATTGTAGGATACGATCGATTGCAGTTTCGGAACTTGGGAGTCGGATGGTTTATATCCCAAGAATGTCGGAAGCTATGGATGCGGAAGAGGTTATTTTCTTGTTCAAGTATTTTTTTCTGCTGCCGTGGAGACTACCATACTCACAAAGTGCAAAACTTGCTTGCCACAAATCAACAGTTTAAGGATACGCAGGCAGAACGAGCCTCGATGTTTTAGCACGCACATTGGAAGTCGGATATAAAGCGATTGCGTGCTTTCATTAAGAACTTCAAGGCGTGACTGAAGTCAGTGAAGTTCGTCAGGAAAACGCCATTTCTAGATGAAGGCAAACTTGTTGAACTGTGATCGATTCTTGGCCGCAAGTTCTGCGCGTAGTTTCGTAGCCTCGACGCAGAGATTGGACTTCGTATGAAAGGTCAAGCGCTTTCCATGAGCAAATCCAACGCTCGGGGAGACTTTTCGGATTGATTTATTCGATAAGTCATATAGATTGCATGGCTGCGAAAGACATGGTGATGATAACTGCTACATAGACAATTTCTAGCTCAATCGGAGGGGTTTAGTGCTTCCCTCGTGTAGCTCGAGCGAATTCGAATATTGATTCTCACAAAAAGAGAGCCGAAGGACACCAAGGGTTGTCGGAATGTAAGGACAGGATGATGGTGTATCGAAGCGCCAAGACTGCGCGAGTAATGCAAATGTGGACAGAAGCAGAAAATCCCAAGATGCAATACTAAAATAGCAGGATGCCTTGTCATCTCAACGGCATCGACATCGCGCTTGTGGTTTGGTTACTAATGATATCCTGTCTCTCTCGTATATCGAAAGCAATGAGTGGACGCTTGTGGTTCAAGACAGGAGTAGATCATGATCCAAATAGGACTGTGATCTAAATAAAACATCGACGCACAGAGAACGCAAAGGCATCCTCGAAGAGATGAAACAACCGTTTACTACTCGTATTCACGCTTTGTACAGGAGTGGAGGTTCAAAGATATTTCTAATTTCGAAACATACAATCCAAGGATCAAGCCTGGCAAAATACGAAACCCTCCTTGACTTTGATATCCCCTTTAGGTACACTTGATGCTGGATGATCTTCAACATAGATCGCCCTAATGTGCGCCTTGACTCGTCCATTTTGTGAACGAGGCAGTTCGCTCGCAACGTCGTACTTCGGATTGTTTTTTGCTAATAATGCATAAGCCATGGCTTCCTGCACATATGAGGGCGAGGGAATCGGATACCAAGGCCGAAATATGGAAATTCCCTCCACATCCTTACGGTAGTCTGGTTGCTCAAGAGATCTTTCCGCCCACGTTCCCGGCCCGTCCACAGCCACCGGAGAAAACGGAATAAAACCTAAATCATTAAAGTTCGCCCCTCATCCTTTTTGGAATCTCTCGTCTCGAATAATCCAGAAGTATCTTACATCAAGCCCTTCAACCTTGTTCGGTACATAGAATTTATTCTCAATTCGATACTTCTAACTCCATTCAGATATGGCAAATACCGATAATGGGTTTAAGTTCGATGTTAGAGTCCAAGGGGGAAGTTTAGCATATGAATGGGACTGTTCTCGAATTCGATAGTAGACTGAGCGTTGTGCAGGGATAGACCGTGTGAAAGGGATTCTTCCGATGTGCAAGTGACGATGCATGAGATAGTGAAGGAAAAAGAAAAGGCCTCCAGAGCCAAGGAGGCCCAAGCCTGCCAAGACACGTCCGAAATTGTCCTAGTGTCAGGGGCAAATTATCTTTCGGGCGGGGGAGTAGCCAAGCGAGAGCTTTAAATCCGCCGCAAGTAGAGTTTTGTAGTGAGTCTAGCTAGCCGTGCAGGAGGCTATGAAGGAGCTATGACCTGACTATCACCCGCTAATCTCAATTCTCAGCTGATCTTCCCTTTTTTCCGGTGAATCCCCTGGCTAAGAGTGAGCGGCGCTTGGGCTGATCTTCGCTCGATTTCCGATCCGTCATAGTAATGTCTCACTCTGTCAAGTCCCTCCTCGATACGTTGAAGTCAACAGCACTACTCGAGCTTGTACCTGAATCTGTCAGAGAACCAGACATTAGGTCAGGCTTATGAGCACTCAGGAGTTAAACGGTACCTGGCTAAAAGTCTAGCTATCAAGTCAATAGTTGCGATCGCTCAACCTATCCTGAATTTGTTGCTGCTGTCGCTGCTATCGCTGCGCCACGGCGATTTGAAGAGATGTATCGCTATAGCGGTCAGTGATTGAAGCGTAAGAATCGGGGAAGGGGCGCCCTGTACCCCTAAGAGGAATCAATAGTTCTGGGAGTGGTGGAGTTATCCATGATGAAAGAAATGACTGGATTTCTAAGTGTGTGCTGGGCTGGCCCATGGCTCAGGAAAAGTTTCCACCATCGAACCTTGTCTTTTCACTTTAAGCCTCCAACTAGCATTCACACTACTGTAATGTGAAAATCAACTCAAGCTACACTTGTGGCTCAGGCCCCTATCCCTTGAGTATATATCACACTCCCCAGCAGCTCATCCTCACTTTTCCTTCTCCAGTTGTCTCCAATACAATCAGTCACTCGTTAATTGTTGTTACGTTGTTTTTACAACCTACACTCGTTTAATTTCTTCGTTTCTCTTCAAGATGCACCAGACAATATTTCTTGCAGGCTTTGCTGCACTTGCAGCTGCCTCTCCTGCTGTCCCAGCTCGTCGTGGTTTCTCTTTCGGACCCTTCAGCGGCAGCAGTTACCAAGTCGGCGGCGGCTCGGAAAAGTCCAGCCCATCTGGAGTCTCTGGTAAGGCAGGCGGTGCCGATGGTGGCATTTTGAGCAGCCCGTTCGGCACTGCTCAGGGTCAACAAGCTGGAGGTGCTTTCGGAGCTGCCGGACCTGGCGGTGTTGTTGGTGGCGTTGGTGGTGAACAAAGTGGAAGCTTGACTAGCCCCTTCGGCTCCATCTCAGGATGTATGGCAGGGTGGGCTGAGGGATCAGCTGGCCCGGGTGGTCTATCAGGTAGCGGTGGTGGATTCATTGCGGGTGAGATTAGCAGTCCATTCTTGGGCACACTAGGAAGCGATGCCAAGTGCCACTCGACCGGGGCTATCTCAAGCGGCTGGAAACCCTCCCCCACAGGAACAGCAATCATTTCCTGGACCAGCAGTGGCTCCATAGTCACTGATACAATCACCCTCTACACTTCAGTCTGCACTACAACAAGTGCACCATCTGCTCCTGCTACCACCCAGCCCGCTGGTCCAGTCACCACATCCACACCAATTGAGGTATCCACGAGTTTGTCTGCTCCCTCCGGCCCAGCTCCCACTGGTCCTTCCAAGCCATCTGGACCTTCGGGACCTTCCAAGCCATCGGGTCCTTCTGGTCCTTCTAGTTCAGCACCAACCGGTCCAGCTGGTCCATCGGGTCCATCCGGACCTTCTAAACCATCTGGACCCTCCGGATCGGCATCAAGCTCAAGCTGTTCTACTCCCCTCGGTCCTTCCGGTCCGTCTAAGCCATCTGGCCCTTCTGGTCCAGCACCAACCGGTCCAGCTGGTCCATCCGGACCTTCTGGACCTTCTAAACCATCTGGACCCTCTGGCCCAGCATCAAGCTCGAGCTGGTCTGCTCCTCAAGGCCCACCCCCAACCAAGTCAACTGAGAGCCCCTCAGCACCAGTAACAACCAGCAAACCTGCCGGAACCATCACCGTTCCAGCTGGCGAGACCTCCACCACTTTGACCACCGAGATCATCACCATTTCCGACTGCGCTTCCACGGTCTCCAACTGCGCCTACACCACCAACCCTCTCACCACGAGCTCCGTCTACATGACAACCATCACTCCTTCCTCCACCCCCCCATCTACCCCAGCTGGTTCCGTCACCTCTTCCAAGCCAGCTTCTGAGACCACAAGCGTCAGCGTTGAGACCGAGACCGTTGAGCCAACTCCCCCTGCCCCAACCAGCTCTGCACCAGCCACCTCTGCCCCAGCGAGCTCTCCTTCCGGTCCATCAACCACTGTCATCACCTCCGTCGTCACCGCCACCGTGACTGCATCCAAGGAGACCGTCACCGTGACTGCGTCTGGCTCCTGCATTGCTACCGCATACTAAACGACAACATAACGGATACGAATAAGGGGAGAGAAGAAAAGGAAGATAAGGACAAGTTGGAAAGGAGACGAGACGTGGGATGGATGCACTCTCCACGATACGTCCCGACCGCCATTCCCATTGAAATATAACCATTGTATAAAAAACCCCGTGCGATTCTGATTTTGTTGTGGACTGTACTGTAATTAGCGCTAGAAACAAAGCAATTTAAGAATATTAGAATTGCTAATTTAATATTTTGATTGAATTTTATGTAATATTGATTGCCGAGTGAATTCATTGAATTGTTGAGGGTTTGAAATTTTGAATTGTGCTGCACTTCCTTCGCTCAAGTCGTACTCTGCACCGGAGTGTTGCCAATGAAAACTACCAGGACGGCGCAATATCTGTTTGGCTCTATGATTAGCCCAATAAGGCCGACACATCGGCGATTGACTTACGCAGCTGCAGCCGTGAGCATCTCATACCGCCTGGCTTGGCTACAAATTGAGAGTATTCCCGAGAACATTAGGGTGAAAAGCACAAAAATCAGTATGAGGAGACCAGAGTTAGTGTGAGGATCTCGAGTCAACTTCCAAAGCAAATCAACGGGAATGACAAATACCGCGAGGATCGTTAACATCATAACCATGGTCACGATATTGGCGATTCTCGTTCTGCTGAAAAGTATGACCCCCGAAAGTTTGGGATCTGTTTTCTTCCGCTGGTCCTGTCCATAATCAGGGCTATTCGCGTAGAATTCAAGAACACTTACCGAGGAACGAAACAGCTCCTGGATATTTACAGTGAGTATTCAGAGTCAAGGGGGCACGTATGATAGGGCGCCTACTTGTACCCTGCTAAGCAATCTGCCTACCATTCCCTCGACCATTTCGTCCAGCCAAGCAGGTTCTCTCCCTGGCTTGAGAGAAATGATATCTTCCTTACACTGGATAAAAGCTGCATCCCTGTCACACAGAGGAGCAACTTTATCGAATTCGTTCCTCAAACTTTGATAGTCCCTCTCCGAGGGTCTATTGCAGCCAGCCATCAACTGATTCTGAAGCACCGCTACAAGGAGGATTAGTTCGGCATTTACACAACTACAGGGCAGGAATCACCATATTCATTAACCTTTTGCTGAATTTCAGACAAGAGAATCTTCCGTCTGGGATTATTCGCTTCATCACTCTCACGAGACATGAGTGCATGAGGATCATTAATCGAGTCAACTTCGTCAAATGAATCCAGGTCTGCCTCCATTCTTGCGATCTCGTCCTGCAAATTGAGAAGTACCCGCACTTTCAGGTATCGAAATTCGCGGAATAATAAGAATGACTCGTCGCTCGCCATTAGTGCTGCTAAACGCGGGTATCCTTTTGCGCATTGCTCAACTAGAGACCGTAAGCAATGTGTTTCAATGTGCTATGTTCATCCATACGAGTTCGAACAGTCGTCGGACGCTTCCTTTGTATTGAGGTGACGAGATTCCCCTTCAAAAATGATGTCAGCCACGACTTCCGAGGTAGCCCCTCAGTATCTGGTGTCTCCGTCAGTTTTTGATGGGATTATGTTGAACGGGATTTTCGTACCTGAATGAGCGCCGAGGGCGGTCTTTGAAGGATCACTCGCCGCTGATATGTACGACTCTATCCTTGTCGGACTTTCCTCTCTCCCATCCTTAGCCTTGTCAGTCTGAGCATCCACCACACCCCTCTCCATTTGATCGTCAAGAGTTGCTATTGAATGCATCATCAAATAATTGTTTGGGGTGATCGACTTGCTAGAGATACGTATAAATTGGAATATCTGGTCAACCATGCCTGGATTATATCCTTCAAGGCTCCAACCGCTACTCGGTGGTTCAGCCATGTCACACACGCACAACGCTATACACATTCTAAGCCTTGTTTTCTCAAGGAATTGGTTGGAGGTCCAGGGTCGAGGATACACAACGTCGGTCAAGTACATATTTTGTGGCACATATTCCTGCGACTCGAGCTTCAACTAGGAGACTGACGCTTGGACCTCATATATTCCCCAAGCCCTTAGATAAAAGGTATTTCTTGACGACGACTGTCCACAGTCTTATAGCTATGTTCACAATTCCGCTTTATGTTGGATATGGCCTCCTCACATCATGCAAAACAAGGAGCTCAATTTTCATGTCAACTTCGCCTTATCCTAACCTTGGTACGTAGCGGCCAAAAGATTTTCTGACTTCAGGAAAATATCGCTTTTTTAAATGGAGGTTGAGACGCCAGGCAATAGAGTTTATTTTAGGACGCGACTAACGACTTCCGAGAGGGAGCCGAACAAAATACCTGCACACTTGTGGGTAAGCGTTCCTAGCTCTGTATTTTTGCATACGTTCTCTGATATTGACTGACTTGGTTCTTGAATCAAAACGAAGAAATACAACGAGTATCTATGATCTATCCAAAACTCTGAGCGGCGAATCTATCTACACGCACGCTAGTCACTCATTCACACGACTCAACCTCACTGTCCCCTTGAGGAATCTCCCACCCCAGAACCCCGCTCTAATGGTCTGGGAAGATGAGTAAACCCATAAGGTAGCTCCAGGCTCAAACGAGTGCCTTCGACCCTTTGTTCACCTAAATACTCGTAAAGCTGAGTTTCTTCGTTGAAGAAATTGTTACGGATGATTACCTGTTGGGCGTGGGACGTTCCCGGAATCTTTAACCAGACAACTTGGCCGTTCTCGAAAGTTGGCACAGGCTTAAGGTGGGTTAGTGAGATAATGAGAGGGCGGGAGATGACGAGACTGACCTTCTTGGGACCCTCTTTGGAAGCTTTGTTATAACCCATCCTGAGGAGACCTCTTTGAGGTGTTTGAAAATTGGGTGACTTTGGTATGGAATAAAGTACTGAAAGTGAATTTGGAGAATAGTACTCCATGATAATGGGAAAGTAGCAAGATATATACCAAACCATCACTTCCACTGATTCAGACTTCAGAGAAATTGATTCAACAATTTTTCCTCAATGAAGTCAGATTGGAGTACTATTGATGAAACGGAACTGATTCAGAAATGATGCTTCACCTAAGCAAGATTGCTCACCGAAACTCGATAACCTAGACTCGGTCATTGCTAGTGCGTTAGCCATCGGCCGCAATGGAGTACTCATGATTGACTGTTGTTAATGGGGAGGAGCATGATCAACCACTTAGTCTGAGGGTTAATTCCACTATCCCACATAAAGAATTGGTTGTGGGAACATATTCTACACGCTCATGTAGCCTTCAATAGCGGGGCCCAAAGATAAAGCTTCAAAAATAATATAAAATCTAGAGGTTGCGACCTCAGTTCCGGGATGCAACTAAAAGAATGTAAAAGGTCGGTATTTGAATGCCCAGGGAAATGGTGATCGAATTTTGAAACCACTAGGTTATCTGACGGATATTAGGATATATGGAATGGTGCTTAAGGCTATTATGATATTATGAGATAGAATAGAATTTTTTTTGATGTATTTTTCATTCACTAAAATTTTCCTGAGACGGAAGAACCTCTATGATCAACCACCGAATATGCATATCATCCCACTGACCATGATCATCAACATGGCATCCGCGACAGTCAGATATTGCACGAAGTCGCCCCAGCCTTCCGTTTGTTGAATACCCATCTCACATTACAACTGTCATATCAGGCCCCATTGCCACTATCCTGCCTCAACATCCCCACAACATCAGCATCCAACCCATCCATAGCATCATCACCACCAAGATCCGGGAAATCATCACCGTTCAATTTTCTCTTCTTGGCACTATTCGCACTAGCTGCTGGTGCTGGACGTGCATAGGCTGCATTATATGAACTGGATGTGTTCAAACTTGCAAGCAGGTCAGCGCCGGGCGCAGCTTGAGGAGGCAGCTGCACAGCTGGTGGAGCATCCGTGGGGGTAGTAGAATAGCCATTGGAGGCATCGAGGTCCAGCTGAGGGGCCGGTTCACGAGGCGGAGGTTGTGCGAAAGTAGGAGGGGTAAGAGCCTCAACTTCTGGGCGATCAACTTCTAGTGAAGGCGTAACGGGCGTTTGGGCCACGCCAGGGCTACCACTTGGCCCAGTTGGTGTAGCAGGATTGCTGTTCGTGGTGAAGCCACGCATAATACTGTCCTCCACGTCCTTTTTCTTGGCGTCGATTTCCGTTCTGCGACTAGAGAGCTGACATAATTGTTCTTCTTCTGAAGCTAGAGCCGTGCGGTTTGCAGTCAAAAGCTTCTCAAGGCCTTCAATAAGTGTTTTGCGGGCTTTAATACTTTCAGCAACTGCTCCTTCGGCGTTTGCAAGTGTTTTGAGGAGTCCGTTCAGTCGAGCAGCGTGGACGGGGGCGGTCGGGGTCACAGCGGAGGGATCTGTGAGTTTATCGTAGTCTTGATTGGCCGTGTTTAGGGAATTCTTGATCGTTAGGACGGCTTTGGTGATAGTTTGTTGTGGTGCAACTAATTCTGAAAGTTCATTCGGAATGCTGGAGGAACTGGAGCTGAAAATAGAGCCACCTCCCAAAGGTCGTTTTCCAGAGGACCGTAACTTATCCAGTTCTATATGATCAGTCTCAGATTCCGTTGGCAGACAGGAGTAGATATACCATCAATCCTAGCCTCAATGGCATCTTGAATAGGCAATTCGAAGATTTGACGTGATCTCCAAACCTCCACTACCCTCCTCAACTTTTGTTGAATTTCATGTGTAGCTCCCTTGTACGCTGTTGCTGTAGCTTCGGCAATAATGGGAGAGAAAGCAATCAAGAAGTCATCCTTGCGGCGACCCTTGGATTGTTGTGCAACCTCTATAGTACCAGAAATAATCAGCAAACATGTTCCCACTTCGTAGTCAAAATTGTTGGGTCTGAGGGACATATTTGGTGGTGAGACTTGGAAGGCGTACCATTTGCAAGATAGATCAAGTTCAACCGCTTATTACTTCCAGAGTCCTTGAGGCGTTTGAGCCAAAGCTGCGCTGTTTTGTCTGCATGTCTCCTACAGGGCGGATCAGTACAGTGCATTAGAGCGGTGTGAATTGCACCGTTTGCATACCTATGGAACATGACCCATTGGGAAACAGTTACCTGCAGCAAGTCAGAATTTGATAGTTGTGCGGATTGGGCAGATTTGCTTCGAGGCTGTACTCACGATACTATCTTGCGTCTCATTCAAGGAGGAAAGCTTTGCTAGCACGGCATCATCTGTATACGCCATGATGATTGATAGCAAATCTCAATGCATATACAGATAACAGTGATGGACTCAGAAGATGATTGTCGGTGAATTCAAAATTAAAGGCGTTTGATGTCGTGTGCTGTTGATTTACAGAGCTTAATAGCTCCCAGGTTCTAGCAGCAATCGCTGAGTAATCTATGACTTTGCAATTGCCTTTGCTATTATCCAGTTCTTGTTATTGGAGTTCACAATTTGTAGTTTGGTTGTGAATGATGGATGCTTAGTGTTAGGTTGGCGGATTCCTTTCGTTTGCAGAACTTGAGCTGTCCTAAGTAGTAAGCGGCAAACCCCATTGGTCGCGCCTGGACCTCATCCGCGAATTTAGGAAGACCAGACTTGCGATTAACATCACAACGAACTTTACAGAAAAGCAATACTTAACATGGCGGATAGATTCCCTTCTCTAGAGGAGTTTGACTCAGGAGGTAAATATCACACATGAATTCCATGAAGGCCTCAACTTTGCTAACTCAAACCAGCTCAGACAGAACCAAAAGGAGACTCTGGCTTCGAGGGCGATGATTTCCTTTCTCGAGAGAAGGCACTCCTAGGCGATGATGCAAACCAATTCGCAACCGGCAATGATAGTGCTGCATTTGTACAGGATGACGATGATGATCTACTGGGCGGTGGAGGCGGAGAGGAGGTCACTGAATTCGAGAGTTCTTTCCCTGCTATCGATACACGGAATGATGTATGCTCTACACTCTCATTTTACACTATAGATGCAAGCAAGCTGACTCTTTGGATAGGGCGTAGCACCAGGCGGCACAATCACCGGCACCCCAGCACCCTACCAATCGTCCTACTACGCCCCAGCCGACGACGAAGAAGAGCCTGAAGTAATTAAGCAATGGCGTGAACGACGAGATCTCGCTCTTCAAGACCGTTCCGAGAAGTCTGAAGCCCGCAAGGAGGAGACCATCAAAGCTGCCCAACAAAACATTGATGATTTCTACGAGAACTACAATTCGAAGAAGGAGAAGAGCATTGCGCAGACCCGTCGTGACGCTGAGGCTTTCTTGGAGAGTAGGGAGGATACTTCGGCTGGTGGAACGAGTTGGGAGCGTATTGCGAAATTGGTTGATTTGAGCGGTAAGGGTGTGAAGGGAGGTGCAAGCGGAACGGGCAAGGAGAAGTTCAGGGAGTTATTACTCAGTTTGAGGAAGGATGAGAAGGCACCTGGTGCGACTGGTTACTAAATGCTCAGGGCTTTGATAGTTAATGGCGAATATGAACTTGTAAGATGCATTAGTGGTTGTCTTTTCACTTAGGGCCTACCTAATCGGTGGAACTGGGTAATAAGGCGTTGAAAATACACGGCATATATTTCGGGAAATTGGTCTTGTGAAGTTCCATCGCATAAGATTCCCTCGCTGTCTAACCTCGCTGTGGACAATGCTCGTAACTTCAGCATTCATAATGTCAGAATGGCTATTTCTAGACCTTGCCTCGATCACACCTACATTTAAAATATACTAAGGGAGCATCGTAGTACGAGCTAATTCCAAGTATGTCTCTTATTCAGGGTCATCAGAATATTTGTCAGAAAGCGCAGCATGCTGTGCAACCTTCTCTTGCTCTTCAAATTCTTTAAGTGCTGCCTGACCCTCCTCGGTTGTTGCATCGATGATCTGCTCCTCTAAAGAAAGCATACCGCCCTATAGACTTAATTAGCAAGGTATTCAAAGAGTGTTCAATCGTGATTATAACAATGATCTAAAATACTTACTTCACCCAATTGACCTACTATTTCCTCGGCCTCCTCCACGCTCATCTTACCTAAAACCTTGTTGACTTCATCAAGACTTCCACTCTCCAAGGCACGTTGGAGTCCAGGTGGAAATGCATTGAATAATTCGCGGGCCTTGACTTCTTCAGGATCTTGGCTCGTCGCGGGAGGAATCTTAATATTGATCGTCGTTCCAGGGTCAACGGCGTGCAATTGAATCTGTTCCACACCCCCGGATCCATCTGCTTCTTCCTGTGCCCTCTGCTTTACGATCTCTTTGGCTCTGGTCCTGATTCGCTGAAACGTTGATTGAACATCATCGAAGAAAACCTTTTGAGCTTGGTGTCCTTGGGTGGTAATACGCTTGAAAAATAAACCAACGCCATCCTTACCCAGCGCTCGGCAGTATTGAAGAAGCAGCCCTTGATGAATACATTGTCGTGCAACCTCATCCTTGCCATCAATGGCTGCATTAAAAGCCAGAACTAATAGACCATCGGTCTCCCGCTCTGCTAGAACTTGTGGGTGTTGAGAGATGAATTGAAGACATGCACGATAATCCCCCAGCTTTATCTGACCGAATTGCTTGCCCAACTCAGTTGCTTCAACTTCCGCATCCTCATCCTCATCGTCTGCTTCCGGTTCGTCAACATCCGCGTCTGCGCCCGATGACTGTTGACCTTCCTCTCGACTTGAAGAATCTTGTCCAGCAAGAGCGTGTGGATTCAAAACCTCTACCGCTTGGACTTTCTCCTTCTTTGCAGTCTTCTTAGGCTCTGGCGCCGCTTGATGCTCGGCCTTGGATACATGGGAACTGTCGAATCCTGTGTGTATGCTTTCGCTAGTGATCTTTCTGCCTTCTTCTCTCTCTAACTCATTCAGCTGTTCCAATAGTTGTTTCTGCAAATCTAGGATCTTGTCTTCATGAACCTTGACTTCCGCGATATATGCTTCAAAGCGATTATCGGGCTTATTTTCGTCCACCTTGGCCTTGACCTGGTCGATCAAAGCTGCCATCATCTTGGAATATGAAGGAAGTTCCTTCTCTTGTGTGTGAACTCCTGCAGGGCGGGGAGGAGGGGTGTCATGATCAGAATTGCCAGCAGACTCCATCATTGCCTGAAAGATCAACTCATCAGGGTTCCGCTTGTCCGCCTCAGCACTATGAGATTTCAATGCCGTAAGAAGACCATTGATCCGTCCCAAGAGGCCATCGTTGATAATCCGTTCATACTTATACGTTTCGATTTTGTTCTTACGCTCGAAACGTTGCTGGTGGATCTGATTCTGCTTTGCACGGATGAAAGATCGCTTGTCGACGTTTGGATGGACCTCGATATCTGAATCGTCACTCAACTCGAGCGCGTCCTAGTGTTGTCAGCCTCGGGATTCAGCCTGATCATTGACGGGAGTATGGGGATAGAATTCAATGTCCTTGATGATCACGTACCCATTTGCTGTAGTCTACAGGCATTTTGGCAGCTCTGCCGTGTTCTTGCGGCGTTGTAAAGATTATTGTCAATTGATCATGAACAATGAAGGTCAGTTCATGGAAGGTTCTTTGGAGACAAGGCAATAAAAATACCCCACGTGCATAAAATTATTCCGAGCTTTCATTGGCTGCACAACCTAGCGATGACGGAAGCTAAAAGATGCTCTAAATAATTTGTTGATAGGTAATACACCTTATGCTTCTATTCATTGAATGTAATGCGACAATGACATCTCAAAGAAGATACTATCATTTTTTAATCCGGTAATAGCGCCTGCTCTGAACTCTGCTCGAGCAGTCCGAACAAGCAATGAGACGCAGTGTGCTGAGGGCGAGTGGATGGGGGACCTCGGCCTATAATGCAGCTTATAGACAGCTTTCAGGAGCCACTACCTCAGCTACCACACCAGTAGCTACTTTGTGTCCTGGTTCCTGGTCTTCGCAGATAACAAAAAGGCACGCATCAGGCTTCAGTAGACCCCCAAAAGCACCGCCTTCGAACCCTCAGCCGCTCACATCCATACTCCTTCGAAACCCACGCAATGGCCTTTCTACACCTTGGCGTCCTGCAATATCTCAATTACGACCCTTTAATAGTACATCGCACCTACGAGAAGCAGCGCGAGACACGGACAGACAGGACCTGTTAGAGAAGGAAAAGGCTAGACGAGAGGAGGAGGAAGAAGATCAAATTGATGAGCAAGAAGGATTCGAGAGGACCGAGAAAGCTTCTCGAGCTGCGCAGGTGAACCTGAGTGCACGCCTCCAGAGCAGTAAGACACAGGGAAACTCGGCAGGGTTTGGGGAGATATGGAGATTGATCAAGATTGCAAGACCAGAGGCCAAATGGCTTGGTTTGGCATTTGCATTTCTGTTAATTTCTTCCTCGATCACGATGTCTATCCCATTTTCAATCGGAAAAATACTGGATCTCGCAACAAAGGAGTCGAGTGACGGAAGTCCAAATATGCTTTTTGGGCTGGAAATCGGTCAATTCTACGTCGCTCTTGCTTCAGTATTGACCCTAGGAGCTGCAGCGAATTATGGACGGATCATCATTCTCAGAATAGTGGGAGAACGAATTGTCGCTAGGCTTCGATCACAGCTCTACAGGCGGACTTACGTGCAAAATGCGGAGTTTTTTGATGCCAATCGAGTTGGAGATCTAATTTCACGCCTGAGTTCGGACACTGTCATCGTTGGGAAGAGTATTACGCAGAACTTGTCCGACGGTTTAAGGGCGCTTGTTAGTGGTGGCGCTGGTTTTACTGCCATGGCATGGGTAAGCTTGAAGTTGACGAGCATTTTGTGCTTAATGTTTCCTCCAGTGGCCATTGGCGCTTTCTTCTACGGAAGGGCTATTCGAAATCTTAGTCGAAAAATCCAACGCAATCTTGGCACTCTGACAAAAATTGCTGAAGAGAGGCTTGGAAACGTTCGAACGAGTCAAGCTTTTGCTGGTGAAACTCAGGAAGTTGGGAGATACAATCAACAGGTGAAGAAGATCTTTACATTGGGTAGAAGAGAAGCTGTGATCAGCGCAACCTTTTTTAGCTCCTCTGGCTTCCTTGGCAATATGACTATCCTTGCTCTGCTCTACACAGGTGGCTCGATGGTCAAAAGTGGAGTCATCAGTATTGGGGATCTTACCTCCTTTTTAATGTATACTGCATACGCGGGATCAAGTTTGTTCGGTGTCTCTAGCTTTTACTCCGAGCTTATGAAAGGAGTTGGAGCTGCAAGTCGTCTCTTCGAATTACAAGACCGAAAACCTACGATCCCTGCTACTGTTGGGACGAAGGTCATTTCCGCACAAGGCATAATCAAATTCTCGAATGTGTCTTTTGCCTACCCAACACGTCCTGCAGTCAATATATTCGACGGTCTTGATTTTGAAATACCGTCAGGTACTAATGTTGCGATCGTTGGTCCTAGTGGAGGGGGGAAATCAACCATAGGATCACTACTTTTAAGATTCTACAATCCAACGCAAGGAACCATATCAATCAATGGCCAAGATATCTCCGGTATGAACGGGAAGTCACTGCGTCGACGAATTGGTATGGTAGGGCAGGAGCCAGTTCTCATGTCAGGCTCAATTGCAGAGAATATAGCATATGGCAAACCACATGCTACAAGATCTGAAATCATTGCTGCAGCACGGAAAGCCAATTGCCAGTTCATTAGCGACTTCCCGGAGGGCTTGGACACTTCTGTGGGTGCACGAGGTGCTCAATTGTCCGGTGGTCAAAAGCAACGAATCGCTATTGCAAGAGCATTGCTCAAGAACCCCGACATCCTGATTCTCGATGAGGCAACATCAGCATTGGATGCTGAGTCCGAAACTCTGGTGAATTCCGCTCTAGCAGCATTGCTAAAGGGCCACAATACCACTATTTCTATTGCTCATCGACTCTCAACGATCAAGCGATCCGATCATATTATTGTGCTGGGCAACGATGGGAAGGTTGCCGAGACGGGAACCTATAATTATTTATCAAGCAATCCAAACTCTGCATTCTCCAAATTAATGGAATGGCAGATGAGTGGTGGTGATGAGGCGGACAAGAGAGCAATGGAGCCTGAAGGTCACCTTACTGAGACGGAAGAAATCGCTGATGATTTACTTCGATTGGAAGGGCGGCAAGGGGAGGAATCTGATGACGAAGGCGCCAAAATACGAAAAGATGACGAGACAAAGACGGAAGCTGTATTGGAAAAGACAGGAAAGAAGGCCGACTAAATGATGTGTTGATTAGGTTCAGGTTAAAGGATAACATTCGTGCCTCGGGGCTTCTTTTTGTCATTGGCGTTCAACACAGCATTGGGAAAGGCAAGGCATCTGGGAACAGGGCCATATCATGTGTATTATACTCCACTCGAATACCACACTCGAATACTATGGTGGAATGAAAGTCAGCTGCCATGTAGACTTTCATTTACGTAGCACGCAAATAATCTCCAAGATAGAGAAAGGCAGGAGAATTTCCTCGTTGATGAAGCTCTTGATCGTTTTATTGATATGCCGGCTATATATTGTCAGATCATCGAAGAAGCGATTGTTACTTATCTGCAGAGGACGAACATAAATAGATCGCCGAGCAATACAATAACTGAGAAATATGGATTAAACAATTCGGTTTCACAGAACATATAGATGGAAATTATCCCATCCTCGAGATTTTAATCGACAAAGGGGGCTCGTCGTAAACCTGGGCTCATACCACATCATTTTTCACCAGAGCGTGTAGGAAATTCTATTGTTTGATTTCAATATACATCCTGTCGTTCCTCCCTCCCCTCATGACGTATGGACCCCATTTCTAGACCCCATGCTTTCAATGACTGAATGACCCTCTATCCCTTGCCAAACCAAGTCTTGTGTCCGAGAACCATTCGACTCATCATGTACATCGATCCTATAACGCTTCATCAGCACATATCGCGCAAATTGTACCCATCCATTAAATACCAGCGAATCCACCGAAGAGAATGAAGTAGTATGGTGTCAACAAAAATTTGCTTTTCGGGGTCTAAAAGTCCTATTAGCAAGAGCTTCTAAGGAGCCGCGGATTCGGCGTTGCGCGACATACTTGGTTCCATTGACGGACATGTTTTGCTCCACCTTCTTGGAACAGACGTTGGTAGTGAGGGACACGGTTCTCGCGGTTGACAAAGCTGTGGGTAAGAATCAATTAGCCATTGATCCTGTTGTCATGAAATGGGCTCATTTTGAAGAATTGAGGGTCGAGTCTGCTGGGACTCCTTGTGGACATCGCGGATCTTCAGAATCAAGATATAATCGAGAGTCAATTACTCACCCTGCCATTGTAGTTGCAGTTTGTACAGATAGTTCGAATTGAAGAAGGAATTATGATTCTTATGAAGTGGTCCGACGTCGAAATCGAAGCTCGGGAGCAAATGTCTTGGCGTGGATTAGTAAGCTAAGGAGCTCCCCCAGAAAAGTTGGCGACCTCCAATATTCGACGCAGACCAGCAGACACAGTGAGAATATGCAATGGAGATGGGTGTAGACTGGTTTAAGTCTGCCAACTGGCTTAATTCGCAATCTCATGATGCGACCGGCCTTGCAGAGGCTGCTCGACCGGCCTTCTTCAACACACCTTCTCTGTTACCTTGTAGGAGTTTCCACAGCTCCAGCAAACTCATCCGCTTACGGAACTCGACGACAAAGCCGTTCCTGCTTGAAATATACAGATTGTCGATATTACACGATTGCGGGTTTTACAACGGGTAGGGCAGAAGAGCCGGACAAACCTGTTGTGCGGAACGTACTAGTAGACTCGTTGGACTCCTTCAGACAGGTTAAGATCTTTCAACCAAAAGTCATAGAAACGAGTCCAAGCCCGATTAAGCAACCCAAGCAGCCTCATTATGGGCGGTGGGCAAAGAGGTTGTGGGCTCATGATGAGATCGAATTCCAGTCAAACTTGGACGAATCTTGCCCCTCGAAAGCGAAGCTGATCGACAATCCAAAATATCGGGAAGACATACGTCTCTGGTGCTGTCTCTTCGATTATCGACATCGAATATACGGCGAAGAGGGAGTGCGAATGTTTTGGAGAGCAGTGCAGCGTGGAGACTTTCAGCTACCCACAACCGGATTCTTTGCTGATAGATTTTGGACGGAATTCTTGAACTTGGGATTCCGGGACAATGAAATTCTCCAGGATATCTTTGATTATTCGGTGGAACTCATACGGAAGAGCTCTGACGGCGAGCGGAATCGTTGGCCATACTTTTACACCAAAGTAGTTCAACACATGCTAATTACTGGCCGGGATGCAGAAGCTGGTATTTGGGAGAGTAAATTGATTAGATGGCACCCCCCGAGCTACACCGAACTTTCTTTGATGTTCCGCAATGTCACTTTCTTGAGAGGTTATAAGGGGGACTTGAAACGCATTTACGAGCGCAATGATTTCCGAAACTTGTATTCAGATATCGTCCCGATACTCTGCAAGCAAGAAGATTTTGAATCTGCATATAATTGGCATAAACTTCTGATAAGCCGAGGTGATCTACCTTGGAAAATTAGTCTGGTAGAGCCAATGATCCAATTCTTCGCAGTATTTTATCCCATCAAGGCAGCCAAAATCACAAAAGGGCTTGTGGATGCTGGAGTCTCGTTTGCGGAGAACATTTCGTCAACCTTAAAAGATAACACGAAAATCTCAAGGGAGATGATGAACATCATTCACGGCGATACAACAGGCTTCCAGCCAAAGGAGTATAATGACGGCCTAGGTGCTAGATGGTTTGCGACGCGCTGGATATCTCTCGATGTAGCTTTGAATGCTGTTCAAGCTCTCGGAATTCAAGAAATTGGACCTCTGTCGCTGCAGGCCATTGCATTGCGAGAGCCTGACCCAGAGAGCGTTACCAGACGCTTGGACCAACTGCGTGACCTTGACATATCTATTGGAAAATCTATGTTTTCCAGGGCGTTGGATCAATTTGCCCGAGAGGGTCAAGGCGACTTTTTGAGAGGTCTTCTTCGAAGTGACCAACATCCCGATGAGCTCGACGACCACAAGCTACAAGAACGCCTCCTGACTTCCTATTACCGCAAGCAAGACTGGGTTCAGTACAATCTTACTCTGGCAATTCGGCTGGTTGGTAGCGAAAATGCTCAAGTGAAAAGCCAAAACATCATATTAAGAAATTTTCTGAGAGTCAAGAACTCTTCTGCTATCATCAAGATGTTGAGAAAGATGCGTGTTGAAGGTACGCCGGTAAAATCGTACACGATCCATCATATTCTCTCTTGGGCTTTAGGACCGCGTCTACCTGGACGACGCCCGACGACGAAGCACGGTCGAAATAATCAACCTATAGACGACCTAAGAAATGTCATAATTGCTTTGCGAGACATCATGGAGTCTGGAACCTTCATCCCTATCACTTTTTGGAGAGAGATTATTAAAAGACTTGGAATGTTGTGGCGGCTTGATTATCTCACAGAGCTGTGTATATATCTCGCCTCTTGGTACGGGCCTGTTAATGGTGCCAATTCCGCGGTCCAACTGAGCTATAGACGCACACAACAATATCATGTTCCAGCGCAAGTCCCAACCTCACATCCTTTACACCCCCTGGCGATCTTATTCCCGGTAAAATTGCAGAAAGCAATTGTGCAATGGGCTTTTATAAATGCTTTTAGGATAGGTGCTTCACCATCCAGCTATGGGATTTTTTCGGATTCTCGCCGTCCCATCGATCATATCACAGACGGAATCAAGCTTCTGAGGCGTCTCAACCAATATGGCGTTCATATCAATTTAATTAGCGTTAAAAAGGCAATCATGGATCGCTTGATCCAATTATACTCGCCTGGACAATCGAATCGACGTTATAATCGGGTGGCACAACGTCGTAATCACCACACGCTCGAAGAGATGGCGGCCGTTATTGACGAAGCTCTAGGAGAACGAACCTTGTTGAGCACACCAGAGCTCCAGGAAGTTATACTATTGCGGGGAAGTAAAAGGCTCATCAAGCGGGCTGGAATAGAAAGAAGGGCAGATAGGAATAAAAGCTTGCGGAATCCGCATCTGTCATCATATGCTGGGGTCATCCAGCATGGTAAGAAAGGATCTACTGCAGCGCATGAATATTTGCAGTATTCACCTCTAAAGTCATCTGCTTCTGCGAAGTCAATTTGAAGTGGAGGACTAGGAGGATATTTGAGTCACGTGGGCCCATGAGGCTTTGGGTCCCCGTCCAACGCATTTTCATCGGAGGGAGGTTCGTCCGCTCTTGCGGAATCAGAAGGAAGAAGCCATGAAGAGGAAATGGCAAGGCAGACTTGCCTATGGTCATGCGCGGCTGCATGCACTTCTCTATGATTGGAGTCTCTGCCGTTCAGCTTCGAACGCTCTAAGGTTGCTTCCAATTCGCGTTCACATCCTGCCAATCCGTGACATTATATCCCGCTCGAAATCAAGCCGGAATATTTGATGATCAGAATGTATATATCACTCATATAAAATGAAGAAACAATTGGTTCGAGTTCTCCAGTTTCTCGAACGATGTTTCAATTGGCTGAGATCGAGTTGGGGTGCTTGACTTGCGTACGCCCAGCTTGTATGGCCATTCCTGCATTGATTAATTAATCAAGCCAGTTCTCTTGAGTTGCTGATAAGGTAAGGCTTCTTTGCAGATTGTGTGGCTGATCTTAATTCGCTGGCCGGGAGAAGTTGTGATCAATCAAAATGCTGCGGGGTATGTTGCTCGTAAGCAAGAGCCTCATTCAAGTGTGATGAGTTTGGTGGGGTGCATCAAGTCTGCATCGTCTCGGGTCCACTTTGCTTTTTTTATCTCATCCTTGCTTCCTCATTAATTCTAGGTGCTTGCTGAGCTCAGTATATTCCCGCACTCGCCGCATCTTACCTGCCCGTTACCGAATCCTGTAGTGTTCTACTTTCTATGAGACTTCCGTGGCGAGAGAATTGTATTGTTGGGGTTTAGGATGATTTGAGATGAGCCAGCTTTCAAATTGATCAAATTTTATTCGCAAACATGTCAGTCAGCGGGAGCACATCTGGTGGTGGGGCAGAGAGGAAGAGCAGCTCGGATTCCGACTTTACTATGGTCGAATTTGATACAGAGGGAAGCAGCAACGGACAGGAGGTCGTGTCTGTGGAAGGTGCGGATGAACTTGCGTCGCTCGATCTAGAGGAAAAGAACGATCTCCGGAGAAAAGACGACTATATTATAGATTTCGAGTAAGACATCCTTTTCCCCAGTGACAAACAATGGTTATTGACCAAATTTAGGGATGCGAGACAATTTGCCGTGTTTCGATGGAATGACATTCTTAAAGCTACCGCGCAAAGGCTCACTCTACCAGGTATGAAGTGGTCAAAATCTCCGTATGTACCAGCTCTGATGATAGCAGACAAAAAGTTAGCAGCCAATTATCGCGACTGGCAGAATCTTGTCAACGAGATTCAAGGGAAGATCACAGACCCGACTTCCACATCCGCAATGAAACGCAACATGTCCAAAATCCAACCTATTTCTCGTCTCTTCAGTACACTCACGAGAATGTTCTCAAGCAAAGTGGAACCTTTTGAAGTGAAGTTTGATCTGCTTTGGGGATTGGTGTTTTTGAACCTCAAGGTATATGTCTTATCATGAATCAATCATAGCATCTGTTAACAAATTCAAGCATTCATATTCATCCCCAGACAGACTCAAGCGTACGACAGATGTCTTGAATAGGATTCGAAATGTGCTTACACTTTTCAATCGAATTATCGAGTCACTTGATGACAAGGATGAAACACTTATTGTTCTGGTTGATTTTCTAGAACCGATCACCGTTATCCTAGCTGATTCAATATCCTACCTGCACGATTGTTCTTCCGGTAAATTTCGATTCTTTTCCTATCTTACATTACTTTCGAGCTAATAGACATCCGCAGATTTCAAAGCTGAGCAAGCTTGGCCTGGCCTCAGTGATGACATAAACACCCAGCTCACTACACTTGATGGAATTATAAAGCATGTGAGCGAGATGACGAGCTACACAAAGGTCAATCTAGACAGAAAGCAAAAGAATATGTCCTTGAGACATCAACTTATGCCAGAATCCGAAGAACCAGGAACATTTCCAAATCGCATCCTGCCATTCAGTCAGAATCCCAAGTTTTATGGCCGAGAAGATGAACTGGACAAGATCAATACGTATCTAGCTCCCAGAGGCGATCAGTCATTACGAACGTATACAATTTATGGCAAACGTGGTGTCGGAAAAACAGAAATTGCGCTACAATTTGCCTATACGAATCATCCTGGCTACGATGCTATATTTTGGATCCAATGCGAGACATCAGTTGCGATTCGGCAGAGCTTCACCAATGTTGCCATATCTCTCAACTTGCCCGGCGCCGACAGAGAGGGTCGCCACGAGGAGAATCTCTTAGCCGTGCAAAATTGGCTCAAGAGAACGCGTGAGTATTACTGGGATCCTTTCTTCTCTCAATCTAACATAAGAAACAGAACGGAAATGGTTAATGATCTTCGACAATGCTGGTAACTACTCCTGCTTATTTGCTTTATGGTGCTAATAGGTATCAGAGCGTGATCAAATTCTGAGAGCGTACTGGCCAATCGGTGCTAGTGGTGCTATTCTGATTACTTCTCGAAAATACCACAATTTCGCAAAGGATATGATGCGCGAGGGTAATACCGTCAAGCCATTCGACCCAAAGCAAAGCTGGGATCTTTTGCTCCGACTTCTCGGCGATGATTGGAAGAAAAGGGAAGCTGAAGGCCGTCTTCCACAATCGGAAATCAGTGCCGCTAGAAACATGCTTGATAAATTGGAGGGTTTGGCTTTAGCCATCCAGCAAGCCGCCATCTTGATTAATAACCCGGAGATTGGAGGTACTACGATCGCAAAAACGTATGAATTGTTCATAGAGAAGAAACGGACACTTCCAGCCCGTCATTCAAGTACTCGAACTACGTCCGAAAAAGCTGTATGTGATATTCGGATCAAATGCCTCCTACTCTAGACTATTACGTGAGTAGATATACGCAACCATTCTTGCGACGAAGGCATCGAGATGCCCTGGGGA
>Ga0182030_10006521_pt1 | contig 24619 bp, 18 predicted proteins | sample 812S3MmetaG_FD_121299 | JGI IMG/M metagenome (GOLD analysis project Ga0182030, IMG submission 121299) | Permafrost microbial communities from Stordalen Mire, Sweden - 812S3M metaG (Illumina Assembly) | ecosystem: Environmental > Terrestrial > Soil > Wetlands > Permafrost | place: Sweden...
GGCAAGGAACATGGCGACGACCCAGCATGGGACGCCGCCGAAGCCGAGGCCATGTACGATCTTTTGGAACGGGAGGTGATTCCAGAGTTCTATGCTCGCGACAAGGATGGTATTCCCACTGCCTGGGTCAAACGAATGAGGGAAAGCATGGCGCGACTGACTCCGCAATTCTCCGCCGATCGCGCGGTGCGCGAATACACCGAACAACACTATCTTCCGGCCGCGGCCGCCTTCCGAGAGCGCGCGGCGGACAAGGGTGCGGTGGGCAAGCAGGTCGTCGATTGTCAGCATGCCTTGGAACAGAAGTGGGGGCGTGTGCGATTCGGAGCAATGAAAGTGGAAACGAAAAACGCGCAGCACGTCTTTGAGGTTCAACTATTTCTCGATGATCTTGAGCCGGAGTCGGTTAAAGTCGAGATGTTTGCCGCTGGAACTGGAGATGACCATGCTGAGTGCCATGAGATGAAACGCATAAATCAGCAGTCAGGCACCGCCGCCGGTCATGTCTATGGCGCGAAGGTTCCAGCTACCCGTCCCGCCGCTGATTACACGGCACGATTGATACCACACCAAGAAGGCGTTGCAATTCCGCTGGAAATTGCGAATATTCTCTGGCAACGGTGACACTCTATTCGGATGAAAGAAGGAAATATGAATTCCGATGTCGCGCCGCTCATGGATCGAGCGGCATGGAAGACCCTCCAAGCTCACCATACGAAGGTGCGGGAATTATCTCTCCGTAAGCTTTTTGCCGATGACCCCGAGCGCGGCCGGCGAATGACAGCCGAGGCCGTCGGGATCTACTTCGACTACTCGAAGAACCTCATCACCGATGAGACGCTCTCACTCCTGCTGCAATTAGCCGAGGAGTCAGGCCTGAGGGATCACATCGATGCCATGTTCCGGGGAGAGAAGATCAACGTCACGGAGAAGCGGGCCGTCCTGCACGTGGCTCTGCGCGCTCCCAAAAGCCAGAGCATCACCTTTGAGGACAAAGACGTAGTGCCGGAGGTTCACTCGGTACTGGACAAGATGGCCGAATTTTCCAACCGCGTGCGCAGCGGCGATTGGAAGGGCCACACCGGTAAGGCAATCCGCAACGTCATCAATATCGGTATCGGCGGCTCCGACCTGGGGCCGGTCATGGCATATGAGGCTTTGCGGCAATACAGCCAGCGCAACCTTACCTTCCGCTTCGTCTCCAACGTCGACGGTACGGATTTTTTCGAAGCCACGCAGGATCTCGATGCCGAGGAGACGCTGTTCATCATCTCATCGAAGACCTTTACAACGCTGGAAACGATGACCAACGCTCATACGGCCCGCGATTGGGCTCTCGCGAATCTTAAGAATCCTGCTGCAGTTGCCAAGCATTTCGTCGCGGTATCGACCAATGCCGCAGAGGTGGCCAAGTTCGGCATCGATACGGCCAATATGTTCGAGTTCTGGGATTGGGTCGGCGGGCGATACTCGATGGACTCTGCAATTGGGCTTTCAACGATGATCGCCATTGGTCCTGAGCATTTCCACGCCATGCTTAATGGCTTTCACCAGATGGACGAGCATTTTCGAACCGCTCCTTTCGCGTCCAATCTGCCGGTGCTCATGGGACTCCTGGGCCTCTGGTATAACAACTTCTTCGATGCACAAACCGTGGCTGTCTTGCCATACGAGCAGTATCTGAAACGCTTTCCCGCCTATCTCCAACAGTTGACCATGGAAAGTAACGGGAAACATGTCACGCTCGAAGGCAAAGAGGTTGCTTACCAAACAGGGCCGATCTACTGGGGAGAGCCGGGAACCAATGGTCAGCATTCTTTCTACCAACTGATCCACCAGGGAACTAAGCTGATTCCCTGCGATTTCATTGCATTTGCGCAGTCGCTGCATCCTCTGGGGCGTCACCACAAATTGCTGTTGGCGAATGTGTGTGCACAGGCAGAGGCGCTGGCGTTCGGCAAGACTGCGCAGGAGGTGGAAGACGAACATACGCAGCCATGGCTGGTGCCGCATCGCACCTTTGAAGGCAACCGTCCTTCCAACATGATCCTTTTGGAGCAACTGACCCCAGAGGCGCTCGGAAAACTTATTGCTCTCTACGAACACTGTGTCTTCACTCAAGGCGCGATCTGGCGGATCGACTCGTTTGACCAGTGGGGAGTTGAGCTTGGCAAAGCGCTTGCCGGACGAATTATCCCTGAACTCGAGACGAAGACCGATCCGCCTCTGACCCACGATAGCTCAACCAACGCCCTAATTCGGCGGCTTCGAAATTCCAGAAATTCATCGGATGGATAACGCCAGTCATTTGAAGCAAGCACCGGTGAAAACGACCGAACGCAAGTTGCACGATTACATTCCGGTTTTCTTACAACTGCCTATGTCCTCGCCAGAGGCGTGGTGTGGAGCAGCCATGTGAGAGCAACAAGAAGAGCAGCGAAATACAGTTGTACCGCAACCGAACCGTCGGCCGGAACTTGCTTGCGGTAGAGCTGCCAGACGAAGCCCGCAGCCAGCAGGAGCAGGACTATTTCTCCACTCCACCAGTAAAGAAGAAGACTGAACACGAGCAGGCTGATGCGACCCATTTTGTTGAGTGGTTGGATTGCCCCCGCGCCGTCCAGTATCCACACGGGAATCAGATTGAGCAGGTTGAGCCAGGCCCCGGTGTGGGCCAGTGCGGCCCAGAGAGGATTGCCGGTGTGCCAGAAGAGCGAGGCGGCGATAAACGTTGCAAGCAGTCCGGCGGCGGGGCCGGCCAGCGAGACCAAGGCACGCACCTCGGCAGAGATGCCCAGCGCTTGCCACTTGACGTAGGCTCCAAGGCCTGGAAGAAAGACCGGCATCTCGGCAGGGAGACCGCGCCGCTTGACCTCGACAAAATGCCCCATCTCGTGCAGCAGGATCATGACGGCAAAGCCGATGCCGAACCAGGCTCCGTAGAGCGCCCAGTAAATCCCTAGAAATGCGGCAAAGCTGAAGAGAAACTTAAGCTTGAAGAGCGCGAACAGAAACGTCTTCGCCTTGGCCAGCAGGAGCGCAAGAGGCGCCAGCGGACCAAAGCGCTTGGCCCAGGACTGGGTACGCTTGTCCGGCGGTGGCGCGGAATTCTGGCCAGGCGGTGGAAATGTCTCCACGGGTTAGTTCATTCCGCAGCCACCGCCGCCGCAGGAGCCCGGAGGCATTCCGCAGGGCATCTTGGGAGCGGAACCGGATGACTTCTCGGTGCCATGCGCGGCGAAGGTGGAGAGCTGCTGTTCCAACTCCGTGCTCTTACAGGCAGGGCACTCGGACTGTTTGGAACCGTAAACGATGGCTTCGAATTTCTTGCCGCAACCTTTGCAGATGTATTCAAAAATCGGCATCACAACCTCCAGAACAGCGCCGCGCGACAGGCACAGAGCACCCAGCGACAGCGAAACTGATACATTCATTATACGGGTGCAACTGCCCCACAAATTCCCATGTCCGGTACGGAAATCGTCTCCCATCCTTTTGCGCGTATTGCCAATGACTTTGTGCCCCGCCGTTTCTTGCGAGGCGGTAACGCGCAGACCATCGCCGGAAATTTCTTAAAGCGTGCCAACGGCTTGTCAGAACCGGAGGAACGGCTCTTCCAAATTGAGGAGGACGTACAGATTTTGTGCCACTGCCATTGGCAAGCGGAACGGCAGAAGCGGTTGACGCTGATGATCGTGCATGGGCTGGAGGGATCGAGCAGCTCGCACTACGTGATTGGAACCGGCAGTCGCGCCTGGGCACGAGGTTGGAATGTGGTACGGATGAACATCCGCGGATGCGGAGGCACCGAGCACCTTTCTTCGACGCTTTACCACTCCGGTCTCTCGCAGGACGTGGAAAAACTGGTCGCCGACATCATCGCCAGTGATGGATTGCGGCACGTGGCGCTGGCAGGATTCTCCATGGGAGGCAACCAGGTGCTGCGCGCCCTTGGGACGTGGGGCACAAACACTCCGCCGGAGTTGATCGGGGCCGCGACGGTTTCGCCATCCTGTGATCTCGCCATTTCGTCAGACCGAATTCATGAGGCGGCCTATGCCATCTATGAGCGGTGGTTTCTCATCTGGCTGCGCAAGAGCTTTCGCCGGAAGTCCGAACTTTGGCCAGGCCGCTACGATCTCGCTCGGTTGAAGCATGTACACTCAATGCGCGACTTTGATGAACACATCACGGCGCGATACATGGGCTTTGCGGATGCCGCAGATTATTACGACAAAGCCAGTTCATCGCGCGTGCTCGACCGCATCGCGATTCCGACATTGGTAATCCACGCCGACGACGATCCGTTCATCGTGATATCAGAAGAAAGCCAACGCAAGCTAGCCGAAAATCCGAAGATAACATTCCTCAACACCAGGCATGGCGGACACTGCGCGTTCATCGGTAAACCGAGCGCGGATGGCCGTGACGATGGCCGTTGGGCCGAACGCAAGATCATAGAATTTCTAGCGCAAGCGGAAGCCTCGAAGGCTGGCTGAGATGGATGCGGATTACAGTATTGAGCTCAGTCCCACGGCGCCCGCCCTGGAGATTCCCTGGCAGGATCCGGAGGGACGGTTGCATTACGTGAACCTGCGCCAGGAACACGGCCCAATGAGTCGCGAGATTGCGTGCATAGAAGTCGCGCGGATACCAGAGGCGCGGCAATTCCCTGCCCTTGGACGCTTTCTCGTCGAGTTGAATTTGCCGCCGAGCCCCTGGCAGACAGCGAAGTGCGACGTGTGGCTAAACGAGACCGATGCTGTGGAGAATCTCTACAACCTTGGATTCGAACAAAGCTGTTATGTAGACATTGTTTTAGCCGGGCACGCGGCAGCGCTGCGTCCCAGCCTGGAAGCTCACCAGCGGCTAGCAAGAGAGCTCGTACAACTGCTAGAGACAAATGCGTCCCTGGAAGCAACAGCCGAAATTGTGGTGCGCCGATGCTATTTCCATCACAGCCGGGAGGCGGATGAGTCCGATGCAGGATACTGCCTAACGCTCTTCCTCTCCGCCTATGGGGCGTCACCGCCGCAGGCTGCGGAGTGCTGGGAGCGCACGTTGGAATTTGCTGCCGGCTGTTTACTGAGATTGCAGCCACATGATGAACGCGCCAAAGCGCAAGAACTCAGCTAAAATGGACGTGAGCGCCAGCTCAAACCCTGTGGGAGCGTAGCTCAGTTGGATAGAGCATCTGCCTTCTAAGCAGAGGGTCGCGTGTTCGAGTCACGCCGCTCCTACCATTTTCTTCTTGTGGGGCAACCACTTAGAAGGAATCGCCAAAGAGGGCTTATTGTTTCAAACGGCGAGTGTGCCCAGTTTTGTGCCCACCCAGCCGAGAAATGGCACCGACGCTGGACCAGCAGTCGGAATTTTACCCTCCAGAATGCGCTCGGGCATTCGTCACCCTTCAACTCAACACGCCGACACCGTTCCTGGATGCCGGAAAGCGCCGCCCTGGGGCTGCCTGCCACCAGCGAAACTGCTTGACTTGGAGTTGAGTCTGTAATAAACACGGGTTCACATCGACGGGAGGGCTTCGCAGGATCAGTCCACGTCTCGTTTTATCCCGGTTGTGAACTCCCGCAAGCTTCGAATTCATAGCTTTCCGCTGACCTGCCTCCAGCGAGAAGTTCGCGTCTGGGATTGTGCTGGCTCGATTAGTGCGAATCAATTAGCTTGGCAGGTAAGGTGACAATAGGGTAAAAAGAAGCCAGCACTTGAAGAGAAAATTTTGCGCAAAATAATTAAGTATGGAGAGAGGGTTCAGTGGATCTCCAGACAATCCTGATTCTTGCCCAGGACGCTCTTACCAATAGTTCGATTTACGTCCTGCTGGCGATGGCGACCATCCTGGTGTTCGCTACCACACGGATTCTGTTTCTGCCACAGGGAGAGTTCGTCGCCTTCGGCGGTTTGACCCTGGCCAGCTTCCAGACTGGCATTATGCCGGGAACGGTCTGGCTGCTGCTCCTGTTGGCCTGCGTTGCAGCGGTGATGAAAACTGTCCGTCTGCTCTCATCCGGAGCGGCTCGGGATTTGCCAAAAGTACTTGCCGAAACCCTGCTGCCCGCCTTTGCCATCGGCTTTGTTGCCCATGCGTGTGCTCCCATGCACTTGGCCTTGGGCTGGCAGATTCTTCTGACATTGCTGATTGTCACCCCGATGGGTCCTCTGATTTATGAGGTAGCATTTCGGCCTCTCGCCGACTCCGCCACGCTGGTGCTCTTAACTGCGGCGGTTGCGGTCCATTTTGTCCTCCTAGGATCAGGATTGCTGTTCTTCGGCGCCGAGGGATCCCGGACGCCTCCCTTTACGGAAGCGCAATTTACCTTCGGGAACCTTACTGTCTCCGGACAGAGCCTGTGGGTTTATGCCATCTGTATTTTGCTTGCGGCCTTACTGGCATGGTTTTTCGGCAAGACCATGTATGGCAAGGCGCTCCGGGCAGTGGCTTTCAACCGTCACGGCGCTCGCTTGGTGGGCGTTGATCCCTGCCTCGCTGGCAGCCTCTCCATGGGAATGGCTGCGGGCATCGGCGCTTTGTCGGGCATTCTCATCGGCCCCATTACCACCCTCTACTACGATTCGGGCTTTCTCATCGGGTTGAAGGGTTTTGTGGGCGCCATTTTCGGCGGCATGGCCAGCTATCCGGTGGCGGCGGCCGGCGCTCTGCTGGTCGGCTTCCTGGAATCGTACTCATCGTACTGGTTGAGTAGCTATAAGGATGTAATCGTATTTACCCTGATTATTCCGGTTTTGCTATGGCGTTCACTTTCCAGCGTTCACTTCGACGACGAGGAACTCTAGCTCCGGACTTTACTGCGAGGGAAGAATTAAATAAATGGTACGCCGAATTGGGTTAATCATATTTGTGGTGCTGCTGGCGATGGTGCCCCTGCTCCCACCTTTTTATCTCACCATGGCCAGCTACATTGGGCTATACAGCATGGTGGCGCTAGGATTGGTTCTTTTGACCGGCGTTACCGGCTTGTTGTCGCTCGGCCAGGCCGCCTTCATGGGACTGGGCGCCTACACCACCGCGATGCTGACTTTGCGCCTTCACTGGTCCCCGTGGCTGACCCTATTCGCCTCCTTGGCTTTGACGCTGGTAATTTCTTTGGTGCTTGGTAGCATCACCCTGCGCATGGCTGGCCACTATCTTCCGCTGACCACGATCGCCTGGGGTATAAGCCTGTATTTTCTGTTCGGCAATATTCCATCTCTGGGCGGCTATACCGGGCTTACTGATATACCGCCTCTCAACTTATTCGGCGTCGAGATGCGCGGTGAGCGCGGCTTTTATTACCTGATCTGGGGCGTGTGCCTGGTGTCTTTGTGGGTCACCATCAACCTGCTTAACTCACGCGAGGGCCGGGCCATTCGCGCTCTCAAATCAGGGCTTACCATGGCGGAGGCCTTCGGGGTCAGCGGCCCCCGCCTTAAGATCCTGGTGTTCGCCTATTCCGCGCTATTGGCCTGTACGGCGGGTTGGCTTTATGCCCACATGCAGCGCTTTGTGAATCCCACGCCCTTCGGTGTGGGGCCGGGAATTGAGTTCATCTTCATGATCGCTCTGGGTGGGGCGGGCAACGTCTGGGGTGCCGTGGTAGGTGCCTCGGTGATTACGGCTTTGAAGACGGTTTTGCAGGGTATCCTTCCCCGGATTTTAGGTAGGGCGGGCAACTTCGAGGTGATCGTCTTCGGCATCCTGATGATCGCAAGCTTGCAATGGATGCGAGGAGGGATCTGGGTCTTCTTCGAACGCCTGCTTCCTCCCGTAAAAAACCCTCCTATTCCGGAGGCCAAAGCCCTGATTGCCCGGACGCAGCCTGCACGCGGTGAGTTGCTTCTCAAGGTGGAGAGCATCAGGAAAGAGTTCGGCGGGCTGGTAGCGGTCAATAACGTGAGCTGCGAAGTTTATGCCGGAGAAATTCTCGGACTCATCGGCCCCAACGGGGCCGGTAAGACCACCATGTTCAATCTGATCAGCGGAGAATTGCCCCGCACCTCCGGGAACATCTCTTTTGCCTCGCAAAAAATCAGCGGCCTCCTGCCGCATCAGATCGCACGTCATGGGTTGATTCGAACCTTCCAGCACGTCAAGCTAATCGCCAACATGACGGTGATCGAGAACGTCATGCTGGGCGCATACCTGCGCACCCATGACGGCCTTTTCGCCGCCGCCACCTGCCTGAACCGCCGTCCGGATGCCCAAGTCCGTGCCGAGGCGGCCAAGCAACTTCGCCGCGTGGGACTGGCAGATAACATGTTCGCTCTGGCCGGAAGCCTGCCCCTGGGTAAACAACGAGTTGTCGAGATTGCCCGCGCTCTCTGTGCCGATCCAATCCTGCTCCTGCTCGATGAACCGGCTGCCGGTCTGCGATATCTCGAAAAACAGGAACTGGCAAAGCTACTCAAGACGTTGCGCGATGGGGGTTTGAGCGTACTGATCGTCGAGCACGATATGGATTTCCTCATGAACCTGGTTGACCGCATTGTTGTGATGGATTTTGGCAAGAAACTGGCGGAAGGGCTACCGCAGGAGATTCGCTCCAATTCGGAAGTTCTCGAAGCCTACCTGGGGGGAGTCTAATGTCAGAACGTTTGCTCACCGTCCGGGATCTGAACGTCCGCTACGGCAAGGTGGAAGCCGTATATCACATCTCACTGAACGTGGATCAGGGTACCATCATCACCGTGATCGGACCCAATGGCGCCGGCAAATCGACCTTGCTGAATGCTGTCATGGGCGTGCTCCAGTGCCGCGGAACGGTGGAATTTCGTGGCAAGAATATTGCTAAGCTCAGCATCGAACAGCGGGTTGCACAAGGGCTATGCCTGGTTCCTGAGACACGTGAGCTGTTCGCCCAAATGTCGGTCGCCGATAATCTTCAGCTGGGCGCTTTCACGCGCTTCCGTCGTGGAGATAAAGGAATCCGGCAGAGTCTTGATCATGTCTACTCTTTGTTTCCAGCACTCAAAGAACGGCGCACCCAACTCGCTGGCAGCCTGTCGGGGGGCGAAAGGCAGATGCTGGCCCTGGGACGCGCCCTGATGAGCCAGCCAACCCTGCTCATGCTGGACGAACCCAGCCTCGGTTTAGCGCCGCTGATCGTGAAAGAAATCCTGAACACCATCAGTGAGCTGCGCTCAACCGGGGTCAGCATTCTGCTCATCGAGCAAAATGCCCGGGCCGCGTTGCAGATCGCTGATTATGGATACGTTCTCGAAAACGGTGAGGTCGCACTCGAGGGTCCAAGTCACGACCTGGCCTGTAATCCGCGGGTCATCGAAAGCTACCTCGGCCTGGGAGGGGCCGGCGCAGTTGGCGGACAGGATTCCTCCGCGCATTCCTGAGAAGAGCGTATAAGGAACCTGTAATCTTCTTCAGCATGCCAGGATAGGGCTTTGGATTCCAGGAAAAAGCCAATTCGGACCAGGGGAAGAAATGAAGGGTTTTCTATCGAAACATTTACCACCAGACTGGAGGCAATAAAATGAAACGATCGGCCGTCGTAATTTGCGTGTTCCTGGTATTTGCTGCGTGCATTTGGGCAGAAGCGCAAGAAATTACCATCGGCGTTAATTTTTCCACTACCGGGCCCTCGGCCTCTCTCGGAGTTCCCAACCAGAACGCCATGGTCCTCGCCCCTCATGTGATCGGGGGCCAGAAAGTCCACTACGTCTTCCTGGACGACGCTTCCGATCCCACGCTTGCGTTGCAGAATGTGAAACGCCTGATTTCTCAGGACAACATCGATGTCCTCATCGGACCGAGCGTCACTCCTACCACGCTTGCGGTCATTGAAACCATTGCCACGTCCAAGGTGCCCATGATCACCTTCGGATCGACCAGCCGCTTAGTTCTTCCCATGGACGAGAAAAAGAGGTGGGTATTTAAGACGACCCCCAACGACGATATCTTCTGCACGGCGCTGATAAATGAGATGGTCAAGAAGGGTGTCAAGACCCTGGCTTTGATCGTGGTTAACGATCCCTTCGGGGAGAGCTGGACAGAAATCACTACCCGACTCGCCAGCGCCAAAGGGATCAAGATTCTTGCCGTGGAAAAGTTCAACCGTGATGACACCAGCGCTACCGCCGAGGCTCTGCGGGCAATGAGGGGCAATCCGGATGCAATTCTGATTGCCGCCGTGGGAACGCCGGCAGTCACCCCGAGCCGGGCACTGGTCGAGCGCAATTACAAAGGACAGATTTATCATGCCGGCGGCATGGTGAATGCCGACTTCCTGCGCGTTGGGGGAAAAGCCGTGGAAGGCATCTACTCCCCAACTCCTCCTCTGGTGGTCACGGAACAGTTGCCGACAGGCTATCCCACCAAAAAGGCGGGGCTTGAATTCCTTAAGCTCTACGAGGCCAAGTACGGTGCAAAATCAAGGTCGCAATATGCCGGCCACGTTTGGGATGCCGTCAAGGTGCTCGATGTAGCTATTCCCGTCGCCATGAAGAAGGGCAAACCGGGGACGATCCAGTTCAGGGAGGCTCTGCGCGACGCGATGGAGAATGTAAAGAATGTGACCGGTGTTCAAGCCGTCTACAACATGACTCCCGCTGACCATAGCGGAATCGATCAAAGAGGCATGGTGATGGTCAAGGTTGAGAACGGCACCTGGAAGCTGGTCGATTCTCCGAACTTCTGATTTGTCATGGCGGAGGAGTCTTTATCGGCCAGGCACGCTGACTGGGGCCGCCAATAACGTGGTTGGTGGCTCCAGCTAACTGTTACGCCGGGGAGTGCGGAGTTATAGAATCTACGAGATTTTTTTTGAACACAAGAAGCTATTTTAGCCAAACCATCATGGATGTAGCCCGGCATTCTCGATCGAATGGCTATCGAGAGGATCTCCTGCAGTGCCAAGTGAAGAGACCTCTGAATTTATAAGGAGAGATTCACAATGAGAAATTTCAAAACAATGCTGGTAGTTGCTTTATCGATTTTCTTTGTAATTCTCACAACCCCTGTTCTTTCCCAGGCACAAATTACCATTGGCGTGGATCTTTCGACGACTGGGCCTAATGCTGCCATCGGAATTCCACAAAAGAACGGCATCATGCTCATGGCGAAACCCGTCATCGCCGGCCTGAAGGTCAACTGGGTTTATCTCGACGATGGGTCCGACCCTACCCTCGCCGTACAGAATGTAAAGCGAATGATATCGGAGAACAATGTTGATGTAGTGCTTGGGCCCGGAGGCACGCCGGCATCACTGGCGGTGCAAGAGGCGCTCATGGAAGCCAAGACTCCCGACATCGCTTTCGGATCAGTCAGCACCGTGGTTTTTCCCGTGGAAGGAAAGAAGCGCTGGATTTTTAAGACGGTTGCCAACGACGATGTTTTCGTCCAAGCGATGGTCCATCACATGCTTACCGTAACCCATGTTCACACCCTCGGAATCATCGCAGTGAATGATTCTTTTGGCGAGAGCTGGATCAAAGCTACTCAGCAGGTTGCGACTGCGGCTGGAATCAAGATCGTTGGCATCGAGAGATACGAGCGCAATGACAACAGCACAATCCCCCAGGCCCTTAAGATTATGAGGAACAATCCAGACGCGGTCCTGATCGCTGCCAATAACACCGCAGCCGTTACCCCGCACCTCTCTCTTATTGACCGCGGGTACAAAGGCAAGATTTATCAGTCGGGCGGTTCGGTGAATCCAGAGTTTCTTCGCCTGGGCGGCAAAGCGGTGGAAGGCTCGTACAACGAACAGTCGCCGTTCGTGATCGCGGACCAGTTGCCGGATGGCTATCCCATCAAGAAGCCGGCCCTGGAGTTTTTAAGGCAGTATGCGGCCAAATACGGCCCACCTGCGTCGTATTCCGCTTACGGTGGTGATGCCGTCAAACTGCTGGAGGCTGCAATACCCGTGGCGCTGAAGAAAGGCAAACCCGGTACGGTTCAGTTCCGCGAAGCCCTGCGCGATGCATTGGAGAATTCCAGGAATGTCGTAGGTCTGTCTGCCGTCTTCACCATGTCTCCTACCGACCATACCGGCATCAATGAACTCGGCATGTGCGTGATGAAGGTGGAACATGGCCAGTGGAAACTCGAGCAGATAGCGGCCTTCAAGAAGTAATTGCTAACCTGCAGTTTGCGTCAGAAGTGGTACCGGCGGGGAACGCGCTGATACCACTTCTGCATGCTCCAGCCAAAACAAAACTGCAAGAAGCCGTTGGGCGCAACGGCCAGAGCCGCCGCAGCACCGGCAGCGTGAAGCCGCAGCGCACCTCCGCTTGCTGAAAGAGAAAGACGCCTAGCAGGGTGATGAGCGGCTCCAGCGGGTGCCGGAAGCGGGCATGCACGGTCACGATGTAATACACCGCCGGAAGCAGCAGAAAAGCCGCGGCAAAGAGCCCCGCGCCGGGAATACGCCGCCGAAGCGCCAGCGCCAGGCCCAATAGACCGGCCAGCGAGGAGAAGCTGTAATTCAGTCCCCGGCCAAAGTTGACCAGCGGGCTGGAATCGGGATTGGGAACGCCGAACCAGAAAAAGTCGATGCGCGCCAGGCAGAGCCGCAGAAAGCGCGGCGGATCGGCATGTATGGCCTGCCGGGCCAATTCGCCGCGCCAGGCCGTGTAGCGCAGCTCGCCCATCTGCCGGTAGAGTTCGAACTGCCTGGGATTCTTGGCCGGGTGGTTATAGATCATCAGGATACCGTTTGCCCCTGGACCGTTGCCCAGGGAAAGCTCCGCGCCAAAGTTTGTGCGGAAGAGAACAAACTGATGAAAAACTCGCTCGTTTCTCCAACTCCATGGGGCGATCACGGCGAAAAACAGCAGGCCAGCGGCGATGGCTTTGGGCAGGAGCGTGCTCCACGCCCTCCCGCTGCGCGCCAGCATCCAAAGGCCGCAGACCGGCAGAAAGAGCAGCAAGCTGGGATTGGAGAGCGCGATCAAGCCCCAGACAAGTCCGAATCCAAGCCAGCGCGGCCAGGTGGGGCCGTCCCCGCGGCGGGCTCCCAAGCAGCCAACCCGCAGCGCAATCAACAGCGCCAGCTGGAAAAGCAGGGCGGTTAGCGTCGTCTCCCATACCCACTTCACCGCATACTGCATGGCCGCCGGATAGAGCGCCCAGATCCACCCCGACCAGCGCGCCGTGCGCAGGCCAAAGCAGCGCTCGCCGGTCTCCCAGATCACGGGGATCATCAGCGCGTTCAGCAGACTGTCGAGCAGGAGAACCGCCCAGGCCGAGAGCGTGGAATAGACTCCGAAGAGCTTGAAGATGCCGCCCAGGATCAGGGGAAAGAGCGGCGTGACCCAAGCCGTTGGACCGCTATGGCCAGAGAAGGGATCGGCGTAGCCGTTGCCCGTAGCCAGCGCGCGGGCGATGCGGCCCATCTCGGCGCCGAAGCGGAAGTGGTCCTCCGCTGGATTGATTCTGAAGTAGTGGCAGAGGGCGACGACCGCCAGCCGCACCCCCAACGCCAGCCAGAACAGCCGCCACGGCCCACATGCGCGCGCGCCCGCGGCCAAGTGCGCGCGACGGGATTGCCCCGTGTTGCCGGATGCCGGGTGCAATGAACTCTGGCTCATGGAATCCATACGAAGCGAGTGTTGCAACGGCGCCGATTGCGCGGCGCGAAGTGCTGAAGCGTATCGCCGTTTCGCCTACATCATAATATAGCAGCGCGCGATGGCGCTCGGAAGAAGTTCAAGGTGCTGTTTGCCCGCGGCGACATTGGTCGCGAGACAGTTCCCATGCTTTGGCATACTTCCAGCTTACGTACACGGAGTGATAGAGGTGAAGCAGCAGACCCTCGCGTCCGTCGAGGAATCCGAGACGGAAAAAATAGTTATAGATGAAAGTAGCCAGCGGCCGCGCGATGATGTCGAGCACGCTGAAGCTGCGGTGGCCCTTCCCAACCACCATCTTCGCGCCCAGCGACGAATAGCGGTTCATGTACTCGAGGTAGTAAGTCAGCGTGGGGTACGCATAGTGCATAAGCGCGTGGCGGAGCCGTTCCACTTGCCCACGGCTCTTGAGTTCAAAGTGATCGTGCGGATCGAAGCCGGTGGAAAAGCCGATGCCCCGCCGGAACAAACGCAATTTCGGATCGGGATAGAAACCACCGTGCCGAATCCATTTTCCGAGGAAGAGATTCTGCCGCGGTATTGAGTAGCCCTCGATCTTGCCATCCGCGGCGAGAACGCCACGGATCTCGTCGGCCAAGCCGGGCGAGACTTCCTCATCGGCATCAAGCGAGAGTATCCACTCCTGCGTACAGAGCTCCAGCGCATAATTCTTTTGCGCCACATAGCCTCTCCAAGGCTCGACTACGATTTTGACTTTTGGGCCGTAGCTCCGCGCGATCTCCAGCGTGCGGTCGGTCGAACCCGAGTCGACCAAGATGATCTCCTCGGCGACCTCGAAGACGCTCGACAGCGTGCGCGCGATGTTCTTTTCTTCGTTGTAGCAGACGATGCAAACGGAAAGCGCCATGAGCATACTTGCAGATTCAGATTATAATCCGAGATCGCTTTCTTGACTCCGAAATGGCAAGGTCAACGCTGTCTCTGGCTGCTTCTTGAAGCTGGCATATCTTGCTATTCCGATGTCGAAATTTTCAGTGACTGTTCCACTAACCTCTTGAAGCCGTTACTCACCTTTCGGCTCCTATCTCTGATTCTTTGGAGTTCCATTCCAACTTGCTCAATCGCTAAGTAAGAATCCCTCTCCCAGCGCCGATCTGCTCGAATTGAGCCGCTGGTGGCGCCTGCCCTTTGTCTCTTGCCGGGCCTCGCGCGGCCATTACACGCACATGAGAGACATAGGCGATGATGACGCCCCAGATGAAATAATAGGGAGCGGCATTGAACGGCTTTTCCAACATATCCTCTCCCACGATACCCACCAGTATGATCGAACAAAAGATCATCATAACCAGCAGTCGCATCGCGTCCACCGTCCATCCGTGGCGACGAGCGAGACGGAAACCGCTCCACCAGGTCCAGAACAGAGTAAACTGCATCGAGATCCAGCAGAACGCTCCCAGCACTCCCAACCTGGCCAGAACAGAAATAAAGGAATTGTGCGGCTCTCGAACCACCACCCCTCCTCCCAGGGTGTAGTTCACCAGCGGCATACCATAGCCCAGTCCAAACATCAGATTCTCCGGAGTCTGGCTCAGCTCCCTCCCGATCTTCTTCCACCATCCGAGGCGCAGCGCAATACCACCCGCAGAACCGGATAAGGCCTGGTCTTCACTGCTTCCGCTCACGCTCTGGAAATGCTTGCTTGCAAAATCGAGCGACACCTTGCCCAGACGCCCCCGCATTCCAGTTCCAGAAGCAGAGACCAGAAGGATAAGCAGCAGTGCAACTGCAATCCCGGCCGACCATTTTACGAATGTCTTGCGCTGGAAGAGCAGGAACAGGAACAGCACAAGAATGACCTGCGCATAGACGGTTCTGGATTGCCCCAAACCAATGGCGGCGCCGAGGAAAAGTGCGATCCACGCATAGCGCACGCTTCCCTTGGCATACGGGGTTTTGACTAACATCAACATTACGGCCGCGGTAATTTCAAGCGTACCGGAGTTTATGTAACTGAAAAAAATCGGGATGCTGTAACCGCCTGCAGCCATGATATGGGGTGAATAGTTCACAAGGAATTTGCCTGCCGGAAATGACAGGCCATAGACGGCTCCGACGAACATAATCCCGCAGAAGAAATGAAACAGGCGATCGAGTTTGGCAGGGTTCAGTGCAAGGGTGAAACCGAGCACCAGAAAGAGCGAATCGATCACCTGCGAAGCATCGCGAAGCGCCCACATCCCGTATTCAGGCATGCCTAAGAGAGATCTGCAAATGCCATAAATCCACCAAAGCAGCAACGGAAGAAGCCAGAGCACACGATTCAGCCGCCCGGCGATCTTGAAAACATTAAGGCTCACGAACGCAAACACGAGCACGAGTTCGCCGATCGGAACTCCTTTCCCGACTGGCGGAATGCGCAACTGCACGAAGCCCTGGTTCAGGAGCAGATAACCAGCAATGGTGCCGAGCAGAATCTTCTCCCGGATTGTGAAGGTAGAATGCATCAGACTCCGCGCTGCACGCTACCGCACTCCATTCACGATTGCCGTTGAAGCAAGGCCGCTTATGATCGATTGGCTATCGAGGAGCGCGGTCTTCAGTTTGCTCGGCGGCACGTACACCACATCTTCCGCAAGCAGCATAATGGGCGCAGACTGTGCCTTCATGGATTTCCTGTAGGGAACCGGAATCTGAAGTATTTCTCCGTTCGAGGCGCGCCGGATGATTCGAATATCCCCAACCGCCGCCTGCGTTGCCGCCCCGTATGCCAATGCAATAGCCTGGATCGCGTCCAGTTTGCCGTCCTCCTGCATCAGATATCCACCCGGACGGTTTACAGCCCCCAGCACGTACACAATCCCGGCGCGTCCAACCTGGACAACATCACCGGCCTTTACGGTTATATTCTCCACTTCGGAAGAGCTCGTGCCACGGGCATACTTGAACTTGATGATGTGCTCGCCGGTGCCTCCCGGGCGATGAATTTCGATTGTGTTTCCGGCGGTTGGAGTGAGACCACCCGCCAGCGCGATCACGTCAACGAACTTTCTTTCCGCCAGGAGAGGATATTGGCCGGGAGAGGCGACCTCGCCCAGGATGGTGACCATGGGAGCCGTATATTCCACGATGGTAACCTGCACTTGCGGTTTCGTGAACAGCTCCGATTGGACGAGCTTTCCGGCGATCAACTCCTGCGCCTCGGCAACCGACATGCCGGAAAGCTGAACCCTGCCGACAAACGGGATGGTAATCATTCCCTCAGTGTCCAACCGGTAGGGACCGGAGAAATCGTCGCCCGCAAAGACCGCAATATTGACGAGATCACCGGGCGCCAGCTTCAACTTCGAGAAGTCTTCAGGGACCGCATTCAGTTTGAAAGAATCCGAGCTTTTGGAGCGGTCGGCGGCATTCGCCGACGAGCCAGGTGTTCCGATTCCAGCACCGGTGGATGGAGTCGTCAGCGACTGCTGAGCCACGGCGCTTGTGCAACAGATTGCCATCGCCACAGCCGTGAGAATCGAAGCTAGCCTTTTTTTCCCATGCAGAAATTCTAACTTCCGCTTACTCATTGGAATTCCCTTCGGAGTAATAGTCGCTGTGTCCGCTGTAGCCATAGTAATAAGAATAGTCGGCCGATGCCGTCTGGATGCGGTTGAGCACAAAACCCAAAACCGGACCATTTTTGTAGTAGAGCAGTTTGGAGACACGGGATAACAGTGGACGAGTGGTCACGCCCGAGCGCACAACACAAAGAACGCAATCAACTTTGGGCAGGATGATTACCGCGTCCGTGACCAGGATGGCCGGGGGAGTATCGATGATGACGAAGTCGTACTCCGCGGAAACTTGCCGCAGCAGTTCGCTGAAGCGTGCCGAGCCGAGCAGTTCGGCTGGAATCGGCGGCCGCGGACCGCCCGGGAGCACAAACAGATTGCTCTGTTCCGGATACTCGAAGATCGCTTCGGAAAGAGTCTTGCTTCCGGTCAGCACGTCACTGAGGCCGACTGACCTTGCTTTCGGAGAAAGCCGGGCATACTTGGGCTTTCGCATATCTCCCTCGATCAGCAGGACGCGCGAACCTTGCTGCGCGAAAGCAGCGGCCAGATTGATCGAAACCGTTGTCTTGCCTTCACCCGAAAGCGAGCTTGTAACTGAGATGATCTTGGGCGGAGCCTCAGCCCGCAACAGCAAGATGGACGTGCGCAAGGAGCGGATGGCTTCCGAGACGATCGACTTGGGCGACGCCACGATCCATGGGACCAAGCTCTTCGGGTCCGCCTGTTCCTGCCTCTGCCTCTGTTTCTTGTGACCATAGCCATAACCGTACATTCCAGGCGTGGAGACATCGGGAAGGAGACCGAATACCACACCGTGCGTAATGGACTCCACTTGCGAGCTTGAAACCACGCTCCGGTCCATGTTCTCCCAGAGGAAAGCGCTGCTTACACCGAGAAACAGACCGGCTCCAAGGCCAAGTGCAAGCCACAAAGAAACCTTGGGAATCACCGGCGCAAACGGCGCCCGCGCCAGATCGGCGATGGTTACGTTCGACGCGCGAACCCCGGCGTCAATATTGGCTTCCTGCAGTTTGGTATAGAGATCCTCGTACAACATCTCTTGCGCAACTGCTTCCTGCCGCAGCATGGTGAGTTGCATTGCCTGATCGTTCACCCGATTAGCCCGCTGTTGTTGTTCGTCGAACTGCTGGCGAACACCATCTTCGACCTTTCGTGAAACTTCGAAATCGGTCTTCGCCCGCTCGGCGATGTTCTTTAGCTCCTCCTTGATTTCAACATCCAGGGCGGAGATGCGATTCGCGATCTCAGCCCGCTTGGGATTCTTTGCTCCGTACTTGGTTACAGCGTCTGCAAGATCGACTTTCAGAGCATTCTGCTGCTGTTGTAAAACCATGAGAGGGCTCAGACCGCCGCCTTGCATGACCACTGCCGAATCACTCCCGAGCACCAGGGGAGAGTTTGCCAGGTTGGAGACCAGGGAGGGATCCCGCGTTGCCGCGAGCTTATAAATGGCTTCTTTGGTCACCCGGTTCAGCTCCGCCAGCGTCAACTGATTGTTGAGCATGCTGAACTTCTCCAACACGGGATTGGTGAACTCGCCCTTGGCGCTAGAGGCCTTGCCGCCGCTACCGCCCATGGACATCTGGTCCACGCTGATGATTCCCGTCTGCCGCTGAAAATCCGCCAGCCGCTTTTCAGACTCCTGAACCTTTGATTTCAGCCCAGACAACTGCTCGGTAAGCCACTCCGAGGCATCCTGAGTGGAATCATAATGGCTCCGCAAATACTGTCTCTTGTACTCGTCAACCACCGCATTGGCAATCTGCGCCGAGAGCTTCGGATCTCTGGAGGTGTAGGAAATCGTCAGCAGGCGCGTGTCGGCGATCGCTTCAATCTTCAATCCCCCGGCGAACATGGATACCAGGCTGTCCCGAAGGGCGGGCATGTCTTCAATTTGCTGGGAAAGTTCAGGGGCCACCGTCTTGCTCGTTCTTCTAAACAAGCCGTGCATCAGAAACTCGCGATTCGAGCTTAAATTCAGCTTCTTTATCACTCCCAAAGCAACCGAAGGACTCTGCATTACGGTGGAGGCGGTTTGGAGTTCTGTCTTTAGATCATCGGAGCCGGAGAGGGCATTCGCAATGCTGGAGATGGAACTGGACTGCATGCTTGAGTTTTGCGTATTCAGCTCGATTAAGGTCGACGCCGTGTATCTGCGGGGCCATATGCTGCTGAGCAGCAGGGCGATCACAAAGCCTGCGACCGTGCATCCCAGGATGACCCATTTCCTCTTTCGTATTATGCGAAAGGTTGCGTGCAACGACTCGTCCTGCTCGTCACTCCACGCCGGGGAAGCGGCATCTGCTGCATGCAGCAGAATGGAAGGCGGATCCACAGGCGAGTTCTTCTCTTCTGACATTTCCAGTAGTCCCCCAATTTCGGAAGCAAATCTTATTACTTGCGCACATACGGGCTACTAAGCAGAATATGCGTTAGTCCAGGCGATTCCGGAAGACGGTGAAATTTTAGTTCTGAATACTGTCCATTAAGATATCAAATGAAATTCGCTGCCTTGATTGTATCTTTCTAACGATGCGCATACGGCTAAGCTGAATGACTGACGGGCAACCATCCAATGAATCTATGCGAAACCGAATCAGGGTAGATCGAGCCTTACCCGCACCAGGATTCAAAAAGAGAATGTTCTTCCCTGCCAGAAATATTTCCTGGTCCGATTTCTGACGAAGCCCCTTCGCTGTTTGCCCCGCTGCAAACATCCACCAGAATATCTGTTGAGAGTGCTTGCCGCATTGTACCGCTTGTATATTGGCTCGTGCTCGCCTACCGCCGCCGGATGATTCGCGAGAATAATCCGGGCACAAGTGCCAGCACAAAGCCCGTGTTGGTGACAAGGTATCGCTTCCAAAGACGCCTCGGCTCACTGCAGAGACGGAAAATCCACTCCAACCCATGGTCGCGCATCCAGCGCGGGGCATGCGCAAGCGCATTTCCGTGAATATCGAATGCCTGTCCAACGCCAAGCATCACCGCTGAATGGATGGCCTCACGATGCGCCGACATCCAATGTTCCTGCTTCGGACAGCCCAGTCCGACCCACAGCAGGTCAGGGGCAGCCGAGTTGATCCTCTGTACAACGGCCTCGTCTTCCTCGACCGTAAGCGCACGATAGGGAGGGGGGTAAAATCCGGCGATTCTCGCTCCCGGGAAGCGGCTTTGCATGGTAGCCGCCAACCGTTCCACAACCGCTGGCGCCCCTCCGTAGAAGAAGTGTTTGTAACCATTCCCTTCCGTTTGCCGGAAGAACTCCGCCATGAAATCAGGCCCGCACACTCGCTCCGCGCTTCCGCCTCCGAGATGATCGAGCCAAACCAGCGGCATGCCGTCCGGGCAGACCATATCGGCCTGATTCAGTACCTGGCGGAAGCTCTCCTCGCGCCGCGCTTCCATCACTGCATGAACATTGGTAAATGTCACGATACGCGTGCGCGTCCGGTTTTTCAGCCAGGACTGAATGCACTCGATAGCAACTTTGAATGAAATGGAATTTACGCGAACGCCAAGTACATCAAAGCGCTCCGCCAGGGCTTCGCCCGGTTGTGCCCCGGCCTCCGCAGTGGCGAGCCTCGCCTTCAACTCTGCCTGGCTCGACAATGTCGTCAGCAGAGGCTCTGGTCGATTCGTGGATGCACCAGCTTCGCGCATGTCACACTCGACTGACTGAAGCACAGCCTTGAACGCCGGTAGAAGTCTTTGAAAATCCAATAGCTGCGGGCACAGCGGCAGAGGGGATAAAAGGTGGCTTGATATCGATCCACAAATGCGAATTCTCGATGCATTGCATGTCTGCACGCTCCTGCCAGATCCGAATCATGGCCGGCAGTACCTCAGAGGCTTTACGCTGATCTGATTCATCATAACATTTCCCTCCGCTCGGAACCGGCAGCCGGATGAACTTCCTGAATCACAACGCAACACCCCAAGCGCCTGACAATTATCCAGGTTTGCCGACGACAAGGTGGCAGTTGAAATTGCTCTTCCGCACCATCATCGGGCCTCTTCGGTATGGGGCAATCCAGCCAAGATAACAGGGTGGAGTTTACTAGTCTGGCGGCGAGCCGCGCGGGCCGGGACTTTCGTTTCCAGGCGATGTTTTTGTCATTGATGCATTGCACCCTTGTTGATATTCTGCTACTTTGCTGTCAATGGTTAGTAGAAGGATTTGTTTCGTTGTGCGCTCAGGCGCGCAATCGCCTGCCAATGGAAGTTAATCCGTCGAATTTGGAAAAGTCGAGATGAGAAACTTTTGTATTACAGGATTGCTACTCCTTGCATCGGCCCTTTGTTTTGGTCAGGCGCCAAAAAGCGCATTCTACACGTCGAGTTCGGACGTGTTTGTAGGCTATATGGCTACCTTTCCAGACTACGGCACCTCGTTCTACAGCCTCCGGTTCAATGGAGCTGAGGTTGCCTATTCCAAGGCCCTTACTCGCCGGTGGTCTGTTATCGCTGCAGGTGACGGCGTCTTCGGCAGTTATTTTGACGTAAGGCAGTACTCGGGAACCGTTGGCCCGAAGTTCAATTTCCTGATCGGCAATATTCGTCCCTATGCCACCGTCCAAGCTGGTTTTGCCTACCAGAACTCCGACCACATGTACGCCTTCGATCACCATCCCCACCTGAATGAGAAATACCGTGATATAGAAGACGGCTTTTCTTATCGGGCGGGACTTGGAGGCGATGTGCAACTCAGCCGCCATATCTACTGGCGCGCTATTCAATGGGACGTTCAACCCCAGCCCTGGGCACGCCACATTCCGGTTTACGAAAACTTCAGCAGTGGCATAGGCTACAGTTTCCAAGGGAAGTATTGACCATCTCTTTCCTGCCGGTGGTGACGCAAAGCGAGAGCGTTGCAAACCGCGGGGGCATTGCGGGTTGAGCTGCGCGTCGGGCCATCGGCCTGCGGTCTGTCCACAAGCCCTCCCCAGATGAGAACTCTCAGATGCCGTAGCGGCGAACGCGCCGTGCTTCGAGGAATCCAAAGATTTCGCTGGCGGCCTGCTGAACGCACTCGTCGAGCGGCCGCGAGGTATCGATCACCGCAGTACGCGTCCTGCGCTGCAATTCTGCCGCTAATTCTTTGTAAGCCTCACGCTGTCGCGCGCATTCCTCAACCGAGAGCTCTCGCTTCCTGGCCTCCAATACCTCCGGAGGTGCATCGAGGATGAACACCAGATCCGGCAGCGGCATGAGACGGCCCACCAAAAGGGTGATCCAGTACGGTGCTTTGAAGCGAAAGCGCTTCGGGTCCACCAGCAAATCGTGGTAATAGCGATCGAAGATCACCAGCGTGGAGCGGACCATCCGTGGCCGAACACAAAGCCAATAACCGCCAACATAATCGCACCAGAAGAGAGCCAGTTTCGCGAGCGATGCGGCAAGCGAGCGGGCGGGCTTTCCATGGGGGTCCGTGACTTTGCCGCCCGGGGCGCCGCCGCCGCGCAGTAGAAGGCGGGGACGCAGGTGATAACTATGTATTCTTCTGAATGCCAGCCGGCTCACATCGGTTAGAGCCTCGATCAAAGATGACTTGCCGCTTCCGTCGGGACCCAGCATCGCGACCCAGCAGCCCGATGGAGCGATGAGACGCCGGAATTTTCGCGCAAACTCCAAGAACCAGACCGCAGCACTCTCACGCTCGGAAGAGTCCAGCAGTTCTTTGCCAAGCGCCGGGATTGATGCCGCTACGCTTGACCAGTTGTTAGAGGTCGCAGCATCGACAATTTTCTCCACGGAGGCGGAAGACCAGCGTTTACGCAGTGCTTCACCGCAGCCTTTCGAATCCTCCCCATAGAGCTGGCTGAGACGGGCGCCATGTTTCCCGTTGAGATTGCCTTTGCCCACCTTTTTTACCAGGTAATAATCAAACTCATCAGCCGCGGCAGGAATCCAGAAGCCCCGGGGATGAAGGCGCCTTCGGGCCAGTGTGTCACTGGCGTCAAGTCTCTTTTGGCCGTCACGCCGATAGTCGGAGGATGCGTCCAGCCACAAATAAATCGCCTGATTTCCGTCGAGCCGCACCAGCACAAAGGAGCAGGCGGAAATTTCGTGATCAAGTATCTGAATCAGACGCAAACCGTATCGCTCCCCAAAAGACTTCATCAGAGGGAGCAGCCGGGCATAATCCGCCTGGTTCACCATGAAGTCAATGTCGGAGTCAAGATGCATCGGGAGGTCTTCATAACCGCTCAAAATGCAGTAACGATCACACTCAGTCTCCAGCAGTTTGAAAAATCCTCGTACAACCTCTTCTCCCGCGTAGCACACATGCCGCTTACCTGCTGGAGCGGCGGATGAGAACGTGAAGTCGAAGTGATCCATCATTGCCCTCAATCATAAATGGCGAGCGGTTCTTGTTGCCGCGCAATACACAGAGTCCACGCAGTCTCTCCACGCTAGGCTTCGAAAACACGGCCGCCGCAACTTCGTTCGAATCGCCGCTCAGAAGAAATCGATATTGCCGCGCCAGTGGACATCCAACGAGTTTACGGGCGGATGCCGGAGCGGGACAACGATTGGCAAAAAGGATAATCGTTTGGCGGGTCGGGTTACTCAAAAGGTCAATCGTTTGGAAAATTCCAAACGATTAGCGTGGAAGGCAATAGGAGGCTTTGCCGCAATGCATAAATAGTTAATGGTGCGGCACGGATTTTGGCGCGACCTGGTATGTCGGCGACTACAATGCGTGCGCCAATCTCGCGACGCGCCTGACAGGGTTCAGGCGGCTGAGGAGAGCTTGCCAGAGTTTGTGGCCCAGCTTCTCCTGGGCCACAAAACCTGGCGCTTGTTACTTCGCCGCAACGTCAAAGGTATGCCCGACGGCACCTGCTGCCGAGACGCCGCTCGTGCCAGTCTGGGTCGCCAGCAGCTTGCAGTTTCCGACGGCCAGCATGGTCGCCGTGTAGCCCGTACCCGCGACCGTCGCCGTACCCGCCACCGTGCAGATCGAAGTCGACTGGGAGGTGATGGTGACGGGCAGTCCAGCGGTCGATGTAGCAGTCAAAGGAACGCCTACCGCGCCGACCAACTGATCTGAGATCGTATTGAAGGTGATGCTCTGGGCTTTCTTGTCGACATTGAAGCTCCGCGTGACCGGTGTGGCTGCGGCGTAAGAGGAGCTGTTGCCAGGTTGTGTCGCCTGGATCGTGCAGCTTCCGGAGGCAATCACCGTCACCGTAGCCGGCGAGGCGCTGTGCGAAAGAGTACAGACCAACGGAGTCGTGCTGGCAAGGTTCACCGTCAGTCCGTGAGCGGTTGTCGAGGCGCTTATGGCAAACGGCGCGATGCCGTAGGTCACGGCCGGGAGAGTGTTGAACGTAATGGTTTGTGGGGTGAGGCTGACCGCAAAGGTATGCCCGACGGCACCTGCTGCCGAGACACTGCTCGTGCCAGCCTGGGTCGCCAGCAGCTTGCAGTTTCCGGCGGCCAGCATGTTCGCAGTGTAGCCCGTACCCGCCGCC
>Ga0182030_10006523_pt1 | contig 24613 bp, 22 predicted proteins | sample 812S3MmetaG_FD_121299 | JGI IMG/M metagenome (GOLD analysis project Ga0182030, IMG submission 121299) | Permafrost microbial communities from Stordalen Mire, Sweden - 812S3M metaG (Illumina Assembly) | ecosystem: Environmental > Terrestrial > Soil > Wetlands > Permafrost | place: Sweden...
GCCATGTAGCGGACCGAGGCCTCCAGCGCCGCCTTCGCCACCCCCATGACGTTGTAGTGCGGGATCCACTTCTCCGCGCCGTAATAGCTCAGCGTCAGAATGCTGCCGCCCGGCTTCATCAGTCGCAGTGCCCGCTGCGCCACGGCCAGCAGAGAATAGCAGGAGATATCCATCGCCTGCAGGAAAGCGGCCCGCGGCGTATCGACATAGCGTCCTCGCAGATAGGCTTTGTCCGCATAGGCGATCGCGTGCAGCACGAAATCGATGCTGTCCCACTTCGTCGCGATCGACTGGAACGCCGCGTCGATGCTCGCCTCGTCGGCCACGTCGCAGGGCACCAGGAAGTCGGAACCGATCGACGCGGCCAGCGGCTTCACGCGCCGTTCCAACGCTTCCCCCTGGAACGTGAACGCCAACTCGGCGCCTTGCGCGGCGCAAGCCTCCGCGATGCCCCAGCCCAGTGAGCGGTTGTTCGCCGCGCCCATGATGACGCCGCGCTTTCCCGCCATGAGATTTCCCTTCGGAACGGCGCCTCCATGGGAGCCAACGGAGGCGGCATCGGTGGACGGGGATATGGACGAAGGGGCGCTATCGGCCATGTCGGTCCTCTGAGAAACGTCGCATCGTGAGTAGGTTACCTGGCTGTCGTGACACATCGGCCCAACCTGGGGCAAGAGGCACGATCGGGCGGCAACCCTTCGTACCCTGCCCCGACGTCGCGCGCCAGGGCCTTCCGGCTATCCTCGCGCCCGGCCCGCCGCGCCCCGGTCATCGCCCCGCTCATCGCCCCGCTCATCGCCCCGGTCATTGCCCCGGTCATTGCCCCCGGTCATTGCGAGGAGCACCGCGACGACGCAATCTCCCGTTGCTCGCGCATCAGCGCCTTCGCGATGCATCTGCTAACGACGAACCGACTCAAGGTACTGGGCCCCGCCGCATGACCGACACAAACCAAACCGAGACCGACCCCTTCGCGTGGTTCCAGCGCTGGATGACTGAAGCCGAGGCCAGCGAACCGTCCGACCCCAATGCCATGACCGTGGTGACCGTGGCGGCGGACGGCAGGCCCTCGGCCCGCACGATCCTGCTCAAGGGCGTCGATCCGCGCGGGTTTGTTTTCTACACCAACACGCAGAGCCGCAAAGGCAACGAACTTGCCGCCAATAACTTGGTTTTCCTGCTTTTTTACTGGAAATCACTGGGCCGGCAGATCCGCGTGGAGGGCCGCGTCGAACCAGTCACCACCGCCGAAGCCGACGCCTATTACGCCAGCCGCCCGCGCATCTCACGCCTCGGCGCCTGGGCATCCGACCAATCACGCCCGCTGTCCGAACGCGCCGAACTGGAGCGCCGTCTCGCCCATTTCGAAGAAAAATACCCCGGCGACGACATCCCTCGCCCGCCGCACTGGTCCGGCTATCGCGTGCTGCCGGAGCGCTTCGAGTTCTGGCGGAATATGCCGTTCCGCCTGCATGACCGCACCATTTTCGAGCGCGCGCCGGACGGCGGCTGGACCAGCGGCAAGCTGTTTCCATGACGCGGTGATCCCGCCGCGCAAGTAGGGGTCGGGCTTCTTCATCGTCATCCTCGGGCTCGACCCGAGGATCATTCGCAACACGCACCATGCCCAGGTTTCCACGCAGGGGCGCTTCCACGGATGCTCGGGTCGAGCCCGAGCATGACGGCGGTGGGGCACTTCGACCTCTCCCGGTACTCAATCCTGATGCTTATGGGGCTCGCTGCCCCCAACGAACTGGCGTGGGCCGCCCGAACCACGGCGATAGGGGACTGGAGGATGGCTGTAACCGAAGAGGCGGCGACCGACCAGGCCGGCACGGTCGCGTTCCTGACACGGCAAGCCGGCGCCGCGCCCATGCAGACCCACATCTCCTGGCTTTTTCTCGGCCCTGACATGGTCTGGAAGTTGAAGAAAGCGGTGCGGCTGCCGTTTCTGGACTTCACCAGCCTCGAAGGCCGCCATCATTTCTGCGATCGGGAACTTGCCCTGAACGCGCCCGCCGCCCCCGGTCTTTATCGCGACGTCGTGCCGATCGTCTGCCGAGGCGACGGCACTCTCGGCTTTGGCGGCGCCGGGGAAATCGTCGATTGGGTCGTTCGCATGGCGCGTGTTCCACCGGACGACTTTCTGGATGTCCGTGCGGCCAGCTCCGGTCTGCCGCCGAGCTTGCTGGATCAGATCGCCGATGCCGTCGCCGCCTGGCACATGTCGTTGCCGCCAGTCCCCGGCGTTCGCCCGGACATGGAGGCGATCACCCGCGGCAATGTCGCATCGGCGATCGAAGCGGCATTGCCTGACCCCGAGGTCACCGCCTGGCGCGACGCGATGTTGGCCTGGCTGACCGCCCATGCCGCATGGCGCGCCGCCCGCGCCGCCGCCGGCTTCGTCCGCCGCTGCCATGGCGATCTCCATCTGGGCAATCTGTGTCTCTGGCGCGGCCGGCCGGTGCTGTTCGACGCGCTGGAATTCGACGAGGCGCTGGCGACGATCGACGTCGCCTACGATCTGGCGTTTCTGCTGATGGACCTGGAGCATCGCGTCGATCGGCCCGCCGCCAACCGGGTGCTGAACCGCTACGTCGCGCGAACCGGCGATGCCGATCTCGCCGGCGGATTGCCGGGGTTTTTGTCGATGCGCGCCATGGTCCGCGCGCATGTGGAGGCGCGGTCGGGCCATGCCGATCGCGTCGATACGTATCTGGCCGACGCCGCCCGGTTTCTGAGCCCGCCCGCGCCGATCATGATCGCGATCGGTGGGTTGCCCGGGACAGGAAAAACGACCGTTGCCCGCGCGGTCGCTCCGCGTCTGGGCGCCGCGCCCGGAGCCCTGGTGCTGCGCAGCGATGAAATCCGGAAGCGCCAGCACGATGTCGAGCCAGAACGCCGCCTGCCGCCATCCGCCTACACCGAGGAGAAAAGCACCGCGGTCTTCCGCGAACTGGCCAGCCTGGCGAACCTCGCGGCGCGCGGCGGCCACGCGGTGATCGCCGATGCGACCTTCATGGACCCCGCCCACCGATCGATGATCGAGACCGCCGCGCGCCAGGCAAACGTTCCGTTCATAGGCATCTGGCTGACCGCGCCGCGCGATGTTCTGGAACAACGCATCGGCGCGCGAACCGGAGATGCCTCCGACGCGACCGTCGATGTACTGCGGTCCGCGGCCCGGAATGATCCTGGTCCGGGGGCGTGGCGGGCGATCGATGCCACCGATGCGACGGCCGCGCGTGACGCGGTGCTGGCCCTGGCGAAACGCAACGCTTAATCCCATATTGTGTTCTGACTCGAACGCAATGCAGAGTTGCACCCAACTCGGGGCCATCCCGAGACACAGGGAAAGGGACCGGACCATGGCCATCCGCAAGATTCTGCTGCCGCTGACCGGCACCGCCGCGGGCGAAGCCGCGCTGACCACCGCGTTGGTGATCGCCAATCAGTGGAAGGCGCATGTCACCGCGCTGCACGTTCGGGTCGATAGCCGAGACGTGGCGCCGCTCGCCGGCGAAGGCCTGTCGGGCGCGATGATCGAAGAAATGATGTCGGCGACGGAGAAGGAGAGCAGCGACCGGGCCCATGCCGTGCGATCGATGTTCGAGCGTTTCGTTGCCCGCCAGAACGTCGTTGTCCGCGAGGCCCATCCAGGGTTGGATCACGCCACCGCCAGTTTCGCCGCCGTGACGGGGCGCGAGGAAGATATCGTCGCGCAACAGGCGCGGCTGGCCGATCTGACCGTCGTGCCGCATCCCGACGCCGGGGAGGACGTGTCCTCGTCCGACGCGCTGCACGCCGTGCTGTTCGATTCGGGGCGGCCGGTGATGATCGCGCCGCAGAAGCCGGTGGAAACGATCGGCAAACGCGTCTGCCTCGCCTGGAACGGCACGGCGGAATCAGCGGAGTCGGCGCTTTCGGCGATACCCTGGATGAAGCAGGCCGAGGCGGTGCGCATCCTCTCGGCCGATGGCTACCAGCGCCGCGGACCAGGCGCTCCGGAACTTGCCGCGTATCTCGCGCTGCACGGGATCAACGCGGATATCGTGATGTTCCCGTCCATTCGCAATTCGGTCGGCGCCGGCTTGATGGAGGCCTCGCGTCAGTTCGGCTGCGATCTGCTGTCGATGGGGGCTTATTCGCACTCAAGACTGCGGCAGTTGATTTTGGGCGGCGTGACAAGGCACGTGCTGGAGACCGCGACGATCCCGGTGATGATGACGCGGTAACGGCGCGGCCTCACTGCACAAGCGCAACCGTACCGTTGGGGGCGCCGCCGGCCAGTCCGGAACAACTGGACGCGGCGGCCGATCCGCCGGAGAGGGTGACGGCGGAGCCAATCAGTTCCAGGCATTGCCCGCCCCCGCCGACCCGGCCGGCGCCGCTGAGCGTGATCGGCGCGATGGGGAAATACAGCGTGCCGGCCAGCGAATTGCCGCTGGCTCCCTCCGAGAAACTGGCTCCCCCGGCGTTTTTGCTGGCAACCAGCAGACCCTGCAGCGGACCCGACGCGGGCGCCGTGAGCGTGACGTTCGCGTAGCCCGCGGCGACGCTGAACGATCCCGACGTGATGATGCTGAGGGCGGTGCCGGTCACGCTGCCGCCGCCTCCGCCGCCGCCAAACGCGACGTTTCCCGCGATCGTCCAGGTGCCGGCGCCAAGCGTCGCGCTGCCGGCCAGGCTGAACGCCCCGTTCAGGTCATGCGCCGAAGCCGCGCTCAACGTGAGCGTGCTGCCGCCGGCGGTGGAAATGTTTCCAACGCTCTGGAATGTCCCGCTGGTCATGTCGCCCAAAGTGACCGTGCCGGTGACAGACAGGGCATAGCCGGCGCTCCCGGCGCCGATGTTGAAGCTGTTGGCGGCGCTGCCCGCGCCCAAGCTGAGCGTGCCGCTGGAGCAGTTGCATATCCCGCCGGCGATCGTGAAGCCGCCGGCGCCGAACACCAGCGACGCGCCGGTGTTGCAAACGCTGTAGAAAGAGCCCGAGCAACTCACGGTCCCCTTGCCGATCTGATACGTTCCCGCGCCGAATGTCGTGGTCGAGCCGCCGCCGGTGACGATGCCTCCCGTGACGTTGTAGGTGCCAGTGCCGAAGCTCGCGCTGGAGCCACCGACGTTGATCGCGCCGCCAATGTTGTAGTTACCGTTGCCGAAGCTCACGGCCGTGCCGCCGCCGGTGGTGATGCCGCCCATCACGCTGTAGGTGCCGGGTCCGAAGCTGGCGCCGGCGCCGTTCACGTTGATGGTACCGCTGAAGTCGTAGGTGTTCGTGGCGGAACCACCGGTCGCGAAGCTCAGTGTGATGCCACCGGACAGCGAGATGTTGCCGAAGTGATAGGTTCCGCCTGACGGGCAGGTGACCGTCCATGTCGATCCGGCGAAGCTTCCGGAGCAACCGGCGGCGGTCAGCACGCTGCGCGGCGGTTGGCTCGCGCTGTTCGTGTAACCAAAGGCGAGGTCGCTGCCGACCGTGACCGTTGGCGCGCCGGGACCGGACGGCCCGGTCAGGCTGGCGACGGCGGTCAAATGGGTGAACGCGGCCGCCACGTCCGCGTTGCTCGCCAGAGGATCCACCGTGGCGACCTTGACGATATTCACCGCCCCGGTTCCGGCGGGCGGCTGGATGCCACCGCACGGCTGGCTCGGTGCGCCGACGGAGTTGTAGTCGACCGCTTTGGTGGTGATCGACGTCCCGCACGGCACAGTCACGGTGGTGTTGGAGGCGACCGAGCAGTTGGCGGCGGTCAGCGCGGCGGCGCCGCTGAGCGTGACCCCGGTGGATTTCGGCAACAGCGAGATGATGCAGGCCGACGGGTTCGGTTTGACCTCGGCATAGGCGGTCGCGGACACCAAAAGTGTCGGGTTGCTCTGAAAGATCAGCGCCAGATACAGCGGCGACGCCGTCGATGCGATCACCATCACCGCGCTATTCCCATCTCCACTGGGCGAGGCGACCAACGTGGCGGCGATCGCGCCGGCCGGGAGGCCATTCAGCGTGGCGAGATTGCCGGCGGCCGCGCTCATCGCGATGGCGGAACCGCTGCTGTTGTAAGCGAGCGCCCCAGCATAAGCGGCGGCGTCGGCGACGCGCTGATTGGACACTTTCGCGAGATAAGCCGCGCCGAGATCGACGGCGACCGCCGCCATGCCGCCCAGCATGCCGATGACGGCGGCCCCGAGCAGCGCGATGCTCGCGGTTCTGCCGCGCCTCAGACCCGCGACGAGATCACGAAACGCCAGTGTCAGACGGATCCCCGGCGAGCGTCCATGGGATGTGCCTCGGTCATGCGCGGGCATGGCTGCCTCGGTCCGGTGATTGACGCATCGAATGGCGTGCGTCTCGTCAGTGCCGCGCGGCGATATCTCGGGCTCCGGCGGATCTCGTGCGGGAAGAAGGCGCCCAAAAGATGAACGAACTGTTAACGCTGCCCGAAACAGGATGGCCGCCCTTGATGCGACTCAACCGTCACCGCGTCGGCGCCTCCCGTATAAGATGTATTAACATAAAGTAATTCCCTATTGAGATGTATAATTGTTTGACATACAATCATAAGTAGGTTACAAGACAGACAGCATTTATTGGAGGCTCCGCGGATGCACGTCGCATGGAAGGTTGCTCTGACAGCGGCGGTCGCGCTTAGCGTCGCGGGCCACGCAAGCGCGCAGAATTTGCCGCCGCCGGCGTCCGGGCTGCTGGTCCTCGATCTGGCCGGGACGCCAATCTATACAGCCTACACGCCGTACACCGCGTCGTTCGTGGCCTCGACCGTCACATCGACGGTCACGTTCGTGTTCCGCCACGACCCCGGCTTCTTCGCCTTCGACGACGTCTCCGTGTTCGACGTCACCACGCCGAGCGCCAACCTGCTGGCAAACGGCGGTTTCGAGGAAGGCGCGCCAACGGAGTCAGGCGGCGGTGCCCCCGGCTGGACCTATTTCGCGCAGAACGGGATCGGCTTTCTCGGGTCGGAGAGCGCGACCGGCACGGATCTGCTCACGGCCTACAGCGGCGACTTCTTCTGGGAGGATGGCGCGACCGGCGGCTATGACGGGATCGACCAGACCTTCGCCACCACGCCCGGCGACACATACAGCATCGGGTTCTTCCTGGCCGAGCTCAACGCGAACAACTTCGTGCCGCCCGGAGACGATTATCAGCAGACCTGCACCAACGGCAACGCGGACACCTCGTGCGACGGCATCGACGTGCTCGTGTATGCCGGCGATGGCCTGCCGCCGCAGTACGTCCCCGAGCCGCGCTCGCTGGCGGTTATGGGCGCGGCCTTGTTTGGTCTGGGCGTGGCGCGGCGGCGGCGGCGGGTTCCTTGAACAGCGCCAACAGGCCCGCCAGCAGTTGAGCGGGCGACGGCGGACAGCCGCGGATCACGAGATCGACCGGCACCACGGCGGACACGCCCCCGACCACCGCGGGGCTCGCCGCGAATATGCCGCCGTCGGCGCCGCAATCGCCGACCGCGACCACCCATTTCGGGTCGGGCGTCGCGCGCCAGGTGCGTTCCAGCGCCTCTCGCATGTTGCGCGTTACCGGGCCGGTGACCAGCAGCACGTCGGCGTGGCGCGGCGAGGCGACGAAATGGATGCCAAACCGTTCGATGTCGTAAAACGCGTTGTTCAGCGCGTGGATTTCCAGCTCGCAGCCGTTGCAGGATCCGCCATCGACCTGGCGGATTGACAGACTGTGCCCAAGCCGGCGTTGCGCCGTTTCGTTGAGACTGGCGGCGAGCGCGGCGATGGCCGGATCCGCGGACGGGCGCGGCTCGGTCAACGGGCGGCGCAGACCTTCACGTAGAAACCTCAGCATGGCGCGGGGCCTTTTCGCCGGGTGGATTGGTCGGTCGTTGGCGGGCCGGCCTGGTGCTTCGCCATGTGCCTCGATACGGGGGGTGCAGTGCTCGATTGACGCCGTAAGGTTTTACCACGGAGAACACCGAGGACCACGGAGGGCCACGGAGGGACCGGACAACCGGCGGTCCGCGCGACCCGGTTAAGTTTGGTCGATTCTAAGGCATGAGTGGACGCGGTATGCGCCGGCGCGAGGAACCTCCGTGGTCCTCCGTGGTCCTCGGTGTTCTCCGTGGTAAGAATCTTGCTGACCATCGACGAATCCAGCCGTGCCGGGCTAAATGAACCGTTGTCGATACAAACTGGAATTTTCACAAATCGTGCCCCGAGTACGAACAATTGAAGCTTTTGTTGCACAGCGGAAAGTCGGCGACGATGTTGCCTTCGATCACCACCTCCAGCAGCGGCCACTGGAACCACGAGGCGTCGCGGATATGGCAACGTTCGACGAAGCCCTCATTGATACGCAGCCAGATCAACACATCGCCGCGGAATGCCTCCGTCAGGGTCAACGCTTCGCCGGACCCGCGCGGCACCTGAACCGATATCTCACCCTCCGGCGATCCGTGCAGGATCTGTTCGATCAGACCCAGGCTTTCGGTGATTTCCAGCGCGCGGATCCAGGCGCGGGCGTTGACGTCGCCATCCTCACGAACCGGAACCTCGAACGTCAGCGCGTCGTACGGCTCGTATCCGGGATGCTTGCGGGCATCGAACGCGCGGCCGGAGGCGCGGCCGACAAAGCCTCCCGCGCCAAATTGCCGCGCGAGTTCGGGTTTCAGAACGCCGGTGGTGACAGTCCGATCCTGCAACGATGCCGCCTGGTCGTACAACTTTGCCACCGCCGCGAATTTCTCCCGGACCTCGCTGACCAGTCCCCCGATCGCGGCCATGTTCTGAGCGTCCAGGTCCACGGCCACGCCGCCCGGAACGATGCGGTCCATCATCAACCGATGACCGAACGCGGCATCGGCGGCTCGCAACATCCGCTCCCGCAATACCGCGCAATGCGACAGAATGATCGTGAACGACGCATCGTTGCAGATGGCGCCAAAATCGCCGAGGTGATTGGCGATCCGTTCCATCTCCGCCATCAGGGCGCGCAGCCAAACGGCGCGTGGCGGCGGACTGACGCCCAGAGCGGCTTCCACCGCCCGGGCGAACCCAAGGCCGAGCGCCACGGTGCTGTCGCCCGACACGCGGCAGGCCAGTCGGGCGGCTTGTTCCACCGGTTGGCCGCCAAACAACGCATCGACGCCTTTGTGAACGTAGCCAAGACGTTGCTCCAGGCGAACAACCGTCTCACCGTCGCAGGTGAAGCGAAAATGGCCCGGTTCGATGATCCCGGCATGGACGGGGCCGACGGGGATCTGGTGCAGACCGACCCCATCGACCGCCAAGAACGCGTAGTTGGTGCCGTCGCGATGATCCAGCCAGGGCCGGGTATCCGGCAAACCTTCCGGCACGTAACCGAACAAATCGTGGATCGCGCGTTCAAGCCGGATCGCCGGCGGATGCGTCCGCGCGATCGACGGGTAGCGTCCGTCCGGGCACGGCAGCGTCAGCACGCCGATCGCCGAGTCTTCAGGCTCCAGCAGCGCCATGTGGACGCAGCCGGCGTCGCCCCAGACGCTCAACAGCGTCAGCGCACCGGCCGCGAGCTGCGCGATCGCCTGATGCCAGATGTCCTCGCGTACCTGCGCGCGCGGCACCGGCCGCTGCGCCAGCATCCGCCGTCCCGCGTTCAACAGGGCTTCGAGATTGGTCATCCGAGCAACGCCGCGACATGCTGAAACCACGCGACCAAAGGCGGTGGCAGCCAAATTCCGGCGGCCAGAACCAGCGATAAATGCGCGATGACCGGCAGATAGGAGGCGCGCACCGGCGGCGTGGGACCTTTGACTTCTCCGAACGCGACCTCCGTCAGGCGCAGCCACAACGCCCCGAACGCCAGCAGCAAGCCGAAGATGAACACCACGGCCAGCACGGGTTCCCGCGCGAAGGTTGTTGTTACCACCAGGAACTCACTGGTGAAGACCCCGAACGGCGGTAGACCCACGATTGCCGCGACTCCCGCGACCAGCAGCCAACCGAGGAACGGATGTGACGTCGTCAACCCGCCCATATCCGCCAGCCGTTGCGATCCCTTCACCTGCGCCACATGCCCGACCGTGAAGAAGATCGCCGACTTCGTCAGGCTGTGCATCGTCATTTGCAACAATCCCGCGAGATTGCCCAACGGTCCGGCCATGCCGAAAGCGAACACGATGATTCCCATGTGCTCGATGGAGGAATAAGCAAACATTCGCTTGATGTCGCGGCGCCGGTACAACATGAAGCCGGCGAAAATCAACGACAGCAAACCAAGGCCGATCAACAGCGGGCCCGGCGCGATCGCCAACGCGTTCGCCGCGATCAGCATCTTGAAGCGGAGCAAAGCGTACAGCGCGACGTTCAGCAGCAACCCGGACAACACGGCGGAGATCGGCGTCGGACCCTCGGCGTGTGCGTCGGGCAGCCACGCATGTAACGGGGCCAGACCGACTTTGGTGCCGTAGCCCAACAACAGAAAAATGAACGCGATGTTCAGCAACGACGGATCGAACTCGTGCGCGCGCTCGACCAGCACGGTCCAGACCATCGCGTCCATGCCCTCACCGATCACCGGACGCGCGGCGAGGTAGACCAGGATCGTGCCGAACAGCGCCAGCGCGATGCCGACCGATCCGAGAATGAAATATTTCCACGCGGCTTCCAGCGCTTCATGCGTGCGGTAGATCCCGACCATCAGCACGGTGGTCAGCGTCGCCAACTCCACCGCGACCCACATCAGGCCGATGTTGTTGGCGAGCAGCGCGAGGTTCATGCCGAACAGCATCAACTGAAACATCGCGTGGTAGAACCGCAAATGCCCCGCGGTCAGGCGGCCGATCTCCAACTCATGCGCGATATAGCTGGCGCTGAACGCGCTCGTGGTGAACCCGATGAAGGTGTTCAGCAGAATGAACACGATGTTGAAGTCGTCGATAAACAGCAATTCATGCGATGGCGGCCGCTGGAACAGCAGGGTGACGGCGCAAGCCAGCGATCCGAACGAAGCGGCGATATTAAGCAACGCGGAGATCCGATAGCCCGGCAGCAACGCGAGGATCGCGGCCGCGACCAGCGGAATGATCAGCACACCCAGAATCGGATCGAACCATGGCGGCAACAGGACCAGAAGATCGTTCATCGTTGCCCACCGCGGAACTCGTCCAGCGCGCCGACATCGACGGTGTCGAACCGCTCACGAATACGGAACAAGAAAATGCCGATGACGATAAAGGCGATCAAGACCGAGAACGCCACGCTGATCTCCACCACCAACGGCATGCCCCGCGCTCCGGTCGCGGCGAGGTTGATGCCGTTTTCCAGCGACATGAAGCCGACGACCTGGCTCACCGCGTTGCGCCGCGTCACCATCACCAGAAGGCCGATCAGCACGACCGAAAGCGCGAGGGCGATATCCTCACGCACCACGGGCTCGGCTTTGGCGGTCAGCGGCAACATCACCTCCAGCGACAGCGCCACCAACGCCATCCCGGCGAGCATGGTCAGTCCGATGCTGAAGACCGTTTCGATTTCCCGGTGGATGCCCATGCGGATCACCATGCGACGCAACGCCCATGGCACGAGGATGGCTTTGAAGACCAAAGCGATGCCGGCGGTGATGTAAAGATGCGGCGCGTGCTGGATGTACGCCTGCCAGGCCACCGACAGCGACAGCACGAACGCGTGCGCGGCGAGCACGTTCAACAACGGCAACAACCGCACCTGGTAGAGCATGAGGAAACTCAGCAGCACCAGAAAGCCGGCCAGCATATGCGCGATGTCGAAGTCGATGCCGGTCATCACATGCCCCGCGAGACGAACAGCAACAGCACGCCCAGAAGCCCGAGCATGAACGCAGCGCCGAGGAAATTCGGCACGCGGAACACGCGCATCTTGGCGATCGACATCTCGAACACCCCCAACAACACGCCACCGACCAGCAATTTCACCAGGTACAGGCCCAACCCAAGCAAATATCGCTCCGGTCCCTCACCGCCCTGAGCGATGCCGAACGGAAAGAACAGGCACCCGATCAGCGACACGTAAAGCAACAGTTTCAGAAACGCGGCGAGATCGATCATCGCCAGATGCCGGCCGGAATATTCCAGCACCATCGCCTCATGCACCATGGTCAGTTCCAGATGGGTCGCGGGATTGTCCACCGGGATGCGCGCGTTCTCGGCCAGCGCCACGATGATCAGCGCGATCATCGCCAGCGCCAGCGACACCCGCAGGCCGACCTCTCCGGTGGCCATGTGATCGGCGATGGTCGAAAGCTGCGTGGATCCCGCGATCAGCGCGACGCAAAAGATGATCATGATCGTCGCCGGCTCGGCCAGGGAGGCGAACATCACCTCCCGCGACGACCCGATCCCGCCGAAACTCGTCCCCACATCCAGCCCCGCCAACGCCTGGGCGAACCGCGCCGCGCCGAGCGGGCCGGAGATCGCGATCAGGTCGCCGGTCCAACTGAACATCAGGCCGGTGGCGAAGGTCGGCACCAGGGCGGCGGCGACCCAGGTAATCGACAGCATCAGGTACGGCACGACCCGGAACAGCCAGGACGCGTTTTCCGCCAGCACGACTTCCTTCAGCATCAAGCGCCGCAGGTCGCGATACGGCTGTAGCAGCGGTGGCCCGCGCCGGCGCTGAATTCGGGCTTTCACCTTGCGCACCAGTCCGGTCAGCAGCGGCGCGATGCCGATCACCAGGGTCATTTGCAGAAGCTGAACCAGAAGCAATGACGGCGACGCGGCGTCAGTCATCGGCATGACACGAACGCCCGCACCCTGCCATTCTCCCGCTCGGCCGAGCGATCGGGCATCCCAAACCCCCAGGACGCCCATGTGCCACCAACCGTCCGAAGGAATGACGCACCGGCCCCCCATCCGTCATGCCAGGGACTGGCCCCATAAGCATCAAGATAAGCCGCCGTGGAGGACAATGACCGCCTTTTCCCGTCATCCTCGGGCTCGACCCGAGGATCTCTCGACACGCCAAGGACGTTAAAAGTCGGGCAAGGTGCCTGAGCGGGCCGATCCTCGGGTCGAGCCCGAGGATGACGTTCGGGGGAAGGTTTTCCCTTCGCCAGCCTTAACTTGATGCTTATGGGGCCTGACCCTGGGATCTCGTGATGCACGCCCCACACTCTCAGATAGGGCACGAGTTCTGTGCAGGCCGATCCTCGGGTCGAGCTCGAGGATGACGTTGCAGAGGTGCCGCGACCGAGAGTCAAGATCAACGCGGGTTGCACCGCGGGCAGGCCGGTCACTGCCACAGCGCCAACGCCAGCAGCAGCAACACCAACGCCACGAACACAAACCCCAGATACCGCCGGATCGTCAGGAACTGCAGCACGTTCATATAATCCGCCGTCGCGCCGACCGCGGTCGCCAACGGCATGTACAGCCCGTCCCAAACCAGATCGCGGGTGTAACGGCGCAAGCTCGCGGCCCTGGTATCTCCCGGCGCGGGCATATCCACCACCTCCCGCGTTTGGAACACCAATGAGCCGAACACGCGGCGGATCGGCTGCTCGAAGCTCTCCGCGGTATATTGGGTCTCGGGCCTGGGATCCGGGAAACCACAGTCCCACGCGGCCGAGCGGCGCTTCGCGTTGGAAGCGAAACGATGCACCAGAAACACCACGATCAACGTCGAGGCGGTGACGAACAAGAACACCAACAGCCCGTTATAGGAACTGCGGCTGGCCGACACTGGAATCAGGCTCAGCCAGCGGTCGGACAACTGCACCGGCATGCGGCCGCCCAACAATCCGCTGGTGACTGGCGCGAGGCCGTCGATCACCACGCCCGGCAACACGCCGAGCACCAGGCACAGCGCGGCGAAGATCATCATCGCGGCGATCGACCACCGGTCGACCTCATGCGCGGTCTGCGCCGCCGCGCCACGCGCGCGGCCGAGGAACGTGATGCCATGCATCCGCACGAAGCACGCGGCGGCCAGCGCGGCGGTCAGCGCCAACAACCCGCCATCGACCGGGATCATCAGTTTCAGCCCCCATTGCGGCAACTCGGGCCGCAACAGAATCGCCTGAAACGTCATCCACTCAGACACAAACCCGTTCAGCGGCGGCAACGCGGAAATGGCGAGGCATCCGGTCAGCATCGCGAAATGGGTCCACGGCATGCGATTGATCAACCCGCCGAGCCGTCCCATGTCGCGCAGCCCCGTTCCGTGCAGCACCGAGCCCGCGCCAAAAAACAGCAGGCTCTTGAACACCGTATGATTGAACGCGTGAAACAGCGCCGCCGTCAGCGCCAGCACCGCTCCAACGGTGAACCCGTTGCTTTCGAACGCCATCGCCAGGCCAAGGCCGATAAACACGATGCCGATGTTTTCCACGGTCGAGTATGCCAGCAGCCGCTTCAGGTCCCGCTCCATCAGCGCCTGCAGCACGCCAATCACGGCGGTGACGCCACCCAGAAGCAGGATGATCGTGGCGGACCACCAGCTCGGCGGTCCGGTCAGGTCGAACACGATGCGGATGAAGCCGTACACCGCGACCTTGGTCATCACGCCGCTCATGAGCGCGGAGACAGGGGTCGGCGCGGCGGGATGCGCCAGAGGCAGCCAAACATGCAGCGGAACCAGGCCGGCCTTCGAGCCCGCTCCGATGGTCGCCAGCACGAATACCATCGCGATGGTCCTCGGCGGCAAATGCGAGCCGCGGATCGCGTCGAACGTGAAGCCCCCCGAGGGCCCCGCCAGCAAGCCGAACGCCAGCAGCAACGTCAGTCCGCTGAACACCGCCATGATCAGATAAACATACGCCGCCTGGGCATTTCCCTCCTCCCGGTGATGCGCCATGACGAGCGCCCATGAGGACAGCGACATCAGTTCCCAGGCGAACAGAAAGACGAAAGCATCGTCGGCCAGAATCACCAGAGTCATGCCGGCGATGAAGGCGGGAAAGAACGGCACGATACGCCAAGGTTCCGGCTCGTGGCGCTCATAGCCGATGGCGTAAAGGCTCGCCCCCGCGCCGCCCAGGCCGATCAGCACCAGGAACGCCCCGGCCAGCGCGTCGAGCCGCAGATTGACCCCAATCCAGGGCAACCCCAGCGGCAGCCGCAGCCGCGCCACCTCGGAATTGAGCGAAAGCACGCCAATAACCAGCAGGGTCAGGCAAACCAGACCGCAGGCCGGGTAAATCAACGACCGGAACTGGGCGATCCGCGCGGTGCATGCGCCGAGCACGGCAAGAACGAGCAGTGCGGCGACACAATACGCGGACGGCTCGATCATGCCGGGGTTATGATTGGAGGCTTGACTTTTTTCAAGTGACCGGAACGGCGGGAGACTGCTCGTAGTCGTCGATCAGCCATTCCGCGGGCTCTCGCGCGGCGCCTGCGTACCATTCCTCGATCAACGGATGAGCGCGGACCGCATCGACGTAAGCCTGCGTGGCGGCGGAGATTTCTGGACGCCAGGTCAGGAAGCGGGTGACGACGGGGGCGAACATGATGTCGGCGACGGTGAAGGATGCACCGAACAAATAAGGGCCGCCCGCGCCGAACAATTGGCGGGCGGCGGCCCAGGATGCCTCGATCCGCGCGATATCGGCGAGGGCTTCTGGCGTGCGGCCCAATCCGGAAAAGTCGCGGCCCAGGTTCATCCACATGCTCTGCCGCAGGCCACGAAAGCCGGCGTGCATCTCGGCCGCGATCGATCGTGCATGGGCGCGGGCGACGCGGTCGGCGGGCCACAACGATGGTTCGAGCTCCGCGCAATAATCGCAGACCGCGAGCGACTCCCAGACCTTCGCGCCGCGATGCTCGAGATAGGGCACCAGCCCGTTCGGGGACGTCTGAGCGATCAGCGGCGTTGGGCCGGGGCGGACGAAGCGCGCCACCTCGATATCGACATCCAGGCCGGCCAGGCGGACGGCCAGCCAGCCACGCAAAGACCAGGAGGAATACCGGCGATGGCCGATCAACAGTTTGCCTTCAGACATTTTGTGACCGAATCCGTTCGAGGATGATAGGGCGACTATGGCATATCTACGGCCAGGGACCGGAATCGGCCGGTAACCCGGATGAGGGGGATGGGCAATGGGGATCCAGGAAGCGGTTGCCACGTGTTTCGCGAAATACGTCGGTTTTGAAGGGCGCGCGACCCGCCCGGAATATTGGTGGTGGGTCCTGTTCGTCGTCGTCGTCGCGGGCATTCTGCAAATCGTGGGGGCGATCGTTCTGGGAACGGATAGTGGTGCCGGCGCCGTGCTGAGCGGGCTGTTTTACCTCGCGACGTTCTTGCCGGGACTCGCGGTGTCGGTGCGGCGGCTGCATGACACCGACCGGAGCGGCTGGTGGCTGCTGATCGCGTTCATTCCGCTGATCGGGTCTCTGGTGTTGCTGTATTTCATGGTGCAGCCGGGCACCGCGGGTCCAAATCGGTTTGGCATCGGCGCGCCGGTTCTGGGTCTGGCCTGACAGTTTTTCCCGTCGGGCGAGAAGTCTGTGACCGCCGGAAACGGTTCGTGGCGTTCGCCGACGCCGCGCAACCGTATCTCACGCCCGGCGCCTGGCTTTGGTGGAATCCCGTTCAGTCCTTGCCCGTGCCGAATAATCCCATTGGCGCCAGCTCCGCGCGCGAGTAGTCGATCGAGCAAAACGCCCCGCCCATATAGCGTTCCTCGACCGGATCGCCGCTGACCTTGCCGGACAACTGGCCCGCGAACGGATCGGCGCTGTCCCGCGGCGCCCAACCCAGAGCCTCCCGTTCGTCATCGCGCCACCACGTCATGCGCGCGTTGTCCGAGGCACCCCACACCACGCGGCAGCCGACCTTCTCGGTCAGCACGCAACGTTCGATCAGCCGCGTCAGGTCGGCATACGACATCCAACTCGCCAGCATGCGCGCGTTCACCGGTTCCGGACAAGCCGAGCCAATACGGATGTTGACGCTCTCCACGCCGTGCTTGAACCAATACAGCCGGCCCATCAGTTCGCCATAGGCTTTGGACAACCCATAGAACCCATCGGGCAAAAACTGCGTTTCCGCAGTCAGCGATTCGGTCCGTTCGTGGAAGCCGACGGAGTGGTTGGAGGAGGCGAAGATGACCCGCGCGCCCTCGCGCCGCGCCGCTTCATAAATATGGTACAGGCCGCGAATGTTCGGGCCGATGATTTCCTCGAACGGCCGCTCCACCGATACGCCACCGAGATGGACGATCGCGCCGCAGCCCTCCGCCAGCCGCAGGATCGTCACGCCATCGTTCAGATCGGCCCGGGTGAAACTGGCTCCCGCCGGGACCGGGTCGGGAAACGGCACGATGTCGGTCAGCCGCAACGTCCAGCCTTCGGCGGCCAGCGCCCTGGTGAGCATGCGGCCGAGAGCGCCGGACGCGCCGGTAAGTAAAACGGGCCCAGAAGGTAAGGGTTTGGCGGGCGCTTCGGTCATGGCATGGTCTCCGCGTCGGAACAGGAGGCATCATGCACGCGATCGAAGACCTGGCCCAGAGCCTGGCGGACGGACAAATCACCAGCCGCGCTTTGGTGGAAGCGGCTCTGGCGCGCATCGCCGATCCCACGGGTGAAGGGTCTCGCGTGTTCATCAAGGTGCACGCGGAGCGCGCGCGCGCCGCGGCCGACGCGATGGACGCGGCACGGAAAGTCGGGCTTTCGGTCGGCCGTTACGCCGGCATTCCAATCGCGCTGAAGGACCTGTTCGACATTGCCGGGGAGCCGACTCCGGCCGGGTCGAAGGTGTTGGCCGACGCGCCGCCGGCGACCGCGAACGCACCGGTCGTGCAACGAATGTTGAACGCCGGCTTCATCGCCATGGGCCGCGTCAACATGACCGAATTCGCCTTCTCCGGACTGGGCATCAACCCGCATTACGGCACCCCGACCTCGCCCTGGGATCGCGGCGCGGCACGGATCCCGGGAGGCAGTTCCTCCGGCACGGCGGTGGCCGTCGCGGACGGCATGGCGGTCGCCGGATTGGGCACCGACACCGGCGGTTCATGCCGCGTTCCGGCTGCGTTTTGCGGGGTCGCCGGCTACAAGCCGACCGCGCGCCGGGTTCCGATCACCGGAGTGTTACCGTTGGCGCCGTCGTTGGACTCGGTCGGACCGCTGGCCTCCACCGTGGCTTGTTGCGCCGCGATCGACGCCATCCTGGCGGGCGAACCACCGGTCGTTCCGGTCGCCGCGCCTTTGGCCGGATTACGCCTCGCGGTGCCGGAGAACATGGTGCTGGACGGGATGGACCAGATTGTCGCCGCCACGTTCGACCGCGCGTTGTCGGTGCTGTCGGGTGCCGGCGCCCACATCGCCCGCGTCCGCTTCCCGTCTTTCGAAGCCGCCGCCGCGGTCAACGCCAAAGGCGGTTACGCGGCGAGCGAGGCCTATGCCTGGCACCGCGCTCTGCTGGCCGCCAAGGGTCCCGGTTACGATCCGCGCATTCGCGTGCGCATCATGCGGGGCGAGGGCTTCAGCGCCGCCGATTATCTCGATCTGGCACCGGCGCGCGCGCGAATCGTCGCGGAGTTCGATACCGCGACACGAGATTTCGATTGTGTCGTGATGCCAACGGTGCCGATCGTCGCGCCGCGGATCGTCGATCTGGACGACGAACGCGATTACAACCGGATCAACATGCTCATTCTGCGCAACACGGCACTGGGCAATTTTCTCGATCGTTGCGCGATCAGCATTCCGTGCCATCAGCCGGGCGACGCGCCGGTCGGATTGATGTTAATGGGCGAAACGATGGGCGACGCGCGGCTGTTCCGGATCGCCGCGGCGGTGGAGGCGGCGTTGGACTGACCGGTCAGGCGCCTTGCGCGGCGGCCAAAGCCCGATCGACGGCGGCGGGTTCATGGGCGATCACCAGCAACAATACGCGGGCGGCTTGTTCGGGCGTCCGCCGTTGCTGTTCCCAGTCGCGCACCGCCGCCAGGCTGAAGCCGAAACGTTTCGCGAAAGCCTCCTGACTCAAGCCAAGGTCGGCGCGAATGCCGCGGACATCCACGCTGTCGGGCACATGCACGACAAAGCCGCCATCCGAGCCGCCTTGCGCATAAGCGCGGGCCGCGCGAACACTGTTGAGGATGCGGCTACCAGCCTTGGACATGTCGGCGTACTCCATTGCGATCCATCGTCAGCCAGACCGGCCAGTTCGTTACGAAGTTCGTTCCGTTCGGCTTTCGTCAGATCGATTTTGTCGCCTTTGACGAACACGTTGAGCAAGAATACCGGCACATCGTCTCCGGCATAAAACGAGATGACGCGGTAGCCTCCGCTTTTGCCCTTGCCGCGGCCGGGAAATCGGATTTTCCGGGCGCCACCGGTGCCGGGAATATCCAGGCCAGCTTTGGGAAACGCGGCGAGCAAAGCGACGATTCTCGCACGTTCGTCCGCGGTCAGCCTCGAGTTCTCCGCGTCGCGGAGGAAATCGGGAGTCTCGATGACCGAATGCGGCATGGCCCGCGCCCATGGGGTGGTTATGAAGGCAGGCTTAACGAAGAAGTCCTTAGGATTGGGTTAACCAGGCGCGGTCATTCGTTGATCCGTTATATACGGCAATGCCGCATATCATGCAAGGAAAAAATCGCACCCTTCAAGGCTGAACGCCATCGTATCCTTCGATGATGATCAGGTCCGCGACCGACGCCCCATCGCGGTATGCCTTCGCCGCCTGATACTCTGGAGAGTGGTAACACGCCACCGCCGTCGCGTAGTCGGCGAATTCCAGCACAACATTGCGAGCCCGTGGCGTGCCCTCAGGCGCTTCGTACTGCCCGCCGCGGACAATGAACCGAGCGCCGTACTTACTGAACGCCGCCGCGTTGGCTTTCACATATCCCTGATATCCGTCCGGATTCGTCACGTCCACACGCGCGATCCAATAGCCTTTCGCCATCGTCCTCTCCCGTTATCGATGTGGTTTATCGCCCAAAAGCCCGGACAGAACCGGCTCCATCGCCACCGACATCGCCGCCTGACCCTGTGCGGTCGGGTGCAACGGCGGGTCGGGTGGATTGAGTTTCGGATCGTAATAAAGATCGCGATCCAACCTGCCATTCTTCATGAAGACAAAGCCGACATCCAGAAATGTGACGACCGGATCGTGCGCGTATTTTTCGTCCAGCGCGCGATTGATCGTCCACGTCGTTTCGGTCACCCAATCCGAGCGCTCGGACGGCAACACACCCAACAACAGAATCCGTGTCGCGGGCAAACGCTTCCGCAATTCGCCGATGATCGTATCGATCCCAAGCACCGTATCCGCGGCGGACCAGTGCAAACGGCCGAGATTATTGGCGCCGATCAAAATCACCGCCGCCTTGGGCGCGATGCCATCGACCTCACCATTACGGATTCGCCACAAGAGACTCGCGGTTGTGTCACCTTTGAAACCAAGATTGACGGCATCCCGGTCACCGTAAAATCGGCGCCACTCCGGAACGAACGCGCGCCAGGGCTCCGGCCCGTCGGACTCCCAATCCTGCGTGATGGAGTCGCCCAGAAAAATCAGCCTTGGATGCGCGCGGCGCAATTCCTCGAGCTTTGCCACGTGCCGGTCGTGCCACCATTTCAGGTCCATGCGCGAAATCGGAGTCGCGGCCAGCACCGTGGCGGCGGCGCTATCACGCGGCGCCAGCAGGAATGACAATGGCGCGGCCAGCACCCAGCGGCGGAATATCCCAGGCGGACGCCGGCCGTTCTCAGTGGGAAGATGTCTCATCGACGCAGTTTAATCCGGCATCCGAGTCGCGCAATTGGCCCGGCCCAGACCGAGATCACGCTTTTCGGTCAGGCCGGATTGCGGTCTATGCCAGCCTCGGCGAGCCGCCTATCGTGTCCGGTAAGCAGTCAAGGGATGGACCGGCCGGATGGACGACGGCTCGACCGGCATGAACGTGAGTTATCGGCTCAGCCGGCCGGCGTCGGCCGAGGAATGGGCCGCGTATCACGACATCCGCCGCCGCGTCGCCTTCGAGGCCGGGGAGACGGAAGATGACGACCCAGACGAAAACGCCCAGGGTAATTTCCCGTTACTCCTTAAACTCGGCGGCGCGCCGATCGGGACCATCCGGATCGATAGTTTGAACAACGGCAACGCCGCGTTGCGGCTGGTCGCGATCGACCCCTGCCGCCAGGGCGAGGGCCACGGCCGCGTCCTGCTACGGGAAGCGGAAGGTTTCGCGCGGGACATCGGCTGCCGGAGGGCCGTCGTCTACGCGACCCCGGAAGCCGCCGGATTCTACGCCGCCGCCGGCTACACCGAGGACGAATTTGACGACAACTACTTCGGCGGCATCGTGCAAATGGCCAAGCCGCTGCACTACGCCGGCTTCAGCCTGGAAGACAACGGCCGGTAAAGCGGCGATTCAGTGCTCGCCATTCGACAACTTACTGGTCAGCCGACGCCTTCACGAAATCGATGAAGGCCCGCAGCGGCGCCGGCACGAGACGGCGTCCGGGGTAATACAGATACGGCCCCGAGAAGCGCTGCCACCATGGTTCGAGGACAGGTTCGAGCGCCCCGCTGCCGAAATACGGGCGCAGCCACTCTTCGAACAAGATCACGATGCCGGTGCCGGCGATCGCGGCGTCGATGAGGAGATCCGTGGCGCCGCCGAGGCGCACGATCAGCGGCCCGGTCACATCGACCTGAATGACTTCCCCGTCGCGCTCGAACTCCCATTCCATTGCCGCCCCGCTCGGGAACCGGCCTTGCAGACAGAGATGGCTGAGCAGATCGCGCGGGTGCTCCGGCCTGCCACGCCGATGGAGGTAGGTTGGAGCGGCCCCGAGGGCAAAGCGCTGATGGCGCGGCCCGATCGGCACCGCGATCATGTCCTGCTCCAGCCGCTCGCCGTAGCGGATGCCGGCATCGCAACCGGCCGCGAGCAGATCGACGAAACTCTCCTCGGCGATCACCTCGAGGCGAATGTCCGGGTAGGCGGCGAGGAATGGCGGAACGATTTTGGGCAGCACCAGGCGCGCCGCGCTGACCGGCACATTGAGGCGCAAAGCGCCCGCTGGCTTGTCGCGAAATCCGTTCACCACGTCGATCGCCGCCTCGACCTCGGTCAACGCCGGGGCGAGCCGCCGCAGCAATCCGGCGCCCGCCTCGGTCGGGAATACGCTGCGGGTGGTCCGGTTGAGTAGCCTTACGCCTAGCTGCGCCTCGAGGCGGCGCACCGCCTCGCTCAGGCTGGACGCGCTGCCGCCGCTTACCCGCGCGCCCTCGCGAAAACCTTTGGCGTGCGCCACCGCCACGAAGGCATTCAGATCACCCAGATCAACCTTCACTGTTCGCTGCTCCGAACAACCCGTGCGGATTGTACCCCATTATCGCGCGGACAGGCGAAACGTATCTATGCGCCGTCTTGAAAGGAAATCTCTCATGTCCAGCATCGAAATGGCCGGCACATTCACACTCGGCGACCGCACCGTGAACCGGCTTGGCTACGGCGCCATGCAGCTCGCGGGACCCGGCGTTTTCGGCCCGCCCAGGGATCATGACGCGGCAGTGGCCGTGTTGCGCGAGGCCGTCGCCTCCGGGGTGAACCACATCGACACCAGCGACTTCTATGGTCCGCACGTTACCAACCAGATTATCCGCGAGGCGCTGCATCCCTATCCCGGCGATCTGGTTATCATCACCAAGATCAGCGCCCGGCGCGGCGCGGATGGATCATGGATTCCGGCCCTCTCCCCGGCGGAACTCACCCAGGCGGTGCACGACAACCTTCGCAATCTCGGCCTCGATGTGCTCGACGTGGTCAACCTTCGCAGCATGTTCGACGTGCATGGACCGGCCGAAGGGTCGATCGAAGCGCCACTCACCGTTCTGGCCGAGCTCCAGCGTCAGGGCCTGGTGCGTCACATCGGGTTGAGCAACGTCACGCCCACGCAGATCGCGGAGGGTCGCCGAATCTGCGAGATTGTCTGCGTGCAGAATCAATACAATCTGGTGCATCGCGCCGACGATGCGCTGATCGACCAGCTTGCCGGCGACGGAATTCCCTATGTGCCGTTCTTTCCGCTTGGCGGTTTCACCCCGCTGCAGTCATCGACCTTATCCGCCGTCGCTCAGCGTCTCGGTGCCACACAAATGCAGGTGGCGCTCGCCTGGCTGCTTCGTCGCGCGCCCAACATTCTGCTGATTCCGGGCACCTCGTCTCTGACGCACCTGCGGGAAAATCTCGGCGCGGCCGGACTCGATCTGCCGAACGATGCGCTACAGGCGTTGAACCGGATCGTCTGAGCGAACTCACCCGGTCAGACGCGATAAACCTTTTTCGCGTTGTCCTGGAAGATCCCGCGCCGCTGCGCCTCGGTCATCTTGAACGGCAGCGCCTGCGCGGGATCGTCGTAATCCCAGTGCGGATAATCAGTCGCGAACAGGATCCGATCCCAGCCGATCCAGTCGAACACCTCGGCCAGTTGCGTGCGCGGGTCGGGTTCCTCGATCGGCTGCGTCGTGAACCACACGTTGGAGCGGATGTATTCCGACGGCGCCCGCTTCAACCCGGGCAGTTCCTGCTTCAGCTTCTTCCACTGCGCGTCCAGCCGCCAGCCCAGAGACGCGGCCCAGGCCAGGCCACCCTCGATCAGCACGACTTTCAGGGAGGGAATACGCTCGAACACGCCTTCCAGGATCAGGCTGGTCAGCACGGCCTGCTGCGCCATGGAATGACCGACCATTTCCTCGATGTAGTAGGACGCCCAGCCTCCGGTGGTGTTCGGCCAGCCGCCGTTACCGAAAGCGTGAATGCCGATCGGCATGCCGGTCGCGGCGGCGGCCTCGTAGATCGGCCAGTAGCGCCGCTGCCCGAGCGGCTCATTCGTCTTGCTCAGCAGAAACACCTGCGCGAAGTCCGGGTCGTTGGCGCGCAGTTCGATCTCCCGCACCGAAGCGACGGTGTCCTCGTACGGAACAACCACCGAGGCCTTCAGGCGGGAATCCTGACTGGTCCACTCCGCTTTCTGCCATTCATTCGTGGCATGGCAGACCGCCAGCGACAGATCGGGGTTCTGCGCGCCCTGCCCGCTGGTCAGCGGATTGAGGATGCCCAGAGCGACATTGTTCGGGTCCAGATGCTGCTGTCGCATGAACGCCAGGTCGCTGCCCGGCGAACCGCCGCCTGGCGTCCAGGCATCGCGCCGCGCCGCCTGCGGCTGACCTTTGGGATACGCCGAGCCCTTCTCCCACGGTTGCCGATAGGTGATGCCGAACGCCGTCACGTGCTCGACCCACTGCTTCGTCATGTAGGGATACAGCGCCGCGCTGACCCCTCCGATGCCGACGCCTGCCGGGCGAGGGTGGATGTCGCCGTCGGCGATCGCGAGCTTCGACGTGGCGGCCGGCTGAATGCCGGAGCGGTTCAGGACGTCAACGTTCATCGAACGGGCTCCATTTGGGCCGTATGTTGTTGCAACCGAACATAGGTGCGCAGCGGATTATCCGCCATGATCTTTTTCGCAAGGCCCGGATCGATGCCGGCCGGCATGGCGGCGAGGCCCTCGAACTGCCAATGCGGATAGTCGGTGGAGAACAGCAGCATTTCATCCGAGCCGATCTGCTCCATCAACCGCATCACCCCGCCGTCATCGGGCGGCGCGTCGAACGGCTGCAAGGTCAGGCGCACCCGGTCGCGGATGATCGAACC
>Ga0182030_10006524_pt1 | contig 24606 bp, 21 predicted proteins | sample 812S3MmetaG_FD_121299 | JGI IMG/M metagenome (GOLD analysis project Ga0182030, IMG submission 121299) | Permafrost microbial communities from Stordalen Mire, Sweden - 812S3M metaG (Illumina Assembly) | ecosystem: Environmental > Terrestrial > Soil > Wetlands > Permafrost | place: Sweden...
ACGCGATCGCTGGCCAGCAGCGTCCGATCGGTCTTCGGCGCCGGGCCGCCGTCCGGTCGCGGAAAGCCAATGCCACCAGGCATCGGACCGACATCGCCCAGGTCCGCCTGCGTATACACGCCGACAACGCCCGGCATCGCGCGCGCCGCGGCGAGCTCAATGTCCACCACATCCGCGTGCGCGTGCGGTGAGCGTACCAGCACAGAGACCAGCATGCCCGGCGTCTTGGCGTCGGCGGCATAGTTGCCCCGGCCCGTCAACAGCCGCTGATCTTCTCGGCGTCGCAACGGCTTGCCGTCCAATGCTCCCATGTCATCCTCCTGTGCGACTGTCCCGACCGCGCGTGGCTGCCCGATTGTGGCTTGAGGCGGCGGTCCCGCCAAGCCACACTGGCACGAACAAATCTTCTGGAGGGACCAGTCATGGCACACCTGCGCGACATCCTGCGCAATCACCTTAAGGAAAAACTCGCGCGTGATGAGGTCGCGGCGTCGATGACGGTGCGGCTGACCCGGTCGATCGAGATTGCCCAGATCGCCGCCACCGCCGGATTCGACACACTTTATGTCGATGTCGAGCACAACACGCTGTCGATCGAGAGCACGGCACAGATCTGCATCGCCGCACAGGCGCTGGGCGTCACGCCGCTGGTGCGCGTTCCCGCCAATACCCCCGAATATATCTGCCGCCTGTTGGACGGCGGCGCGATGGGCGTGATCGCCCCGCATGTGCGCACCGCGGAGGATGCGGCGCGGATCGTCAGCTACGCGAAATTCCCACCGTTCGGCGAACGCGGGGCCGGCGGCGCACTACCGCACTACCAATATCGCAGCTATCCGCAGCCCGAGGCGAATGCGGCGATGAACGACGCGACCATGGTCGTATTGATGATGGAGGCCGTCGCGGCGTTGGACAATGTCGAAGCTATCGCCGCCGTGCCGGGCGTCGACCTGCTGTTGGTAGGCACCAATGATCTCTGCAACGAAATGGGCATCACCGGGCAATTCGATCACCCGAATGTACGCGATGCCTTCGCCCGGACCATTGCCGCCTGCCGCAAGCACGGCAAGCATGTCGGCATCGGCGGCCTGGCGTCGCGACCTGATCTGATGACGGAATATGTGAAGCTCGGCGCCCGCTACGTCTCAACCGGCACGGACCTTGCGTTTCTCCTGACTGAGACAGCAAGAAAGGCAAAATTCGTCCGCGATATTGCTGTGTGATTTCGAGGGAGGAAAAGAATCTCCGGCGACAAGAAAGTCGTGGATGGCCGGCCTGCGCCGGCCATGACATACAGGAGGCCATCTGCGCACCGCTATCGAGGCGTGGATGGCCGGGACAAGCCCGGCCATGACGCGTTTGCCGAGCGTTCACCCCGGCCACACCGCTTGGTGATACCCTAGCGGCACCGGCGGTCGGTCCCAGCGCGGCGGCGTCTCGCTCATGTGCACGATCGGTGCCAGGTAGCGAATGCGCCCGTCCGGTGCATCGGCCTCCGTGCAAAGGCCGGCGATCTCGTCTTCCGGCAAATCCGCCGGCAGATCCGAGAACTGCGCTGGCGCAAACGTTCCGCCATCGACAATCCATCGCCCCGTCGTCGCCAGCGAGACACGCACCAGCCAGCTTCCGCCAATCGTCGCGCGCCGCGCCAACGCCACCATCGCGCCGAACGCCATCAGATTGCCGGACACATAGTCGATGGCGGACACCGGCAAATGCTGCGGCTTGCCATTGACGGATGATGCCTCCGCCATTCCAGACGAGGTCTGCACGATCGTGTCGTAACCGCGACGATCGCGCCACGGCCCCGTGTGGCTCCAGGCACTCAGCGTGACGCATACGATCCCGGGCCGCAGCGCCGCAACCGCCTCGGGCGAGAATCCCCGCCGCGCCAGCGTACCCGGACGGTATGATTGCGAGAACACGTCCGCCGTGCGGATCAGGCCACGCAATGTCTCGGCCTGCGCCGGATCGCGCAGGTCGAGATGCGCGGAGAGTTTGCCAATCCCAGTCTCCAGATCGAGCTCGCCCGAATGCGGTAGATCGGCGCGCGTGATCTTCAACACGTCGGCGCCATGCTCGGCCAATGTTCGCGCGCAGGTTGGCCCGGCGATCACGCGCGTCAGATCCAGCGCGCGCACGCCCGACAGCGGACGCGGGCCATCCGGTAATGGTTGCGGCGGCGCATCGCCGATCTGGATGATTTCGACCACGGGCAAATCGCGGATCGCCACGGCGTGCGGATGCGCCGCCCATTCTGCATGCGTGCGCGCGAATGCACCACATGCCCCACCTTCATGCAGCGCGGTCTCCAGCGCTTCGGCATCCCAGCCGGCAATCGCCTTGGCTGCTGCGTCCCGATCCACGTCCGTGCCCAGCACACGTGCCGCGGCTTCCCGCAGATTGTCGAAATTGGTGTGTAGCATCACAAATCGACCGTCTCGCGTCGGGTAATAGCCACTGAGCGGATCCCATTCCCGGCCGGGTGGCTTGTCGTTGATCCGCATATAGCGCCCGGAGCGCAATGATATCGTTGCTGGACGCATCGGCACCTCGATCGTCTGCTGCTGTCCGGTGCGCAGCCGCCACAGTTCCGTCGCCGCAAGCCCGGTGGCCGCCAATGCCGCGGCGCCGGCGGTGCCAACCCGGTAACGGGTCGGCAGTACGGGCTCGCTGCCGAGGATCTGCGCGTGCGTTGCCATCACGGCAGGCAGCGCGGCCAACGCCAGCAACTCATCAAGCGCGGCGTGCGCCGCCGCGTCGGTCTGTCCTGGCATGATCATCCCTCCTGGTTGCGTCTACGTCCGCAGATGCGCGAAGTCCCGCGCGCAGGTCGCGATCAGATCATCCACCGTATCGAACACGCGCGCCCCCGCGTCACGCAATCGCCGTGCCTTTGATCCGATCGTTCCGGATTCGCCGAACACCAGCGCGCCGGCATGTCCCATGGACACCCCCTCCTTCGCCTCGCGTCCCGCGACCAGCGCATAGAGCGGCTTCAGCGCCCCCAGGCGCGCATAGGTATCGGCACAATCCTCTTCCTCGGTGCCACCGACCTCGCCCACCAGAACGATGCCGGCAGTGCGCGGGTCCGCGAAAAACACCGGCAGCAGATCGGCGAACCGCACGCCCTTCACCGGATCGCCGCCGACACCGATCCACAGGCTCTGCCCTAACCCTTCGCGCGCCAGGCGATACCCCGTCTCGTATGACAGCGTGCCGCTCTTTGACATGATCGCCAGCGGCCCGGGTCGCAGGCAGACATCCGGCAGAAAACCCAATTTGATCTCGCCGGGAATCGCCATGCCCGGCGTTGACCCGCCAATCCACGTCGCACCTGCCGCACGAACCGCGCGACCCATGGCAATCGCATCGTGCAGCGGAATACCTTCCGCAACCGTGACGACAAGCTTGATGCCGGCGTCCAATGCCTCCTGCACCGCCGCGCGCGTTTCCAGCGGCGGTGCCATCGTTACGGTTGCGACAGCGCCGGTGGCGGCCACCGCCGCGGCACAATCGGGAAACACCGGCACACCTGCCGCTTGCGGCATATCGGTCCGGGTCGAGGTGCCCCCGACAATATTGGTGCCGTAGCCACGCATCAGCGCGGCATGCGTGCGCCCCATGCGGCCGGTGATCCCCTGCACGATCACCTTCGTCTCGCGTGAAAGTGTCGCGATCATGCCAGTACCGCCTGGATACGATCGAGGGCCGCGCGCAAATCTTCCTCCATCGCAATATCCGGCCGCTTATCCGCCAGGATGCGCCTTGCATCATCGGCGCCGCGTCCGACCAGCCGCGCCACCATGGGCACGCGCAGATTCGGCGAGGCGTTCACAGCATCCGCCAGCAACCCGGCAAATTCACCCAGATCAGTGATACCGGCGAAGATGTTCACCAGCACCACCCGCAGCGATGAGCGCGAGGTGATCCATTCCAGCACGCGGATCAGCCGATGCGGGCTGCCACGCAATTGCCCACTTCGCACATCGCAGAAATTCAGCGGTTTCATCCCGCGCGCCGTCAATTCATCAATCAGCATCATCGACAGGCCAGCGCCCGTGGTCACCAGTCCGATCTCTCCTTGCGGATCCAGCTCGACATAATCGAACCCCTCCTGCAGTTTGCGATTGGCGTCTAGATAGATCGATGGGCGCGCAGCAATCAGCGCCGCAATCTCCGGCTGACGCTCGACGGCGTTCAGGTCGACCACCACCTTTGCATCACCCGCGATACAACCGTCGTCGCTCACGAACAGCGGATTGATCTCCGCGAGCGCCAGTTCGCGCGCCAGCAGCATCTCGGCCAATTTGCGTCCGGTCGCGGCGACGTGGGCGCGCACCGCCTCGGGCTCCTGCGCCAGCAGCCCGTCCAGTGCCGCAACGATAGCCGACAGCTCTGGGGCGCAGACCTGGCCGCTGTGATCCGCGCCATCCGCCTGTTCCACCTCCATGCCGCCCTCGGCCAGGTAGATCACCCGCACGCTATAGCTCCGCGGATCGACCATCAGCGCGAGATAGCGTTCCGCGCCGTTTGCCACCTGCTCGATCAGGCAGGCCTCGACCGCGTGGCCCTTCAGCCGCGCGCCGAGCATGCCGCGCACCGCGGCGGCGACATCCTCGGGCGACCCACACCTTTGCACGCCGCCGGCCTTGCCACGCCCACCGATTGGCACCTGCGCCTTGACCATCCACGGGCCGGTGTCCGCCGGTGGCGCAATGACATCCGCCGCCGTCACCACGTGCCCGGCAGGAACGGCGATGTCATACGCCGCGAGCAGCGCCTTACCGTCGGCCTCGATCAACAACATCCATCCGCTCCGTCAGTATGTATCGAGGCTCATAATACCCTCGTTCACATCCAAATCGCCGACGATCTTCTTGCCAATCAGGTCACGCAACGTCTCCGACGTACCGCCGCCGATCGAGCCGTAGCGCGCGCCCCGATACAGCCGCGACACCGGATATTCATCGGTAAACCCGAACCCACCATGCAACTGCACCGCCTCCGACGTCACGCGCAGCGACATCTCGTTGTTGAAGATCTTCGCCGTTGCCGCCAGGAATGGATCGGGAAACGGATTGGCCGTCAGGCAGGCGCGATACAGCAGGCCGCGCCCTGCCTCGATGTCCTTGAACATGTCAGCCAGCTTCCAACGCACGCCCTGATGGTCGGCGATCGGCTTGCCGAACACGGTGCGGTCCCGGACATAATTCACCGCCTCGTCGAACGCACCCTCTGCCAAGCCGAGCGAGATAGACGGGTTCAAACATCTCTGTGTGTTGAACGCGGTCAGCAGCCGGCGAAATCCGTCGTCACGAATCACCAGGTTCTCCAGTGGCAGCTCGCAATCGTTGAACTGGATCTCATGCAGGTTCTCGCCGCCCATCGTGTGATAGGTGCCGGTGACCTCGAACCCTTTGGTGTCGGGCTCGAGCAACACGCAGCCAATGCCCTCGCGTCCCGGCTTGCCGTCGACACGGGTGAACACGACGAACATGCCCGCCTCCCGCGCGCGACTGATCAGCGTCTTGGTGCCTTTCAGGATCACGCGGTCCCCGACGATGCGTGCGTTGGTCCGATAATTCGCGACGTCGGTGCCCGCATGGGGTTCGGTCATGCAGACCGCGAGGATACAGTCGCCGGTCACCACCTTTGGCAGGATGCGGTCCTTGATCGCGTCGGGTGCGTAGCGGGCGATCACGCGGGTTTGCACGCCCGCCTCACCTAGCACCGCCATGGCGGTGACGTAGTCGACCTTGGCGATCTCCTCCAGGATCAAGGCGGTGTCCAGGATGGGTAGGCCGAGGCCGCCGTATTCCTCGGGCACCGTCATACCGAGCACGCCAAGCTCTGCGAGCTTTTTCATGTTGGGCCAGGGGAAGGTGCCGTCCATCCATTTGGCCGCATTCTGTTTGAATTCGCCCTGGGCGAGCGCGCGAACCGACGCGACCATCTCGCGTTGTTGCGGGTTGATGTGGAAGTCCATCGCTGTTTCCTCTCCGGCGAGCCGCACGGCTGGATGAGTGTGCTTGGCGGGCGCGTCGCCCTCAACCCCTCGGCTGTGCCGACCCGCTTCGCGGGCGGTGGGGGTTGACCGCGACGCCCACGCCAAGCAAGACGCAATGATGCCGTTTAAGGTGTGATACGGCCGGCGGTGATGGATGTTTGCGAAAGGATTTGCGCGGTGGACGGTGGCGTGGTCGGGATCGAATCGATCGATGCGGTGGATGCCGGCTTGGCATCGGTCGGCTATATCCCGAGCCGTCAAATTGCGACCGCGGTCTACCTTGCGCATCATTTGCAGAAGCCGATCCTGGTGGAGGGGCCGGCCGGCGTCGGCAAGACCGAGTTGGCGAAGTCGGTCGCAAGCTGGCTGGGCCTCAAGTTGATCCGCATGCAGTGTTACGAAGGATTGGACGAGTCGAAAGCACTGTATGAATGGAAATACGGCAAGCAGCTGCTGTATACACAGATTCTGAAGGACAAGATCAACGACGTGCTCGGGCCGACCGACAGCCTGGATGCGGCGATCGACAAGCTGCACGGCTTCGGCGACATCTTCTTCGCGCCCGAGTTCCTCGAACCCCGTCCGCTACTGCGCGCCTTGCAGGAACCCGCCGGCGCGGTGCTGCTGATCGACGAGATCGACAAATCCGACCAGGAGTTTGAGGCGTTCCTGCTGGAGATCCTGTCCGATTATCAGGTGACGATCCCGGAAATCGGCGAGGTGCACGCGCTGGTGCCACCTGTCGTGCTGTTGACCTCCAATAGCACGCGCGATCTGGGTGATGCACTTAAACGTCGCTGTCTGCATCTGCATATTGGCTTCCCCGATGCCAAACTGGAAGCCCGTATCATCGAATCGCGCGTACCCGGAATCGAGGCAAGCCTGCGGTTACAACTGGTCAACTTCGTGCAACAATTGCGCGCGCTGGATCTGAAGAAAGTACCGTCGGTCAGCGAAACGATCGACTGGGCGCGGGTGTTGCTGCTGCTGCATGCCGGCGCGCTCGAGGTTGATATGGTGCACGACACGCTGAACGTCCTGCTGAAATTCGAGGCCGATATCGAGGTCGCTACGCGCCAGCTCGGTGGCATGACCGCCAAGGCGCGACAGGATGCCGGACTGGCGGCGTAGCGCATGCAGGCGACGGAACCTCTGCGACAGTTTCTGCAGGCCGCGCGCAGTGCCGGGCTGCGGGTGTCCGCCGCCGAGGGCATCGATGCCGCGCGTGCCCTGCGCGTGGTCGGCTACGGCGATCGCGCGGTATTGAAGGACACGCTCGCGCTGGTGCTGGCGAAGACACCCGACGAGAAGGCGCTGTTCGACGAATGCTTCGAACTCTACTTTAAACGCGACGGTTTCGAACCGAACGAGACAGATCCGGCGCGCGATGATGCACCGTCCGATGCACTGCCCCCTGGGCAATCAACCGGCGGCGGCGAAGGTATGGGCAGCGGCGGCGGTGGCGCGCTCGGCGAGATGCTGCTGAGTGATGACCGCGTCGCACTGGCCACCGCCGTCGAGCAGGCGGCGCGCGAGTCTGGCCTGGAAAACATCCGCTTCTTCACCCAGCGCAACCTTTACGCCCGCCGCGTGCTGGACCGCATGGGACTGCGCGGGGTCGAACGTGACCTTGCCAGCCTGCGCCGTGCCGCGACCGCCGCGGCAACCGCCCAGGCCGATCTGCTGGAGCAACGGATCGAACGACTGCGCGAGCAGGTGCGCGACCTGGTGGACCGTAACCTGTTGCTGTTCGCGCGCGGCGAGACCGAGAAATTCCGTGAAGAGCTGCTGAAATCGACCCGCCTCACCAGCCTGGAACGGCGTGACCTCGACCGCATGCGCGTGCTGGTCCGCGCCATCGCCCGCAAGCTGGCGGCCCGCTATGCCAAGCCACGCCGGCGCAAGCTACGCGGGCAACTCGATGTGCGGCGCACAATACGCCGCAACATCGCGTGGGACGGCATCCCGTTCGTTACCGTCTGGAAGCAGAAGCGCATCGAGAAGCCGCGTGTGATGGTGCTGTGCGATGTTTCCGGCTCGGTGGCCGCGATGGCGCAGTTCCTGCTGATGTTCCTCTATGCGTTGCATGAGGCGCTCGCCGATATCCGCGGCTTCGCCTTCGCCAGCAGCCTGATCGAGGTCAGCGACATTCTGGAAGCCGAACCGATCGAGACTGCCATTGCGAAAATCATGCGGACAGTGGGCTACGGGTCATCGAACTATGGGAATTCATTGTTGGATTTCGAGGGTGGTGGGGGTCGTTACGTCACCAACAGGACGACGCTGATTATCCTGGGCGATGCGCGCGGCAACCGCACCGATCCTCGGGTGGATGTGTTCCAGGCGATTACCGCGCGGGCGAAGCGAGTGGTTTGGCTGAACCCAGAATATCGCACGGCGTGGGGCACCGGCGATTCGGATATGTTACGCTACCGACCGTTCTGTCACGTAGCGACGGTGTGCAACACGCTGCGGCATCTGGAGCGGGTGGTGACAGATATTCTGAAGGATGGCGGGTAAGGGGGATAGCTCGCGCCACGCTCAGTCCCCACCACGTCATGGCCGGGCTTGGCCCGACCATCTGCGCTTCGACGGCAGTGCGTAAATGGCCGGGTCAAGCCCGCCATGACGATTTACAACGGGCCCGCACGCCACTTAAGCCGTCGCCCCACCATCCACTGGTAGCGCCACCCCGGTGATATACGACGCCTCGTCCGACAGCAGGAACAGCGCCGCGTTGGCAATCTCCTCCGGCCGCGCCGGCCGTCCCATTGGCACCTGCCCACCACGCTTCTGCACCAGCGTCTCCGGCGTCTCCCCCGGTGGCAACTGGCTGTCCGGCCGTGCCACGAACACCCGCAGCATTGGTGTATCCGTCGGTCCCGGACACACCGCATTCACCCGGATCTTCTCTTTCGCGTAACGCTTCGCCAACCCATGCACCAAGCCCACAACGCCGAACTTCGCGATGTTGTAGACGGGACTGAACTGCGACCCCGTCAGCCCCGAAGTCGACGCGGTGAACAGAATCGCCCCACCACCGCGCGCCCGCAGCTCCGGCAACGCCGCCTCCGTCGTCACCAACACGGTGCGCAGATTCAAATCCATCGCCAGTTCGAAATCCTTCCATTCGATCCCCTCGATCGCCGAGGGGCCCGGATGGCCGACATGGTTCCAAACGAAATCAAGCCCGCCGAACGCCTTCACCGTCCGGTGCACGATCTCCCGCGCAAACCCGTCCTGCCGCAAATCGCCGGCAATCGCGATCGCCTTGCCGCCAGAGTCGGTGATCTCCCGCACCACGGCCGCCGTCCCCGCCGCATCGATCTCCACCACGCCAACCGCGGCCCCCCCGCGGGCGAAACGAATCGCTCCCGCACGCCCCATCCCGGAGGCCGCTGCGGTGACCAGCCCGACCTTGCCTGCCATACGCATCACGGCATCCCTCAGCTCAACCCGCGTTGCGTCCAGAACCAGCTCATCATCAGCCGGTTGAACGAATTCGGGTGTTCCACATTGGGGAAATGCCGTGCGTTCTTGATCTCCGCATAGCGCGCGCCGGGCACCAGGTCGGCAATCAGCTTGTTGCCCACCGGCGGCGTGCCGGCATCGCCGTCGCCCACCACCACCAACACCGGCAACTTCAGCGACGGTAGTTTCGTGGTGAAATCGAAATCCTGGATCGCCGCGGAGCAGCCCAGATACCCGGCCGGGGAGGTCCCGACGATGGTGTCGTGGATCTCTTTCCAACGTGCCGACGCACGTGGCTTGAACGCATCGGTGAACCAGCGCTCCATCGTCGGCACTGACAGCGGCGCCAGCGAATTCGCCTCCCGCACGACGCGCATCCGGTCTGCCCAGGCCTGTGCCGCGCCGGTGGGACTGGACGGCAACGTATCACACCACATGGCCGAAATCAGCTTCTGGCCATGCTCGATCGCCAGTGCCTGGCCCAGCATGCCGCCGATCGACAGGCCGATGTAATGCACCCGCGCCAGACCGAGTTTGTCCAGCACATCCGCGACGTCGCCGGCCAACTGACTCATGGTGTAGTCGCCGGCAACCGGATCGCTGCCACCATGACCGCGCATGTCGATGCGCAGCACGCGGAACCCGGCGGCCAACAGGGGCGGCACCTGCTCGGCCCACATCCCACCGTCGGAGGCCAGCGAGTGCGTCATGCACACCACCGGCGCTCCCGCCGGCCCAACCAGGTCATAGGCGATGTTCCGGCCTTCGAGTTGCAACCGCATGACAATGTTCTCCCACTGACGAATTGTACCCGAGACTAGAGCCGACTGGTCCGGACGGGAACCCGATTGGTCCCGCCCGCGTCCGGGTCCGCATCGGCGCCACGCTGGCGCGACACGACCCTGTCACGGTAAGGTCCGTTGGGATCCGCATGGAAGGAGCGCCGCAATGGACGGCATGGCCGGCAGCCACCTGATTACCGACGAGGCGACGCTCGTTGCGTTGTACGGCGAGTCCAGTCCCGCCGCGTTGACCAAGGAGATCGACTACCTACACCCGCACTATCGCGCAATGATTGAGGCCTCGCCGTTCCTGGCGATGGCAACCAGCGGCCCTGGCGGGTTGGATGTGACACCGCGCGGCGATCCGGTCGGCCAGTTCGTTACGATCGAGAACGACCGCACGCTGCTGATCCCCGATCGCCGCGGCAACAACCGCGTCGACAGCCTGCGCAACCTGCTCGTCGACCCGCGCATCGCGCTGCTGTTCCTGATCCCGGGCGTGGGCGAGACGCTGCGGGTGAACGGCCGCGCCGAGATTTCGATCGATCCAGCCCTGCTCGCGCGATTCCCGATGCAGGGCAAGCTGCCGCGCTCGGTGATCGTGGTGCATGTCGAAACAGTTTATTTCCAATGCCCGAAGGCACTGGTGCGATCCGAGCTGTGGAACCCCGCGAAACAGATCGAGCGGAAGTCGCTGCCCAGTACCGGAACGATCCTGGCCGACATCAGCCGCGGCGCCGCAGGCGGCGAGAAGTATGACCAGGAATATCCAGAGCGGCTAAAGGCGACGATCTACTAGATCCCAAGCGCGCCGACGTAGGTGTCGTAGGGCGGAAGAGCGCAGCGTCATCCGCCAGCTCGGGCGCGAAGAACGGGCGGATGACGCTGCGAGACTGGGCAAGAATTGGCTTGTCCGACGCGGGTTTGATTTGGTTACGCTTGCGGCCATGACCCAGCGTCTTTTCAAGACGGGGCAGCCGCGCCATCAGGGTGTTCTGCTTCCGCCGAGCCTCGAGGACTATGTCGGCACCGACCACCCGGTGCGTGCGATCGAAGCGTATGTGAGTTCGCTCGATCTCGCGAAGCTTGGGTTTCGCCACGCGGTTCGCGCCGGCGGAGCGGGTCAGCCGCCCTACGCGCCGGCTGATCTGCTGAAGCTGTATCTGTATGGGTATCTCAACCAGGTCCGTTCCTCGCGGCGCCTGGAGCGCGAGGCAGGCCGCAATGTCGAGCTGATGTGGCTGCTGAAGGGGTTGGTGCCCGGCTACCGCACCATTGGCAACTTCCGGCGCGACAATGTGGGCGCGCTGCAGCGGGCGAACCGCGATTTCGTGCTGGTGATGCGCGCGCTGGATTTGCTGGGCGGCGAGCGTGTGGCGATCGATGGCGCGTTTTTCCACGGCGATGCCGGCAAGGCGAGCATCGTGACGCGCAAGCGGCTGGCCGAGCAGGTGGCGGCGCTGGAGCGCGAGGTCGAGACCTATAGCCAGATGCTGGACGCCAACGATGCGGCGGAGGCGGCTGAAGCGTCGCCGCCGAGCCGGACTGGTGAGGACGTGGCGGCCAAGCTTGCGCAATTGCTGGCGCGGCGCGATGCGGCGCAGGGCGATCTGGCGCGGCTTGCGGCCAACGGCCAGACCCAGCTGTCGCGCACCGATCCCGATGCGCGGCTGCTGGCGAAGACCGGCCAGACGGTAGCTGGCTACAACGTGCAGATCGCGGTCGACGACAAGCACAAGCTGATTGTCGCCAGCGAGGTGGTGAACGACGGCAACGACACCGGCCAGCTGCATGCGATGGCACAGGCGGCGTGCGCGGCGCTCGAGGTGACGACGCTGCAGGTGGTCGCCGATACCGGGTATTTCAACGGTGAGACGCTGAAGGCATGCGAGGACAGCGGGATCGAGGCCTTCGTGCCGGAACCGCGGCGCGGCCACCAACCGCAGACCGACGACCGGTTCGGTCTCGACCGCTTCGCCTACGACGCCGAGGCCGACGCTTATCACTGTCCGGCCGGTGAGAGCTTGCGACCGATGCCGGGCCGTAAGCTGGATACAACCGGCAAATCGCGTATCCGCTATGTCAGCCGCCGGGCCGCCTGCGCGCGGTGTCCGCTGCGCCCACAATGCCTCGCTCCCTGCGCCGATCGGCGCGTGATCGAACGCTGGGAGTACCAGGCAGTGATCGAGCGGCATCGGGCGCGCATGGCGCACGCCGCACCGATGATGCGCTGTCGCAAGGCACTGGTCGAGCATCCGTTCGGCACGTTGAAATGCCGCGCCGGCTATCGCCACTTCCTGCTGCGCGGCTTCGCGAAGGTGCGCGGCGAGTGCAGCCTGATGGTGCTGTGCTACAACTTCACCCGAGTGCTGAACATCATCGGCCTCGACAGGTTCATCGCCTGGCTGGCCATAGCCACGCTTTGCCGGGTCAATTTGCTGCTCACCCGCGCAGCGGTCGCCTTCAAGCACCTTCGCATCAGCCTGATATTCGTAACTCAAACGATCCGGACGGATCGAGCCACCTGGCTCGTCGCCAACCGCCATGCCTGCGCCCAGGCAATGTAGCCAACGCGAAGGCATTCTTGCTCAGTCTCTTCGCTCTTCCGCCCTACGGCAGCACGGCCTGGGCCTCGATCTCCACCTTCAGGTCCGGCAGCACTAGCGCGGAGACCTCCACCAACGTCGACGCCGGCCGATGCGCCCCGAAATATCGTTGCCTGATCGGATTGATCTTCACCCGGTCTGCCACATCGGTCAGGTAGACCACGACCTTCACGACATGCTCCGCGCCGGCGCCGACCGCCTTCAGACATGCATCCATATTGGCGATGCACAGTTCGAACTGTTGCACGACATCCGTGGGGATCGTTCCGTCGGCGGCGATGCCTACCGTGCCCGCAAGCCAGATCAGATTGCCGGCCTTCGTAACGTGGCAATAATGGCTGACCGGCTCCGGTTGGCCAGGTACCATCAGGCGTTCGATTGCAGGCATTGCTTTGCTCTCCCCTACATCAGCCAGCGCGCCGCCGCGGCGTAGCCGGCGCGTTCGATCGGAGGCACCGATCGCGTCGTGGTTTCATGCGCCAGCATCGCGGCAACCACATCACGGCGGTCCGCCTTCATGGCCGAATCAATCAAGATCTGCCGAAACAGATCACGCTGCGCCGCGCTGCCACCCAGCGCGCGGATGCTCTCCTGCCGAGGTTCCAGCAGCTCGACAACACGGGCGTGTTGGCCACGGCGATGCGCCAGCGCCGCCTCGCACACCGGGGCAACGACCTCGCCGATCGACGTTGCATCCCATTGCGATGCATCCGCCGCCTGTTCCTGCAGCGCCGCCAGGAAGCGTGCGGCCGCCGCATCGCGCCCCGTCGCCGCCAGCGCCAGCATCAGATGTGGCGGCAGCAGCGGATAGGCGGTATCGCCGACGCGCGCCTCGGCCTTGTCAGCCAGCTCATCCCAACGGTTGCCGACATCCATTCCAAGCTGCTCCAGCCGCCACAACAATGCCGTGGCATTCTGCAGATCGTTGAACTGGTCCGGCACCGCCTTGGTCAGCGGCGAGTCCAGGTTGCGAATATTCGTGTCGTAGCTTGCCAACACCGCATCGTGCGCGCCGAGCTCAAGCTGCATCAACGCCCGATGCCACCACAGATGGTGCACCAGGTTGTTGCCGATCGGCCAATACCCGGTCTGCGCGGCGAGCCAACTGTTGCCCTCGCGCGGGCGATTCTCCATTTCCAGGATATGCGCCTTGACGTGATGGGCGAAGAAGTTCGTCGGATCGCGCGTATACGCACCGTCGATCGCGTGTTCGGCGCCCGAGGTGTCACCCGCCTCCTCATGCGCGAACGCCCACACCGACTGAAAACATTCATACCCGGGCAAATCGGCGGACCAGAACGGCGCCAGCCGGTCCGCCTGCTCCAGCACCGCTTGCGTATGGCCATGGCGGAAATGCGTGGTGTCGCTGATCCGAACCGCCAGCAGATCGATGGGATCATCGTCAAGCAGATCGTTCCAGATGGCGAATGCCTCGCCCAGCGCACCACGTTGCCAGGCCACCAGGGCGGCGACGTGGCGTTTCTCCCGCGGGGTCGCGTTGGCTGCGCCAGCCCGGGCCGCGTCCACGCAGCCAGCGATGGCCGCGCGATGGGCCGGGTTGGCGCCGGCCAGCAGCAGATAGCCCTTCAAACAATGGCCCAGGGTGAATTCAGGGTCCGCATGCAGCGCGTCGTTCACCAGGGTCATCGTGTCGAGGTGGTATTTCAGGTAGTGCTCGACGGCTCGATCAAACAGCGCGACCGCATCGGCGCTGTCGGTCGAAACCGCCAGTCCACGTGCGTCGCGCTTCATGGGACGCTCCCACCAACACCGATCCGCAGCGATACGCCACGCTCGGCACCGAGCGCAGTGCGCAGCGCGCTCAGCAGTGCGCCGATCGACGGCGTTGCCCGGGGTGAGCGGCCCGCGACGCGACGCGGTGGCGTTTGCAACAGCCAGCGTACTGGATGCAAGTCTGGCGGTGCGGGTTGCACGACGAACAGCTCGTCCATGGTGCGGATCTCCATTCCCGTATCTCCGGCTGCCACCCGTCCCTCGATGCCCCAGAGTGTGAGGCAGTCGAGCAGCAGCCCGCGCAGCTCGGCGGCCGTCATTGACGCGGCGTTTCCGTCATGGCCGGCCGTGTGCCGACCATCTGCGCACCACTGTCGAAGCGCAGATGGCCGGGACGAGCCCGGCCATGACGGATGGGACGGTGACGACGACGAGGATCCGGGGGGACAGCGTGCTCACAGCATCGGGCCGCCGAAGATCTCGCTTGCCACCTTGCGATGCTGCCACTTGCCGTCGCTCAAACTCCCCTTCCACACACCATTCTCCACTACCACCTTGCCGCGCAGCATCGTCAGGCACGGCCACGCCGCCATCTTGCGACCCTCCCACGGCGTGTAGTCGGCCTCATGCAAATCCTCCGCACGGATGACCCGCTGATCGGTCGGATCGAGCACGCAAAGATCGGCATCCGAGCCAGCCGCGATCGCGCCCTTGCGCGGATACAACCCCATGATCTTCGCCGCGTTGCTCGACACCAGATCGACGAAACGATTCAACGTGTAGCCACGCTTACCGACCATTTCGGTATACATCAGCGACACCCGCGGCTCGACCCCAGCATTGCCGCCCGTGGTGTCGTCGATCCGCGCGCCCTGCAGCTTCTTCGCCAAGGTACAGCAGATTTCATCGGTCGCGACGCAGTTGATCGCACCGTCCAGCGTGCCGGACCACAATGCCGCCTGATCCTCCGCCGACTTCAGCGACGGATAAGTATGATAGATCTGCCCGCGCGGTGTCTTGTAGTCCTCCTGCGTATACAGCATGTACTGGTGCAGCGACTCGCCATAGATCGGCACGCCACGCGCCCGCGCCTCGCGGATCGCGGAGACCCCGCTTGCCGCCGAGGTGTGCATCATATACAGCGCGGTCCCCGGCACCTTTTCCGCGAGCCGGATCACACGCCGGAACGAAATATCCTCGCTCAACGTGTTGTGCACCTCGGCCATGTTCTCGAAGCCGGTCCGCCCCTCGCGGATCAGCTTGCCGTACATGTGCATCACGATGTCATTGTCCTCGGAGTGGATGACCCCGAGGCCGCCGTTCGCCGCCAGCACCTGGAACACCTCCCAGATGTCGCCGAAATCGACCATCCGCCCCTTGCGCGACGGCGTGATGTCGGTGGTGAAGATCTTCACCGTCGGAAACCCGGCTTGGATCGCCTCGCCCACCTGGGCCGGCAGATCGACCGGCAGCGCGCCCTCCACCATGATGTGCTGCGCGTAGTCGCAGGCGCAGTGCCCCTTCCAGTCAGCCTCCCGTGCCTCGATCGCGTCCCGCACCGTCGTGCCCTGGTTGGCGCGGGTAAAATCGATCATCATCGTGGTGCCGCCGTGCACCGCGGCGCAGCCGACCACATCGGGCGGTTCGGTCAGACCGGCGCTGCCATCCGGGTTGGGCAGGTGCCATTTGCAATGCACATGCGGATCGATCCCGCCCGGCATGACGATCTTGCCGGTGGCGTCGATCAGCCGCGCGCCCTCGGATAGCGGCAGGCTACCCAGCGCGGCCACCGCAACGATGCGCTCCCCGGCGATCGCCACGTCGAACGCGCCGACGCCCTGCGGCGTCACCACCGTGTCACCGCGCACTACCAGGTCCACCATCGTCATTGCCTCCCGTTCGCCGGGCGCATGGTTCCGCGTTCGGCGCGCCGGGGCAAGATGGGCGCTTGTCCGCGGCGCGTCCGCGCCTGATTGTGCACGTGGCTACGCCGAGCTGTCGCGGCCGTAGTAAGGGGAGTGGCCATGAACAAGACAATCGCTATCACCGGCGCGGCCTCGGGCATCGGCAAGGCCGCGACGCGACGCCTGGCGACGCAGGGTTGGGATGTGTTCGCGCTTGACGTCGCGCGCATCGCCGTCGCACCCAACGTCACGCCGCTGGTCTGCGACGTGTCCGACGCGGCGAGCGTGGCGACCGCGTTCGAACGCGTCGCCGCCCGCGCACCGAAACTTGACGCGCTCATCTGTAGCGCCGGCATCCTGCGCGTCGGCCCGATGGCCGAGATGGCGGTGGAGGAATTCGACCGCGTCTTCGCAATCAACACGCGCGGCACCTGGCTGTGCGCCAAGGCGGCATTCCCCTTGCTGAAGGCCGCCGCGCGACCGGACGCGCCGGCGCGGGTGGTGTTGCTGTCCTCGGTCGCGGCGCTGCGGCCGAAGATATCCTCCGGCGCCTACGCCGCATCGAAGGCCGCGGTGTCGCATCTCACGCGCGTGATCGGCGTGGAATGGGCGGAGCATGGCATCCTGGTCAACGCGCTCGCCCCCGGAACGGTCGATACGCCGATGATCCATGCCGTCAGCGATCCGGCAAAGGCGGGACGCTATCGGCCGTCCGGCGTCTCCCCGGTTGGGCGCATCGCGACGGCCGATGACGTGGTCGATGTGATCGGCTTCCTGTTGAGCGATGCGGCGCGCTATGTGACCGGCACCACCATCCCGGTTGACGGCGGCACCCAGGCGGCATTCGTTCCGCCCACGGGGAAGAACGGATAGGTCGAGCAGGAATACAACATGGAGACGCACGCCGACCTGACCTATCTGCATCTGCGCGCGGAGCCTCCCGAGCGACGGGCGCATCTGTGTCAGGCGTTCTATCAGGATATATATCGCCAGGCATTCACCCACCCGGACCAAATCGAGAGTCCGGAGACATGGTTGCCGTTGATGGGCGATGTCCGTCCGGCGAAGCAACCTGAACTGCACATGATTGTCGCCTGCGATCCCGGCGAGCGCGTCGTTGGCGGCATCATCGTTGAGCGTTATCGGCCATCCGAATGCTGGCTCGCGACGTATATCGCTGTCAGGCTAGAGGATCGGGGCAAAGGGGTCGCGACCGGCTTGATGGCGGAGGTCGCGCGGACTATCAGGCTGAACGGCCGGTCGGACTGGTTGCTGTTTGCCGAGACGGAAAATCCGGCACTTGTGCCGGATGCCGAGGCAGCGTGGGCTAGAACCCGACTACAGGTCCTGACTGAACTCGATATGCGTCGGGTCGATATCGAGTACGTACAGCCGGCCTTGGCGGCGTCCAAGCGTCCGTGCCGTGACCTCTTCCTTCTGTGCTACGCACAAGACGCGCCTAATCGGACATTGCCCGCCGCGAGGGTGATGGATTTTCTGCGCGATTTCTACGCGGCCCTTCACCAACAGGATTCCGCTGAACTGCGACGACTCACGAGCGAGCTGTCCCATCGTGATAACGTGCAAACGCTGCCACTTGTCTTCGCGCGCGATGACAGCGTGCTAGGGCGGGCAAGAAGTATATCGTTTCGCATCATTCTGTTCGGCGCGCATACCATCACACCCAAGAAGCCTTGGTTTCGCAAGCAACCCGAGGCGCAAGCGCAGGAGATCTCGCTAAAGGAGCTACGGCAGGCACTTCATGAACATGAACTTGAGAAGCCTCTGTCAGAGGCTATCACTTCATATCACGTCGACATCGTCTCTCCGTATGCAACCGAGAACAGTCGACCATTGGTGGTGTTGTGCGAGCAAGTCGCCAAGTCGAAGGACGATCGCGCTGCGTTGAAACCGATAACGATACATGTGCCGCACAAATTCAAGATGAGATGGGAAGAAGGTCGAGATCTTATCATTGATTTTGGCGAGACAGAGTGCGGCGATCACGTTGTTTCCGCGGGATTCTCGGACAGCGTCACCTTTTTTGAGAGCGGTTATATTGCCTATTCTTTGTCGTTTGTTTTTGGTTCATCCGATCGTGTGGACATCAACGCTTCCCTTCTGCTGGCGCTCGAATCCGTGGCCAAACCCGCGGGCGAGGTCAGTGGCAAACCGGTCAGATTTGCGAACGATGGAAAGGCTCCCGAAGAGCTAGACAAGTTCATTAATAGGCGCCTTGACGACCTAGCCAACCAATCGACCGGCGTTCCGACGATATTTTCGCTTCTGAACTGCCCTAAGCGGTATCCACTTCGCAAGTCCGTGCTGTCAATCGCCAGGCGCCCCGAGTGGCAAGCTCATTCGCCCGTTGACACCGGCATGGTCGGGGCTACGCCTCCTGACCGTGAGTTTCACATCCACCCGTCGATCGACATCGAGATCATCGGTGCAACTCGTCATACGGAAATCCTGCGTTGTGCCGAGAAGGCACGCGAACGTACGGCGCCGGCGAATGCATTCTCAAAGCGGTTGGCAGGCTTGGTCCAGAACGTGTTGGATTTCAGGGAACAGGACGAGTCAGAAATCTGTGACTCCCTGTCAGCGACATCGCGCATTGGTCGGGAGATAACCTTCGCGAACAAGGATGTCTCGGTCCGGTTCAGCGAGGGGTCGCGTGCCTACAACGGGATGCGGAATATCATCGGCGGTGAGCCATACTGGTTGCTGGTGCAGCTTGTTGTCGGCCACAATGAAACCCTCCTCTCAGATCTTCACCAGGACGTCGAACAGCTGCATGGCAAGGGTGGCATGACCGGCATGATGCATGAGCTGCTGCATCTCCCGTCCCGCTCCCACAGTGCGGCCGACACCGAACAGCGACTTCGCAAGACGCTGGAGCGGCGCATCAGGCTCGCGCACTACATCCCGAACATGTTCCGGTACAAGACGGAAAAGCGGTTGTATCATCTGTTTTCCCGCGCCCGAGGGCTTGAGGCACAGCACGCCTATTTTCGTGGGCTCGAGGAAACGGTCGAAAGTACGGTGCGTGAAATTGAGGATCTTAACAGGGAACGAGCGAGTTCCAGAATCACCAAAGTGCTGATCCTGCTCGGCGTCGTGCAGATCGGCGGCGTCTTCGCGGCAATATCCGCCGTAGACCACGACAATTTCATCTTCTTTTTGCGTCACCTCCGGTGGGCTGATTTGGAACGGTTCACCTACGATGTCACCAAGGGTCCCAAATTCTTTGATCAGATTCATCACGAGCGAGTGGACGCGCTTCGCGGGGTTTTGGCGCTTTATCCTGGGTTGATCATTTTGGCCGGCGGCATTGCGGGTCTCCTGATTTTGGCAGGACATGCGCTTCTAAAAAATATCCGCAGGCGGATCAGAAAATGAAAATGCGAATCCATGCCCACATAGCCCACGTGAAGCAGCCCCAGAATCAATGTCCGGAGAATATCATGCGAGCAGCGACCCTCGGTGTCATGCTGGTGCTTGCAACCCTCATTGGGTTCGCGACCGCTAGCCACGCCGAAGACCGTGTCCTCAACATCTACAATTGGACCGACTACATCGACGCCGCAGAGCTCGATCGGTTCACCAAGGAAACCGGTATCGCTATCCGCTACGACGTCTATGACAGCCTGGAGACGTTGGAAGCCAAGATGCTGGCGGGCCACTCCGGCTACGATCTGATAGTGCCGACGGCCGAACCCACATTCTCACGCCTGATCAAAATTGGCGCCTTGCAACCGATCGACTGGTCGCGTGTCCCGAACCGCGCGAACCTCGATCCGGTCTTGATGCATTTCGTGGAATCGTCCGACCCCGGCAACAAATACGGCGCGATCTATCTCTGGGGCACCATCGGGTTGGGCCTCAATCTCGCGCAGATCCACCAGCAGGCCCCGCAAGCCGTCACGGATAGCTGGAACCTGCTGTTCGATCCCAAAAGCGCACAGCGCCTCGCCAAGTGTGGCATCACCATGATGGACTCGCCGATCGATGTGATCCCGTCGGTGTTGCACCATCTGGGCAAGAGCCCGGACAGCACCGATGCGAACGATCTCGCGGCAGTCGAACGGACATTGATGGGCATTCGCCCGTTCATCCGACGCTTCGCCAACGGCGGTGCCCTTGAAGCATTGGCCGCCGGTGAGACCTGCCTCGTCTTCGATTACTCCGGAGACGTTATCCAGGCCGCACAACGCGCCCGAGAAGCCCGGCGTGGCGTCACGGTAAATTACATCGCCCCGAAGGAGGGCGCGGAGCTGTCATTCGACATGTTGGCCATTCCTGCTGATGCGGCGCACAAGGATGCGGCACTGGCGTTCATCAACTTCCTGCTGCAACCGGATGTCATGGCAGCGATCACCAACAAGGTGCGTTATGCCAACGCGATACCCGCCAGCCATGCGATGATCGAGCCCGAATTGCTGGCAGACACCAACGTCTTCCCGACGCCGGCACAGATGGCGACCCTCTTCACCATCGGCGCGGTGCCGCAGGCGGCGGAGCGGGGACGCACGCGGATGTGGGCGCGCTTCAAGGCCGGACAGTAGACGCATTGCCACCGGCCAGGACATCCCCCTCCACCGTGCCATTGTTGCAGGTGCGCGGCCTGACCGTGCGGTTCGGCGCGACCACCGCGCTGGACCGGCTGGACCTTGACGTATACGCCGGCGAGATGTTCGTGCTGCTGGGTAGTTCCGGCTCCGGCAAGACCACGCTGCTGCGCGCGATCGCCGGATTTGTCGACCCGCAGGCCGGCAGCATCGCGTTGGATGGCACCGATCTCGCACCGCTGCCACCGCACAAGCGGCCGATCAACACGATGTTCCAGTCCTACGCGCTGTTCCCGCATCTCAACGTCGCAACGAATGTCGGTTTCGGCCTGCGCCGACAAGGCTTGCCCCGCGCGGAGATCGCTGTACGCGTGACGGAGATGCTGGAACTCGTCAGCCTGCAAGGCTTTGCGGCGCGCAAGCCGCACCAGCTCTCCGGCGGCCAGCAGCAACGTGTCGCGCTGGCACGCAGCCTGGCGCCAAACCCGCGCCTGCTGCTACTGGATGAGCCGCTGTCGGCGCTCGATCGCAATCTGCGCATCGAGACGCGGCAGGAGCTGACGCGGCTGCACCGCGAGCTTGGCACCACCTTCATCGTCGTCACGCACGACCAGGAGGAGGCGCTGACCCTCGCCACCCGCATCGGCGTCATGCAGCACGGCCGGCTCGCGCAAATCGGCACGCCGGCCGAGGTGTACGAACGACCGGCCAACCGTTTCGTCGCCGAATTCCTCGGCGCCGCGAACATCCTGCCGGTGCGGGTGCTGGCCAACGCGCCCGACGGCGCGACGCTGGAGCTGCCGGGCCTGTCGGCCACCGTGCGCACAGCAATGCCGGTCCCCGACGGCACGGTCCTTCTGGCAGTGCGACCGGAACGATTACGGCTGGACGATGCGGCATCGAACCAGGTATACGGCACGCTGATCGAGCGCGCCTATGCCGGCGAGACGATGATACACACGGTGCGTCTCGCTGACGGCACCGCGCTCCGGGTGAGCGAGTCGCTGCGCGATGGACTGCGCGCCGCCGAAAAGCCAATTGGTGCGTCGCTGACCGTAAGCTGGTACCCGGACGCCTGCATCCTGTTGCCGGCGTGAACCGGCAAGACCGCACCAGCCGTCACGGGCGGCCCCGACGAATTAGGCGCCCGGCCCCTGCCATGCGCCAATTATTCCGCTACCTGCTATGGCACCACACATGCCATCAACAAATCCGCGCACCAGCCGGTCGAACTGGTCTACCACCCCCCGCACCGATCGGCCCAACCACGACATCCTGTAGACCCTATGGTCCGTCCGGAAAATCAACGCAGGGGGAACCAGCATGACCGTCAGCCAGTCCGACAAGGGACAGCAGTTCCGCGCGCTGCATCAGGCGCAAGGCGCCTTCGTCATCGCCAATGTCTGGGATGGCGGCTCGGCGCGCATGATGGCGACGCTGGGTTTCGCGGCGCTGGCAACCTCCTCCGGCGCGTCGGCCGGCACGCTCGGGCGCCGCGACGGCAAGGTCACGCGCGATGAGGCGATGGCACAGGCGCGGATAATCTGCGACGCCACCGAGCTGCCGGTGTCCGCCGACCTTGAAAAAGGCTTCGGCGACGAGCCCAAGGTCGTTGCCGAAACGATCAGGCAGGCCGCCGGCGCAGGCTTGGTGGGATGCTCGATCGAGGATGCGACCGGGAACCCCGATGCCCCCATCTTCGACCTTGGCTACGCGACGGAACGCATCACGGCCGCCGTCGCCGCGGCGCGCGCCTTGCCGTTCCCGTTCACCTTGACCGGGCGGACGGAGAATTTCCTGCGCGGACGGCTCGACCTGGACGACACAATCAAGCGGTTGCAAACCTATGAAGCTGCGGGTGTGGACGCACTGATGGCACCTGGCCTGCCGGACCTCGACGCGGTGCGCGCGGTGTGCGCCGCGCTCACGAAGCCGTTCAACTTCATGGTGGGGATCAAGGGCAAATCGTTCACTGTCGCCGCGCTGCAAGCCGCCGGTGTGAAACGCATCAGTCTCGCCACGTCGCTGTATCGCGCGGCGATGACCGGCCTACATGCGGCGGCGCAGGAGGTGCGGACGCACGGCACCTTCAGCTACATCGACAGCTCGCTCGCGACCCCCGACATGAACGCGTTCCTGCGGGGCTGACCCATCAGCCGCGTTCCATCCCGCGTATTCGTATTGACGCTGCCCTGGGCTTGGCTGGCGCTGTTCCTGCTGGCGCCCGCGGCGATCGTGCTGAAAATCTCGCTTGCCGTGCCGGTGGATGGCGTGCCGCCGTACAGCGCACTGTTGCAGTGGGGTGCAGGTATGCTGCCCCGCGTCGTGATCGATCTGGACAGCTATGCGCTGATTCTGGGTGATCCACTCTATCGGCACGCCCTGCTGCTGAGCCTGAAAGTCGCGGGCCTCTCAACCTTGGCGTGCCTGCTAATCGGCTACCCGATGGCGCTCGCGATCGCCCGCACACCGGAACGATACCGTAACACTCTGCTGCTGGCCGTGATGCTGCCGTTCTGGACCGGCTTCCTGATGCGCATCAACGCGTGGATCGGACTGCTGCAGGATGATGGCTGGATCAACACGGTGTTGGTTGTGCTGGGGCTGGGCGCGCACCACCTGCTTTACACTGACACGGCGTTGTATATCGGCATCGTCTACACCTACCTGCCGTTCATGGTGCTGCCGCTGTACGCGCGCCTGACGCAGTTGGATCCGGTTCTGCTGGAGGCTGCCGGCGACCTTGGCGCCTCGCCCTTCACCGCGTTCTGGCACGTCACCCTGCCGCTGTCGCTGCCCGGCATCTGGGCAGGGTTGCTGCTGGTATTCATTCCGGCAGTGGGCGAATACGTCATTCCGGATCTGCTAGGTGGCCCGCAGGCCCAATTGATCGGGCGCGTGCTGTGGGAGGAATTCTTCGCCAATCGCGATTGGCCAACCGCGGCTTCGCTGGCGGTGACATTGCTGGTGCTGCTCCTGATCATACCTGGCGGGATCTGGCGCGTCACGCGGCAGGTCCGGCGCAACGTGTGATCGATCCGCATGCGCATCTCGCCCCTGATGACCTGGCTGATCGTTTGCTATGCGTTTCTGTACGCGCCGATCGGATTCCTGGTCGCGTTCAGCTTCAACGCGTCGCGCCTGGTCACGGCATGGTCGGGCGCCTCGATGCACTGGTACGTTACGCTGGCGCATGACGGGCGGTTGATCGACGCCGCCCTGTTGTCGCTGCGTATCGCCGCGGCCTCTGCCACACTGGCGCTGATCGTCGGCACGCTGGCGGGCTACGCACTGGCACGATTTGGTCCGTTCCGGACTCGAACCGCATTCGCCACCGCCGTTGCCGCACCGCTGATCCTGCCGGAGGTGATCACCGGCCTGTCCCTGTTGTTGCTGTTCGTCGCACTCGAACAGGCGGTCGGCTGGCCCGCCGGGCGCGGCGCGGCGACCGTCACCCTCGCGCATGCTTCAGTCTCGGTGGCCTATGTCGCAGTCGTGGTACGCGCGCGTCTCGCCGATGCCGGCACCTCG
>Ga0182030_10006525_pt1 | contig 24602 bp, 21 predicted proteins | sample 812S3MmetaG_FD_121299 | JGI IMG/M metagenome (GOLD analysis project Ga0182030, IMG submission 121299) | Permafrost microbial communities from Stordalen Mire, Sweden - 812S3M metaG (Illumina Assembly) | ecosystem: Environmental > Terrestrial > Soil > Wetlands > Permafrost | place: Sweden...
GACGAAGGGGAAATAGCCCGGCCGGAGCCGCACCGTCACGTCGCGATGGAAGATGGCGGTAAGCAGCGTCTTCATGAAGTACAGCAGGTGCGCCACGGAGACGTCGCGGTCGATCATCATGCCTTCCAGTTGATAGAAGGTATGCTCGTGGCTGGCGTCCACGCTTTCGTTGCGGAACACCCGGCCGGGCGCGATCATGCGCAGGGGCGGACCCAGGCGCTCCATGCCGCGCACCTGCACGGGCGAGGTGTGGGTGCGCAGCAGATTGCCGCCCTCCAGCCAGAAGGTGTCCTGCATATCGCGCGCGGGGTGGTCGGGCGGGATGTTCAGGGCGTCGAAATTGTGGTATTCGTCTTCCACTTCGGGGCCGTCCAGCACGGCGAAGCCAAGCGAGCCGAAGAGCTCTTCAAGCTCGCGTTGGATGCGCGTGATGGGGTGCAGGTGGCCGCGCCGCGGACCGGGCGCGGGCAGCGTCAGGTCGAGCCATTCGGCGTCGAGGCGGGCTTTCAGGGCGATCTCGGCGAAGGCTTGCTTGCGGGCTTCGAGCGATTGCTCGATATTCTGCCGGGCGCTATTGAGCAGCTTACCGATGCGCGCGCGGTCTTCGGAGGCGAGCTTGCCCATTTCCTTGCCGGCTTGCGCCAGCGGCGCTTTGCGGCCGAGCGCGTCCACGCGGGCAGCCTCGAGTTCCTCCTCCGAGGCGGCTGCGGCGATACGCGCCAGCGAACGGGATTCCAGCTCTTGTATGGATTGATCCAGCATGTAGTGTGAAGTCTTCTATTTTAGCTCAAGGCCTCCAGGTCTAAACCCTTCGCCTCGGCTCGATGTGGCGCACGCACTCTTGCGTGCAGCCACTCTCCAGAAACCCTCGCTGGGCCCCGATTCACCTGGCCTGTGGGACATATCCGGCGTCTTGTTTCTCACCACTTCTGCGTACTTCCAAAATGGAGGATTCGGCCCGGTTCCGATTCGTAAATGAAAGACTCTCCAACGGGGTCAGATTCGCACCGTTACCGGTAGCAAAGCGCCACCAATGCCAGGGATCGGATGAAAACCGGGGCCATGCTCTTGGACGGGCAAAGAGCACCAGTGTTGGGACGGCCTTAGCTTGCCGAATCCAATTCCATTTTGCCAGACGTGTGCTGTCGCAGCCGTTTCTGCCGCCAGAGACGCTCCCGGCAGGGGCCGTCTTTCGCTCTTGGGGACGCTCTTCTTGGCCGCCGGGCCTCGACCTGAGGGTCGATGCGGGACGCACGTGTGCGCGCTACGCGCTTCACGTGCCTTTCAGTCACCAGCCCAACCTGGCGGCTTTCAGCCGGCAATCGTTTAGCAGGGGCTTCGGGCGGGTCAGTGGCTGCGGAGGGGCGGTGGCGGCGGTTTGTCTCCGCCCCGAACTCTTGCGAGGCGCCATTGCGTATGGCCGCCTTGGGCATCGCGGCCGGCCTGGCCGGCGCGTTGTTGGTCACGCGAGTGCTCAAGACGTTTCTGTATGGGCTCGAGCCGACGGACCGGATCACCTTCTGCCTGGTCTGCGCCATTCTGGGGGCGGCGGCGTTCCTGGCCAGCTATCTGCCGGCCCGCCGCGCCGCCAGTGTGGACCCCATGGCGGCGCTGCGCCGGGAATAGCGGCACAACGCCCGCGTAACCGCGTCAGACGGCGTACCGGATCACTGCGAGTTCCGCGGACCCGTCCACCGCGGCGAGGAGTCGATCCACTCGCGTCATGGTGGCCCGCTCGAGTTCCGTGTCACCGCACTGCCGGCATTGCAGCACCGGAATCGACCGTAGGATCACGATTGAGGAATCGCCGGTTTTGAACGGCAGATCCGTAACCCGGGCTTCCAGCAGCCCCCCGCAGATTCGACATCTCATATGGTCCTCCAAAACCGCGCGCGGGCTCGCCCTTACCGCACCGTCACTACCTTCCTGACGCCCATCTCCCGATCCAGCAGGCGCACCTCGATCGGCAATCCTCCCACGGCCGGCGCGATCCGGCGCACCAAGGCGTCCAGCGTGGCGACCGCCGCGGGCTCATCCCACACGCCATCCTGCACCACGAACGACACCACCGTGCCCTCGCCCTTCAACAGCGCTACCGTAACGCCGCTATCCGTGAAATACCCGGCGGACTGAAGCGCCCGGCCGAGCGCGTTGGCGTCGGCTTCGGTGGCGGCGCCGAAGTAGTACACGATGTCGTGCGCGCCGAGGAACGCCTTGCCCACCGTCATCTGCTTCCGCACGTTCCTCCCGGCGTCGATGAGGTGCACCTGTATGGGGAATCCGCCCACCAGCGGGGCGATCCGCCGTCCGATCTCCGAAAAGTTGGAAATGGCGTTGGGATGATCCCACGCGCCCTGGTTCACTACGAACGAAACCACCGTGGGGTCGCCTTTCCACAGCAGCACGCTGGTTCCGCGGCCGTTGAAAAAGCCCATCTTCTTGAGGGCCTGCCCCAGCGCAAGGGCGTCCTCTTTGGTGGCGCGGCGATAGTAGTAGACCTCGTCGTTCCCGATGACCACTCTCGGGTTGCGGCTGGAACGGATCGCAATCTGCCCGCCGACAATGGTCGCCAGAAGGACGAGCCCGATGCCGAAGGCCACCCAGTTTGGGCCAAGCTTGCCCCGCCTTCCGGAGGCAGACTCACGCTGCCTCTTGGGATGCCCGATCATGTACACGATGATACCTCCCGGGGTGATTCCCCTTAGGCAAGCACGCCCCAGGCGCCACCACACTGAACCCCCAAGGAACCCCCAATTTGAGCCTTGACTCTACTCGCGTGTTGAGTGCATAATTTCTGCACCGCGCTTTATCGTCAATTCCACCAACAAGGCAGATTTAATGAACCATATAGGAAGCGCGGATATTCTTGCGCCCATCGGCAGGTGGTTACGGCAGCTTCGATAACCGAAAAGTGCCGGGCGTAATCGTCGTTCCGCCGGACAGACTGGACGGCACTTATGACCCCGATGAGGGACGAAGAATCAGGAGGTGCTATGAACATTCGTGAACGTGTAAATGCGGTGCTGGCCGCCTGGTGCGGCGCCGACCCGAACAGTATAGACTCGACGATGACCCTGGAAGACCTTTGGATTTCGACTAGAGACAGCACCATCAATCCGCACAGCGCCATCCCATTTGCCGACGGAGTGGAAGACCTGCGCAGAATGCTCAACAATGAATTCAAGAAACCCGGTCCGGTTCGCAAAGACACCTCCGGGCTCAAGCCGGCTAGCTTTAAGTCCAGCGACATGAATACCGTGGGCTTACTGGTGAAAGCCGTCGTGGCTTGCCCGAATCTGTTGTCAAAGGCGGCCGGAGGAACCGTTTGAGGCGAGCCGTTCTGGTGATCCTCGCGGCACTCGGCGCGGTTCCGGCCGGCGTCCACGCACAACCTGCGCAACCCGCGAAAAAAGAGGCCAGGCAGTCTACGGATTTGCCCTGCAAGCTGACCGACTATCGAATCGTGCAATCCGATGAGAAGCGGCCGCCCGACATCGTCGCAGTGTTGTGCGACGGGCTGCCGCTCGGCGATTTCGCGGCCACGGCGGTGCTTTCGATGCTGCAGGACGAAAGCGTGGCGAGGCCGGAAATCGAGACCGTCCATGTGGAGGGGCCGGCTGCCAAGAGCGGCAACTGGTTGATTTTCCGGCTTACGCACGCCTTGAAAGGGGGCCAGGACTACCAGCTCCAACTTTCCGGCACGTACGCCAGAATCAACCGTTCCGGCGTCCTGGAGCGTTTCTCCGGCATCCGTTTTCGCTTCTCGACCCGTCCGGACATGGCGGCGGCAAAAACGCCTGGCCGCGATAGTGTATACCTCACCAGCCACTTCGAGGTGCACGTCTCGGACACGGCCAAACTGATCGACACCATCCACGGGAAGGAATTCAAGCTTCAGGCAAACCCTGTCGATCCGAATGAAATTGACTACGACGTCATCGGGACAATCGAGATCCTGAACTCGCCCTCTTCGCCGGGCGAGCTCGGTTCAAAGCTCAAACTGGAAGGAGTGAGCGACGCGTTTGGCCCGATTACGGTGGTGAAGCCGGTGAAACCGGCGCCGCCGCCGGTCGCGCCGAAAAACAAGGACGACGCTGCCTGGTACTTCAATTTCCTCCATCAGGCCGGCGCCGGCATCACGCCAACGTGGATAGCGAACATTAAAGTGGCGCCCGTTTTCAGCGTGCTGCCCGGCGGATTCTTCCTCACGCCGGTGTTCAACGTGGACGTCGGGCAAGGCCAGGTTGGACAGACCAAGACCAACGATCTGATCAATCCGAAGCTGGGGGCCACACGCCTGGTCCGGACCAGGAACCGCACCCTGCAAGCCATGCGGTTTACGCCGTCCTTTTCCTATGAAACCGACCGGGCGGGCGACAAGCGTAACGGCCTGTTCGACGGCGACTGGCGGTTCTACATGGGCGGCCTGCACAACCCCAAGGCGGATCGGACCCAGGAGGCATTCCGGCGGGCCCGCCTGAAGGACAAGGAGGCGCTTCCGCAGGACGTTCCCAAGGCGGAGTTTGGCTACGACGTCCAGATCTATCTGGGAACCGAAATCGGCGGTTCGTTCATGGACAACACGGCCAAGTCCTCCGATAAGAGTTCCTCGGTCCTGGTCCCCATGTACCCCATCCGCCGCCTGCGCCCGCACCTGGCGAGCACCTTCGAGTTCGGAAACCTCACGTTGAACATATCGGTGTTTCCGCGCTACCTGTTCACGACAGAGTACGTCACGCGCGAAACGGCCACCCCCCAGTCGAACGGAAAAACGAAGCAGACCATATATTTGTCCACCGTCTCCGGTTGGCGGCCGTACGGAGAATGTGCGCTTAGTTACGCTTTGGACCCGGCCGGCCATTACTCTGTCAACACCGCCTATAAGGTAGGCTCGCAGCCGCCTAACTTCGATCGTGTAAGCCTGGTGCAGAGTGGGGTCTTGATTCGATTCTGACTTACGATCCGGCGGCCAGGAACTGGCACAGGCGGAGGCCCTGCGAACCGGCACACGGTCCCGGAGTTAGTCCGCATCTGCCACAGCCCCGGCCCGCGCCCATGCTCGTGTGGGCCATTGCCATCCGCGAAGTTGGCCCCCTACTCCTACTGTTTGGCCGCTCCCCGTCCCGCCGCCGGGGCAGCCGGACCGTTCACCTTGGCTTTCAGCGCCGCCCACCTGGCCATGAGGGCGCTGTAGTCGGCCTGCTCCTTGCTGCAGGCCAGGAGTTCCGCCGCCGTGGGCGGCATCTCCGAACCCTGCATTCCCTCTACCGCGGCCACCATCGCGGCGGCGACGTTGCTCAAGTTCGGGGGCCCAGCCGCCGCCGCGGCCCCGCCGAAGCCGCCGCCGCCACCGCGACCGCCGCGGCCACCCCGGCCGCCGCCCGCCGGAGCGGGTTCTACTACCGGCGCCATCTCCTCCACCTGTTTCAGCAGGGCGTCGTTGGCGGCGGATTGCGGACGCGCCTTGATCTTATCGGCCAGGGCGCGAGCGTCCTTGTAGGCCGCTTCGGCGGCGCGGGCGTTGTCCTCCATACGCGTGGTCAGGGTGAAGATCTCCTCCACCGCGGGCGTGATCTTTACGCGCGGATCCATCTTGACCGTGATAGGCTGCGTCATGCTCTTGCCGTTCACCGTCAACCGCACGGTATAGCTACCGGGCGCCACCCAGGGCGAGTTGACACCGGGGTAGGTGCGATGCGGCACCGCGCCGCCACCGCCTCCGCCGCCGCGTCCTCCACCACCTCCGCCGATGGGATCGTAGTGCATATCCCAGTTAAAACGGTGCATCCCGGCGGTTGTCTTCAGCGCCTGCTGCGGCGCGGGCCAGTACAGCGGGAGGCTGCAATCGGGCGCGGTGGGGGTCTGCTGGCAGATCTTGTTGTAAGCCGCCGGGTCGGTTGCCGGGTCGGGGCTGAGCACCGGGCCGGTGCTGCTGTAGGTGCGCATCACCTGGCCCTGCCCGTTGAGGAACTCCAACTTCACCGGACCATCGGCGGCCGCCGGAAGGTAGTAATCGATCAGGGCGCCGGGCGGCGGATTCTCTCCGGCCGGCACTTCCGGCGGCCAGGGCGTGGGATCGTTGGTGCCGAAGCGAATGCGGATGCCGGTGGCCGGTTTGAACAGGTATGCGTTGCTGGCGGCAGCGGCGGCGGCCGCCTGGCGCAACGGCGTGACGTCGTCCAGAATCCAGAAGCCGCGGCCGTGCGTGCCGGCCACCAAGTCGGAGCACATGCACGCGGCATCGTCTTTCACTTCGATATCGCGCACCGAAATGGCGGGCATATCGAGGCGCAGGGAATGCCAGTTGTCGCCGTCGTCGAAGGAGACCCACACCTCGGTGTCGGTGGCGGCGTAGAGCAGGCCTTGCTTGCGCGGATCCTCACGGATGGAGTTGGCCACCGCGCCGCCGGCGATGCCGTTATCGATCTCGGTCCAGGTCTTGCCGCCGTCGTGGGTGCGCCAGAAGTGCGGGTTCATATCGTCCAGGCGCAGGGTGTTGGCGGCGGCATAAGCCGTCTTGCTGTCGAAGTGGCCGGCATCCATATTGAAGATGCGGGTCCACGGCTTGATCTGCGGCGGCGTGACGTCGGTCCATTTAGCGCCGCCGTCGGTGGTGACTTGCAGCAGGCCGTCGCCGGTGCCCGCCCACAGCACGTTGACGTCGAGAGGCGAGGGCGCCAGCGCGGTCACCGAGCCGGCCGGCGACGGCGTCACCGTCGAGGCATACTTGCCGGCGTTGCGCGGCACTTCCCAGGTCTGGCGGGTAAGATCGCCGCTGATGGGGGTCCAGCTATGGCCGCCGTTGGTGGTCTTCCAGACGCCGGCCGTCGCGTAAAAGAGCACGTTGGGATCCTTGGGCGACCAGATCAACGGCTGGGTGCGCACGGTGCGCGCGGGCGGTTCTTTCGACGGCGCAGCGGCCTCTTCGGCGGCGCCGGGGGCGCCCCGCCCTCCGCGTCCGCCTCCCGGCCCGACGTTCATTTTCTGCGCGGTCACGCGATTATAAAGCGACACCTTGCCGCCGTATACCAGGTCGGGATTCTTCGGATCGGGCGCGGCCTCGCCGTACTCCTCGATGCCCACCGGATGCCAATCGTGGAAGGTGATTTCGCCGTCCATGCTGCGGCTCTCCACGCAAGCCGAGCCGGAATCCTGCTGTCCGCTGCACAGGCGGTAGGGGAAGGCGTTGTCGGCGGTCACGTGATACATCGCCGCCGTCGGCTGCGTGTACCAGTTGCTCCACGACTCGCCGCGATTGGCGGAAACCACCGCGCCCTGGTCGCTCACCAGCAGGATAATGTTCGAATTGTTGGGGTTGATCCAGCTTTTCTGATAATCGTCGCCGCCCGGCGCGCCGCGCACTGCCGACCAGGTGAGGCCGCCATCCTCGGTGCGCCAGAAAACCGTCGAGCAGCTATACACCACGTCGGGATTGTGCGGATCGACCGTCACCGTAGGCAGGTCGCCGCCGCCGATGCGGGCCAGCGGCCGGGCGTCCGGCGGATGGCGCTGCGAGCCGGTCTCGATCACGCGCGGATCGTCGGTGGCCAGGAACCAATTCTCCCCGCCATCGGTCGTTTTGTAGAACGCGATGGCCGCGCCGCCGCCGCGTCCTCCGCGGCCTCCGCGCCCACCGCCACCACCAGCAGCGCCGCCGCGTCCGCCTTGCGCTCCGGCGGGCGCCGCACCCGGCGCTATCGTGGCGTAAATAATCCGCGGATTGCTGGGAGCGATGGCCAGGTTGGCCTGGCCGACGGCCGGCAGGCCGAGGGTCAGCTTCCGCCAGTTATTGCCGCCGTCGGTGGATTTGTAGATGCCGCCGTCGGCGCCGCCGAAAGCGCCGTTCTCCATGAAACCCTGTTGCTGCTGCCACATGGTGGCGTAGACGATGTTGGGATTCTGGGGATCGATGCGGACGTCGTTGCCGCTGGTGTATTCGTCGGCATAGAGCACCTTGTCGAAGTGCGCGCCGCCATCGGTCGAGCGGAAGATGCCGCGCTCCGGATTGGGGCCGTACGGATGCCCGAGGGCCGCCACGAACACCCGGTCGGGGTTCTTGGGGTCGACATCGATCTGCGCGATCATCTGCGAATCGCGCAGGCCCAGGTGCGTCCAGGTCTTGCCCGCGTCGCTGGATTTGTACACCCCGTCGCCCACCGAAAGATCGGGCCGGATGATGCCCGCTCCGCTGCCCACGTAAATCACGTCGGGATTCGACGGGGCGACGGCGATGGCGCCGATCGAACCCGTCGGCTGGTTGTCGAACAGCGGCGCCCAGGTAGAGCCGTAGTCGGTGGAGCGCCACACCCCGCCGTTGTCGAAGCCGGCATAGAAGACATTGGGCTGGCTGGGGACGCCGGAAAGCGCCCGCGCGCGCCCGGCGCGAGTCGGCCCGATGGAGCGCCAATGCATCTCGGAATAAAGTTGGGGGCCGGGCGATTGCGCCGGCGCGAGCGCCGCCAGCGCCAGTCCGGGCAACATCAAACGGCGAATCCATGGGTACGGCAGCGACACTGTGGGAAGCCTCCTGATCTTCACGAGTGTAATACGTTTCCGCTCGTCGATGCGAGGGAGAGGAAGGGGAGTTGCCACCGAAACCGCTTTCTGACGGCCGCGGCTCCGACACGGCCGCACTGATTTCGCAAGGGTTGCCGAGCCGCGAGCGTAAGCGAGCGGAGGCGTCTCCCAAAGCGGTTATAGACTATCCTCATGGTGTTCGCCAAACGGCTTCGCGAGGGAGTCCGGCGGGGAGAGATCACCTGCAGCGTGCGGATCTGGACACGTCCCCACGTGAAAGCCGGCGCCCGCTACCGCATGGAGGAAGGCCACATCGAAGTGGATTCCATCCAGCCGATCGGTTTCCCGGACATCACTCCGCAATTGGCCCGCGAATCGGGCTTCCTGGGCCTGGTCGATCTGCTCAAAGTCGCCCGGCACGGCAAAGGCGAGAACATCTACCTGATCCGCTTCCACTACGTGCGCCCGCGCACCCGGCCTTAGCGGATCACCGCCTGCCGCAGCCTCTCCAACTGTTTGCGCGCCATCTCCGCCCACTGTCCGGAGTTATCGAGCTTGAGATAGGCCTTCCAGTGATGCACCGCCTTCAGCGCATCGCCCATGCGCTCGCACAAGAGCGCCAGGTTGAAGTGCGCATCGGCGTAGTTGGCGTTCAAGGCCAGCGCCCGGCGGTAATGCTCCAGCGCTTCTCCCACCCGCCCCACCTCGTCGAAGAGATTGCCCAGGTTGAACTGCGCCAGCGGGTAATCGGGATCGGCCGCGATGGCGCGCGTGTAATACTTCTCGGCTTCGGGGTAGTTTCGCTGGCGATAAAATATGGTCCCCAGGTTCACCAGCGCTCCGGCTGCGCCGGGGTTGCACTCCAGCACTTTGGTGTACGCCTCGATGGCCTCTTCGATGGGCGCGCCCGTCTCTTCCAACTCCAGCCCCTTCTGGAACCAGGTTTCCGACTCGCGCAGGCGGTTGGCGGCGCTCTTGCGGTCCGGGAAAGCGCGGACTCCGCCCAGGCTGGAAGCCTCGAAATCCAGCAGAATCTGGCCGCTGATGGCTTCCATCTTCTGTCCCGCTACGTGGACCGCGATGGTTCGGCCATTGGAAACAATGCGCAGTTCCGAGAGCGGCCGCTTGACCCAATCGAGCTTGCTGCGCAGGGATTGCACCGCCTGCCCGATTTGCCGCACCGGAATCCGCTGCTCGCGCAGTTTGACGATGGTCTGCAGCGCGATGAGGTCGGAAAAAGTGTACCGTTCCGAGGAGGCGATAAGATGGCGCTGCTCCCAACTGCGAAGCTGGCGCTCGGTGACGCCGAACTGGCGTCGGATATCCGCCCGGGAGTATTCCTCTTGAGGCGCGCTCTGCGGCACGCGACTATTTTAGCAGGCGGGCCAAGGGGTGCTCCCGGGGAAATCCGTTGCCGGCGCCCGCTCCCGTACGGTCGCGGCAAGCCCTCCGCGTCAGCCGCCTGACCAGTGGGGACCTGTCAGTTCTTGAACTCGACGACAATCGTTTCCACGGGCGCGCCAAGCACGTTCTGTTCCATGTGGCTGGTCGGTGCGCCCCAACTTACCTGGCCCGCCTTGTGTTGGGTCTCTTCAACCTTGCCATCCGGCGTGGTCAACTTGCTGTCCTGGTTGGTGAGGTACACCACCACCCGATTGAGCATGTGTTGGTGCTGGGGAACTGCCTGGTGGGCCGCGAAGCGGACGCGCATCACGCGCACCTGGCTGTTCTCGAATTCCAGTTTGTAGACTTTCGGGCTCAGCTTCAGCGGGTCGAGCGCCGTGGTCGCGGTCTTCGAGGGATCGCCGGGCTTCTTCACTTCCACCTCGATCACGGTCACGGGCGCCGCGCTGACCACTTCGGAGGTATGCATGCCGCCGGCGGGGCTCCACTTCACATCGCCCGGCTGGAACTTCAGGGTGGACTTCTTGCCGTCCTGGCTGACGATGTCCTGCTCCCCGGCGGTCAGGTAGATCATCACGCGGTTCAGTTTGTGTTCGTGGAGAGCCGTCTTGGCGTGCGGCGGGTCGGTCACGGTGAGCACCCGCGTCTGGTCGTTTTCCAGGGTGGGCGGGGTCTGTGCGAGCAGGCAGGCCGCGACGGAGAGGCCCAGCGGAACGAGATGGATCAGGCGTGACATTCGTCCATCATACAGCACGCCGGCGGGTAGCGCCTGAAAGGTGCGTTGACTGCAAATTGCAATAGCTTCTAGAACGGCAACCCGCCCTGCTCGCCGGCAGACTCCCTTTGCCCCCGGAACTGGACCCAGGGGGGTTGTTGGCGGAAATTAGGATTCAATGGCGGCTAGTCCACCCTCCGGAGCTAACAAAACTCGACCCTTCGCCGTCGGCCGGGATCTGTCCATGTGTGCCCAGCAAATGTCAGCCACGGGCGCTGTCGGCCCAATTGGCGCGAACGGGATCAGGGTAGCCTTCTCGGCCGGACATAGCATTGCTGCGGCCCTTCTCCGCGTTGTATGGTGAATGTATGGCGCGCTCTATTTCCACGACTGTCCGGCTCGGCGAAGAGGATCTTCGGGCATTGAAGCGGGCACGTGCGGCGGGGCTTTCTGCCTCCGACCTGATCCGCAAAGGCCTGCGGGTTGTCGCGTCACGCTACTATTCCGGCCGCCGGCCCCCTTCCACGCTTCTGTTCGAGTCCACTAGCAGCAAGCTGGGCGATGAATCGGAGCTCTTCCGGGATATCGAGGATTGATCCCGCCAATCATTGCCGACACGGGCGGTCTACTACGCGCCCTTGCCCGGACGCCAGCCGGCCAGCCATCCTTTCCAGAATACGAACGAATCCTTACCTCGGCCACCGCCGTCATCGTGCCAGGACTGGTCCTAGCGGAGGTGGACTATTTCCTGCGAGCGGAGCGCCGGGCGATGCGCAGACTGATCGCCGAAATCTTCGACCCTGCCACACGCTACGAATACGAACTGCCGCTTGCGGCCGATATCGCCCGAGCGCTGGAGTTGGATGCGAAGTTCGAAGAACTCGGCCTGGGGCTGGTTGACGGGATGGTAGCTGCTGTAGCCGAGCGCCGCCGGGTTTATCGTGTTCTTACCAGCGACCGCCGCGATTTCGGCACCCTCCGGATTGGTCCGCGGCTATCGCGAGCCCTCGACCTCTTGCCCTGAAGCCGTTCTCCGCGGCGTGGGGCCTGTGTGGCGAGGTAGACTCAACTTTGGGTAGAAATATACTTGACTCATCAGCCCTCCAAGCGTATGATTCTAAGCAGGGCCATGGGGGTGTCGTGTGATGGCCCTCCAGGAGATGAAGATGAGCCAGGACGACCGCTTTGTACTCGAAGAAATCCTGCGTCAGGAACACCAGAAAACGGCGATCAATCTGCCGGATGACAAGTTCTTTGAAATTTTCTCCGCAGAGCAAATCTTGAAGTCGCTCGCCTTTGACTTAGACGCTGACCAGATTCGCTCTGGCTTGGTCGGAGGTGGCAATGATGGCGGGGTGGATTCGATATACACCTTTGCTAACCGCAAGTTGATTCGCGAGGATACAGATATCACCGCATTTAAGGGTCAGCAACTAACGATTGATGTGATTATTGTTCAATCGAAACACAAGGCATCATTCGAGGAGGTTGCAGTACAAAAGCTCCACGACTTCAGTGCGCATTGCTTGCGCCTTAGTGCCGACTTGGAGAAGATCCAGAAGGCGCTCTACAACCAATCTCTGTTGGACACGATCGGTCGCTTTCATACTATTTATAAAAATGCTCTCTCACAGCGCCCACAACTATCTATCACCTTTTACTATGCAACTCTCGGAGATGAAGTAAACCAAAAGGTCGAGACTCGTAAGAACCTTCTATTAGATACGGTCCGTGAGTTTTTCTCGGCGGCTACATGTAATTTTACTTTCGCCGGGGCACGGTCTATTCGAGACTGGTTTTACAAGGCCCCAAGCAAGACCCTGTCCCTCCACGTTTCTCGTAGTTTACCTTGGTCTGGATTTGGTAGTTCGTATCTTTGCATTGTTCCTCTCCGTAATTTCTACAATTTCATCACCGAACAAAACGTCCTTCGGGGTCATATTTTTGAGGCCAATGTGCGCGATTACCAGGGAGACGTTCAAGTCAACAATGATATCTATCAGACCCTCGCCGCGCCTCAATCTGAGGATTTTTGGTGGCTGAATAACGGAATCACAATGCTTGCGTCCGATGGAAGCTCAAGCGGAGATGTATTTACCGTCACAGATCCGCTCATTGTAAATGGACTACAGACTTCACACGAACTGTTCTACTACTTTAGGAAGCATTCGGCTGCGGACGACAAACGCACGCTCCTAGTGAGAATTGTTAAAACTACCGACCAAGGAAGTATGGACAGAATTATCAAGGCTACTAACAGTCAGACCAAAATTCCACGCGTTTGGCTGCACGCAACCGAAGAAATACATCGAAAGATTGAAACGGTGCTGGGCGGAGTCGGACTATACTATGACCGCAGAAAAAACTACTACAAGAATGAAGGTGCGCCGTCGAGCAAGATCATCACAATACCGTATTTGTCACAAGCGCTAGCTGCTATTGCGCTCCACAAGCCAGATGATGCGCGAGCGAGGCCAACAACAGTTGCAGAGCGCTACTATAAGACTCTCTTCTCGGACGCTTTCCCAATGGAACTATATAGCAAATGCGCCCTAGCACAGCGGCGGGTGGATGACTTTTTGGACGGGCGAAATGTTGATCGAGGAGACCGACTAAACTTAACGTTTTATCTTTCTATGTATGCGACTAGCGCGGCACTCGAATCAGCACATCCAAAGCGTCCCACTATTGCTGCAATGGATATTGCGTTGCTCACCGATCAGTGCCTAGAAAAGTCATTAGCTATTGTGAGATCCCGGTATACAGAGGCCGGTGAAGATGATCGAGCGGCCAAGGGAACAGCCATGGCCGTTAAACTAAAAGCAGATCTGGTTAAGAGGTTTGGCACAATCGGAAGTAAGCCGAAAACTAAGAAGATTAAGTAATGGAACCACATGAGACACTCAGCCGAACGCGAAGCATTCGACGAACTCGTCAGCCACGTTCTCTCTGTCTCGCACGAAGAGATGAAGCGGCGGGAGGCCGAGTACAAAAAACGTGCCGATGCAAACCCGCGCAAGCGCGGTCCCAAGCGAAAGGTCAAGCCTTCGCTTTAGGACCGCGCGGGAGACGCCCTTTAGAAAGGCTCCGACTCCTCTTGTTGTTTCCCCGCCTTGCCGGTGAGTTCGGCATACGTCAGCCGTTTGCCCACGACCTTTCGGACAAGGTAACTGAAGCGGTCCTTGTCGCTCATCGGCAGGCGGTTGTTACAGCGGAACGCCTGCTCATCAACATATCGAAACAAGTGGAATGGCTCGACACTGACATAGGTACCGTTGATTCCACGCTTCAAGAGGCTCCAACAGTTCTCGCAGTTGTTCGTGTGGATCTGCCCATCGACATAGGCTTCGGCATGGTCGATAACTTGATGCGTGAAGTCCTTTTCCAAGCCTTCATAGGACTTCAGTGCATCGCTGTACACGGTAGAACCGACTTCTACATGCTCCCGTACCAGAGCTTGCAATTCAGGCTTGCGGCGTGTGCTAACGACCTTGGCATGGATCTTGCCACCACGTTGGAGAACCGCCGCTACGATAGCCTTGCCTTCCGGGCCGGTACCTGTGATTCGCTCGGCGCGCTTGTCGGCGTGCATGTTACGCGCCTTTCCGCCGATGAATGTTTCGTCCACTTCGACTTCTCCACCAAGCTTGCCGCCGAAGTTCTCGCCCTGCATGGCGAGCCTGATTCGATGCAGCATGAACCATGCGGTCTTCTGCGTGACCTTGATGGCGCGGTGAAGTTCCCAGGAGGAGATGCCGTTGCGGTCGCTGGCAATCATCCACATGGCCGGAAGCCACTTATCCAGGCCAAGTGGGGAGTCTTCAAAGATGGTCCCGAGCTTGATGGAGAACTGAGCCTTCGGATGCCGGGTCTTGCATTGGAACATCCGGCGGGATGCGATGAAACCGATGTCCTTCGATCCGCAAGTGGGGCATACCGGGACGCCATCTGTCCAGCGGTGGGCAGCGAGGTAGCTAATGCAGTTGTCGGGATTCTGGAAATATACGACCGCTTCCAGAAGGGTTTCCGGCTCTGGTATCGCCTGCTTTGTGGTGGCTTGAACTTCGCTCATGAAATAACTTTATCAGGAGAAGCCTGATGAGTCAAGTATATTTGTACCCAACTTTGGGTGGACGCCGGGGGCATGTGTTCGGAAGAGTTGCCACAGATGGAACTGGAGTGGGAAGACGATGCCCGTCGAATTAATGAGTGCGAGTATCTGTACATAGACAGTGTTCGCGAGCTCGAAGAGCTAACGCTCGACCTAATTGTGACGGAAACCAAAGTCCAGGCCCGGATTCTTGTTCCCCGAGACGAAAGCCCGGTCGAACAGCTTCGATTGGGTGCCACGCCAATCGAGAGTTGCTCTCCTCGTTACCGGGGCATCCTTCAGAACAGGATGGCAATAAGGACCAGCGCCACGCCAGCGATTCTCAAAGCTCTCCTAATGGGCCGGGAAACGTCCGAGAGTTCTGGGGCGGCGGTCTCTTCATTCCGCACGGATCTGATGAACCCGAACAGCCATTGGGGAACCGTTGCGACACCGGCTGGATCGACCGCCATCAACAGGCCCACGTAGAACAGCGGGCCGGAAAACAGAAGTATGGCAGCTACGTGGTTCAGGATCATGGCGCCATCGTATCACCGCCAGGATAGCGGCGTCTGTGTGTTATTTCGCAAAGGACGGAGGTGATCCGGCAAAGTGACCGGCGTAAAATCTATAGCATGTACACCGATTCAAAGGAAGCGCTGGAGAACATTCTGAAGTGGCTGGAAGGCAGCGACGAGGCTGGATGGGAAAGCCAGATCGAATCCGGCGAAGCAGCCCGTGAGGACATGGAAAGAATGGCCCGACCTGACTATCACCGGGGCCGTGGGAGAGGCATCACGCAGGCGCAGCTTGATCCAAATGCTCCCAAGCTCAACAAGGCAATTCCCCATGTCCGGGCGATGCTCACGGCCATGCAAAGCAGGAATCGGGCGGCGGCGCTGGAGCACGGCAGGCTGGCATTGGCGGTCATGTAGACATGAAATCCGGTGATTCCGCCGAGCCTTTTGACAATTTCGGAATATATTCCGTGGGAATATCCCCCGGTAGCGTACCAGCATTAAAACTGTTGGCGCAACGACCTAGCAAACATCACGGCAAACAGATTCACTCCGCCCGAGGCCCGGAGAATCTCCCCAAAGATCATTCGCAGAAATCTTCCAACTTTATTCCCTTTCCCCTCAATCCCCTACCCCGCCCCGCTTCCAGCCTCCCTCCCACCCCCATGCTAGACGTGAGGCGTGCCCAACACTACTACTTCCTCCAAGCGCCTCGCCGCTAACCGCGCCAATGCCGCTCGTTCCACCGGCCCGCGCTCTCCCGAGGGCAAAACCCGCTTCTCCCAAAACGCTCGCCAACACTCCTTCCACCCCAAAAACTACTCCCTCGTCCGCCTCGAACCAATCGACATCCTGGCCAACCTCCGCGCCGACCTCGTCGCCTGCTACCAGCCCGTCAACTCCCAGGAACTCTTCGCCCTGGAACGCGTCGCCCTGGCGCAACTCTCCCTCCTCCGCTCCGCCGCCCTCGAAAATGGTCTCTTCACCGCCTGCCTCAACGAAACCATCAGCCGCGAAGGCACCCCCCAACTCTTCCTCAGCGCCGATCTCACCGGCGATCTGGAAGTCACCCGCGCCCACAATCGCAATTTCTGTTTCGCCGAAGGCTTCGCCCAGCGCACCCGCAACCCCAATACCTGGACCTTCTTTCTGCGCTACCAGCAGCAATCCGAGCGTCTCTACCGCCGAGCCGTGGAGGATTTCGACCGTGTCAAAAAGCTCCGCTCCGAGCTCCCCGCAGAACCCCTGAACGAACCCAGTAACGAACCCAACTCACCTTCGCAACCGGAAGAAAACAAACCGGCGTCCCCACCCGAAGCGGAAAATCCGGAGCCTCCCGACATACCCGATCCCGAGACCTTTATCGCCGGTTCCACCCCCATTCCGCCCAGCGTCCCCGCCGATTCGCGTTTCCGCGGCGTCCGCAGCCCGGAAAACGGCGGCTCCCGCCGCAGAAACTCATAAAATCTGCCGCCATCAACCGCGAAACAAGGCCCGCCGGTCGCCACGGTCACAAGCAGAAAGGCAAGCCATGCCCGTTCAGTCCCCGCTCCACGCAGATTGCAACCACTACCGGCGGGCGCGGGGCGCGATTGCAGTATAATGGCCGCCAAGACTCGATTTATGCGAACTTTGGTCCTTTTGCTCTCGCTTTCCACGGCCGCGCTGTCCGCCGGCGTGCCGTACCTCTCCGAACCGGCGCTGTGCCCCACGCGTCCGGAGATCGCCTTCGTTTCCGGCGGCGACATCTGGGTGGCGCCGGCCAAGGGCGGCGAAGCGCACCTGCTGGTTTCCCATCCGGCCGAGGAGTCGCGTCCGCTCTACTCGCCCGATGGGACGAAGCTGGCCTTCGACTCCACGCGAACCGGCGGCGGCGATATCTATATCCTCACGCTGGCTTCCGGCGACCTCAAGCGCTTGACCTTCGACGATAGCCTGGACCAACTGGACGCCTGGTCGCGCGATGGCCGCTGGATCTATTTTTCCAACGGCACCGCGGACGTAGGCCACAAGAACGACCTGTACCGCGTGAGCGCGGAGGGCGGCACGCCCATGCCGGTGAGCGCCGATCGCTTCACCAATGAATTCCAGGCCACGCCCGCGCCGGATGGCTCTACGGTGGCCTTCGCGGCGCGCGGCAACGGCGACGCGCAATGGTGGCGCCACGGCCACAGCCACCTGGACGAATCCGAGATCTGGCTGCGCAAAGAAGGATCGCCGGCCACCTACGAGAAGCTCGTCGATTTGAACGGCCGCAACGCGTGGCCCATGTGGATGCCCGACGGCAAGAGCCTCTACTTCATGTCGGACCGCAGCGGTGCGCAGAATATTTGGACGCTGGCGCTGGGCGGGAAGATGCGGCAGGTGACCAAGTTCACCGATGGGCGCGTCTTGTGGCCCACCATCGGCTATGACGGGAAGGCCGTAGTCTTCGAGCGCGACTTCAAGATCTGGCAGCTCGATACCAGGAGCGGCGAAGCCTATCCGGTGCCCATCACGCTGGTCGGCTCGGCGGACACGCCTGAGATTACGCATCTCACGCTCAATCAGTTCAACGACCTGGCGCTCTCGGCAGACGCCCGCAAAGTGGCCCTGATCGCCCACGGCGAGGTGTTTGCCGCGTCCGCCCGCGATGGCGGCACGGCGTTCCGGGTGACTCATACGCCCGGTCCGGAGACGCAGGTCACCTGGGCGCCCGACTCCACGCGCCTGGCGTATCTGAGCGAGCGCGACGCCGTGACCCACGTCTTCCTCTACGATTTTGCGCGCCATACCGAAACCCAGTTGACCAACGATCCGCAGCCCGACCAGGCCATCAAGTTCTCTCCCGACGGCAAGAGCCTGGCCTTCGTGCGCAATCGCAAAGAACTGCGGGTGGTGGACCCGGTTTCTAAACAGGAGCGGCTGCTGGCCTCGGGATATGTCAGCGGGTCGTTCGCCTGGGCGCCGGATAATCAGTGGATCGCCTACGTGGGCGCCGATGACCGCGGGTTGCGCAATGTCTACGTGGTGGCCGCGGGCGGCGGGGCTTCGCACCAGGTCAGTTTTCTGGCCAACAGCAATCTCAATTCGGTGGAGTGGAGCCCCGACGGGAAGTTTCTGATTTTCGAAACCAGCCAGCGAACCGAAACTCCCGAACTGGTGCGCGTGGACCTGGTGCCGAAGCAGCCCAAGTTCAGCGAGGACAAGTTCGACGACCTTTTTAAGCCCGAAGCGCCGGGTCGCGGCGGCCGGGGTCTGGCAAATGCCACGGCCAATGCAACAGCCAATGCCACAGCCAACGCCGCGGCGAGCGCGGAGGGCCAGGCGGGCGGACGCGGCGGGCGGGGCGCTCCCGCGGCGGAACCCAAACCGCCGGTCAAGGTGGAGTTCGAGTTCGACCATATCCGCGAACGGTTGACCCTGCTGAACACCGCCGGCCTCACCATCAATAACCCGGTGATCAGCCCGGACGGCCGCTATCTGTTGTATAGCGGCGCCGCCGGCGGACAGGCCAACCTGTACCTCTATCCGCTGGAGGAAGAGGCCGCCGGACGTGGCGGCCGCGGCGGTGGCGGGCGCGGTGGACGCGGTGGCGGCGGCGGTCCGGCCCGCCAGTTGACCACTACCGCGGCGGCGCGCAACCACGCGCAGTTCTCCGCCGATTCGCGCGAGGTCTATTTCCTGGAAGGCGGACGCGTGTCGGCCATTGGGGTGGACAACCGCCAGGCCCGAGCCGTGAGTATCGACGCCGAAATGGACGTGGACTTCAACCTGGAAAAGATGGCGGTATTCGAACAAGCCTGGGCGGCGCAGCGCGACGACTATGCCGACCCGCACTACAACGGCGCCGACTGGAACGCGGTCCGCAAGACTTACGCTCCGCTCATCGAAGGCTCGCGCAATCCCGACGAAATGCGCGCCATCCTGCGGCTGATGATCGGCGAGCTGAACTCTTCGCACTCCGGCATCTCGGCTCCGGCCGCAGCGGGCGGAGGCCGCGGCGTGGTGGGCCAACTCGGGCTGACGTTCGATCGCGCCACCTACGAGACTTCCGGCAAGCTGAAGATTACCGAGGTGCTGCCGCATTCGCCGGCCGAACTGGCCAAGATCCAGGTGGGCGAGGAACTGCGCGCCGTGGATGGCGTAGCGATAGGGCCGCACGTCAATCTGGACGAGCAACTGGAGCATAAGATCGACAAGCGCGTGGTGCTCGACATCTCCGGCCGCCAGGTTACGGTGCAACCGGTGGCATCGCTGGCCGACCTGATCTACCGCAAGTGGGTGGAAGACAACCGCGCGTACGTGGCGAAGATCAGCGACAACCGGCTGGGGTACGTGCACCTGCGCGACATGTCCGAGCAGGCGCTGACGCAGTTCTATCTGGATCTCGACGAGCAGAACCGCGCGCGCCAGGGCGTGGTGATCGACATTCGCAACAATAACGGCGGCTTCGTCAACGCCTACGCGCTCGACGTGCTGACGCGGCGCCCGTATCTCACCATGACCGACCGCAACGGCCCCGCCGAACCGGCGCGCACTGCTCTGGGGCAGCGTTCGCTGGAACTGCCGACCATCCTGGTGGTGAACCAGCATTCGCTCTCCGACGCGGAGGATTTCACGGAAGGCTACCGGACGCTGAAATTGGGCAAGGTAGTGGGCGAGCCCACCGCCGGATGGATCATTTACACCGGCTCGGTGACTTTGATCGACGGGACGGTGATGCGCATGCCGGGAACCGTCATCCGGGGGGCGGACGGCAAAGTCATGGAGAATAATCCGCGTCCCGTGGACGTGGCGGTGAGCCGGCCGATCGGCGAATCGTATACCGGCAAGGATTCTCAGCTCGACGTCGCGGTGCGGGAGTTGCTGGCGCAGATCGATAAGAAGTAAGTCGGAGTCGGGCTCAGAGGGCCACGCGACGGCAAGACACCGGCGCGTCGACAGGGGATCGGCCACGGGATAGCTACACCGCGCGCAGCCGCTCCGCCGCCAGTTCCGCGGTGAGATCGCGCTGCGGCGTGGCCAGCATTTCGTACCCTACCAGAAACTTGCGCACCGTGGCCGACCGCAGCAGCGGCGGACAAAAGTGCGCGTGCAGGTGCCATTCGTCGTGCGCCGCGCCGTCGGTGGGCCGCTGGTGGAATCCCATAGTGTACGGAAAGGGCGCCTGGAACAGCCGGTCGTAGCGCGCCGTGGTGCGCTTGAGAATGCCGGCCAACCCGTCGCACTCCGCGTCCGAGAGCCCGTCCATCGCCGTCACGTGCCGCTTGGGCAGCACCATGATTTCGAACGGCCAGACGGCCCAGAACGGCACTACCGCCAGGAAGTGGCCGTTCTCTTCCACCACCCGCTCGCCGCTGGCCTGCTCCAGCCGCGCATAGGCGCACAGCAGGCAGCCTCCCCGCCCGGCGCGCCACGCGGCCTGCGCCGCCGTTTCCTTGGCCACTTCGCCGGGGATGGCGTAATTCGACCAGATCTGGCAGTGCGGATGCGGATTGCTGGCTCCCATCATGGCGCCGCGATTCTCGAAGATCTGCACGTGGTTGATGAGCGGCATGGCGCCCAGTTCGCCGAACTGCTCCGCCCAGACGTCCACTACGCGGCGCAGATCGGCCGGCTCCATGTTGGCGACCGTCAGGTCATGACGCGGCGAAAAACAGACCACGCGGCAGATCCCCGGCTCCGCCTCGGCCAGCAGCAGACCATCCTGCTCGAAGCGGCCCAGCGGGGTGTCCGGCTTGAGTGCCGCGAAATCGTTATCGAAGACGAACGTCGCGGTGTACGGCGGATTCCGCACGCCGCCGGCGCGCGCGTTGCCGGGACACAGGTAGCATTGCGGGTCATACTGAGGCTGGCGGACGGCGCCGCTTTCTTCCACCTGCCCCTGCCAGGGCCGGGCGGTGCGATGCGGAGACACCAGCACCCATTCGCGCGTCAGCGGATTGTACCGGCGGTGCGGTTCCCGTTTCCAATCGAGCATGCACCTACATGGTAATGCAGGCGCGCGCTTCTTCCAGCGTCCTACCGCCGCTTGCCGCGCCGCAACCGCATCGCGGCCGCCAGCGCGAGCCCGGCGGGCAGCCAGGTGGCGGGTTCGGGAACGGCGGTGACCTCGGCGAATAGACCACCGGTTTCGCCGTTCGGTCCGGCGGTGATATACAAGGTATTCGCGCCCCCGCCGTTGGCGGAGCCGCTGCCGAAGCGGAGAGCCCACAGGCCGTCGATCGAAAGGGGATTGCCGTTCGCACCGTCCAGCGTCTCCACGAAGGTACCGCTGGTGGTGAACGCATCGATCGTACCGTCGCCGAAGTTTCCGACTAATAAGTCGCCGCCTAAATCGCCGAAACCCGCCGGCGCGATCGCCAGCCCCCAGGGCGCATTCAGCGGGCCGTTGCTCACCAGTCGCGAGATCAGGTTGCCGTTCAGGTCGAAAGCGTCGATGTAACCCAGGCCCGCCCCGTCGATTTCATCCTGTTTGCTGCCGTCCTGCTCGGCATACGTGACGTAGACCACCCCGTTCAGGTCCTGCACATCGAACGGCGCGTAGCCGGAGGGGATGCTCGGGTCGACGAAGCCGCCGAGATTGGGATCCCCGCCGCTGCCCTTCAGAACGTCGATCGAGCCGGAGTAAAAGTTGGCCAGCAGGGCATAGTTGTCTCCGCCGGTGGTGTCGAGCGTGATGCCCTTGTAGACGTCCGACGCGCTTGCGGCCACCAGTGTTTCAGCCGTTGTGCCCAGCGCGCTTCTCCAGCCGGACACCGTGCCATCCTCCGAAGCGAACAGGAAGGAATCGTTATTGAATTGTCCGGTGGAGTTGAATACCACGCCGGTGACGCTGCCATTGCCCGGAATGGTCACCACCACGCTGGTGTTTTTCACCCCGGCGCCGGTGTAGACTTCCGCGACGCCGCTGCCATTCGAACCGATCCAAAGGGGGCTCGTGGCAGAGGCGGCCAGCCCCCACGGGTTGATCAATTGGGGGTCGGTGGTATTTGTCGCGAGCGTAATCAGGTTGAAATCGATCGGCCCCGCGTTGGCCACAGATGCGATCGCCGCAAAGACGAGTAACGTGCGTTGGAATACATGGCCCATGGGTTTGAGATCCCTCCAATGGATTGATATAAGACTATACGCAAATCGCCGGAGAGTCGATAGGATTTGGAAAGTTTGGAAGACGTGCATGGGTCATTTGTCACGTATTGGTGCAAACTGTTCTCATGGGGCAAACCGCGTTTCTCGTGCTGCTGGTGGCCGCGATCTTCAGCCTGCTCGCGCCGGGCTTGCAGCGCCGCCTGCAAACGCTGCTCCATCGCCGGCCCGCGAGCCTGTGGGCCGCGCCGCCGCTGCTCACCGCCGTCTTCCTCGCCGCCTCTTGGATAGCCGGTGCGCCGAGCCTGCCGCTCATTCTTATGGTGCTCGCCTACACCGCCGCGCCGGTGCTGTGCGCCTTCGTGCAAGGACCGGCGGTGGCGCCCCGCCCTGGCGTGCTCGACTTCCTCGGCATCCTGGTCCTCTGGCTCCCCATCGAATTCGCCGCCGGGGCGAGTTTCGTTCCGCGCGCCGCGCAAGGCTTCCTGCACAGCGTGGCCTACGGCATCGCCATCCTGCTCGGATTGGTGTTGTGGACCGGCTTCCGTTGTTTCGCCGGCATGAAATACAATCCGCCTCGCCGCGCGCGCGACCTCTGGCTGCCTCTCGCGGGTTTCGCCATGGTGGCGCCGGTGCTCGCCGTGGTGGGCATCGCCCTCGGTTTCATCCCGCCCCCGCACCTGCCGGTGCAAAGCGCCGGACGCATGGCCGCGGCCGTCGGCCTCATCTACGCCGCCACCGCGCTGCCGGAGGAAATCCTCTTCCGCAGTCTCATCCAGAACCTGCTGATGCAGCGTTTCGGCTCCGGCGCCGGCACGCTGCTGGCCGCCAGTTTCATCTTCGGCTGCGCGCACCTCGATAACGGCCCGCAGGCGCTGCCCAACTGGCGCTACATGATCCTCGCCACCATCGCCGGAGTGGCGTACGGCAAGGTCTTCCAGAAAGCTTCTTCGGTTCTCTCCTCGGCCGGCCTCCACATGCTGGTGGATTGGACCAAGCATTTCTTCTTTTGAGGGCCACCTTGCGCAAACTCGCAGCACTGGAACCGGCCGGCCTCTTCGTCTTCCTGATGGCGTACATCTGGATCTGGCGCGCGCGCCATCCCTACCTGTGGATCGCCATCCTCGCCTGCCTGCTGCTCTCGCACCTGCTGCATCGCGAAAGCGCCGGCGATCTGGGCTTCGGCCGCCGCAGCCTGCGCGAATGCGCACACCGTTTCGCCCCCGCGCTCGCCATTCTGGCGCTGCTGATGCTGGCCGCGGGACTGCTGCTCCACACCACCCGCCAGATGGCCTCCGGCCAGGCATTTCTGGCTCTCTTCGCCTACCTGCCCTGGGGCGTGGTGCAGCAGTACCTGCTCAACGGCTATTTCCTGAACCGCTTCGACCGCGCGTTTTCTCCGCGCCCATCTGCCTGGCTCACGGCCGCGCTGTTTGCCGCCGCCCACACCCCCAACTGGTTCCTGATGGCCGTCGCTCTCCTGGGCGGATGGTGCGCCACGCAAGTTTACCGGCGGCGCCGCAACCTGTACTTCCTGGGCATCGCCCACGCCACCGTGGGATTCCTGCTGTTCGTCACCGTGCCCGATTCCATCAGCCATCATCTCGACGTCGGCCCCGGGCTGCTTCACCAGCGAAAAGTCCATCGCGCTATACAATAGTGCCCATGACTCCTCGCACTTCCTTCGCCATCGTTTCCGTGGTGTTCGCCTGCCTGTCACCCCTCGCCGCCCAGCAGGGCGCCGGGCGCGGTGGCGCGGCAGCGGCCCCCGGACCCATACCCCGCATCGAGGACCGCACCAACGGCATGCGGAAGATCGACGGCTACTTCCCGCTCTACTGGGACGAACGCACCGGCAACCTGTGGCTCGAAATCCCGCGCTTCGATACCGGGTTCCTCTATACCAGCGGGCTCGCCGCCGGCCTCGGCTCGAACGATATCGGGCTCGACCGCGGGCAGGAAGGCAGCGCGCACCTCGTCTCCTTCCAGCGCATCGGACCGAAGGTGCTGCTGGTGCAGGGCAACGAATCTTTCCGATCTTCCAGCAGCAATCCTGCCGAGGTCCGGTCGGTGGAAGACTCGTTCGCCAAGTCGGTGCTCTGGGGCTTCACCGTGGCCGCCGAAAGCAACGGCCGCGTGCTGGTGGACGCCACCGATTTCTTCCTGCGCGATGGCGACGGCGCCGGCAACTCCCTGCGCCCCGGCACGTACCGCGTGGACCGCACGCGCAGCGCCTTCTACCTGCCGCGCACCAAGGCTTTCCCCAAGAACAGCGAGATTGAAGTGA
>Ga0182030_10006526_pt1 | contig 24597 bp, 22 predicted proteins | sample 812S3MmetaG_FD_121299 | JGI IMG/M metagenome (GOLD analysis project Ga0182030, IMG submission 121299) | Permafrost microbial communities from Stordalen Mire, Sweden - 812S3M metaG (Illumina Assembly) | ecosystem: Environmental > Terrestrial > Soil > Wetlands > Permafrost | place: Sweden...
CCCGCAAACACGACGGGATGCCCGGCTGGCAAACGATCTGGCGCGGATGGCATCGCTTGATGTGGATGTGCGAAGGATTAGATCTCTTCAGCCGAGGATGAAAGAGATGTGGGTAATGACAAGGGTCGGCAGAACGCCGCTGATCTGCTACGCGATCGCCGTACGGTTGGTGGGGGCGGAACGACCGGCGGGGCTCGATGCCGCCTGGCTTTCGAGGGACTCGGAGGAGATCAGCGGCGTTCTGCCGAGACGCCGCTACGAGACGCGATCACCGGAAATCGAACGTCCTGAAAAAAACCACTTGCGCGGGACATCTTCCGGTTCTATTGTTAACCACATGGTTAAATGTTCTCCGAGATTGTTGAGCCGCACGTTCGCCGCGCTGGCCGACCCGACCCGGCGGCGCATCCTCGAGCAGCTCGCGGGTGGCGACCGCTGTGTCACGGATCTGGCCAAGCCGCACCGGATGTCCCTGCCGGCGGTTTCGAAGCATCTGCGGGTGCTGGAGAGCGCCGGGCTGGTGCGCCGCCGCCGTTGCGGGCGCGTCCATTCCTTGAAGCTGGAGGCCCGGCCGATGGAGCAGGCCCAGGCGTGGATTGAGGAATACCGCAAATTCTGGGAGGCGAGCTTTGATCGCCTGGACGAGTATTTGAGACAACTGCAAACCAACGAAAAAAACAATGAGCCAACCAAGTAATCCCCCTCAAGCCGCGGTCGCGCCGCCGTTCGTCATCATGCGTGAGTTCGACGCCCCGCCGCCCTTGGTCTGGAAGGCGTGGACTGATGTCGGGCACCTGCGGCAGTGGTTCGGCCCGAAAGGCCTCACCGTCGTGTCGGCGAAACTCGACCTGCGCCCGGGCGGCACCTTCCACTCCTGCCTCCGTTCAGCGGACGGCATGGAGATGTGGGGCAAGTGGGTTTTTCGGGAGGTGGCCGCGCCGGAGCTTCTGGTCTGGGTGCATTCATTTTCCGACGCCGACGGCGGACTTGCCCGCCATCCGTTCAGCCCGACCTGGCCGCTGGAACTGCTGACGGAAGTCAGTTTTGCCGGACGAGGCGCCAAGACGCTGGTCACGCTGAAATGGACCCCGCTCAACGGGACGGCCGAGGAGATTAACACTTTCAACGCCGCGCATCCTGGAATGACCCACGGTTGGGGCGGCACTTTCGATCAACTGGCTGAGTATCTGAAACAACCACAAACCACGGAGAAACCATGAGCACGACAGCAACCATCACGGAAACCAACATCACCCTGCGGATCACCCGCCTCTTCGACGCGCCGCGTGAACTGATCTTCAAGGCCTGGACCGATCAGGCTCAATTCCACCAGTGGTTCGGAGCGGCCGCGTGCGGCGGCGCCACGGTCACATCGGTCAGGTTGGACGCTCGCGTCGGCGGAAAATACCGCCTGCAGCTCCGCCGTCCCGATGGCGAGTATTTCACCACCGTCGGCGTTTATCGCGAAGTGGAGGCGCCGGAACGCCTGGTGTTCACGTGGCAGTTTGAGGCCGACGGCAGTGGCGATGAGTTCGGCGCGGTCGAACCGCCGGAGATGCTGGTGACGGTCGAACTCAAGGCCCGGGGCCGGCAGACGGAACTGACCCTGACCCACGAGAAGTTTGCTTCCGTGGAAAGCCGTGATCGTCATCAGGAGGGCTGGACCCGCTGTGTGGATGCGCTCGGCAAACTCGTGGCTGGAGAAATCGCATGACCTCCCGGAGAACCGCTGCGAAGGATGCCGGGGGGCGGACCTTCGTGATCACCCGTGAATTCGACGCCCCGCGCGAGTTGGTCTTCCGGGCGTGGACCGACCCGAAGCACCTGGCGCAATGGTGGGGGCCGCGCGGATTTACGAATCCCGTCTGCGAGTGGGACGCGCGTGCCGGCGGGAAAATCCACGACGTGATGCGCGCGCCGAACGGGAGTGAGTTTCCGATGGGCGGCCAGTTCGTGGAGGTCACTCCGCCGGAGAAAGTGGTGTTTTCGTGCGGTCCCCTGGATGCCGCGGGAAAGCTGGTGTTTGAGTTTTTGCACACGGCGGTGTTCACCGAGCGGAACGGGAAAACCAAATTGACCCTGCATTCGCGCGTGACGATGACGACGCCCGGGGCCGACCGGTACATCGGCGGTTTCGAGGCGGGTATGACGCAAAGTCTCGAACGCCTCGCCGCCATGGTGAAAACCAAGCCGTTGGTGGTCGAGCGCACGTTGGCCGCCCCGGTCGCGCTCGTCTGGCGGGCGCTGACGACGCCGGAGGACATGAGCCGTTGGTATTTCGACCTCCCCGGTTTCAAGCCCGAGGCCGGATGCGAATTCAAGTTCGTCGTGGAGCACGAGGGTAACACCTTCGACCACCGGTGCCGGATCACGGAGATCATCCCGCAGCGGAAGATCGCCTACACCTGGCGTTATCACGGTTGTGAGGGCGAATCGCTGGTCACCTTCGAGCTCTCACGCGTTGGGGGCCGGACCAAGGTGAGGGTGACGCACGCGGGCTTGGAGTCGTTCCCCCAGGCCCCGCAGTTCGCGCGCACCAACTTCGCGCGCGGCTGGAAGGCGCTCATCGGCAGTTCACTCAAGGACCTGGTGGAGAAACTCGACCGCGAGATCTTCCTCGCGCGCGACTTCGATGCGAAGCGCGAATTGGTATGGGAGGCCATGACGAATCCGAAGCATGTCGTCAACTGGTGGGGGCCGCGTGGATTCTCCACGACGGTCGAGGAAATGGACTTGCGCGTCGGTGGTGCCTGGCGTCACGTCATGCACGGGCCGGACGGCGCGAACTACCCGAACCGAAGCGTCTTCAAAGAGATCGTGAAACCGGAGCGAATCGTCTTCACGCACGGCGGCCGGCGCGAGGGCGGATCGGGCGTGAGGTTCGTTTCGACCTGGTCTTTCGAGCAAGTGGCGGGAGGGAAGACGCGGGTGAGCATCCGCATGGTCTTCCCGTCCGCGGCCGCGCGTGATCGCGTAGCCCGTGAATTCGGCGCGGTCGAGGGCGGCAAACAGACGCTGGAGCGGTTGGGAGAATACTTGCCGAAGATGAAGTGAGCGGCTGGAGAGGCGGCCTCCGAGACGGGGGCCGCCGGATGCCCTTCGCGGCTCTGAGGCGCCCTTGCAGGGGCACGACGTTTGCCCGGGGCAAGCGAGTCCGCCCGCGCAGGCCCGGTTGGGTCGATCCAGAAAACGCCTGCGCCCTGCATGGGCGCTGCGCCCCAGGAGCGGGTTTCACGCCCCGGGTGGGAGTTCTTTCATGCCGGTTTGGGTCGGCTTGAAATGGATTGACACCGCTCCCGGAAACAACTTGGTTGTGAAGAGACTGGCTCTCGTCAGACCAGCAGATCCTCGTGGAGATTTGAGCTGGTCAGGGAAGTGATGTAACTTGATTCCATAATATGACCATTGAGATCCCTGAGTCGATTGCAGACCTCCTGCCCCGGGACCCGAGTCGGCGGGCGCGAAGCGTTTTGGAAGGGGTTATAATTGGTGCATATACGGAAGGGTTGATCTCCCGTGGACGGGCCTTCGAGCTGCTGGGGCTGAATCACTGGACGGGCGAGGATTTTTTCCGTCGGCGCGGGGTTTGCTTGAGTTACGACCTGGAGGACTTTAGACAGGACATCGGGGCGTAGCTTATGGCGGTTGTTGTTTCCGACACGACGCCCTTGCACTACCTGATCCTGGTAGGGCGGGACTCCATTCTGGAAAAGCTCCATGGGCAGGTTTTCATACCTCCCGGGGTGCTGGCAGAATTGGGTCACGCTTCGGCGCCAGTTCAGGTCTCGGCTTGGGCCGCGAAACCACCTGCTTGGGTGACGGTGGCAACCCCGGAGACGATTCCTGGCCGTTATGATGGGCTCGGTTTGGGGGAACGCCAAGCACTGGCCTTGGCGGTGGAAATCAGTGCCGACTTGGTTTTGCTGGATGACAAAGTAGCCCGGAGGGCGGCAATGCGGGACCTGATTAGAGTGAAGGGAACCCTGGGGATCGTGGCTGACGGGGCCAAGGCAGGTCTCTTGGATTTTGTCGAGACCTTGGAAGCGCTGCAGCGCACCAGTATGCACCTCGACCAGGAGTTTGTTCGTGAAATCGTCGAAGAGTTCAAGCGTTGGCGGAATGAAGAACTCAAGTAGCAGCCCGCGCTCACCTCAAATCTATGCAAACCCTCACCCAAGCCTTGAACTCCCGCCGACACGGCCCGCCTCGGCGATGCTGGCTCGGCCTTGCGGCCACGGCCTTGCTCCTGGTCGCCACTGGCTGCACCAGCTTCGAGCACGAATGGTTGCGCGCCGGCCAGAGCGCCAATCCCCCCGTCGGCATCGTCGGCCGGTGGCAGGGGTCGTGGCAAAGCCAGGCCAATGGCCACAATGGCCGCCTGCGTGCCATCGTCCGGCAAGAGGAGGACGGCAGCTACTCGGCCCGTTTCCACGCCATCTACCAGAAGGTCCTGGGGTTCGGCTATACCGTCCCGCTGACGCTCCACGAGACCAATGGGGTCGCGGGTTTCAGCGGGCAGGCCAACCTGCATTGGTGGGCGGGCGGAATCTATCGTTACGAGGGGAAGGTGGAGGGGACGAACTTCTTCTCCACCTACGCGTGCCAGTACGACCACGGCACCTTCCAAATGACGAACTGTCCGCCTGACGTCGCCGCGAGGCATTGAGGGAGGGGAAACTATTCAGCCACCGAGCACACCGAGAGCACAGAGCCCCATCCTCGGTGGTCTCTGTGCTCTCGGTGGCTTTCTTTCCCGGTTTGCCTGCTGGTCCGCATGGTCGCAGCGCGTAGGGCCGCGGCCGGTTCCCCTGGAGGATCCGAGCGGGTGTGAAAAACACTCCGGGGCGCCTACCGCGCCGCCGTGGTGATTTCAAAGGGGATGGCCGGCAGCGTGCCCGCGGCCACGCGGCGGCGGTTGGTGGCCGCCTTGCCTTTGCCCGCCGCACCCGGGTTGTCCATGAAGGCGGTCACGATCAGGTTGCCCCGCGTGCCCGGCTTCGCCTTGACCGCGTCCGCCGCCAGGAGCAACTCGGACACCCCGCCTCCGTTGGATGACACCTTCTGCATCGCCACACCGGCGGGCGGGTCGTTCAGCTCGAGTTCCACCTTGGCGAAAAACAGGTTGGGGGGCAACCGCACCGAGACGTGGGCCTCGCCACCGGCGGGGATTCGCACGGGCATTTCGTCCAGGATCTGCGCGACCGGCGCCCGCGGTCGGGATCGCCCGATCAGCATCGCCTCCAAATGGTTGGCGGTCACGAGGTGGCGGTAGAAAAATGCCTGCATTTCGTCCTCCGCCGCCAACGCCTCCCGTGTGACGGTCTTCCCATCCACGTTCGCGGCCCCGACCAGGACCAACGGCACCGGCAGATCCCGCACCGCCGGTGGACCCGACAGCGTCACCCGCACCTGGTCCTCACCCGCGGGCACGCGCGCGCCGCCGAGCGTGAAGCCGGCGGGCGCGTCGCGCAACAGGAGGCGAATCTCATTCGTGAAGCCGTCCCGGCGCAACGCCCGCACCGAAAGTGGCACCGTCGCCCCGGCCCGCAGCGTGACCGCCGAGGGGGAGACCCGCAGCGCGAAATCCGGCCGCGGGGCGCTCACCCGCAAACGGTAGGCATAGTCCGGCCCCCCGGCCTTTTGCGCGTCGCGGAGGGTGAGGAAATAGTCGCCGTCCGCGGGCAGGGTCAGGCTCAGGTAAGAGTCGGCGTGGTGGGTCTCCAAGCCCTCCCCGAGGTCGTCGCAATCATCATTGTAAGCCAGCTCACGCCCTTGGGCGTCGGTGAGCCGGAGCACGGAATCGAGCGGCGATCCCAACCGCCGTGCGGTCACCTCGGCTACCACGCGCTCGCCGGCCCGGCCGGTGAACTTGAAGACGTCCGCGTCCCCCGGGGCGTCCACCCGCCCGTTGATGATCATGGGCAGGGCGATCGGCTGCGCGCTGGCCGGTGTGTTGTTCGGCTCGGTCTCGGCGCACTCCGGCAGCGTGTCGGCGGCGAACGGCACGGCAGGAGAAACATGGTCTCCATGCCGCGCCGTGACGGGCAGGCTGCCCGGGGCGCCGGGTGCCACCATCACCTGGTTGGTGTCGAGGTTCCAGCCGCGCAGTTGGACGGTCGTCGGCCGGCCCACCGGCCCGCCGAGGGGGAAGATGCTGGTGATGAACGGCAGTTCGCCCGCCGTGATCCGATAGACGAAATCCTCGCGGCCGCGGTAGAGCGCGTCCTTGATCACCAGTGAATACTCGCCGTCGGACGGCACGGTGAAGAACACCACCGGGTCCGGATGGAACCGGTAGTCGTCATCGTAGGCCAGCTCCCGGCCCTTGGCGTCGAGCACGGCGAGCGAGGCTTGGAACCAGCCCGGCACCGCGTCGGCGAGGTAGGGGATGAGATCGCGGGCGGCGACCTGGAAGACCAGTTTTTCCCCCCGCCGGGCGTGGAAGCGGTAACGATCCGCCTCGCCGGGGAGGATCTGGCCGTTGATCACCACCGGCAGCGTGACCTGCATGTCGGTTGGCGGGGTGTCGCGCGGCTCGCTTCCGTCCCGTGGCAACTGCTTGCCGGGGCGGAAACTGAGTTCCGCCGGAGGAGTCGGCTCGCGGGTTTCAGGGAGGCGTCCCACCTGGAAGGAGAGCGGGTTCGAGAGACCCTGGGCGTTCAGGATGCGCAACTCGCGCTGGCCCGGGTCGGCGTCCGGCGCGACGGTGATCGCGAGCAAGACCTTCTCGGCGATGGCCGGGTTGGCGGGCCGCCGGATGAAGGTGGCCAGCTTCTTGCGGATGTCGAGCAGTTCGCGCCGGTCCGCGGACGTGAACGCGTTGGTGCCCTGGCCGTCCGCCTGCCGTTTCGCCTGCAAGCGCTTCATTTGCTCCCGCAGATCGTTCGCCTGGGCGGGGGTGATCGGCTTCTCCGTCTCGCGCACTACCGCGGTCACCCCGGTACCGGAGATGATGAGATTGGTGGCCCCGTTCAGGAACTGCCCGCCCAGCGCCGCCTCGAACTCCGTTCCCTGCCGGCCCCCGGCAGGGTACACGTAGCCGAGGTGGGGCTGGACCGGCTGGGCTGGGAGGGTGAGGCTGGTGAGAGCGCAGAGGGCCAGCGCCAGGCGGGCGGCCAGCCTCCGCGGCGCATGGTGGGCGCTCACACGATCTCCTTCAACCGGCCGGTCCACGGGGTGCCTTCCCCCCGTCCGGCCACCACCGTCACGTCGCGGCCCTGCGGGTTGGGCAGCCGGGCGGCCGGGTCGATGCCGAGTTGTTCGTAGATCGTGCCGATCAGATCCGAGGGGGAAACGGGACGCTCACGGACCTCCTCGCCCCGCGCGTCGGATGAGCCGAGCACCTGGCCGCCGCGGAAGCCGCCGCCGGCGATCAGCGTGCTGAAGACCGCCCCGTGGTGGTTGCGTCCGCCGCCCCACGGCTCCTCCCACTGCACCTTCGGCGTCCGGCCGAATTCGCCGCCGCACCAGACGATGGTGCTGGCGAGCAGGCCGCGTTCCGAGAGGTCGATGAGGAGGCTGGCCAGACCCTTGTCGAGTTCCGGCAGTTTCCGGCGCATCGTCTGGAAATTCTGTTTGTGGGTGTCCCAGCCCTTGTAGTTGATGGTCACGTAGGGGACACCGCGCTCCACCAGCCGCCGGGCCATCAGGCACGACTGCCCGAAGGTGTTCTTCCCGTAGCGATCCCGGGTTTCGTCGGACTCCTGCGCCAGTTCGAAAACCTTGCCGGCATCGCCGAGGATCAAGTCGTAGGCCTCCTTTTCACAGGACGCGAGGGCCGCGAGGCGGGGGTCTCCCTTGAGAGCGTGCTCGAAGGTGTTCAGGTTGTGCAGCAGCTCCCGGCGGGCGTGCTGGCGTTGGTCCGAGATCCCCTCGGCCACCACCCCTTCGACCATGAACTTGGTCTGCGCCGGATCGCCCCCGGTGGCGAATGGCTTGTACCGGTTGCCCAGGAAGCCGGCCTCGGAAAAGCGCCCCTGCGGCTCGGTCAGTACCACATAGGGCGGGATCAGCCCCTTGTAGCCCGCCTCCACCCCCTTGAAGAGCGAGACCACCGCCCCCACCGAGGGGAAGACCTCGCGCCCGCCCGAGGGCCGCCCGGTTTGGACCGTGTAGGAGGCCGTTTCGTGGGAGTTCACCCCGTGGGTCATGCTGCGGATCAGCGTGTATTTGTCCGCCTGTTTCGCCAGCGAGGGCATCAGCTCCGAGATCCGGATGCCGTCCACGTTGGTCGCCAGCGGTTTGTCCAGCGGGCCGCAGTAATCGTAGCCCGCCTCCGGCTTGGGGTCGAAGGTGTCGAGGTGGGGAGGGCCGCCCCACATCCAGATTTGGATGACGGATTTGGCCCTGGGTTCGCGGGCGGGGGCCGCCAGCCCGAGGCTCCCACCGAGGGCCAGGCCGCCGGCCGCCGCCAAACCGCGCCGCAAGGCTTCCCGCCGCGACAACCAACCCGGCTGAATGATCCGCTCTGTTTTCATGGCACTTCTCCTGGCTCGCGGCAGATGACCGCCGCTCTCTGCTTGCAGGCTTTCAGACGCCGGCGGCATCCCCAAGGTTACCGGGGGGGGCGACGGACGCGGGTTGCCGGGGCGCAACCGCCGGGTTGGCGTGGCCGGAACGATGGCCTCCCGCAATCCTGAAGGGATTCCGGCCTCAAAGCCCAAGGCTGGCCCGTCCGCGGGCCTGCCTTGGGTAAAACGGTCGATCCCCATATGAACCCCAACCGGGGTTCCGGCGGGACGCCACGCGGGAGGTTTCCGGCATCCGGGGCGGAACCCTGGCAGGGTTCTTGATTCGTTTTCGCAGCGTACCCAGGGTAGGCGCTGGCGCGCCAACCCTGGGCTTTGGGGCGGAATCCCAACGGGATTCAATCCTTCAGCCCAGCGTTGCCGCGCGGCGCAGCTACGCTGGGCCACCGCACCTCAGTTCCCCAACTCTGAAGGAGTTGCATCAAGCCCCCTCTCCGCCCCTCATTCCGTGCTCGACACACGCCCCCTTTTTTGGCTTATCTCCCGGCGTCGTTAGGGGTCTGAATGCATGAACGCTGAACTGCTCGCCAAAGCCAAGTCGCTCGGTTTTTCCGACCGGCAAATCGCCCATTTGACCAAGCGGAGCGAAGACGAGGTCCGGGCGGAGCGGAAAGCGGCCGGTTTGGTGCCCAGCTACCGCCTGGTCGATACCTGCGCGGCCGAGTTCGAGGCCTATACTCCCTACTACTACTCCACCTACGACCGGGGCGATGACGAGGTGCGGCCCTCGGACCGGCGCAAGGTGATGATCCTCGGCGGCGGCCCGAACCGCATCGGCCAGGGCATCGAGTTTGACTATTGCTGCGTGCACGCGGCGTTCGCCCTCAAGGAGGAGGGGTTCGAGACCATCATGGTCAACTCGAACCCCGAGACCGTCTCCACCGATTACGACACCAGCGACAAGCTCTATTTCGAGCCGCTCACCCTCGAGGATGTGCTGCACATCTACGAGCGGGAAAAGTGCTGGGGGGCGATCGCGCAGTTCGGCGGCCAGACGCCGCTCAACCTCGCCCTCAGCCTCCAGAAAAACGGGGTGAACATCATCGGCACCTCCCCGCAGGGCATCGAAGTGGCCGAGGATCGCAAGCTCTTCGCCGCCATGCTGCGGAAGCTGGACATCCCGCAGCCTCCCAACGGCATGGCCACCAACGAGGCCGAGGCCGTCGCTGTCGCCCAGACGCTCGGCTACCCGATCCTCGTCCGCCCCTCGTTCGTGCTCGGCGGCCGGGCCATGCAGATCGTTTTCTCCGACGAGGAACTCCGGCATTATATGCGCTTCGCTGTCGAGGCCTCGCCCGAGCGCCCCGTGCTCGTCGACCAGTTCCTCGAGGACGCCACCGAGGTCGATGTGGATTGCATCGCCGACGTCGGCCAGTTCGACAACCCGGCGGACGGGACCATCGTCATCGGGGGAGTGCTCCAGCACATTGAGTTCGCCGGGGTCCATTCCGGGGACGCCGCGATGGTGCTCCCGCCCCACACGCTCAAGCCGGAGATCATCGAGACCATCCGCCAGTACACCCACGCCATGGCCCGCGAATTGCGCGTCATCGGCCTGATGAACGTCCAATACGCCGTCAAGGGGGACACCGTCTATGTGCTGGAGGTGAACCCACGCGCCTCGCGCACCGTCCCGTTCGTCAGCAAGGCCATCGGCGTGCCGCTGGCGAAAGTGGCCGCCAAGGTGATGGCCGGCCAGACGCTGAAGGAGCTGGGGTTCACCCAGGAGGTCTGGCCCCCCTATTGGACCGTCAAGGAATCGGTCTTCCCCTTCAACCGGTTCCACGGGCAGGACATCCTGCTTTCTCCGGAAATGCGTTCCACGGGCGAGGTGATGGGGATCGATCACGACCTCGGCATCGCCTATGCCAAGTCCCAGATGGCGGCGGGCGGGCCGTTGCCCATCAAGGGCACCGTCTTTCTCAGCGTCAGCGATGCCGACAAGCCGCAGGTGGCCGAGGTGGCGCGCCAGTTCCTCGACCTCGGCTTCGAGTTGGTCGCCACCGGCGGCACCGCCAGCGTGCTGGAGCAGGCCGGCCTCCGGGTCCGCCGCATCTTCAAACTCGGCGAGGGCCGCCCGAACACCGTGGATTTGATCAAGAACCGGGAGATCCAGTTGGTGATCAACACCCCCGCCGGACAGAGCCCGCGCGCGGACGAAGTCCGCATCCGGACCACCGCGGTTTACACCAGCACGCCGATCATGACCACTCTGGGCGGCGCCCGCGCGGCCGCCCTCGGCATCGCCTCGCTCCGCAAGAACGGCTACAGCGTCCAGACGGTGCAGGAATACCACCAGCGCTGAGGGGTAGGGAGTGGGTTCTGGACGCCTCCTGGGGACTTGGGGGGCGGCTGTTCGGGAGGCGCGGGGGCGCAAGCGATCAGCGGCGTTTTCACAAGCGCCGCTACGCCATCCTCTCGGAGCGGCGTCTTGTAAAAGCGCCGCACTATTCCCTTCACGACCGGGCTCCAGGTGGTGGCATTGCGTCTGGTACCGACGGCCGGGACCATCGTGTTGGCTTGTGCACGAGTCGGCCGGGAGTCGCGGGGGCGAAAGCGCGCAGCGGCGTTTTCACAAACGCCGCTGCGCGCGGCGCGGCCATTTGATAATTGACTCTCAGATTCCCCCAGCGCACCCTGACCGGGGATGAGTTATGCCACCCGCCAGAAGGAAGTCTTGGAGGCCGTGTTCGACCGGGCACGGCGTCCGCTGACGCCGCGGGAGATTCGCGAAGAGGCGCGGAAGGAGATCCCCGCGCTCGGCCTGGCCACCGTGTACCGGGCCATCAAGCGGTTCGTGGAAGAAGGGCGCGTCCGGGCCGTGACCGTGCCGGGGGCGGGGCCTCGTTACGAGCGGGCGGGCCGCAGCCACCACCATTTCTTCCTCTGCGGCGAGTGCAAGCGCCTGTTCGACCTGATCGGTTGCGTCCCCGGGCTGCAAGCGCTGGCACCGGCCGGGTTTCGCGTCCGGCAGCACGAGATCGTTCTCTACGGTGAATGCGGGACCTGCGCGGGCAAGGCGGAGGCGCGCGCATGATCGGCTGGCTGTCCTCGTTGACCGTGTCCCTGCTGGTTGCGGCCGCCACAGCCGCCGCCGCCGGGCCGGCACCTCTGCGTGTCCTCTGTTCCTTCTACCCGGTGTACGTAACGACGCTCAATGTGACCGCCGGAGTTCCGGGGGTGGAAGTGCGCTGCCTGGCGGGTTCGGTCACCGGCTGCCTGCACGACTACCAGCTTTCCCCCGCGGACCTCAAGGCGATGGGCCGGGCGGACCTCCTGGTGGTGAACGGGGCGGGGATGGAATCGTTTCTGGCGAAGGCCGCCGAACAGATGCCGACCCTGAAGGTGGTGGAGGCCGCGCGCGGGATCACGCTCGCCTTCGCGGGCAATCCGCACGTCTGGCTTGGCTTTGACGGGGCCATTGCGGAGACGCGCAACATCGCGAGCGGCCTGGCGGAGGCGGATCCGGCGCACGCGGCGGACTACCGGCGCAACGCCAGCGCCTACGAGGACCGTCTGACGGCGTTGCGCCGGGAGATGCACGCGGCGCTCGATCCGCTGCCCCGCCCGCCGGTGGTCACCTTCCACGAGGCCTTTCCCTATTTTGCGGCCGAGTTCCACCTCACTATCGCGGCCGTCATCGAGCGCGAGCCGGGCGTGGAGCCGGGCGCGGGCGAACTGGCGAGGATCATTGGCATCGTGCGCCAGGAGCATGTCCGGGCGATTTTCGCGGAGCCCCAATACCCGGCGCGCAGCGCCGCCCTGATCGAGCGCGAGACCGGGGTGCCGGTGCGCCTGCTCGACCCGGTGGTGACCGGCCCCCGCGAGCCCGCCCTGGCCCGCGAGGCCTGGATCGAGGCAATGCGCCGGAACCTCAAGACCCTCCGCGAGGTCCTCCGGGACCGCGTTTCCTGATGCCGCCGTCCGGCCATCACCATGGGGTCGCCTCGCACCAGTGCGGCGAGTGCTGCACCACGCTCGACCACCTCGGGGTCGCCCTCAACGGCCAAGTCGTCCTCGAGGATGTCTCGCTGCACCTCCACTGCGGGGAACTGACCGCCCTGGTGGGACCGAACGGCGCGGGCAAGTCCACCCTCCTCCGCGCCCTGCTGGGCGAGGTCGCCTTCAGCGGGGCGATCCACTTCCTGCCCGTCTTCGGCCACGGACGGGAGGACGCCCCGGTGGTGGGCTACGTGCCGCAGCAGCTCGACTTTGACCGCCACTCGCCCCTGAGCGTCCGGGACCTGTTCGCCTGCGGGCTGTCCTCGCGGCCGATCGCCGTCTGGCGCTCCCGCCGTGATCAGGAAACCGCGCGCGCCGCGCTGGCGGCCGTCGAGGCGGAGCACCTGCTCGACCGCAAGGCGGGCCAGCTCTCGGGCGGGGAGCTGCAACGCGTGCTCCTCGCGCTCTCGCTCACCCCGCCCCCGAACCTGCTGCTGCTGGACGAGCCGGTCGCGGGCGTGGACCTCGGCGGGCGCGAGATGTTTTACCGGATGGTCTCCGGCCTGCGCCGCCGCCTCGACCTCTCCATTCTCATGGTCTCCCACGATCTGCCCGGCGTCGCGTCGGTGTCGGATCGGATCGTCTTCCTCGAGCGCCGGATCATGGCCATGGGCTCCCCCAGCCAGGTGCTCGTCGACCCGCTGGTCCGCCGGTCCTTCGGTTTGGACACGCCCGCCATCCTGCCCGCATGAGCCTCTGGCACCACCTCATCAGCCGGCTGCCATTTGACTGGGCGGCGTTCGCCTTCATGCGGACCGCCCTGCTGGCGGTCCTGATCGCCTCGCCGCTGTTCGCCTTGATGGGGACCCTGGTGGTCAACAACCGGATGGCGTTTTTCTCCGACGCCATCGGTCATGCGTCGCTGACCGGCGTCGGCCTGGGGGTGCTGCTCGGCCTGGCCGACCCCTTCTGGGCGCTGCTCGGTTTCGGTCTCGTGCTGGGGGTCGCCATCCTCTGGCTGCAACGGATCACGCGCTCGGCAATGGATACGGTGATTTCCCTGAGCGCCTCGTTCAGCATCGCGCTGGGCGTGGCGCTGCTCTCGCGGGGCGGCCGGTTCAACCAGTTCAGCCGCTACCTGGTGGGCGATCTCCTGAGCATCACCCCCGCGGAGATCGGCCAGTTGTTCGTGGTGGCGCTGGTCGTCGGCGGGGGACTGCTGCTCGGCTACAACCGGATCCTCCTGGTCGGCGTCAACGAATCGCTCGCCCGCAGCCGCGGCGTCAACCCCTGGTGGACCCAGATGCTGTTCTGCGGCGCGGTGGTGATGGTGGTGACCATGAATCTCGGGTGGGTGGGGTTGTTGCTCGTCAATTCGCTGCTGATCATCCCCGCGGCCGCCGCGCGGAACCTGGCGGGCAACACCCGCCAGTACGTCCTCGGCGCGGCGGTGATCGCCACCTTCTCGGGGGTCACCGGCCTCGTGCTCAGCTACTACGCCGAGACCGCCACCGGCGCCACCATCGTGCTGGTGGCCATCGGCTGCTACGTTCTGACGCTGGCGGCGCAGGCGTTCCGGCGCTGAAACCGGGGCGGAAGGATGCCCTGGACTATGAGGCGCACTTATCTTAATAGGCCGGACCGCGGCTTTTTTGGGAAAGATTCCGGCAAAAAATGGTTGGCCTTCTCCCGGCAGGCTCTGCAATAGTGAGGTCGGTTCTTATATGAAAAACTTAACTTACTGCTTCCGCGGCGCCGTGATGCTCGCCGCGCTTGGAATCGGAGCCTCCGCTCACGGGAGCGAGGCTGATCTGTTGCTACCCAACCTGCGGGACGTCCAGTTCCCGAACCTGGGTGGGCTGAGCGGCTACCAGTTGATGCTCGCGGGACTCGGGGTCTGCGTGATTGCGGCGTTCTTCGGGGTGTGGAAGTACTATGAGACGAAGAATCTCCCGGTCCATGATTCGATGCGCAACGTGTCGAACATCATCTGGGAAACCTGCAAGAGCTACCTCGTCCAGCAGGGCAAGTTCCTCGCCATCCTCTGGGCGCTGATCGGCATTTGCATCTTCTACTATTTCAAGGTCCTCCGGGAGATGGAGTTCACCGGCGTCGTGGTGATCCTCCTCGCCTCGATTCTGGGCATCCTGGGCAGCTACGGGGTGGCGTTCTTCGGCATGCGGATCAACACGCAGGCCAACAGCCGTTCGGCGTTTGCGGCCCTCCGAGGCCTCCCCTGGTCGCCCCTCGCCATCCCCATGCGCTCCGGCATGAGCGTCGGCGTCCTGCTCATCACCGTCGAGCTCTTCTTCATGATCAGCATCCTGATCTTCCTCCCGCCCAACCTGACCGGCCCCTGTTTCATCGGTTTCGCCATCGGCGAATCCCTCGGCGCCTCCGCCCTCCGCATCTGCGGCGGCATCTTCACCAAGATCGCCGACATCGGCTCCGACCTGATGAAGATCGTGTTCAAGCTGCCCGAGGATGATCCGAAGAATCCGGGGGTGATCGCGGACTGCACCGGGGACAACGCCGGCGACTCCGTCGGACCGACGGCCGACGGCTTCGAGACCTACGGGGTGACGGGCGTGGCCCTCATCTCCTTCCTCGCCCTCACGATGGGCACCTCGATGATGTGCGCCCAGTTGATCACCTGGATCTTCGTGATGCGCATCCTGATGATTTTGACCTCGCTGGTTTCGTATTTCGTCATTGATGGCCTCTTCACCTCGATGTACGCCAAGCGGAAGAACTTCAACGGCGAACTGCCGCTCACCTGCCTGGTCTGGCTCACCTCGCTGATCTCGATTGCCGTGACCTTTGTCATCACGAAGATGATGCTGGGCGACTTCAAGGACGGCTCCGGGAAGGCGCAGGCGGACCTCTGGTGGGTGCTGAGCACGATCATCTCCTGCGGCACCATCGCCGGGGCCTTGATCCCCGAGTTCACCAAGATCTTCACGAGCACCGAGTCACGCCACGTGCGCGAGGTGGTGACGGCCTCACGGCAGGGCGGCGCTTCGTTGAACATCCTCTCCGGTTTCGTGGCGGGCAATTTCAGCGCCTTCTGGGAGGGCCTGCTGATGCTGGTCCTGATGCTCGGGGCGGCGCTCCTGGCAACCAACCCGGCGTTGACGGCGATCATGCCGAAGGAACTTGCCTTCGCCCCGCCCATCCTGGCCTTCGGCCTGGTGGCCTTCGGCTTCCTCGGCATGGGGCCGGTGACCATCGCCGTGGACAGTTTCGGACCGGTGTCCGACAACGCGCAGTCGGTTTATGAACTGAGCCAGATCGAGGGGATTCCGGGCATCGCCAAGGAGATCGAGACGAAATTCGGTTTCACCCCGGACTTTGAGGCGGCCAAGCACAACCTCGAGAAGAACGACGGCGTGGGCAACACCTTCAAGGCCACGGCCAAGCCGGTGCTCATCGGCACCGCGGTGGTCGGCGCCACCACGATGCTGTTCGCCATCATCCTGATGTTGAACAAGGAATACGGCGACGTGGTCGCCAAGCTCTCCCTGGTGCAGCCCGAGGTCGTCCTCGGCCTGCTGATGGGTGGCGCGGTCATCTACTGGTTCACCGGCGCCTCCTGCCAGGCGGTGGTCACCGGCGCCTACCGGGCGGTGGTGTACATCAAGGACAACATGGACCTGACCGCCAAGACCGCCTCGATCAAGGACAGCAAGGAGGTCGTGAAAATCTGCACCATCTACGCGCAGAAGGGGATGTTCAACATCTTCGTGGCGATCTTCTGTCTCAGCCTCTCGCTGGCCTTCTTCAACCCCTACTTCTTCATCGCCTACCTGATCTCCATCGCCTTCTTCGGGCTTTACCAGGCCATCTTCATGGCCAACGCGGGCGGCGCGTGGGACAACGCCAAGAAGATCGTCGAGGTCGACCTCCGCGCCAAGGGCACGGAGCTCCACGCCGCCTCGGTGGTCGGCGACACGGTCGGCGATCCGTTCAAGGACACCAGCTCGGTGGCCATGAACCCGATCATCAAGTTCACCACCTTGTTCGGTTTGCTGGCGACCGAGATAGCCATCAAGATGGAGAAGGAGAACCACAACCTGAAGATCGCCTTCGCCGTGGCCCTGTTTACCGTGGCGCTGATCTTCGTGTATCGCTCCTTCTACGGGATGCGCATCCCTGACGAGGGCGGCAAGGACAGCAAGCCGGTCCACTAAGCCGTAGTCAGCCACTTTTCCGTTACGCACCGCCCGCCCGGCACTCGCGCCGGGCGGGCTCTTTTTTCCGGGGGTGGTGCCGGGGCGGAGGTTCGATCCGCTCAGGGGGCACACCACGCCACCGGGGTCGGGCCGGCCGAACGGCCCGCCCTTTCATTAGCACGGTGCTTCAGCGCGGTGATCCACGACGGCAAGAAATCCCCCACCTGTTTCAAGAGGTTTCCAGGCGCGGCCAGCGGCACGAGGCGACCGGCAAAGGGCGCCTCCGCACCACCTGTGGTTCCGTCGTTTTGGATCCGGCCCGGTCGGGCCCTCCCGCGCAGGGTCCGGCCGGAACCCCGGTGGGATTCGCGGTGGCACCGTGGTTGGCGCGGGAGGCCTTTGCGCTTGCGTGGGCCTGCCCCGGAGAGTAGAACCGTTGCCGAGTCACATCCTGCTGGTTCGCCATGAAACACCTTTTCCTCTCCGCGCTCTCCGGCCTCTGCCTGGTCACGGTCACGCCTGCCACCTCGTTCGCCCTCGACCCCTTTCAGCAAAACGCCCGGCTGGGCCGCGGCGTCAATCTGCTGGGCTGGGACCGCATCTGGCAGGAGCCCGCGAACGGCACGGTCAAGGACGTGCACTTCAAGCTCATCCATGAGGCGGGGTTCAACCACGTGCGGATCAACCTGCATCCGTTGCGGGATGGGAAACCCGACGCCGGGGGCAGGTTGCGGCCGGAGTTCTTCCACATCATGGACTGGGCGGTGCGGCAGGCGCTGACCAATGGGCTGATGGCGATCCTGGATTTCCACGACGACCTGGCGATCTCGCCCGATCCAGCGGGCCAGCGGAAGGCGTTCCTGGATAGCTGGACCGCGATCGCCGCGCATGGTCGCGACCTGCCGGACACGGTGCTGTTCGAGATCCTGAACGAGCCCGCCAGCAGGTTCACCCACGAGTCGTGGAACGAGTATTGGCACACGGCGCTGGCCACGATCCGCAAGTCGAATCCCACGCGGACGCTGATCGTCGGCCCCGCCAATTGGAATGGCGTGGGCGAACTGAACCACCTGGACATCCCCGCGAGCGAGACGAACCTCATCGCCACCGTTCACTACTACAACCCCTTCGCGTTCACCCACCAGGGAACGCCGTGGACCGGCCAGAAGGACAAGGTGGGGGTGACGTGGGCGGGCACGGAGCCGGAGATGGCGGCCGTGGCGAAGGAGTTTGGCGTGGTGGCGGCGTGGTCCAAAGCCCACCATCGCCCGGTCTATATCGGCGAATTCGGCAGTTATGAAAAGGGCGACCTCGCCTCGCGGGCACGCTGGACGGCGCACGTGGCGCGGGCCATCGAGAAGGAGGGTTTTAGCTGGGGCTACTGGCAGTTCAACGACAATTTCATGGTGTTTGACGCGCAGCATCAGAAGTGGGTCGAACCGATACTCAACGCGCTGATCCCGAAGTAATCGCCGCGTGACCGGGCAACGAAATCTCCGCTGGAGGAAGCTCCTGCGCCGGCTCGCGTGGGGATTGGTGGTGGTCTGCCTGCTGGTCGGGGTGGTCAGCTTCGGCGCGGCCCGTTACCTGGTGACCTCGCGCCGGGCCTCGCGCCGGGCGCCCGTAATGGACCAGGGCCTGCAAAAGGCGGCGGCGTCCGAGGTCAGCGTAACGACTGCGGACGGCCTGAGACTCGCCGGTTGGTACGTGCCCTCCACGAATGGTGCCGCCGTTCTGGCGGTGCATGGCTATCGGAGCAGTCGCGCGGAAATGACGGGCACGGCCCTCATGCTGCACGAACGCGGTTACGGGGTGCTCCTCGCCTCGACCCGCGGTCACGATGCCAGCGAGGGGGAGCAGATCACCTTCGGCTATCGCGAAATGGCCGACCTGGAGGCCTGGTACCAATACCTGCTCACCCGCAAGGACGTGAACCCGGACCGCATCGGGGCGATCGGCAACTCGATGGGAGGCGGCCTGGTCATCCTCTACGCGGCCCGGAATCCCCGCATCCGGGCGGTCGTCTCCAATTGCGGGTTTTCCTCGCTGGAGGACGTGGTGAATACGAGCGTGCGCAAGCTGACCCGATTGCCCACAATTCCATTCGCGCCTCTCATTGTCTGGAGCGCGGAACTTCAAACCGGCGGACGGCCCGCGCACCTGAACGCCAAGGCCGCGATCCGCAAGCTCAGCCCGCGGCCCGTGCTGCTGATGCAGGGCGGTGCGGATGACACGATCCCGCCCCAGAGCGGCCAATGGCTGTACGACGCGGCGGGCGAACCGAAGGAACTCTGGTTCGACCCGAAGGTGATCCACTGCGGCTTCGAGGGCTTGCGCTACGCGGAATTCGTGGAGCGGGTGGGGGGCTTCTTCGACAAGTATCTGGTGAACGGGGCTGGACCGCAGGCCTCTCCCTCGCGCAATGCCGGGTCGGAGTAGTCCAGTTTCCTGAGCGCTGCGATCATGCGGATCAGCCGACAAACCGGCACCACCGTCCGGATTCCCGCAGCCATCGCGGCCGGAGCTGCGGAATTTTACAATCCCAAAGGGATTGCGTCCCAAAGCCCAGGGTTGGCGCGCCAGCGCCTACCCTGGGTACGCTCAGTCAATAGACCATCAACCCTGAAAGGGTTGCGGCCTGGATACCCGGACCTCCCGCGCAGGGTCCGGCCGGAACCCCGTTGGGGTTCAGAATCGAAACAACCGGTAACCCAAGGTAGGCGCTGGCGCGCCAACCTTGGGCTTTGAGGCCGGAATCCCCTTGGGATTCAGGGAGGCACCGCGGTTGGGGTGGGTGACGCACGATCCCAAAGGTCCCGGCGGTTGATTCCCGCCCGCCACCAACGCCGCGCAGGGCGGACGCGGTTTGGACTTGAGACAGGCCGCATCGGGCGGCAGGATCCTCCGCGTGAAAGCCCTTGCCCGGATCCTCCTTGCCGCCGGCGTGCTGGCGGCCGCCCCGACCCCCGCCGCTCCGCCGCTGCCCACCCCCGCCCAGGCCGATTGGCTCGATGCCGGGATCGGCATCTTCATCCACTGGGCACCCAATGTGTATCAGGGGAGCGAAGGGGACGACCTCTCGACGCCGCGGGGGAAGATCAATCCCGACGGTTTCGACGCGGGGCTGATCGCCGACGCGGCGCGCTCCGCGCACGCGGGCTACGTGGTGTTCGTCGCCAAGCACATCGGGGGTTATTGCGCGTGGCAGACCGGGACCACCGACTACTCCCTGAAGACCTCGCCGTGGCGCGGCGGGAAGGGCGACATGGTGGGCGACTTGGCCAAGGCCTGCGGGGAGCGCGGGCTTCGTTTCGGCGTTTACCTCTCCCCGCGGTCCGACATCCACCACGTCGCGACCGGAGGCAAGGCGGCGGACGCGGCGGGGCAAAAGGAATACAACGAGATTTACCGCCGTCAGCTCCGCGAGCTGCTCACCGGCTACGGTCCGATGTTCGAAATGTGGTTCGACGGCGGCAACGTGGTGCCGGTGAATGATGTAATCGAGGAACTCGCCCCCGGGATCATCACTTTCCAGGGTCGGCGGCGGAATTCGACGCGCTGGGTGGGCACGGAGGAGGGGTTCGCGCCCTACCCCTGTTGGAACACCGTGGCATGGAAGGAGGGCGAGACCATGCCGGAAGGGGCGGGGACCCCCGACGGCAACCTCTGGGCTCCGGCCGAATGCGACGTCTCCATCCTGCGGCCCGCCTGGTTTTGGCGCGAGGGCAGCGACAGCCGGGTGCTGTCCCTTGATGCGTTGCTGGAGATTTACTACCTGTCCGTGGGCCGCGGGGTGAACCTGCTGCTGAACATCACCCCGGACGGCCACGGCGTGGTGCCCCCGGCGCAGACGCGGCGGCTGAAGGAATTCGGGGATGAGCTCGATGCCCGGTTTGGCCATCCGCTGGCGGTGACCCACGGGTCCGGCGATTCCGTGGAGTTATCCCTGGGCGGAGGGGCCCGGGTGGATCACGTGCTGGTGCGGGAGGACATCCGGCAGGGGGAGCGGGTGCGGCGGTTCGTTCTCGAGGGTCGCGGGGCGGACGGCGGCTGGCGGTCCCTGTGGCGCGGGACGCAGATCGGAGCGCGGCAATTGGTGCCGATTCCCCCGGCGGCGCTGACGGCGGTGCGGGTGAGGATCGAACAGTCCGAGGGGCCGGCCGTGCTCGCCGAACTGGCGGCCTTCAGCAACGGCCGGACGGTGCCGGCGCGCGCTTGGCGGACGTCGCCGTGAGCAGTTCGGGGGCGCGCGCGGGCTTGACCCTCGGGGCTGGGACCGTTATTTTAATGGCCACCGGCCCGAAGATACTGCCGGTGGCAAGGCGGCTCCTCCGGGAGGTTGGGCCGCCGGGCGAGGGACACGAGGTTTACGGCCATGCCGACATACGAATACATTTGTGACAAGTGCGGACACACCTTTGAACAGGTGCAGCCGATGTCCGCCAGCGCGCTGGCGACTTGCCCGAAGGAGGCCTGCGCGCGGAAGCCGTGGGGCAAGGGGAAGGTGCGCCGCTCGATCAGCGGCGGCGCCGGGTTGATTTTCAAGGGGAGCGGCTTCTACATCACGGATTACCGCAGTGAGGGTTACAAGGAGGCCGCCAAGAAGGATGTGGCGCCGTCCACGCCGCCTCCTTCCACGCCCGCCCCCAAAGCGCCCGACTCCGCTCCAGCGGCCAAACCGGCGACTCCCAAGCCTGCGGCGGGAAAGGGTTAGCGTGAGTTCCTCGGGGGTGAGATCCGCGGCGATCGGGCTGGCGGCCGCCCTGGCCGCCGCGGGCTTGGCCCCCTTGGCGGCGGCTCAGTCGATCGGACGCGACAGCGGCCTGACGCAGAGTCGCTCCGGCCAGTTCACTGCCCAGTTCCTCTACCGCTCCTCCCCGGACCGCTCGCTGGTCGCCAATCCAGCCCTGGTTCGGATCGATCCGTCCGTGGTGGTCGTCACCTGCGAGCGGGTCCGCGAGATCCTCTGGCGCGAACTCGAGGTCCGCGGGCCTTGGGTTTCCCAGGTCGCCATCGTGATCTTTCCCGCCGTGACCGGGAACGAGGGGACCACGGTCTCCGCCGATCGCTTCCGGAACGGCTGGCAGTACCACCTCTACCTCCCGCAAATGGTGGACCGGGTCGGGTACGTCCGGGCGCTCACCGAGGTGGTGCTGCGGGAACTGGCCAACCGCGGGGCGGGAGGGCAGGGGGCGGAAATCCCGGCCTGGCTCCGCGAGGGGCTCTGCCGCCGGATCCTGGCCTTGGACGATCCCCGGCTGGTTCTCCCTTCTGCCGACGAGCGCGGGGGCCGTCCGGTGCCGCTGCCGGTCACCGACCTCCATATGTCCGACCCGCTGACCCGGGCGCACGAGGTTCTGTCGGGGGCCGGGACCATCACCTTCCAAGAACTGACCTGGGCGGACGAGACCACGATGGACACGGAGCAGGCCGAGGTGTTTGGTTGCGCCGCGCAATTGCTGGTGACCCGGCTCGTGCAGTTTCACGACGGCCACGCCTGCCTGCGCAACTTCGTCGCCGGGCTGTCGCAGCATTACAACTGGCAGTTTGCGTTCCTCCCCGCCTTCCAGCGCCACTTCTCCCGCCCGCTGGAGGTCGAGAAATGGTGGGCCGTCCAGTCGGCGGAGTTCGTCGGCCGGCGTCTTGACCAGACTTGGGCCACCGACACCAGCCTCGCCCGGCTCAGCCAGGCGATCCTCGCCGGGATCGAGGTGCGCACCGCTGCCGATCAACTGCCGCTCCACGCGGAGGCGCGGCTCCAGAGCGTGGTAAGCCAGTGGAACTCCGCCACCCAAGGCCCGGTGCTGGAGGCCAAACTGGCCGAACTCGGGGTTCTCCGCTCGCAGGTCGCCCCGAACCTCGTCCCCCTGGTGGATGAATACCGCAAAACCATCGAGGACTTCCTCCGGCATCGGGACACCCGCGGTCTGCTGGGCCTCCCCGTCCGCCGCGAGGCCGCCCGTCGGCGCAACGCGGAACAAACCATCGCGCGACTGAACGCGCTCGACGAACGTCGGCAAACCCTCGTGAAGGTCAACACCCCCCTCCCCGGAGAGCGTGCCGGCACCAGCCCGCCGACTGCACAGGATGGCGATATCGCGGCCGACCTGCGGGGGGCGTTCAGTCGCGTTCCCGCCCGGAGTCCCGTGTCGGCGAAATAGGGGGGCGCGAACCGTGGCGGATCGGGACGGCCCTCGCGGCAAACCTCGGGCCATTTGGGGGACGTTACGCGGGCTTCCTCCAGCTGGTGGCACCCATGCAGGGTGCATTTAGTTATCGTTATCGTAACCCAGGACTGCGTCCTGGGCTGATGAATGTGGTCCCTTCAGGACCAAACCCGACGGTCCGCCGAGGACCGGTCCGTGCAGTCCTGAAAGGGCACCGTGCAGCCCGGATGGTTCAACCCTCCGCCATCTGGCTCGCCGGCGCCGCCGGGTTCTCCTGGCGCTCGATGGCCAGCGTCACCGCCCCGTAGATCTGGGCCACACTTTTTTGGGTGAACTCGGCATCCTCCGGCCAGGTCAGTCCGAGCTTTTCCTCCAGCGCCATGACGATCTCCACCTCATCCAGTGAATCCGCCCCCAAGTCGGCGTCGAGCCGGGCTTCGGGCCTGATCTGGGCCGGCTTCACCCCGAGCTTTTCGATCAGGACGGCGTGGATGCTGGCGATTTGGTCCTCAGTCAATTGGTTCATAATACGGTGGTTCTCGCTGCGTTTTGCGGGAGGGATCGACATCGATGCCCTCATGACAAACAGAGGGTAAGCGCCAAAAGATGACTTTGGTATCGGTTTGAATGTTGGTAACATGACTGAGTAGTCATTAATCGCCATGTTTACGCGCTTGTTTGGGGAGTCGGGGCTTTCGTTGGACCGGTTGCGAGCACTCGTCGAGGTTGGGGCGCACGGCAGTATTGTGGGGGCCGCGGACGGGGACCCGGTGCGCCAGAGCCAGTACAGCCGGCAGATCAAGGAGTTGGAGGACTTCTTCCGGGTGCCGCTCGTGGAGCGCCATGGCAAGGGGCTGCGGCTGACGCCGACGGGGCGGGAACTGGCGCGAATCTCGCGCTTTTTCCTGCTCGGTCTGTCGAACTTCCAACGCGGCTGCCTGGGGGAAGGCCAGACTTACCGGATCGGGGCGAACCGGACGGTGATCGAGGCCCTGCTGGTGCCCGCTCTGGCGGGGATGGGCGCGGAGATGCGCCTGGTCCAGGTGCGGGTCGAGGCGGTGGATGCCGACGACGTCGAGCGGCGGCTGCATGATCTCTCGCTCGATTTCGGCGTGGTCCGGCGCGCGGACTTGAGTCGGCCGCTCCAGACCGCGGGGCTGGTGGCCTGGCACGCCCGGCTGTGGGTGCCGGCGCGGCTCTGCCGGACAGCCGCCGAGGCGGCGGATCGGTGGCGCGCCGGGGAGTTGCCGGTCGCATGGCCCGGGGCCGAGCTGGCTTGGGAGGGATCGGGCGGACGCGGGAGTCCCGCCCTGGAATGCGAATCCTTTCTCGAGGCCCGGGCCGCCCTGGCCACCGGGGAGCTTGCGGCGCCCCTGCCCGGGTTCCTGCCTCCCGGCCAGGAGGCGGGAGCCTGCCTGGAGGTCGCGTTGTCCGCGGCGTGCGAGGGCGAGTACCGACTGGCGTGGAACCCTCGGCTGCTGCGACTCAACCCGCACGCGGCGGGCTGGCGTGACGCTTTGATTCGGCGTCTGACCGCCGCGCTAGCGTAGCGCAGGCCTCCGAGCCTGCCGTGTCGCCGACTTCCAAGTCGGCAGGCGGTCGGGAGGCTGCCAGCGCCGGTCTTGGCGAGGGCGAGGGACGGGGCGGACGCGAGGGGTTTTCGGACGGTTCGCAGGTTGGGAAACCTGCGACACAGCAGATTTGGAAATCTGCGCTACGGGCGGGCGCGTCCGCACGTCCGTAGCGCAGGCCTCCGAGCCTGCCGTGTCGCCGACTTCCAAGTCGGCA
>Ga0182030_10006527_pt1 | contig 24596 bp, 18 predicted proteins | sample 812S3MmetaG_FD_121299 | JGI IMG/M metagenome (GOLD analysis project Ga0182030, IMG submission 121299) | Permafrost microbial communities from Stordalen Mire, Sweden - 812S3M metaG (Illumina Assembly) | ecosystem: Environmental > Terrestrial > Soil > Wetlands > Permafrost | place: Sweden...
GATAAAAGCAAGATCCTCCTTGTCTTATCCGTGTTCATCCGTGTTCATCTGTGGCCAACAGATTTTTGGCTTGACTCGAAGGCGAGCTCAACTACATTCCACGACATCAGGATGTCAGAGACTCGTCTCAACCCTCACCGGGAGCGCTACAGCCAGCGCGGGGAACGCCGAGATGAGTCTCGGCGCTGCAGACACGAGTGTCTGCGCCACGTCGGGTGGCACACAGCGGGTCTGGCTAATCAATTTCTCCAGCCGCCGGATTTGCCGGCGTGACTCCAGGAGTTCGGAGTCTCCATCTGACAGCTGATAGCTGATAGCTGACAGCACGTCCACGGCACACCTGTGCCTCCCAGACGACAGAGGAACCCTCCATTCTCCCGTGCGCTAACCCTCTCAATTGAGGCAAAATAGGAAGGAAGCAATCGACAACCGGTGTTTTGGCCTGACGGATGCTATTCGTAATCTGCTTTCAGACCGAACTCTCCGGAAATTGAACCCATGAGGCGTAAGTGAAGAATCTTTTGAACGGCTTTATTTGTACCTGTCTGCTGGTGATAGCCGGCAACCTGCCGGCCCGCGCGCAGGAGAAAAAGCCCGACCCGCAGCCCGTCGATCGGACTGTGTCCGTATCCCCTGCCACCACGGACCCCGCGCAACCGCCCGCACCGGCGGATACCAACGCTCCGGACCCGCAGGCTCAACAGCCACCAGCCACTCCGCAGCAAACTCCGCCCGCTGCCCCCACTCCCCAAACCGGGCAGACTCCCGTTCCGCCCCCGGCGGAAGAACAACCCACGCCGAGGAGCATCATTGCGCAACCGCCTCCGCCGCCTCCCAAGGTGCCGGACGTACGCCGGCCGGGCGAATCGGGTTTCTGGGTCGGCGTGGAAGGCTGGTTCCCCAAGGAGCAGCCATATCAGAACGGTGGGAACAAGAGCACCGTCACGGCGAGTAGCACTTTCCTCACGTTACAGGGAAAGCCAAAGTTCGCGGAAAGCGTGGAGGTGGGCGCAGCGGTTGGATTGCACAACACCTTGAAGTTTACCTACACCAATTTCCGCGCCTCGGGGGACTTTACGACGCCGATCATCGTGACCGCCTGGGCCCAGGCCTATAGCGCCGGTGAGTACCTCTCCACCAATTATCACGTGCAGAGCGGCAAGCTCTCCTATGAGTACCTCACCTTTCCATACCCGGTCGGCAGCAAGAAGTTCCGCCTGAAGACGTTGTGGCAGGTACAGTTCACCAACGTATCCACGGTGTTCGATGCGCCGAAGAACTATTACGACTCCAACGGCAACCTCAGTCTAGACTCCAGCGGCAACCCCATCAGCCTTGCGGGAACCGGCACCAAACACATCATTTCACCCGAGTTAGGGCTGGGATTTTCCTACTACCCGTCGCGCCACGTCCGCATTGAAGCCAGCGGTTCGGGATTCGGTTTCCCCCATCGCTACTACATCTGGGATGGCGACGTTTCGGTGAATTACCGCGCGTTGAGCCACTTTGAAATCCGCGCAGGAGCGCGTGGAATGGGATTCAAGACATCCACTAACTCCGATTATTTCATCAAGGGAAATTACCTGGCAGCCTTCGTCGGTGTGCGCTGGTATTCCAACTCGGAGTGACGCCCGCGGCGTGGGCCGCCCAGCAGCACGACTTCGTCCTCGCTGAGGCGCCGCCATTTACCGATGGGTAAATCGCCGATGTGGATGGGCCCGATGGCCGTGCGCACCAGCTTCGAAACCTTGCTGTCCACGGCTTCGAGCATGCGGCGCACCTGCCGGTTGCGGCCTTCGGTGATGGTGATCTCCAGGTGCGTGTGTTTGGGGCCGTCGCGCAGGCGGCTCACTTTCGCGGGCCGGGTGGGGCCGTCGTTCAGCTCCACCCCGCGGCGCAGTCTCTCGATCTGTTCCTCGCTCAACAGGGTGGACGCTTTCACCTGGTATGTTTTGGGCACTTTGCGGTCGGGATTGGCGATGCGCTCGGCGAAAGCCGTGTCGTTGGTGAGCAGCAGCAGGCCGCTGGTATCGAGGTCGAGGCGCCCCACGGGCGAGAGCCACGTTCCGGCGTCGGCCGCGAGGTCGTAGATGGTGGGCCTTCCTTCGGGGTCGCGCCAGGTGGTGAGATAGCCTTTGGGTTTATATAAGAGGATGTAGGCCGGGGCCGCGGCCTTCAGAGGCTTGCCATCCAGGGTGATGCGGTCCTTTTCGAGATCCACCCAGTGATCCGGGTTCTGGATTACTTTTCCATTGACGCCAACGCGGCCGGCGCCGATCCAACTGCGGGCATCGGTGCGTGAGCCGAGCCCTGTCTTGGAAAACACACGCTCGAGAGTCTTGAGGGGGCGCATTAGGAGAAGGATATTGAAGGATACTGAATGGTGCCGAAGTCGGAATGGCGAAGCTCGTGGACGTCGGCGTTTTTCATTCTGACTTCAGTATCCTTCTCCCTCCCCAATGATGCAGCGGGTCCAGTAGTTCCGGCGAAATCCGCGCAGAGCGCGAAGCCGCGCACGAGGACACCCGCCAGCCGTAGGGGGTGAGATAATCGAGAAAGCCGGGGGGAATGCCACACCCCAAAAGAAGAGACAGCCCAATGACCGAAGAAGACCGAAACGCCATCACGACCATAGTTACGACCGCAAAGGGCGAGACTATCGAAGCAATGCGCGACATGCAAACCGAAATCCTCAAAGGCATCGAAGCCTTTGCACGCGGCAACTTCGCCCGCATGCACCGCATCGAAGCCAGCGACAACGCCACCAACGCACGAATCGAGGCCCTCGAAGAACGCGTCCTCATGCTGGAAACACGCCAGCGCCCACCCCAGTAAAGAGCACGGGGCCGGAATCGGAAAAAGGCTCCGCGTGTGCTCTCGCTCTGTGGCCGGTGGACCGTGGCCGCTGGCCTGGCCCGCGCCGAGGGGTTTTCATTCTGACTTCAGCCTCCTTCAGTATCCTTCAGTTCCCTTCGGTATCCTTCTCCCCCAATGTGCAGTGGGTCCATCGGTCCCAGCGAAATCCGCGCGCCGAGGGGTTTTCATTCTGACTTCAGTATCCTTCAGTTCCCTTCGGTATCCTTCTTCCCCAATGTGCAGCGGGTCCATAGTCCCAGCGAAATCCGCGGGCTGACGGGTCTTCATTCTGACTTCAGTATCCTTCAGTTCCCTTCGGTATCCTTCTTCCCCAATGATGCAGCGGGTCCAGTAGTCCCGGCGAAATCCGCGGGCTGAGGGTTTTCATTCTGACTTCAGTATCCTTCAGTTCCCTTCGGTATCCTTCTTCCCCAATGTGCAGCGGGTCCATGGTCCCAGCGAAATCCGCGGGCTGACGGGTGTTCATTCTGACTTCAGTATCCTTCAGTTCCCTCCGGTATCCTTCTCCCCCAATGTGCAGCGGGTCCATGGTCCCAGCGAAATCCGCGCGCCGAGGGGTTTTCATTCTGACTTCAGTATCCTTCAGTTCCCTTCGGCATCCTTCTCCCCCAATGGTACAGTGGGTCCATCGGCCAGGCAATTCTGATTCGTGCGGCAAAACAACTGGTAACTCTGCGCGGCACGGACGGTCCGCGCCGAGGGCCGGCCATGGGAGAACTCGGCATCATTCCCGATGGCGCGCTTTTGCTGAAGAACGGATTGATCGACGAAGTGGGTCCCACGCGCCGGCTGGAGAATCTGGCGAAGGTACGCGGCGCGGTGGTGATCGACGCCACCGGTAAGGTGGTGATGCCCGGATTCGTCGACGCTCACACCCATCTGATGTTTCCCCTGCCGCCGGCCGGCGATGTGAATCCCGCTGCCCCCATCGACATCGACCGCGCGGCACGAGCTCTGGTGTCGGTCACCGCGCAGCGGCTGGCGGCGCGCGGCCGGGTGTGGCTCGATGCCATGGCGCGGCACGGCACCACCACGCTGGAAGCCAAAACGGGCTGCGGACCCAATCGGAGTGCCGATCTCAAAGTTCTGCGCGTACTCAACGTGCTGAACAAGGGCCCCATCGATATCGTACCGACGTACCTCTTTCGAGCCGGAGACGTGGAAGACGCGGAGCGAGTCTTCGCCGACTTTCTGTTCCTTCTCCGCCGTCGCCGCCTGGCGCGCTTTGCGGACGTGCAATGGGATACCGAGATGGCGCGCCGCCCCCTGCTGATCCGGTTTTTCGACGCGGCCCTCAGCCTCGGCTACGCCTGCAAAATCCACGCCGACCAGCATAGTTGCGGCGGCGCAGTCTCGCTGGCGGTGGAGTATCGCGTCAGCAGTATCGATCACCTGGAATATGCCACGCTAGACCAGGCGCGCGCGCTCGGCGCCGCGGGAATGATGGCGTGCCTGCTGCCGTGCGCCTCGTTCCGCCACGGTCACGACGCCCCGGGGCGCATGCTTATCGACGCCGGCGTCGCGGTCGCGCTGGGAACCAATTTCAATCCATGGCATACGCCGTCGCTCAATATGCAAACCGCCGTCTCGCTGGCCTGCCTGCGATTGGGATTGACTCCCGCGGAGGCGCTCACCGCCGCGACGGTCAACGCCGCCCACGCTCTAAACGTGTCCGCCCGCGTGGGGTCGCTCGAACTCGGCAAACTGGCGGATGTGCTGATTCTGAATACCGCCGATTATCGCGATGTGGGGTATCAGTTGGGGACGAATCTGGTGGATGTCGTCATCAAGCGCGGCCAGGTACTGTACGCCCAGCGCGCGTAGAAGTGATCGCGTGATTCACCACAGGAGGCACAGGGCGGCAAAGCCGCAAGCTATCAGCTTTCAGCTATCAGCTTTTGGAGTTGGCCGTCGGCGCTTGATTTGGCAGGCTCTCGGGGGACGGCCGGCACAGAATCTTCGCGACCCGCAAAGAAACGAAGAATTAGTATTAGTAGTACAGAGGAACGGAGGAACACAAAGTCAATACCAGAGAGCACGAAGAGACAGAAAACACGGAGGTAACAAACGTGCAATATCGTCGCGCGCCGCGACGATTCTTTCGGTAAAGCCAACCTCTGCCGCGGTGCGCCAGCAGTCCCCTCTGTGCTCTCTGTCTCCTCCGTGATCTCCGGTTTTGATTTTGTGTTTCTCCGTGACTCTGTGTCTCTGTGGTGAATGAACTTGCGGCTATCCCGCGCCAAGTTCATCTATTTAACCCGTCCAGATGTCTTTTCTGCAAACTTTGGTGGGTGCCTATTCCCCCTGGCCGATCCCCAGAGTCTTCATTTTGCGGTACAGATTGCTCCGTTCGAGCCCCAGAAGCTCGGCGGTACGCGACACGTTGCCGTGCGTCTCTTCGAGCTTCTTGAGGATATAATCGCGCTCCGCCGCTTCGCGCACTTCCTGCAAACTGCCGAAGCGCTCTACCGGGCTTGCGGCGGGCCGGCGGGCATTCAGCGGGATGTGCCGCGCATCCACGCGTATCTGCGGGTTCAGAATCACGATGCGCTCGATGAGATTCTTCAACTCGCGGACGTTGCCGGGCCAATGATACTCGGCGAGGACTTGGAAGGCTTCCGGCGTGAGTTCCTTGGGCTTGCGGCCGTACGCCGTGGTGAACTCGCGCAGGAAGTGCTCCGCCAGTTCCGCCACGTCCTCGCGCCGTTCGCGCAGAGGCGGCACGAAGAAGGGGATCACGTTCAGGCGATAGAACAGATCCTCGCGAAAGTTGCCGCGCTCGATTTCTTCCTCCAGGTTCTTGTTGGTGGCCGCCACTACCCGCACATCCACCTGCATCGATTCGGCCGCGCCCACCGGCTCAATGCGCTGCTCTTCCAGCACCCGCAGCACCTTCGACTGGGTGCGCAAGCTCATGTCGCCCACTTCGTCGAGGAACAGCGTGCCTCCGTCGGCCTTTTGGAATTTTCCGATCTTGGCCTCGGCCGCGCCGGCGAAGCTGCCTTTGTTGTGGCCGAAGAGCTCGCTCTCGATCAGGTCCTCCGGAATGGCCGCGCAATTCACTTCCACGAACGGCTCGGCGGCCCGCGGACTGAGCGCGTGCAGCGCATGCGCCACCAATTCCTTGCCCGTGCCGCTTTCCCCATAGATGAGCACGCGGCCGTTGCTGCCCGCCATCAGCGAGAGCTGTTGCCGCAGCGCCTTCATCGGCACCGACTCGCCGATGATCCGCCAGCGGCTTCCGGTATCGGCCTTCAGCCGGCTGTTTTCGAGTGCCAGGTTGAGATGATCGAGCCCGTTCTTGACGGTTACCGTGACCTTTTGCAGGGAGAGCGGCTTCTCCAGAAAGTCGAAGGCTCCCAGCTTGGTGGCCTTCACCGCCGCTTCGACGGAACCGTGGCCGGAGATCATCACCACGACCGGGCGCTCGGTGAACGGAATCTCCTGAATGCGCGCGAGGACGTCCATGCCGTCCATGCCAGGCAGCCAGATGTCGAGCAGCACCAGGCCATAACCCGCGCCGGGCAGCGCCGCGAGACAGGCCTCGCCGCTCTCCACCGCGTCGACGGCGTAGCCTTCGTCTTCGAGGATGCCACTCAGGGAACGCCGGATACCCGGCTCGTCATCCACCACCAGTAGGCGCCGCGGCTTCATGTGCGTGCCACCGTGGGACGCGCCGGTTCGGCAGGGTTGCTCTCGGGTTCGGGCAGCGCGGGAATCTCCACCGTGAAACGCGCTCCAGTGGGCTTGTTGTCTTCCACGCGGATCTGACCGCCATGCTCAGCCACGATGTGGCTCACGATCGCGAGACCCAGGCCGGTGCCGCGATTCTTAGTCGAAAAGTACGGCAGAAACAGTTTCTCCTTATCTTCGGGACTGACTCCGGGACCGGAATCGGCGACCACCAGTTCCACCGACTCCGCGGCCCCCGGCTGGGTAGCCACGTACAGAGTTTTCACCAGCGATTCCTGCATGGCTTCGGCGGCGTTGTCGACCAGGTTTACAACGACGCGCTCGAACTGTTCCCGGTCGAGGTTCACGGCCGGCAATCCGGGCGCGAAGCTAGTCTGGATGACGATGCCTTCCAGGCGTCCCTTGAATACTCCCAAAGCCTCGCTGACCACGTCGTTGAGATCGCTGCGGACGGGCTGGGCGGCCGGGAAGCGGGCGAAATGCGAAAACTCGTCGACCAGCATTTTCACGGAATCGACCGATTTCGAAATGGTATCGGCGCATTCGCGGATGATGCGCGCGGCGGGGTGCGGGAGATCGAGGCGATCCAACTGGCGGTCGATGCGTTCCGCGGAGAGTGCGATGGGGGTGAGCGGATTCTTGATCTCGTGCGCCACGCGCCGGGCCACCTCGTGCCAGGCGGCGGCTTTTTGGGCGCGCAGCAATTCGCTGGTGTCCTCAAGCACGATCACGAATCCGGATGTCAGCTTCTCTTCGATGGCCGCCACGGTGACGGAAAGGTTGAGAGTGCGATGTTCGATGCTGAGGTCCATCTGGCGGGCGGCCATGCCGGTGCGGCGGGCGCGCTTCATGAGGTATTTGACCTCTGATGTATCGTCGCGGGAGAAGAGATCTTCCAGGCGGGTAGCGCGGACTACTTGTCCGGGCGGGAAAATCTTCAGCAGCGCCTGATTCACCAGTTGGATGGAACCGTCGGCGCCGATCGAAAGGACGCCGGTGGGAATGCTTTCGAGGATGGCCTCGGTGAAGCGGCGTCGACGGTCCAACTCGGTGGCGCTCGATTCCAGCTCTTCGATCATTTGATTGAAGCCGCGGACCAGAAATCCGAGCTCGTCGACGGCCTTCACCTGCACGCGATATTTGAGATTGCCCTTGCGCACCTGGCTGGCGCCATCGAGGATCGCAGCGATAGGGACGCTGATTTGGCGGGCGAGGAAAAGCGCAATCCAGGTGGCGACAAAGAGGACGAAGAGCGTAATTAGGGACTCGAGCATGATGTAGTACTTGCGCGTGTCTTTTTGGTTGCCGGCCAACTCGTTCCCTTGCTTGACAGCCGTCTCCAGGTCCTTTTTCATTTTCTGCAAGTCCCGGGGAAAGGCGGCGGTCAACACCACCGACCCGAGTAGTTTGTCGCCGTCGCGCACGGCGTAGTCGGCGACCACCTCATTCTTCGGGTCGGTCCGGGCGTCGGGAAGTACCCAGGTATCGAGCGGCGGACCGCCGCCCAGCCCATAAATCGCCACGGATTTTGACTCGCGGAGGCGGCCGAATTCCTCCAGCGCGCCGGGAGTCTTGACGCCATCGCGCACCAGGCGCAGGGTTTCCGGTTGTGCGGCCAGGAGTCCCGCTTGCGCGGTAGTCTCGTCCTGCATCTCGTGCCGGAACATGCGCTCCATTTCGGTGAAGGTATCCAGCTGGTTCTTCAGGGGCTCGGTGAACCACCGGTTCATGTTGGCGCTATACACGAAATAGCTGCCGAGAACCAGGCAAACTACCGGGGCACTTACCAGGGCCAGGGCGCCGAGTACCAGCTTGGTGCCGATGCGCGAGCCTTCGCGGTTAGCCTGCCGCTCCATGTAAAGCTTGACGCCGGTACGGAATACGATCCACCCCAGGGTCACCATCACGATGAATGTGAGGATGGACATGGCCCAGAAGATGAAGGTCTGGGTCGGGTTGTTCGACTGGAAGCGGATGGAGCCTTCCCAGACCACGGCCACCACGCAGATGGCTAGCAGGACAGTCGCGAACCAGTAGAAGAGGCGCTTTCTCATAGAGATCGGTGTAATGCGCTTACTTTCGATTATACGTGGCGGGGCGGTGCAATAAGAGGTTAGGGCGGGTGCGGTCGATTTGGCCGTTGGCCACCTGCGGCGTGGCTCTTCAAGACGGGCCTCGCCCTAAAGCTTTCGCCCAATTGCGCCGATATTATATCCGTGAACATTCGCAGGGAGATTCCCATGAAGCATGTGTGGTACTCGATCGCGCTAGTAGCGCTCCTTGGGGCTGTCGCCGTGGCCCAGGATGCACCCAAGAAGATCACGCGCGCTGCCGCCTTGAGCGCTCTGGAAACGAAGGCGCCGCCCGATTATCCGCCGATGGCCAGACAGTTGAAGATTCAGGGCACGGTGGAGTTGGAAGCTGTGGTGTCGGAAACCGGAGAGGTAACCAAGGTGGACATCGTGAGCGGAAACCCGGTGCTGACAGCCGCGGCTGTGCAGGCAGTGAAGCGGTGGAAGTTTAAGCCGTTCCTGGAAGACGGCAAGGCCATTCGGGTACTGGCGCCGATCGTTGTGGATTACAAGCTATAAATTTTTGGGAAACAGAGAGGGCCGATATGAGCTTGGGCAGGAAGCTGTTGAGCGGCTTCGGCGCGATGCTGGCACTGGTTCTTTTGACCAGCGGCGGAGCGCTCGTAGTCACTCGTAGTTTGAACGACGATCTAAAACGCGCCGCCGATGTGACGGCACGCAAACAGTATCTGGCTGGCGAAGCAAACGCCGCAACCTCGGAAATGGCCAGTTGTGAGCGGGGGACTGTGCTGGCCGACATGCTTTCCGACAAGGCCCACTCTGAGCAGTACCAGCAGAGTTTTCGGGCGCGCGCCGCCACCTTACAAAAGGCGTTGGACGAATTGACCCGGCTGGCGGAAGGCGGTGAGACCGATTCGCTCGTGAAGTCTCTCAATCAGCAGGCAACGTTGGTGTTACAGGGCCACGAGGAATTATCGCAGGCGGTGGCGACCGGCAAGATGGATGCGGCGCTGGAGACATTCGGTCAAAAGGTCCAGCCCCGGCTCGAGGAGATGGCGAAAGCAGCTACATCGCTGGTGGACCAGGAGAATCGCGAACTGGCGGCGGCATCGGAGGCATCGGCCAACAAATCGACCCGAAGCATGGCGGCCACGGTAACCCTGATGGTTTTGGCGTTCGGCGTTGGGATTGGAGTGCTGCTGGTTGTCCGCAACGCCAATGGCTCTTTGAAGGTTCTTTCCGCCAGGATTGCCGACAGCGCGGCGCACGTGGCAAGCGCAGCCAAACAGGTCTCGGCCGCCAGCCAGTCGCTGGCTCAGGGAGCTTCCGAACAGGCGGCGTCGCTCGAAGAGACGTCGGCGTCCACCGAAGAGATCGTGTCGATTACGCGCAAGAACGCGGATCATGCCTCCGAAGTGGCTGGCCTGATGCAGAAGACCGAGCAGGACTCGGGCGAATCCAATCGGACGCTGGACCGCATGGTAGAGCAGATGAAGGAGATTGACGGCTCCAGCCACAAAATCGCCCGCATCATTAAGGTAATCGACGAGATTGCCTTCCAGACGAATATTCTGGCGCTCAATGCGGCGGTGGAAGCGGCACGCGCCGGCGAAGCGGGGTTGGGATTCGCAGTGGTAGCCGACGAAGTCCGGAATCTGGCGCAACGTTGTGCGCAGGCGGCGCGCGATACCGCGGCACTGATCGAGGAATCGATCGCCACTGCTGGAGACGGCAACGCAAGGCTCGATCAAATGGCAGGGGCGGTGCGCTCCATGACGCAGAGCGCGATTCGCGTCAAATCGCTAGTGGATGAAGTGAATCTCGGCAGCCAGGAACAGACTCGCGGGATGGAGCAAATCTCCAGGGCCATCGTGCAAATGGAGCAGGTGACACAAAGGACGGCCGCGGGCGCGGAACAAAGCGCGTCGGCGGGGGCGGAACTGGACGGGCATGCCTCCACTCTTCGCGATCTGGTTCACGAAATGCATCAGATGGTGGGGGCGGAGTAAAGGAAAGGTTCATCTCGAGACCGGCGAAATTTTACATCTCGCCGGTCCGATAGCTATCTCGTGCAGGCTCGTTAAGTCGATTTCGTGAACGGTGCCAGACTTCAGGACACCAAGGGCATGCCTTCTGGCTTCCGACAGCCCGCGAAAGCTAGTGGCTGGGGACGCTCGTGTCTGCAGCGCCGAGACTTCTGGACTCCTGATTCCGTGGAATGAAGCTGCCGACGAACCAAACCAACCAAACATTATTGGCCACAGATGAACACCGATAAACACGGATAAGAAAAAAAAGAAAAAAGCTCTTGTTTTATCCGTGTTTATCGGTGTTCATCCGTGGCCAATAACATTTGGTTTTTGTGAAGCAGTGGCTCGGTCTGATTCCTTGGCGCTTCAAAGTTACGGGGAGACATCAGGAGTCCAGAGATTCATCTCGACGTTCCCCGCTTCTTCTTCAAATCCCCCAGCGGCCGCTCCCGATTTCAGGGCTAGGCCGCTTCTTTAGGTCTTGGCCAGTTCGATCTTCTCAACGGTAATGGTATCGCCTTCTACTTTGCCGGAAACGGTGACCTTCTTGCCAGCCATCTCCTTCACTTTGTCCTGGTTGGAGACGCTGTAGATCTTCCCGTCTTCGGTCGCGAGCACAGCGGGCGCGCCCCGTCCAATGCACCGCTTGGCGCAATCTTCATCGCCCAGCATTTCCTTCTTGGACGCACAGTTCTTATCAACGATGTATCCGGTTACGTCCGCGGCCATCGCCGAAGACGCGCACAGTGCAAACACAGCAAGCATTCTCTTCATAAGTTTTTTCCTCGGATTCTATTGGGACCCAGTGTGTCCACTCTACTCCTTCCGTAAGCCGTGTGCAAACCCGGAAGGTATCGCTTTTCCCCGTGCTACGATAAATACTTGTCAGGTCCCGGGCTCCGTGCAACGGGCGGCTGCAAACCCCGCCAGGTCCGGAAGGAAGCAACGGTAGCGGTGCGGCACGTGTGCCGCGGATCACCCGGGGCTTGGCATAACTCGTCCGGTATGCATGCCGGAGACCCACCCCATGTACCAGGTAATCGCTCGGAAATACCGGCCTCAAACTTTTCACGATGTGGTCAACCAGGAGCACGTTAAGACCACGCTGGAAAACGCCATCGCCCAAAAGCGCATCGCCCACGGCTACATCTTCTCCGGGCAGCGCGGCACGGGAAAAACTACCATCGCGCGCATTCTGGCCCGCTGTCTGAACTGCCTGCAAGGGCCGACCGCCACGCCTTGCGGGGAGTGCGCCAGTTGCCGCGAAATCACTTCCGGCGGCACGGTGGACGTGATCGAGATCGACGCGGCGTCCAATCGCGGCATCAATGAAATGCGCGAATTGCGCGAGAACGTGCGCTATCAGCCGGCGCGCGACCGCTACAAGGTCTTCATCATCGACGAAGCCCACCAGATCACCAACGAGGCCTTCAACGCCCTCCTCAAAACCATCGAAGAGCCGCCCGAGTGGGTGGTTTTCGTGCTCTGCACCACGGAGTCGCACAAGATTCCCGCGACTATCGCATCGCGCTGCCAGCATTTCAGCTTTCGCTCCGTGGATTTCGAAGATCTCATCAATCGTATGGCCTGGATCTGCGAGCAGGAAGGCATCGAGGCCGATCACGAAGCGCTCGCCGCACTGGCAGCAGCCGGCGAAGGCAGCGTGCGCGATTCGCTGTCCGCGCTCGACCAGGCGATCGCCTGTTGCGGAGCGAAACTCGACGCCGCGGAAGTCCGCGCGCTGCTGGGGGCGTTCTCGCTGGAGTCGCTCGAACAGGTGTCGCAAGCCTTGCTCGACGGCGATTCGCGCCGCATGCTCGAGGTAGTCGACGAACTCGAACGCAACGGCCTCAACCTGCAGCATTTCTCCCGCGAACTGTCGCGCTATTTCCGCAACCTGCTGGTGCTGCGTATTTCCGGCGCGGCCCCGCGCCTGGTGGCGGCCTCTGCGCAGCAGCGCGAGAAGATGGCCGCCATCGCCGCGCAATTCTCGGAAGAAGACCTGACGCGCTACCTGCAACTCTCGCTCGACCTCTTTAAAGACCTGCAGTTCTCGCTGCAGCCGCGCTTCCATCTGGAAATCGGCCTGCTCCGGCTGGTGCAGGCCAGCCGTCTGTTGCCGATCGAGGAAGCACTGGCGCGCGTGGCGACGGGCGCACCCTCGTCCACACCGCAGACGCCCGCGCCTCAACGGACGGCCGCATCGTCCCTTGCCTCCGCGCCGCCGCCCGCGCGTTCGGCCGCCCACGCCGCGCCGCCGCAGCCTCGCAGCGGACCGTCGCCCTTCGAACTCGATCGTGCCAAGAAAGCTGCCATCCGTCCGCCGGAGCCGCAATCGTCGGGCGCTAATGCTCTCGCACCCGCACCTGAGGCGCCAGAACCGCAGGCTCCCCCGCCAATGGAGGCGGGCGATCCGCGTGAGCGTTTGCACTCTTACCTGCACGAAAAAGGTCTGGCGCACCTGGCAGACGCCGTGGAGAACGCCACCATCACAGTGACTGGCGCGGAGTTGGCGGTCGTTACCGGCAAGACGTACGGGTTGTACTTCAAGGACGGCGGCATGGAGGCAGCGGTACGCGAAGTCTTCGGCCGCCCGCTGCGCATCAAAGTTACCGTGGGCGAGACCGCCCGGCCGGCCACCGCGCTGCACGTCGCGCCCTCAGTCGGGGAAGATCAGGCCACTAGCCGCGCTCTGTCGCACCCGGAGGTCCGCCGCTTTCAGGAAGTGTTCGGCGGAGAAGTTCGCAAAGTTCGCAATCTCAAGGAGTCGTAAAGTGAAACTACCCGGCAACATGGGCAACATGCAGCAGATGATGAAGCAGGCGAAGCAGATGCAGGACAAGCTTGCCGAGGAGATCGCGCAGATCAGGGTGGAAGCCACGGCTGGCGGCGGCATGATCACGGTCAAAATGGACGGCCACAAGAATCTGCTGGCGGTCAAGATCGAGCCCGAGGTCGCGGGCGACGTCGAGATGCTGCAGGACATGATCGTGGCGGCCTGCAACGAGGCAGTCAAGAAGGTTGACGAGCAGTCGCAAGCCAAGATGGGCGGCATGCTGGGCGGCATGGGTTTGCCTCCCGGCCTGTTTTAGGGTGGACTGAAGAGCCATGCCCGATTTTGCCGAGCCACTGGCCCGCCTGATCGCCGAATTCAAGCGTCTCCCCGGCGTGGGACAGAAGTCCGCGCAGCGTTACGCATTCCACGTGCTGCGCTCCACGCGCGACGACGCCGAACGTCTCTCGCAGGCCATTCTCGACGTTAAGGACAAGCTCGGACTGTGCGCCGTTTGTAACAATATCAGCGACAGCGACCGCTGCCAGTTCTGCCGCGACCCCAACCGCGATCCCCGCGTGGTCTGCGTGGTGGAGGAACCGCACAACATCGTAGGAATCGAGACCACGCGGCAGTTCAACGGCGGCTACCACGTGCTGCATGGGGCGCTTTCGCCGCTGCGCGGCATCGGGCCGGAGTCGCTCAAGATCAAGGGACTGGTGGAGCGGATCGGGCAGGGCGAAATCACGGAGGTGATCGTGGCCACCAACCCGACGGTGGAGGGCGAAGCGACCGCGGTCTACTTGTCGCGCCTGCTCAAGCCGTTGGGCATCAAGGTGTCACGCATTGGCATGGGCATCCCGGTGGGCAGCGACATCGAGTTTGCCGACGAAGTTACCATCTCGAAGGCCATGGAAGGCCGCAGAGAGATGTAGTTATGTGTGGCAGGCAATCTTGCCTGCAGGCGGGTTTTCAGCCCAATGCCGCATACTTTCCCGTTTCCGGCAATTGCACAAATAGTGGGGCGGACGCCCTCGTCCGCGGCCGACCCCCTGGTCGGCTTCTCGGTGGTCGCAGCCGACTGATTCTTCACGCACGGGCGGGACCAGGGCGTCCCGCGCGGACCAGGGGGTCCGCCCGGGGTCCGCCCCGCCAATTCCATTCGGAATTCCGGCGGTGGGAAAAGTATGCGGCATTGGGCTGAAAGCCCCAAAGGACCGGTTGAGGAAGTGCTGGTCGGGAACAAAGCGTTCGGCCGTCAATGCCGGCCGGTTGAGATAGCCGCGGGCCACTCGGCGAACGACGCCGTTCGGGGTGGAAGCGAGGGGACGTTCCCGGCATCCAGGTCGGCGCAGATCCGGTCTAGGTCCTCCACCAGGATTTGCCAGGACACACCTACGAAGGGCTTCATTCCGACGCCCAGCCGAATTTCTTCGGCTTCGTCTCCGTCAGGGCGCGCCGCTCTTAGCCCGAGAAATTCGTCGCGTATCGAAAACGGCGGCCTGGAAGGCCGCCTGCAGCCAGGATTGGCTGCCACACACAACCTATCCAAACCGTACGCAGGTTCACAACTTTTCCGAACCCCTTAGCTGAAATCGCGACTCCAACAGGCATCATAGTCTGGGAGGGAATCAATGCAACTCGGAATGGTTGGGTTGGGACGGATGGGAGCAAATATGGTGCGCCGGCTTCTGCGGGCCGGGCACGATTGCGTGGTCTTCGACATGTCGCCGAAAGCGGTAGAAGGGCTGGTGGAAGAGCACGCGCTGGGGAGTTCCTCGCTCGCGGACCTGGTAAAGAAGCTCACTAAGCCGCGGGCAATATGGCTGATGGTGCCGGCGGGAGTGGTGGACAGCACGATCGCCGAGATCGTTCCCCATCTGGAATCCGGGGACATCCTGATCGACGGCGGCAACTCGTATTACGTCGACGATATTCGGCGCGCGAAAGCGTTGACGGTCAACAAAATCCACTATGTGGACGTGGGGACCAGCGGCGGCGTTTGGGGGCTGGAACGCGGCTACTGCATGATGATCGGCGGCGAGACCCCCATCGTCGCCGGGCTCGACCCGATCTTCTCGACGCTGGCGCCGGGCACCGGCAGTATTCCGCATACTCCGGGCCGTGAGAACCTTGGCGGAACGGCCGAACTGGGATATCTGCACTGTGGACCGTCGGGTGCGGGGCACTTCGTCAAGATGATTCACAACGGCATCGAGTACGGCATGATGGCCGCGTATGCCGAGGGCCTCAGCATCCTGCGCGATGCCAATGTCGGGAAGGGCTTGAATAGCGCCTCCGACGCCGAGACCACGCCGCTACGGCACCCCGAAAATTACCAGTTCGACCTGAACCTGGCCGACATCGCCGAAGTGTGGCGGCGCGGCAGCGTGATCGCATCCTGGCTGCTCGACCTCACGGCCGCCGGCCTGGCGAAGGATCCCGGTCTCGATCAGTTCGAAGGGCGAGTCTCCGATTCGGGCGAAGGCCGCTGGACCATCAAGGCCGCCATCGACGTCGGCGTGCCCGCGCCTGTGCTGTCCGCGGCTCTCTATCAGCGCTTCGCTTCACGCGGCGAGGCGGACTTCCAGGACAAGCTGTTGTCGGCGATGCGCTTCGGTTTCGGCGGTCACCTGGAGAAGTCGGCCGGCGGCAAGTAGCGCTGAGGAGACACTCGGCATGACTACGGCAAGGGCGAATGGGGGCCCGCGGAAGTCGCAATTCCCGGAGGCTGGCACAATCCGGAAGCCAGCGATACGGATAATTTCCGCGTCAAGAAAACGGGTGCCGCGCATGGCGGCGCTAAAGACTGCAGCGCTGAGACTCATCACGGTGTTCCTCGCGCTTACCGAAACTCGCCAAGAGGGTCGAGATGAGTCTCCGAATTTCTGAGGTCGTGGAAATGGAAGCGATCCAGGCAGCGGGGATATGTGCGCCTCGTGTGGCAGGCAATCTTGCCTGCAGGCGGCCTTTCAGGCCGCCTGGCGGGCTGAAAGCCCGCCTGCAGCCCAGGATTGGCTGCCACACAGCAGCGTTGCGGCTTCAGGAGTTCGGAGTCTCGACCCGGCAGGCAAGAGTGCCTGCGCCACGTCGGCAGAGCAATCTAATTAAGGAGAACTTATCGTGAGCACGCAGCAAGTCGCCGTACCGATCACCGACCAATTGTGCATCAACACCATCCGCACGCTCTCCATGGACGCTGTGCAGCAGGCGAAGTCGGGACACCCCGGCACTCCAATGGCGCTGGCGCCGCTGGTTTACACCATCTGGAATCGCGTGATGCGCTTCGATCCCGCGGACCCGATCTGGCCTAATCGCGACCGCTTCGTGCTCTCCAACGGCCACGCATCCATGCTGCTGTGGTCGGTGCTGCACCTCACCAAGACGCAGGCGGTGAACGGCAAGTATGAAAACCTCGGCGAGCCCTCGGTGACGCTGGACGACATCCGCCGTTTCCGCCAACTCGATTCCAAGGCGCCGGGACATCCGGAATACCATTGGACCTCCGGCGTGGAAGCCACCACGGGGCCGCTGGGGCAGGGAATCGCTACCAGCGTCGGAATGGCGATCGGACAGAAGTGGCTGGCGGCGCGCTACAACCAGCCGGGCTTCGACATTTTCGACTACAACATTTACACCGTGTGCGGCGATGGCTGCCTGATGGAAGGGGTGGGATCGGAAGCGGCGTCGCTGGCCGGGCACCTGGGCCTCGACAACCTCTGCTGGATTTACGACAACAATCACATCACCATCGAAGGCAATACGCGCATCGCGTTCACCGAAGACGTCGCGGCGCGATTCATGGGCTATGGCTGGAACGTCATGCGCGTGGGCGACGCCAACGATATCGACCGCATCGAGCACGCGCTCGAAACATTTCGCAATACCAAAGGCCGACCCACCTTCATCATTCTCGACAGCCATATCGGATACGGTTCTCCCCACAAGCAGGACACCGCCGAGGCGCATGGCGAGCCGCTGGGCGACGACGAGATTCGCCTGGTGAAGCGCTTCTACGGATGGCCCGAGGACGCCAAGTTCCTGGTGCCCGACGGCGTGTACGAGCATTTCGCCCACGGCGTCGGCGAACGCGGCGCTACTGCCCGCGAGGAATGGCTCAAGCTGTTCGATAGCTATCGCGCGAGCCACGCGGAGTTGGCGGCGGAGATCGACCGGATGCAGCGCCGCGAACTCCCCGACGGCTGGGATCGCGATCTGCCGGTGTTTCCCGCGGACGCCAAAGGGCTGGCTGGGCGCGATGCTTCGAGCAAGGTGTTGAACGTGGTAGCGCGCAACATTCCCTGGCTCATCGGAGGGTCGGCCGATCTCGCGCCGTCGAACAAAACGCTACTGACGTTCGCCGGCGCGGGCGATGTGCAGGCAGCGACGCCGGGCGGCAAGAACCTGCACTTCGGCATTCGCGAACATGCCATGGCGGCCGTGGTGAACGGACTGTCGCTGAGCAAGATTCGCGCCTACGGGGCGACGTTCTTCATCTTCAGCGATTACGCGCGGCCCGCCATCCGTCTTTCGGCCATCATGGAATTGCCGTCGATCTTCATCTTCACGCATGACGCGATGGGCGACGGCGAGGATGGTCCGACGCACCAGCCGGTGGAGCAACTGGCATCGTTGCGCGCTATTCCAGGTCTGATGTTGATGCGGCCCGCCGATGCCAATGAGGTGGTGGAGGCGTATCGCGCGATCCTGCAACTGCGCCACAAGCCCGCTGTGCTGGTGCTTTCGCGGCAGCCTTTACCGACGCTCGACCGCAGCCGATTCGCGTCGGCGGCAGGTCTGGCACGCGGCGCCTACGTGCTGGCCGACCCGGCGGAAGGCAATCCCGAAGCGATCTTCATCGCGACGGGCAGCGAGGTGGTGCTGGCGGTGAACGCGCATGACGCGCTGGCGGCCGAAGGGATCCGCACACGCGTGGTGTCGATGCCCTCCTGGGATCTGTTCGAAGACCAGAGCGAAGAGTATCGTGCCAGCGTGCTGCCTCCCGAGATTACCGCGCGCATCGCGGTGGAGCAGGCGTCGACGTTCGGCTGGGAGCGATACACGGGAGTCCACGGGCGCATCATCGGGATGAAGACGTTCGGAGCGTCCGCGCCGCTGAAAGAGTTGCAGCGGAAGTACGGGTTCGAATCGGAGAGCCTGGTGGCGGCGGCGAAGAAAATGCTGGGGAAGTGACGGGCGAGGCATGAGCTTAACTAACGGCGCTTAAGTGCAGTTAGTTCTCGCGGCGTCTTATCTTCAGAACGCTAAATGATTCTTCCCCGCTACCAGCGCCTTCTTCGCGCCTGCCCAATCGAACTCGCCCGTGATCCCCGCGGGCAGTTCGACGTCTGCCGTGAGCTTGCCGGCGCGCTTCACCAGGACGACATCGATTTCGCCTTTGGGATGAGGCATGCGTGCGTGCACCTGCGTCAACTGCCCAAGATTGGGCGCCACGCGCACCTTCGCGAAGCCCGGCGCCATGGAGTCGATGCCCGCCACAGTGCGGAGCAATTCGAAGTTCGGGCTGGCACCCCAGGCGTGGCAATCGGAGCGCGTCGGGTCGGCCGTTTCCGCCCAGGTCGTCAGTCCGTTTTTCAGAATCTGCCGCCAGGGCTCGAGCTGCTCCAGGTACCGGTCGCCCAATCCGACTTCGCGCAAAGCGGCATTGGTGTACGCGCGGAAGTAGATCGATGCCTGCGCCAGGCCGGGGTCGGCAATCATCTTTTCGAAGATCGCGCGCCCCTCTGCGGGCGGCACCAGGTGCGCCAGCAGCGCCAGCGTATTGGCATGCTGCGACCATGTGCGGTGCGATGGCTGGTCGGCGAACAAGCCGCGCGCCGCATCCCAATCTTTGGCGAGCACCCAGGCCTTTAGCTTCGACGATTTGCCGCGATACATCTCCGCCATGCCGGCGTTGCCCACCGCCGATTCGATCGCCGCGCCCCAGTCGTAAGCCATCGCCAGTTGCAGATCGAAGACCGCGGAGGATCCGTCACTGTCGCCGGGAGCTTCGCCACCCGGCCAGCTAGTCACCCAGTCGGCGAAATTCCAGAACGGCATTCGCCCCAGCGATCCGCTCTCCTTCTGAAAGCCTTCGTAATAACTCAGCACCGCACGCACGCCGGGGAGCATGCGCCGCACGAACTGCGCATCGTCGGTATACATCAGGTAATCGTTCACCATTCCGACCCACCACAGCGAGAACGGCGGAATGTATTGCACCAGGCCGGAAGGCGCGCGGCTGTACATGAGGCCGTCGGCATTGCGCGTGGAATCGAGGAGCGCGATGCCGTTGCGCATCAGGCTGCGGTCGCCGGCGGTGTAGAGCGAGACCAGCATTTGGATGCGCGCGTCGCCGCCGTATTGCAGCTGTTCGTAGAAGGGACAATCCATGTACGTCTCATGGGCGCACAGACGCGCGGTGCGCCATCCGGTAGTGAGGATGCGCTGCACTTCTTCGTCCTGCCCAGCGCCGTTTTCCACCTGAAACACCGCCTTGCGTTGGAACGGGTAGGAGGTGAAGACGCCGTGTAGATCTTCGATGGTCAAACGCTCGCCGGCGGTCGCCACATCGACCTTCACGTAGCGATACGTGCGCCAGAATAGTGGACGGTAGAGGCGATGCGCGCCGCCATCGGCAAGGTAGGTGTCGAACGGACCGAGGAATCGCTTGCCTTCAATCTCATTGCGATTGCCTTTCTGCCGTTGCGCGTTGGGCGCGGCCGGCAGGTACAGCGCTTCGGCGTACCGGATGTCGACCTGCGCGCCCTTGCCACCGCTGACCGTCAGTTCGGGAAACGCGGTGGTCTCGTATCCCTGGTCGAGCAGCAACGACGTCGTGCTGTTGGCTGGAATGACGAGTGGCTCGCGGGCGTTGAGGAATCCGTCGGACGCTCCGGCGGGCGTCGACTGGCGAAGTTTGGCGAAACGCTCCACGGTCTGCTCTTCCAGGCGGATGGGGCTCGCTTCCAGCATGCGCAGGGGTGACTGGTCGCTGGTGGTGACCAGCGGCGCGGCGCCAGTCTCGCGAGCTGGGCCCCAAGCGGAATCGTCGTAGTCCGGAAGATTCCAACCCCACGGATATTTCTGGGCGTCGAGCTTCTCATTGGCGGCCAGCGCGTAGTAGCCGGTGTTCTGATCGCGCGGCACGGGCTGCGGAGTGTATGCTTGATCGGCCAGGCACTTCCAGTTCTTGTCGGTGTTCACCGTGGGGTCGTCGCTTTGCAGAACGAACCCGGTCTGCAGGGTGATCTGCGCGACAGCCTTGTGCGGTCCGTCATTCCAGACCACGGCGGCGAGCACGTTCTTGCCAGCCCGCAGGTGCGCCGCGAGGTCGACCGTCTCGTATCGCCAATGGCGCAGATCGCCGCGCGCCGGTCCCCACGCCACGCGCACGCCGTTGGCGTAAAGTTCGTAGCGGTTGTCGCCCGAGACGTGGACGGGGAAAGCGGCCGGTTTCGCCGCCAGGTCGAAGGAGCGGCGGAAGTGGTAGACACCATAGTCCTGGCCGGAGACTCCGGGGACATCGATCCAGCGAGCGATCCAGTCGGGCGGCTGGGAGAAGGCGGACGCGGCGCCGAAAATCGCTACAGATATCGGGGCCAGGAAGGCGAGACTTTTCGTCATGAGCGTACCGCGATCATTATAACGGTGTACCGCGATCGCGATAACGGCCCATCGGCACCGATTATTCACACTGTCACCCCGGTTTCACATCGCAAGCGCCCGCAAATCTAACATACAATGGGTAATTGCCTCACAGGCTATGAAAGCATGAGAAGAACACTCGCGGTCTCTTTATTCGCGCTCGTCTGCTCGACGGCGGTGTACGCACAGGCGGTTGTCGGATCCGGAGCAATCACTGGAATCGTAATGGACAGATACGGGGATGGCATCCCCGAGACGACCATCGCTTTGACCAATAAAACGCTGGGAGTCAAGCGCACCACCCTGACCAGCGACGATGGTATTTTTACCTTGCCCGCGCTCATTCCCGGTGCCGCATACGATCTGAAAGTGACCCGCCGGGGCTACTCCGATTGGGAACTGGCCAGCTTCGACGTATCGATTGGCGAGACGGTCAATTTTCGAATCCGCATGTTTGCCGACCGGGCTCCCACAGAGGTCGAGACGCAGCGCTCGATCGCACCCGTGCAGGAAAGCAAGACCAGCCTCACCTCGCTGGTGACCGACACTCAACTGGCGGCACTGCCCACCGCGGTGCGGCAGGTGGATCCGCTAGTGTTGCTGGCGCCCGCCGTGGTGGAGAGCCCCCAGGGCGTGCTGGTTTTCCGCGGTGAAGCGGCCCGCAACGTATTCCTCTTGGACAGTCTCAGTATCACAAACAATTATTTCCTGTACCATCCCAATGTGGCGCCCTTCATCGCGCAGGACTCTGTGGCGTCGATGCAGGTAGTCCCGGCGGCGTCCACGGTGGATTTCGGGCATACCATGGGCGGCATGGTCAATGCGGTGTCGAAGAGCGGGATCAACCAACTGCACGCTTCGGCCTACGATTATTACGCGCAAGATGCCTGGGACTCGCCGGACTTCTTCGGCAACGGCTTCAAGCCCAGCGGTCGCCGCAACCACGCAGGATTGAGCTTCGGTGCGCCGATCTCCACCGACACTTTGTTTATTTTCGGCAACATTGAGCACGTGAACACTTCCTCCCAGGAATTGAATCTCGTTTTGAATCCGCTGCTCACCGTGCCGGCAGGCATTGCGGCTCTCACTACGGGGTGCAACGCGACTGCCGCACAGTGCAGCCAGGCACAGCTTTTTATCAACCGGCAGTTGAACGTCAAGGTGCCGGAGTCGACCAACGCCACTACCGGCTTCGCCCGCGCGGATTACCGGCCCAACGAACACAATGCGTTTTCGCTGGCCGGCGCGATCCTCACTTCGCGCGGCAACAACAACTACGACAACGCTACCGTCTCGACCAATGGCGGCTTGCTGGGATCGAACGCCAACCTCAGCAACTCCACGCGCTATGCGACTCTCGGCTGGACTCACGTGATCGGTGAGAGCATGGTGAACGATTTCCACGGCGGCTGGTTCCGCGACACCATGAACACCGCTACCAATAACAGCCAGTTTCCGGTCAGCACCAGCGACTGCCTCTCCTGCGGCACCGGTCCGCTGGCCATCAACGTTGACGGCGCTTCCCTCGGCGGCAATCCAAAGATTCCGTTCAATCTGCGCGAGGGACGCTACCAGGTGGCCGATGCGTTCACGTTCACGTTGGCCTCGCACACCATTCGGGTGGGCGCCGATGCCTGGCGGCGCAACGACACCATGGATCAACTGTACGCCCGCTTCGGCATGTACAGTTACAGCTCTTTGACATCGTTTGCCGAGGACTTCAGCTCCGACGTGCGGGCACTCAAGAATTACGGGACGTTCAACCAAACGCTCGGCACCTCCTCGGCGGCCACCACGGACTGGATGCTGAGTGGGTTCGCGGAGGATACGTGGCACGTGAGTCCCGGGTTCACCGTGAATGCCGGCGTACGCTGGGACAAGGCGCGATTGCCGAAGCCCACGGAGCCCAGTGTCTATCAAACGGAATCCATCCCTTCGCCCAATACCGACGTGATGCCGCGTCTCGGCCTGGCCTATATGCTCGACAAGCGGACGGTGGTGCGGATCGGCGGCGGCGAGTATTATGAGCCCTTCCCTGGCCAGTTAATACACGATCTGTATGTAGGCAGCGGCAACTATCAAACCAATTTCGACCTCGCGCCTACCACCACTGGTACGGTGGTGTTTCCCAAGGTCCTACCCTCCAGTGCGGTGCAGACGCTGAATAGCGCCCTGATTGGACAGCTCTACGCGGCGCAGCGATTCCGCAATCCGTATTCCATCCAGGGCACCGCGGCCATCGAGCGCCGGCTGAACCGCTGGGTCAGTTTGGCCGCCACCTATGTCCAAACCGCGAGCCATCGATTATTCACCGCGACGGATCAGAACATTGTGGGCGCCAACCTTACCACCGAGACCTACACCATCAACAACGCGCAGGGCACCGCTGTGAGTACTTATGCCACCCCGGTTTGGAATGGCGCGCAGGGCGCCCACCATTTCCAAGTCGATAACGAAGGCGGCGCGGTTTACAAAGCCGGCACGGTGCAGATGCGCACCGCGCCGATATTCGGGTTGTCGGTGCAGGCGGCTTACACCTGGTCCCATGCGTTTGACGATATGAGCGGCCCGCTGGTGCAAAACACCGTCATCCCCGCGAATCAGTTCCCCAGCAGCTATGTCGGCGACCAGGGACCCTCGGCGTTCGACCAGCGCAATCACGCGGTCATCAATTTCACCTGGCAGCCGGTGGTCCATAAGACCGATGTGTTGTCGCGTTATTTGTTGAATGGCTGGCTGATCTCGGGAATCGGTACTTACTCTTCGTCGATGTACGTAACCCCCACGATGTTAGCGAGCGGTCAACAGTTTACCACCAAGCTAGTCACCACAAACTACACCAATACCGCGATCACCATGGACTTCCCCAATACGCTGAACGGTACCAGCGGTTGGAATCGCGTGCCCTTCGAGGGTGTCAACATTCTGCCCCTCGGGTCGCAGGTGAATATCGATGCGCGGTTGGCCAAGAGCGTGCCGTTCACCTCGCGGCTGACCGGCCAATTCGCGTTCGACGCGTTCAACGCCACCAACCATAAGGACGTTTCAGCGGTCCAGACGCTGGCATATACGTCGACGCTGGGAATCATTTCGCCGGTGGCCGGTGTGGGCACACCCATCGCGTCGTATGGCTACCCCTTCGGCAGCAGTTCGCGTCACGTGCAGGTATCGTTCCGGCTGATTTGGTAGGGCTGCATTTTGGGCCGAAGGCCGCGGCTGTACGGTCAATTTGCTTCAACTGGGGCGGTACTCCCACTCCATCCAACCCGTTTCCGGACAACAGCATCATTGTGTGCCCGGCCGCGTCGGTAAAGTAAGTGCGCGCACATGAATAACCTCACAGCCAATCAACGTGGCGCAGACTCTCAGTCTGGATAGTGCCGAGACTCATCTCGGCGCTTCGAGAGGCTTCCTCCAGAGGGTCGAGAAGAGTCTCCGAACTCCTGATGTCATGGAAATTAGATGAGCCCACCTCGCGTAACAGAAAGACATTATTGGCCGCCGATGAACGCAGATGAACGCCGATAGGAGGAAGAGTTGGTA
>Ga0182030_10006528_pt1 | contig 24593 bp, 28 predicted proteins | sample 812S3MmetaG_FD_121299 | JGI IMG/M metagenome (GOLD analysis project Ga0182030, IMG submission 121299) | Permafrost microbial communities from Stordalen Mire, Sweden - 812S3M metaG (Illumina Assembly) | ecosystem: Environmental > Terrestrial > Soil > Wetlands > Permafrost | place: Sweden...
GAGCGCGTAGGTCACGGTCATCATGAAGATGAAGCAGGTGTACAGCTGTTCATAACGGCCGCTGACGATGAGTACGATCACCCAGGCGCATTGTGCGAGCAACGCCGTGCTCGGCGTCTTCCAGCGCGGATGGATCTTGCTCATGCTGCTGAAGAACGCGCCGTCGAGCGCCATGCTGTAGTAGATTCGCGCGCCCCCCAGCACCACGACGGAGGCCGCGCCAAAGGAGATGGCGGCGATGAACAGCGACACCCACTGTCCGGCATGATGCGAGAACAAGGCCGTCATCGCCGCGTCGGCGAGCGCGGGTTGCTGCGACAGGATCTCCGGCGGCAACGCATACAGGAACACGACGTTGGCCAAGAGGTAGGTGACGATGATGAGCAATATGCCGAGGATCAATCCCAACGGCAGGTTGCGCCCCGGGTTCTTGATTTCACCGCCCACCCACGACAGAAATTCCCAGCCATCGTAGCTGAAGAAGAGCGCGATCATGCCCACCCCTAAGCCGCTGAGCGTCACCGGGGCCGCGCTCGAATTCAGCGGTGCATCGAAGTGCGACCACGATCCGTGGCCGAAGGCCAGCCCGACCACGACGATGAGTCCGAGCGCCGCGAGGTAACCGACCGCCGTCACGTTTTGCAGCCACGCGGCGATTCTCACGCTGCGCAGATTGACTGCGGTGAGCACGATGACGGAGCCGACGGCGAACACGGTTTCGCGGGTGATATCGAGATGCCACCCCAGCAAGCCGAGTCTCAACACGACGTGATCGGCCCCGAATTGGGGAAATGCACGGCCGAAAAAAATGGCCGAGCTGATCGCCATCGCGGCCAAGGCGCCGCTGTTGCCGGCCGTGAACAACACCCATCCGTACAGGAAGGCGGCAAACCGGCCGTAGGCTTCGCGGATGAACACGTACTGTCCGCCGGCCTCCGGGTACATGGCGCCGAGTTCCGCGCATGCGAGGCCCGCCAAGAGCGTGATGCCGCCGACCACCACCCAGAGCAGCAGCGCGATCGCGGGATTCGGTACGGCGCGCAGAACGTCGGCGGGAACGATGAAGATGGACGCGCCGATGGTTCCGCTGACGACGATCATCACGGAATCGAACAGTGTCAGTTGACGCTCGAGCTTAGGGTGGCCCTCCGCCGCGTCAATGCGCATCGCGCCACACGCTCCTAGCGTGAATAGTCCGGCTCCTCGCGGTCCAGCACCCGCTTGATGGCGGTCAAATGCTTCTCCGCATAGGCATCGAACACCGGCACCTGGCTCGCGAGACTCGCCGCCACCTCGTCGGCTACCCATTGCAAGGGCCGTCCCGCCGACATCGCGAGCATCTGCCGCTGGCAGGTGTCCTCGAGGTAGTACAGCCGGTCGAATGCGGCCGCGACGGTGGGCCCGACCACCAGCGGCCCGTGGTTGCGCATCATGAGGACGTTCTTGTCCGCGAGAATGGCGGCTTCGCGCTCGCCCTCCTCGATCGAGAAAGCAGCCCCATGACAGTCCTCGTCGTAGGCGATCTTGCCGAAAAATTGAAATCCCGGCAGGAAGACGGGTTCGACCCGCGCATTGCGGATGAGGCACAACGCCGTCGCGTAAGGACTGTGCGTATGCAGCACCGCCTTGGCATGCTTGTTGAGCCGGTGAATGGGGGCATGCAGCGAAAACGCCGACAGCTCGACGGTGCCCGTGCCTTCGACGATGGTGCCATCGAGATCGCACAGCAGGAGGCTGCTGGCGGTGATCTCAGACCAGAAGAAACCTTCGGGATTCACCAGGAAAAGCTCATCGGAATGCGGTGCGAGCAAACTGAAGTGATTGCACACGCCCTGTTGGTAGCCCAGGCGGGCCGCCCAGCGGAGCGTTGCCGCGAGATCAACGCGCGCTTGACGGAGACTTGAGGTCATGGCGCTCGCGCCGCGCGCGATGTGAGGAGATGCCTGCCGGGCGGCGCATCAACCCGCGTCCTGCGCGGGGCTCGCCGCCATGCAGATGCCGCGCATCTGGGTCAGCCCCAAGTCCATGTGCTCGTCGATTTCCTTGTGCATGAGTTCCAGATTCTCGCCCAACGCCAACTCCAGAAATCGCTCGTGCATGCGCACGCTGTTCGGGCTGTCGGGCGCGGCGCGGTGCAGGATGAAGCACAGCTGCATGCGGCGGGTGACATGACGCCAGGTATGCATCAGCAGGCTGTCGCCCGCGAATTCGTACGGCACGCTGTGGAAATCGATTTCCGCGCTCATCTCCTCGGCCGCCCCGCCGCGCTCGGCCGCCACCAGCAGCGCTTCGTAGCGCCGCATCAGGGTTCGCTTGAATTCGGTGTCGCGCCGCGGCCAGACCAACGTGAAAGCGTATTTCTCCAGAACCCGGCGCAGACCGTACGCCTCGCCGATGGTTTTCTCATCCATCGTGGTCACGTACGTGCCGGTGTAGGGCTGGCTGAACAGCAACCCTTCGTCGATGAGTTCCCGAATGCCTTCGCGAATCGGGCCGCGGCTCACATGCAGTCTCGCCACCAAATCCATTTCCGTGATTTTGGTTCCGGGCGGCAACTCCCCCGACAGGATGGCCTCGCGCAGCGCGTCCACCACCAGGCTGCGGCGGGTGACGGAGGGAAGCGGCTGAATGGCTTTGACGTTGCTCATCACATCTCGCAGTGGTCTCAAGGTAAAATCACACGCCGTTGAATGATTGTCAACAATCCATTCAGGTCAGCGCTCGGGCAAACGCTCGGGCAATGGGCACGGCGTCGGCGCTGGACAGGCAGGTCGGAATCAGCAGCAGCACGCCGGCGCGTGCGCGGCTGGCATCCAGCCGCACCGACGGGATACCGGCGCGCAGTCGGTTCGCCACCTCTTGCGCGTCGTGGCCTGCCGCCTTGATCTCCACCCGCGGCACGCCCCGGTTCTCCTCATCGGCCACGACCCGCGCCTGCAGATCGGGCACCGTGCGCAGGGCCTCGAGCAGCGATTGAGCAACGAGCGTCAACCGCTCTTCCCGCACGGCATCCGGCGTGGCCGCGAAGGTCTCGAGCGCCAGCAGCAGTCCGACGATCTGTTCCTTGCCCACTTTGCAGGAGCGGCCGATGCCGTTGCGCGGGACGCACTTCAATTCGTGTTTGTCGATGAGGCTGGCCGGGGGCTGCCACGAGCTGAACTCGAAATCCAAGTCGAGTTGCTGCAGCAGCGCCGAGACGATCAGCGAGCGGCGGCCGCAGAGAATTCCCGAGGCCATGGGGCCGCCGATTGCCTTGCCGCCGCTGAACACCACCAGGTCCGCCCCCTCGTCGATGAAACGCCGTAAATTACCCTTCGGCGGCAGTTCCGCGGCGGCATCGACCAGCAGCGGCAAACGGTTCCGGCGCGCGATGACGGCCACCTCCGGTAGTGCGGGGCGCGAGTCCGGACGCGCGACATAGAAGAAGCCGGCCGTCCGCTCGGTGATGGCCCCTTCGAGCTCCCATCCTTCCGTGTCGCGCACGCCCACTCCGACGATTCGATCGGCCACACCGGCTTCGACGAAGCGTCCGCCGGCGGCCCGTACGGCATGGTCATAGGAGTTGCGATGGCTGCGCGGCACGATGAACTCGTTGCGCATCCCCGAAGTGTCGGGGAGCCTGTCCATGGCCCCGGCGTCGAGGCCCGCGAGGCAGGCGGCGGCGCCGAGCAGCAGACCCGCCGACGCCCCCGAGGTCACGATGCCCGCGTCGGCCCCCGTCAGTTCGGCGATGATGCCGCTGGCGTGAGCTTGTGCGTCGGCAATGTCGATGCTCGATTGTGCGGCCGCCGCCATGGCCTGTGCGATGCCGGCCGCAACGGGGCTCGCGCTCAAATGGGTAACGGACCCGGCCGCATTGATGATGGGCGCGATGCCGAGCGATTCCATACTGTCTTTCATAGACCGGTGACTCCCACGCGTACCTGGCACCCTCGAGTGCGCGCAATTAATTGGCGCCACACCTTGACGGCTGCGATACCAATTGTCAACAATGCAACAAGAGAGTCACGGTTAACCCGGGTTTCGCACGACTCGAGATCGCAGTCTGGCCACATATCGGACGGGGCCGCCTCGACCCCGTAGATTCGGCGCGTAGCGCCCTCGAGATCGCAGTCTGGCCACATATCGGACGGGGTCGCCTCGACCCCGTAGATTCGGCGCGTAGCGCCTAAGGAGAATGAACGTGCACGCGGTAACGAGCGCTCGGTTTCGCGCGGCAGTCGACGCCTCCCGTGAGGACTGGGAGATCATCGAGAACGCCGAGCGGCAATGGCGCCGCAATGCCGGCGTCGGCGAAGGCCTGCTGCGGCTCTTGGGCTCGTTGCAGTACGACGACGCCTTGGGCGCGCCGGTCAATCTCTACACTCATTGCCTGCAGACAGCCACCCGTGCGTTGCAGGACGGGGCGGACGACGAACTCGTGGTGGTCGCGCTATTTCATGATGTTCCCGAGGCCATCAGCCAGAATGATCATGGGGCGCTGGCGGCACAGCTTCTGGCACCCAGAATTTCCGCGGCACGCACCTGGCTGCTCACTCATCACGGCGTGTTCCAGAATTACTATTTCGTGAACCATCCCACCCGCGACCGCCACGAGCGGAACGGTTGCCTCGACCATCCCTATGCCGAACAAACGGATTATTTCTGCCGCTGCTATGACCAAAATTCCTTCGATCCCGATTTTCCGGTGTTGCCCCTGGACTCATTCCGGCCGATCGTACGGCGCTTCTTCACCGCAGCAGGTGCCGCATGAGTGACGCCCTGCCGGTTCGACGAATCTTGAACGAACGCGATCGTGGCTTCGCTGCCGCCGTCGTGGTCCCCTTGGGATCCCGGTCGATGATATTCATTTCCGGCGAAGTCGGCCGCGGCGAGTCCGGCAAAGTCGTCGCCGGCACCTTCGATACGGAAGCCCGTCAATGTTTTGCGAACTTGAAGTTCGCGTTGCAGCGAGCCGGCGCCGAGTTCAGGGACGTCGTTCGCATCACGGCCTACCTCAAGGACCTCGCCGACTATGCGGTGTATGCACAGATCCGCAATGAGATATTCGGCGCGGAATGGGCCGCCAGCGCCACGGTCGGCGTGTCCGATCTGCTGCTGGGCGCACGCATCGAGATCGATGCGGTGGCCGTCGTCTCGAGCGATGCGTCGGTACATCCATGACGGAATCGAGCGCGATTGAACGCGCCTATCGCAAGGCAACGCCCAAATCCGCCGAACTCATCGAGCGCGCCGCGCGCGTCATGCCCGGCGGCAATACCCGCACCGCGAGTTTCTACCCGCCCTATCCCGTGGTGATCGAGCGCGGTGACGGCCCCTGGGTGTGGGACGTGGACGGCCGGCGCTACGTCGATATGTTCTGCAACGGACTGAGCTTGATCCACGGGCACAACTACGCCCCGGTGCGCGCCGCCATCGAGGCCGCTTTACCGCGCGGCACCGCATGGGCAGGCGCATCCCGGGACCAGGTCGCCTATGCCGAATTGTTGACGCAACGGCTGCCCGCGCTGGAGCGGGTCCGCTTTACCAATTCGGGTTCCGAGGCGGCCATGATCGCGGTGAAGGCCGCACGTCATTTCACCGGGCGTCCCTGCATTCTGAAATTCACGGGCGCCTACCACGGCAGTTATCCGGACCTCGAGGCAGGCCTGTATGGACAGGCGGATATTCCCGGCCGCGCGTTCACGGCGCGCTTCAATGACATCGAGGGCATCGAGCGTGTTATGTCGAAGCACGGTCACGAGATCGCCGCCATCGTGGTTGAACCGGTGTTGGTCACGGGCAGAGTGGCGGCGCCCCAGCCCGGATTTCTATCGCAGGTGCAAAGTCTCGCGCGGCGATATCAAGCGCTGACCGTTCTGGACGACTGCCTCATGCTGCGGCTCGCGGTGGGAGGTTCGGCGGCGAAGTTCGGGCTGCAGCCCGACCTCGTCATGTTGGGGAAATTCTTGGGCGGGGCACGCCCTTCGGTGCGGTCGGCGGACGGGCCGACATCATGGAAATGTTCAATCCCACGCGGCCGGGCTGCCTGTTTCACGGCGGCTCCTTCAACGGCAACCCCATCGGCTGCGCCGCAGGGCTCGTGACGTTGCGCGAATTGACGGCTGAGCGAATCGCCGTCATGGATGCCAGGCGGCAGGAAATTCACGATGCGTTGTTCACGCAGGCGCGCGAACTGGGTCTCGACATCGAGCTCACCGGCTTAGGCTCGGTCGGCGGCATTGCGTTCGCGGCGGATCCCAGCCGGCACGAGGACGACCCGTCGGCGCTGGGACTCGGGCCGCTATTCCATCTGGCCTGCGCCAATGCCGGCGTGCTCTTGGGTCCCGGCGGCATCATCGCGCAGTCGACGGTTCACGATGACGCGGCGACCAGCGCGGCGATCGCCGGTCTCACCACTGCCTTAGCCCATGTCGCCGAACTCAGCGAGCTGGTTTAAAGCGAGTCCAAGGCATGGTCGCTCGGGAAATGGTCACGCGAGACACCCAGCTGCGGCGGAACTGACCTAATCGTTTCGGCCAAGTTCCGACGCGAAACCGCGCAGCGCGTCGGCCAGTTCCGTGACCACGCTCGCCTCGCTGGTCAGGCAGGGGAAGAACTTGACCACCGCCGGTTCGATCAGCGAGACGCTGTGGCACATCACACCCCGCTTGAACAGCGCGGGTTGAATCGCATCGCGGACGCTGCGCGACCTCAGCCCGATGGTCGCGATGGCGCCGAGCACCGAGCCCGGTGCGAACACGGCCGGGAATTCATCGCAGAGTGCCGCGAACTCCTGCGTCAACTGCGTCTCGAGACTTTTAACATTGGCCGTAAGATCCGGGCGTTGAATGATCTCGATCACCTTGGCGGCAACCAGCGAGGCAATGGGGCTGCCGGCCATGCTGCTGCTGAATCCCCAATGCCCCTCGTTCAGGCAGCGATCGTAGATGGGCTGGGTCGTGAGCAAGACGCTCACCGGATAGAGTCCGCCGCCCAAACCCTTGCCGAGAATGATGATGTCGGGCGACAGAGCGTAGTGGCTCGTCAGCCAGGGAAGCCCTGAGCGGCCGAGACCGGTGCGCGTCTCGTCGACGATGAGCAGTATGCCTTTGCGGCGGCAATCGGCGGCGATCTCCTGCAGAAATGCCGGCGATGCGGGCTCGAATGTTTCGAAATTCATGAGCTCGAGAATGAGCGCGGCGCAGTCGCCGTCGAGCAACTGGGTCACCGATGCGGCCCGGTCATACTCGTCGAAAAATCGGGTCTGCGATCGAGACAGGGAGTAGTGCTCGATTTGACCGTCGTAGTCGGACCCGGTGACCAGGGCTGCCAAGCCGCCGTGCCCATGATATCCGTGGCGATACGCGACCAGCTTGTTCCGGCCGGTGCAGCGCATGGCAAACATCAATGCCAGATCGATGGAGTCGGTGGAACTCAACGTGGTCACGCAGCGGCACAGGCCAGGGCTGGGGGCCATGGCCGCCAGCGAATCCTGCAATGCCAGCGATTCCGCCGTGGGCATCGACCAGATCCCCGCGTCGTGCCGATCGAACGCCGTGCGCAAGGTCGCGAGCAGTTCCGGATTGCGATGCCCCAGCGAATGCACGCCGCCGGCATTGCCGCAGTCGAGCAATCGGTGGGTGCGCTCGATGTTCCAGAGATAAGACCCTTGGGAGTCGCCGATGACGAACTCCATTTCCGACGACTGCTGCAACTCGGCGAGAAACGCCCAGGAACGATCGAGGTAGCCGGACAGCACGTCCTTGGAAGAAGCAGCGGGGTTCTTATCGATTGTCACGAGGATAGGTTCCACTCGGGTAGTCCAAACTAGGCGCGACTGCGCACATCACGGGCGTGCGGTCAATCATGCATGATTCAGGCTCGCGGCGCGAACCCACGCGCTAGTGTATTTCCTGATCGCGGACCGTCATTTCGGCCCGGGTGCAGGCAACAAGACCGGCTGACCTCGAGGGGCGTGCGGCACGCTCCGCTCGAAGCCTCGCCGTGCCGGCGGCGTACTACTTGGCGCCTTTCTCGGCGGTGACCTCGCTCATTTGAAGGATCGGCGTAAGGTCGGTGTAGTTCTTGATGTCGCCCAGGATCTCGTCCGCGTGCGGTCCGAATCCCTTCTGAAAGTCCTCCGGCGACTCGGAGAAGATGTGGCACATGGCCACGTACGTCGGGGGCGTCCCAGGCGCGCCGCCGGCCAACCCTTTGTCGATAGTGTAGCCCTTGCAGGTATCGCCCATCCGGGCTTTCACCAACGGCAGGTGCTTGTCGCGGTAATACGCGTGGTCGAATCGCGCGCCGGGGGTGTTCGGGTACATCACGCTCACTTTGATCATTCGGTTCTCCTCACGGTGAAAAATTCCTGGCGCTAGCCGCCGCGAATTATATACGACTCGCCATGGTGGCGCTCTCGTGCGCCATCGAGAACGGCGATGCGCACCTGAAGAATTTCGCGGTCTTGTACGAGAACGCCCAAAGCCCGGTCGTTCTCGCGCCGGCCTATGATCTCGTATCGACCACCGTGTACCACGTTCGTGACGTACTGGCGCTCGAACTCGACGCCATTGACGCGTATCGACGAGCCATCGTGCACGATCCCGGTATGGCCGATGCTCACTTCTACCTGTCCGCCTTGCATGACCGATTGGGCGAAGCGCAGGCCGCGTTTCGCCACTTGCTCGCGTACCGGCGGTTGCAGCAGGCGCACGGCACGACAGCCTTGTAACCTCACGCCGTCCCGCCCGTTCCATTTCAGAATCGTCCGTGTTCCATCCGGAGTCGCCGGCTCGAGACCCAATTCGGCCGGTATGCGAACGATTTTCTTCACCTGCTCGGCGTTGCTCGCCGCCAGTCTGCCGCGGCCAACCGCTCCTCCGGCGGCATTTCCGGGCTTCCCCCTGTGTTCCTGATTTGCTTCCCGGACTGGCCCCGTCCTCCCCCCGGTATTCCGCAGTATCGCCGCGTTTTCGTCCGTCGGGCAGCACGATCATTTTACATTCCGTCTTGACACATCGAACTTTGCATTACAAAGTACAAGCACTTGCGCGGCAAATCGTTCAGCAATGGCACCCTCTTGGCTGCGGCTGAGCGCATCGGTCGCAAATACTTTTCTGAGTGCCCCTCCCTCATGACACCGCGTGCATTGCTTCTCCTCCTCCTGACGGCCGCCGCCGCACACGCGGCGTCGCCCATCGATATAGACGATTTTCACGGGAGAGTTCTATATTTGGATTTCTGGGCTTCCTGGTGTGCACCCTGCCAGCAGTCCTTTCCTTGGATGCAGGCCATGAAAAATGCCCACGAAAGCGAGGGGCTGACGATTGTCGCCGTCAATCTCGACCAGCATCGGCTCGACGCAGATCGATTTCTCGCCAAGTTGCATCCCACCTTCGACGTTCGCTTCGACCCCGACGCGCAGACGGCGCAACGCTTCCAAGTTCACGGCATGCCCACCAGCCTGATAATCGATCGGCAAGGCGTCGTGCGATTTACCCATATCGGATTTCGGCCCATCGATGGCGCGGAGTATGAGGATCAGTTGCGCCAGGTGTTGGCGGAGAAATGAGCAATTTTCGGGAGAACTCTTGATGTGGAAGCGCAGTGTCGTGCTGGCGGTCTTGAGCGTGATTGCAACGGGATGCGGCTCGCTGGGAGTGAGGCCTTGGGAGCGAGGCGTGCTCGCGCGCTCGGATATGCAGCTGGACGGCAGTCCTCTCGACGCAGCGATCGATGATCACCTCTATTTCAGCAAAGAGGCCTCCTCCGGCGGCCGATCATTCGCGGGCGGCGGCTGCGGATGCAATTGAAGCCCAAACCCCCACGGATCGGCTCCGCGAAGATGCGGCGGGGATTGATGGCCGCGAGCTGCGCCTTATTGGGAGCGGCCGGAGCGCGCGCCCAGGATACCCACGCGGCTCCGGCCGACAGCGGGATACTGGAAGATTGGTCTGTGGATTCGGCTCTCGCGTATTACCACGAGGATGGCCGTATCCAAGCCATCGAGCCCATCGTCAATGTGTCGAAACTCTTTGCGGACGGCGAGACGCTCAGCCTCAATGCAACTTTCGACAGCTTGTCGGGCAGCAGTCCCAACGGCGCATTGACCAGCCACACCGCCCAGACGTTTTCCTCCCCCTCTGGAAAGGCTGCGCACCGCTATAGCACCGCGCCCGGGCAGCTGCCCGTCGACCCGAACTACGAAGACGATCGAATCGCGGTGGGCGCGAACTGGAGCGTGCCCATCACCCGGGTAACCCAGGTCAGCGTCGGCGGAAAAGTGTCGGGTGAAGACGACTTCTACTCTGTGACGCTCGACGCCTCTATCGCGCACGACTTCAATGAGAAGAACACGACGTTGTCACTGGGTTTGTACGACGAATTCGATTCCTTGCGTCCCATCGGCGGCGCACCCGCAGCCGGCAGCGACTATGCGTTGGCGGAAAAGACGGGCGACAAAACCAAGGACGGGGTGGGCGCACTTCTAGGGCTCACCCAGGTGATGACGCGAAACTGGCTCTCGGAGATCAATGTCTCGGTTGACCGGTTCAAAGGATATCTCAACGATCCTTATAAGTTCACTTCGATCATCGACGGCGCAGGAAGTACCTTGGGCTACGAGTACGAGAATCGCCCCGACCAACGCACCCGCAAGAGCGCGTACTGGGACAATCGCATTGCCTGGAGCACCCGGCTGTCGACGGCCGCCTCCCTCCGCTACATGAGCGATAACTGGGGCGTGCGTTCCGATACCGCACAAGCGCACCTTCACTGGTCGTTGTCCGACAATCGTTACGTCGAGCCGAGCATTCGCTGGTATCGGCAGACCGCGGCGGCTTTTTATACGCCTTTCATCCTGAGTACCAGCGAGGTTCCGATGGCCTATCAATCCTCGGATTCTCGCCTGGGCCCCTTTCACGCGTTAACCTTCGGCTTCAAGTACGCCCAGAAGCTTCCCGGGTTCGGCGGCCGCGCCGAATCGGAGTTCAGCGTGCGCGCGGAGTATTATCAGCAAATACTGGACGAGCGAACACCCACGCCCGCCGGGCTTCAGGGGCTGGACCTGTATCCCGACCTCAAAGCGATATTGATCCAGGTCGGATGGCGGTTCTAGACGTCAAACAGCGGGTGGAAGATGGCACCGAATGCGAGCAGACGGACCTGACAGCACTATAACCGTCGAATCGCGGGGGGAGCACTTGCTGGCGGTGCGATTCACGGCGATGGCATCCCCATGCGAAGTGCTCGTGCCGAGAATGAGCCGGGAGACCGCGTTGGCGATCGGCGCCGCGGCTGCGGAAGAAGCGTGGCGCATCGAGAAAAAATACAGCCGCTTTCGCAACGACAGCGTCACCGCCTGGATTCACGGACATCGCGATGCGACCATTGAACTGGACGAGGAGACCGCCTCCTTGATGGCCTTCGCAAGCCGCTGCTTTGATCTTAGCGACGGTTTGTTCGATATCACGTCGGGCGTATTGCGCCGTGCGTGGACCTTCGACGGATCGGACCGCATTCCCGATGCCGCCGCGATCGATCGTCTCTTGCCGCTGGTGGGCTTCGATAAACTGCAGTGGCACCCGCCGCACCTGATGCTGCCCGCCGGCATGGAATTGGATTTCGGCGGCATCGGCAAGGAATACGCGGTGGACCGAGCCTATTCGTTGCTCGCCGATATCGAGAAGATTCCCTTTCTCGTCAATTTCGGCGGCGATCTGCGCGCGAACCGGCCCCCATTGCATGGGCCGTGGCAGGTCGCCATCGAGCGACCGGATACGCATTGCGAAGCGACCCTGTTGCTCGACCTCGAGCACGGCGCACTGGCGACCAGCGGCGACTCCCGGCGTTACTTGCTGAAAGGAGGCATTCGGTATGGCCATATCTTGCATCCCGGCACAGGATGGCCGGTGCCGGACTCACCGCGCTCGGTCACTGTCGCCGCGAGCAGTTGCACGGAAGCAGGACTGCTATCCACCGTCGCATTACTACACGGGTCCGGGGCGCGAGCATTCCTGGAAGAGCAAGACGTACGGTACTGGCTTCTGTGATTGTCATGGGCGCCGGCTATCTCAGGTCGCGCGGTAGAGGATCCGTCCAAGGATTTAATAGGCTCACGCGCGTCTTCGCATAATCCGCCGTATCGCGGGTGGCTATGGTGAGGCCGTGATGGAGAGCGGCTCACGTAAAGACGATCCAGGGGCTGCGCGGCTATGAACGCGACGACCTTTCGCTCCGGCTTGGGGCGGCGTAATTCAGAAAGAATGTTGGTATCCAGCAGCCAGTTCGTCACAGCGTGACGCTACGCACCGGCATGACCAGACGCTCAGGCGCTATTTCGATTTCCCGATGGGGAGACGCCTGGAGCGCTTGAATTAACGCTTGGCCGGATCTCTCACCCTTGAGGCGTCGAAATTCTTCGGCTGCGATGACGACGACCTCGTCTCGCCCATGCACGGTTACGTGTTGAGGTCCTTCGCTGCGAACTTTGCGTACCAATTCGCTGAATCGAGCCTTGGCATCCTGCAATACCCAATGACCCGAGGGCGGCTTGGGGGCGGACGATTTTCGCGACTTTGGCGGAGCATTTATTCTAGTCATTCTGACTGGAATATCAAATGGAGCCCGGACGTTCAAGCCAGCCCGCTCCCATCACAGCCCGAACCCGTAATCCCCGCTCAACCGAACCCGCCCCGCCAGCGGCGTCAATGCGATCGCGCCCGGCTCCGCCGCCGAAACGCTGAAAAACACATCCTCTGGTTCCGAGTGCAATCGATAGTCCTCCTGCGCCGCCCCGCAGTGAGGACAATGATTCGCGAAGCACCCGCCTTCGGAGTCGGCGCCGACTTCTCGCCTGAATAGCGGCCATGGCTCGAGCTGCGCCGCGAGCGCATCATCCATCGCCCAAATATTCGACACGGTGAACCGTGCTATCGGCTCGCCCATCTCGACATCCGTTCCGCTGTCGCAGTAAATGCAGATGACCTCGATCTCATCGTGGCATTTCACGCAAGCTGTCCGCGCAGAGGCCACGAACGCCTCGTCCGACGCAATGCCAAATGCCGCTTCCTCGCCCTCTCCCAACCAGCGCGAGAATCGGTCCGACGCCGCATCGCGTTGGATATACCAGCGCTTCGAGTCGCCATCCCACGAAGCACCGGCGGCCTCGACCCCGGCATAGTCCTCGGGTCGGACATCGAGATAGATTCGTTCCATGGGCGTCACTTGCACTACACATCCAGTTTGGCATTGCGGCGCAACTTTTCGCGCGCCCTCGTCGCTCCCGCCGCGCGCGGCAACGAGTTCGCTCGTCGCAGTATCGCACCCGCCGCTCCCATCAACCACGCCGCCCACGCCGATCGATTGTGCGGCGTTCGCCGATGACTTGGGAGTTCGCTTTCTTACCGATACTCGCACTTTTGGCGGCCTCACCCGGAGGCCCGGCCGGATCTTGGACTGCTTGCGAAATCACATCTCGAATAGCGGCAGGCACTTTGCCGTTTACGCACGCCGGCTGTCAGGGCGGCTTCTTAATTCGCACGGTCAGTTCCTGCCGACCCGGGGGCAGATTTCGCTGCACCATCTTTTGGCGCCAGCCGGGATGGAATTGGGCGTACAACGCGGGCGAGAATTGACTCGCACTCACGATGCTGTCAGCGCGAATCACCAGGTAGAACTGAGTCAAATTGGGAGCGGATCCCGGCGGCGCCGGCAACGACGCGGCGTCACGAGATTGAGCAGGAACGCACATATGGGTCCCATCACGAGCGAATACACCGCCGTAACAACCCACTCCGCGCGATGGGTCCGCGTGGCTCGCGGCTATTTATAGCCGACCGCTATGTCGTCGTGCGCCCGGGCGGTCTCGTTGAGCAGCGCCGCTCGGGTCATCCGCGCCACGTTGCCCAGGATATTGACTGCCAGCACCAGCACCGGCAAGACCAGATGCGCGATGGCATTCGCGAATGCGCCGGGTACGCCGCTGCGCCAGGTATCGACAACAGCTGTTCGCGTGCGGCAGAGGGCACGGGCGGCACGGTAGTTGTGAGGATGCCGCGCCGCCAATAACCATTTTCTCTGTGCTTATGCGATAGATCGCCCCTACAACTCGACTAATGTGCTGTCGTTGGCGGCGAGGCAGCCCCCTCCGGCAGAGCGAACACCCAAATCGAACTGCTGCGGGCAATCGGCAGCGGTATTTCGGGCGTGAGTACGGTGAACACGGACGGAGCCGACTCTCCATAACCGACGACTATCGCGACGTATTGCTTGCCTTTCACCGCATGAGTTATCGGAGGGGCGTTGGGAATGTCGGCGAGGCGTGCCCGCCACAAGAGACTGCCATCGGCATCATCGTACGCACTGAACCAGCGGTCCGTGGCCGCTGCGAACACCACGCCGCCCCCGGTCGCCAAGACACCGCCGCTTTGGAACGCCCTCTGCCGATCCTCCCACAGCGTTTTTCGTTGTTCGAGATTGATCGCCTGCAAACGCCCGAAGCGCCCATCGCTATCCGGCCGCGGGTGCATGGTGATATTCACGCCCGTGGATAGAAATCCCCGCTCGCCGGCACCCGCGGGCACCAGTTCCATGCAGGTTTCTTGAGCCGGGACAAACAGGACCTGCGTCTCCGGGTTGTAGGCCGTGGGCATCCAGTTGCGCCCCCCGCCGCCATGCGGGCACACGGTGACGACATGGTTGCGATCCGGCAGCAGTGCCCTATCAATGGTCTTTGCGCCGGTCTTCGGGTCGATGGCGGAGATCAGCGTTTGCGGACCCATGTCGACCGAGAATGCATACTTGCCGGTGGCCGCCTCGAGCGCATCGAATATGCCCACCTTGCCGCCGGTCACCACCAGCTTTTTCATTTCGCCGTTGACGGGCAGATGCAGAATCTCCCGTTCGAACGCCCAGTCCAAGTCCCATTGATCGTTGCGCACATGTTGAAAGTGCCACTTGAGCTTGCCCGTGTCGGGATCGAGCGCGATGGTCGTCTCGGTATGGAGTCCGTCGTTCGTCACGCCGCGAACGCTCAACCCTTGAAGGCGACCCCGGTCAACGATCGGATCTTCTCCGCATCCGCAGGCGTCGCCGGGTTGTAGACGACCATGCTGAGATCCGGCCGACCATCGACCGCGAACGCCGAATATTCGAAGGCGATCGGGCCGAGTACCGGATGCCGTATGTGCTTGACGCCCTCGCCATGGCTGCGCACGTCATTATCGCGCCACATCGCCTTGAACTCGGGGCTGAGCCGGCAAAGTTCATCGACGAGAGGTTCCACCTCCGCCGCCGCCCCCGCACGTGCCGCGTCCACCCGGAACGCGCCCACCACGAATCGCGCCACGCTTTCCCAGTCGTACTGGGCCGCGCGGACGCGAGGATCCAGGAAGATGAAGCGCAGGATATTGCGCTGCTCCGGCGGCAGCGATCCATAGTCGGTGAGCATCACGGTCGCCGCCCGGTTCCAGGCGACCACGTCCCAGGTGGCGGTCCTGATGAGCGCGGGGCTCGGCTCCAGTGCATCGAGCACGCGTTGCAGCCGTGGCGTGACGCCCTCGTCCTTCCGGTAGCGCACGTCAGGCGGGCGGCCGAGGCCGAGCAGGAAAAGATGCTCACGCTCGACCTCCGTCAGCATCAGGGCCTGCGCAATCCGCTCGAGCACGTCCGCCGAGGGCGCGCCGCCGCGTCCCTGTTCGAGCCAGGTGTACCAGGTCGAGCTGATATGGGCGCGCTGCGCCACTTCCTCGCGGCGCAGGCCGGCGGTGCGGCGACGCTCCGACGGAAAGCCGAACGCCGCCGGATCGAGCTTCGCGCGACGGTCCTTCAGATAGGCCCCAAGCAAGGTCTCGGTCGCGATGTGCTAGCCCATCCTGTTAGCAGCCATACCATGATAACCTCATTACTTTACCAGCATAGCTTGCGAGCAGACACTGGGCTCATCGCCGATCTCGATCACCCCGCCTATTTCGCTTGAGTGCGCCAGAGGGTCATCCTCACTCGACTTTGCAAGCCGTGAGTCCATTAGCCGAGGCTTTCGACATCGTCGAAGGGATTGGGGAGAATACGTCGAGCCACGAACAATCCGATGATCGGTATGGTCGCCGGAATCGCTTCGCGCAATCGGCGCTCGCAACATTTGAATGATTTCCCCGTCGTTATCACGTCATCGAAGAGCACGATCGCTTCGCGCAGCGGCTTGACGGCAACCACGGCGCAATCCAGTTCGAGCAGCGAGTGCAGCGCTTCCGGCGTCAGTCTGTTGCCCGTCCTATGATCGGATTCGGTGCTCGACGAGCGGCGCAGGAGCAGGCGAATGTCGGAGTCGAACCCGGCACATCCCAGGGTGAGTGCCCGAGTCAATCGATCGTCATGGTCGGCGTGGCCAGGGGCCTTCGATGGCGGGACCGGCACGAAGGTCAGGCGCTCGATTTGATTGCGGCCCAATACCTCGCGCAGGCCCGTGGCGATGGTCGCGATCGCGCTCTCCTTGTAATTGCGGCGTGCCGGATTTGCCCTCGCGATCGAGGGCAATGTCTTGAAATTGAACACGAGCTGATTGGTCCCGCCGCCCTCATAGCCCTTCCCCGCAAAATATTCGCCGAAGAAGAGACATCGATCGCCCTCCTGCAAAAAGGCATGCTGATCGCGATTGGTCTCGTCGATCCCGGTCAGTCGGTCAGGCAGTAAGGTGGGCACGGATCTCGTCAAACTCACTGACCCGGATCGCACCTCGCTCGAGGTACTTCGCCGGCCAAGTCAGCTCCGAATTACGGAAGCAGCTGTCGAGAATGAAGAGTTTTCGGTTCTGCTGAATGGCGTGGCGAGCCTGGATGAGCGTTCCCGACGTGTTGCCCGCTTCCACGATCACGGTAGCTTCCGTCAGCGCCGACATGGTGACGTTGCGCTCCGGGAAGAAAAACCGATTGCCCTTCGGTCCCTGCCGCGAATATCGAACGATCGGCACTTGGCTGATCGCCAGAAATTCATCGGCGATCAGCCGCTGCAGATCCTTGTTCGCAGCCGGGTAGCAGGAGGTGATCGGGGTACCGAGCACCGCTATCGTGCGCCCTTTCGCCTCGATCGCCGCCGTGTGGGCGACCGTGTCGATGCCCTGCGCCAATCCGGAAACCACCGTGAAATCGTCCTTGACGAAACTTCGCGCAAGTTTCGCAGCCCGACGCATGCCCTCCTCGGTGGGCTGCCGAGTGCCGACGATAGCGACGCAGCGCGAGCTGGTGATGTCCCAGTTACCCTGGAAGTAGAGCAGTTCGACCGGATGCTGCGCGTCGCGCAGTTTGGGCGGGTATTCGCCGGCGCCGTGGACTCGAATGCCGAAGTGCGCAATGCCCGCCTCGCGAATGGTCCCGAGCGCCATTCGGGAATACTGCTCGGCTTCGCGCGGGGACACGAAATCGGACGGAATCGACCCCGGGTGCTTTCGAAACGTATCGGCCAAGGTCTTGAAGGAGGTGCCTTCCCGCGCCCACAATGCCTCGTAGGCACCCAATTCCCGAACCGGCATGACCGCCCGGGATTCAAAATCGGCACCGGCAGCTTGTGCAAACAAGTCGTTCATTAGGTGCTCGAGCCAGTCTTTGACTGTATAAATGTACAGTTAAAGTGGATTTTCGGCAACGAGCAGCTCCCTGTCCTTTTTTGAGCACCGCGGCAGCGTCTCGCTCATATGCCCACCCGCCGCAAGATACCGTTCAGCAATATTCCACAGTCACAGTGATCATAAGGATACGGCGATTACTTCGGCTGTGAACCCCTTACGTTGGCGCTCTATTTCGTCCATGACTTCGCCGACCGAGGGGTTACCCAGAATACGGCTACGTTCGCTCGTGTAGTCACCCTGATCCGGGTCGAACCGCTGAAGAAAGTGCGCCATTCCGACCGGACCAAACGCTTTCGCCAGCGCGTCAATTCCGGCACGTCGCAACTCGGCAAGTGTCGCATTGCCAGCATCGATCGGCTCTACTGCTGCGTTCATAGCGCAATTACCTCCGCGTACCATTTTGCAGGATTTTCGATAGGGACACCCAGCTTGCTCGCTTCGCGCAATGCACGAAGCCGAAGGATTTCGCCCGGTGACCGGCCGGTTTAAACGGCACTTGAGGCAAGCGTCATCTCCAACTTTGACGAGGGGCGGGCAGCTGATCGAGACGCTGCAACACCTGGGTGGCCTGGAACACACGGCCCCACTGGCGCTCGTTCACCAGGCTCACGATGCCTGCGGCGAATAGGTTGTTGAGCGCGGCGTTCGCCGCAGGCACGGAGATGTGCAAACCCGCCGCGGCTTGCTGCACCGAGAGCACCGGGTGCCCGATCAGGAAGCGAGGCAGGCGGCGCGTGGCCGAATGTGCCCGGTAGCTGCGAAGTTCCTGTTCCCAGCGCTCGGCGAGAGCGAGAAGGTCTTCCGCAATCGAGATCGACTCGTCGCAGGACTCGACCACGGCGTGGCCCAGCAGCTCGAGCCACGGACCCCATTCCCCTTGTAGCTGGACGCTCGCGAGCGCTGCGTAGTACTCGGACTTCGCTCGCAGCAACGCTCCGGAGAGGTAGAGCGGCGGGTAACCCTCGGCAGCCAGCATGAGCGGCATGAGCAGCCGCCCCGTTCGGCCATTGCCGTCGTGGTAGGGGTGGATGGTCTCGAACTGAGCGTGCGCAATCGCAAGCCGCGCCAGTATCGTGAGTACCGTCTGCTCCTCTTCGCGCGGCGCGTACTTAAGGATGCTTGCCGCCATCTCATCCATGCAGCCTTTCACCCGGGCGGGCGGTGCCGGCACGAACGTCGCATCCTCGATTCGCAGCCTCGGTCCGATCCAGACTTGGGTCTCGCGATAGGCTCCAACGGGGAAGTGGGTCGCCTCATCCTGCATCAGCAATGCATGAAGTTCGTGGATGAGCGCAAGGTCGAGCACCGCGCGGCCACCAACGCGGACGCGCTCGAGGCCGTGCTGGAGTGCTGCGACGTAGCGTTCGGTGATCCTCACGTCCGCAGGCAGGCCTCCGGTACCGTGCGTGGCCTCGTAGGTGAGCAACTGGCGCAGGTCCGATTTGGTGCCCTCGATCTGCGAACTCATGACAGCTTCGCGACGTGCGAGCGTGCGGGTCACCATGTCGGTATTCGCAAGGTGCTTGAGAGTGCCTTGCAGGCGGCCCAAGGCGGCGTGTGCCTTTGGGAAGCTCGCTTCGTGCCGACGGCTTAAGGGGAGCATGCGCGGTGTGGGCGGTGCCACAAGCGCGCAAGCATTCGGATACCCCAGTGCAGGCACCAGATAAGGCTGGCGATCATTCGCGATTTGGTCTCGGCGCATGTGCATTCCGCGGTCGAGTGCGGAAGCTTTAGAGGCTCAACCGTCTTTTTAATTATATTTAAAAAACATTAAGGAGCGCAATGATTTCTTAAAGGTTCCGTCATAATCTTTATAGCCATTGCGCGCTCTTTAAGGATACGGCCTTATGACTGTGTAAGTACTGCCCGACTTGCCCGATTAGGGCACAAAGGGTTTGATTCGCTATAAACACTTAACAATCAATTACTTATGGCGCGTGCCGACGATCAAAACCGTCTCAATCAGGCACATTCCTGGCACACCCAATTTGAGTTGGTCACATCGCGGGCACACGGCGACAGGCCGTCGCGCGTTGAAGCGCGCCTAGGCCCCGCCACCAATGCTAACATCGAGTTGAACTTTATATTTATATTGCTCAGGGGCTATGCCGTGGCACGTCGGCTCGACCGCATAACTGCTGATCCCGCGATCATGAACGGGCAACCGTGCCTTCGAGGGATGCGCTTGACGGTGCGGCGCGTCGTTGAGGCCGTGGCCCTCTACCCGGATCGGAACGAGTTGAAGGCGGAATATCCCGAGCTCGAAGACGAGGATATCGCTCAAGCATTAGACTTCGCCGCCCGCAGCTTGGATGACCAAATCCTGCCGCTGGAAGCGGCTTGATCCGGCTGCTGCTCGATCAGGGGCTACCTCTCTCTACCGTCGACTTTTTACTCGGTGCCGGATGGGACGTCATGCATGCGTGCCAGTGTGGACTCGCCACCGCAAGCGACGAGGCAATTATTCAGTTTGCGCTGACGACGCCCGCGCAATGATCCGCGACGCTCGCACCGACAGAACGCTGTTGTGCGTCAGCAAGGACGACCTGCTCGCGCCGTATCGGACAAAAGAGCGCCGACGCCATGAAGAGCTGTGCGAGTTACTCCAGACGGCCTGCACTTTTGATATCCGCTTTGAGGATTTTCTCACGACTTTCGACGAGGAAGGCGCCTCAACGCCATCCCGACCGGACCAAGTGCTTTCGCCAGCGCATCAATTCCGGCACGTCGCAACTCGGCAAGTATCGCGTTGCCACCATCTGCCTGAGACGAGATTTAGAAATCTGCAATGCAGCGACTCAGCAGATGCAACTTAAATCTGCGCGGGCGCAACAGCCTCGGAATTCAGCGCGTCGAGATAGCGCACGTAGGAAAAGATACGCCCGCGTGCACGCCCTGTTGTCTCGCGTACGATATTCAACTGCTCCAGTGCGCGCAGTGCCTGCGTCACCGTGGGCGTGGTGAGCTTCGTTGATTTTGCTAGCGCGGCAATCGTTGCGAGCGGCTTCGACTGCAGCGCCTCTTGAATCAGCAGAGCTGCGGGTGCCTGTCGACCGAGTGCCCGTAATTGAATTCTATCTTCCCGAAACACGGTGAAAATTCGCTGCCCGGTCATGGTGGCTTGCTCGGCGCTGACACGAATGGCGGTGGCGAAGAATTCGAGCCAGCGCTCAAAATCACCAGACTCGCGCACCGCGTTGAGTTCGGCGTAGTACTGTTGACGATGCTGCTTGAGATAGAGACTTGAATAGAGCAGCGGCTCTCGTAGCACCCGGTCATGACAGAGCAGCAGGGTTATCAGTAACCGGCCAATGCGTCCGTTACCATCTAAGAACGGGTGGATCGTCTCGAACTGGACATGCGCCAAGGCCGCCTTGACCAGAGGCGGCGTATCGGAGTGCAAGAAGCGCTCGAGATCTCCCATGCAGCTGTCGACGTCCTGCGGTGGAGGCGGTACGAAGGCCGCGTTCCCAGGGCGCGAGCCGCCAATCCAGTTCTGTGATCGTCGAAACTCTCCAGGCGTCTTCTCTGCGCCGCGTCCGTCGGCCAATAGAATTTCATGCATCTCGCGCAGCAATCGATTCGACAGCGGAAAATTGGCTTGCAACCGCCGTAGGCCGTGGTTCATCGCCTCGACATACCGCGAAACTTCGGCGACGTCCTCGACCGGTACGCCGGGGGCCTCTCCCAACTCATGCGTAAGCAGGTCGTCGAGTGTCGATTGTGTTCCCTCGATTTGGGAAGAAAGCACCGCTTCCTTTCGCACGTATGTATAGAGGAGCAGATGCGCATCCGGCAACGCCGCCGCCGCCCCATCAAGCCTACCCAGGGCCAGGAGTGCTTGGTCGAGTGCAGCGCGGACAGGACCGATGAGCTCGAGAGGAGGAACTGGCGGAAGCGGTGCCGGGACAAAGGCGCGCACTTCTTCGCTGCCGGCGACAGACATCGCATACCGCCCGAAGTCCGGCCGTTTCATGGAACCCTTATTAAAGATTGCTCAATAGCTCCAGAGCTTATTAAAGCAAAGATTGTCTCCCTTTAATAGCGCCCAGAAGGAGAACTGACAGCTCTCGAGGTCGATCCGGGTTATCGCCATTTTTTCCCTGATTCTCCCTGGTGCGCCGAGGCCCTGTTTTTGGGAAGCTACGGCGTCAAGCCCTTAACCATGGAGGGATGCGTGAAACGATAAAGCCTGCAGATATTCCATAGCTGTGTGAATATTCCACAGAAAACGGTAGTTTGGTCCACCTAACTCATTGATTTGATGGTGGCCAGGGAGGCTCCGAGATACATCGACTACGATTTTCTTTCGACTCTGTTTTTATTGTTCTTGTGATTTTGAGTTGCCCCCAAAACGTCACCTGCTTACGGAACAACTAAAATAGAAGCGTATTCTCACTTGAGAACGACTGACTACTTTGGAGCACTCCGTGCTTGGATCATACCGCGAATTCGAACTATCGCAACATTTGAACGACGACACGCAGACTGCTCAATTGCCAAATGAGCTCACGAGGTTCATTTTGATAGCTGGACGCCATCGCAGACCGCTCTCGCGCACGGCCATTGGATTTCCTTCGCTTCATCGCGAGTCGACAACATATCCAAGAGCCTTGTAGCCTTTCTCGCGCTTTGCCGCCATTCGCGCGAGCACCGGCACTCCCCTGTCAACGTAGTCATATACGATCACTTCGCGCTTTCCATCGTGGTCACGATGTAGCCGACCGACATATTGCGCCAGCGTGCCCTTCCACGAAACCGGCATTACTGGAAATAGCGTGTCGAGACGCGAATCGTCGAACCCCTCGCCTAAGTAACGCCCGGTCGCCAGCACCAGACGCTCCTCGTTTCGACCCGCCTGTAATCCCGCCTGGGCTGCACGACGCTCCCCGGTTTTCAGTCCGCCGTGCAGTACGACGAGATTTCGAGTAAATCGCTCGAAACGACTGCGAAGTTCTTCCACGTGATCGCGCCGCTCGGTCAGAATCAATGGACATCGCCCGGCTTCCAGCGCAGTCAAGACATCATCAAAGATCGCCGCATTGCGCGCTTCATCGCGCCCTAGCGCTGAATAGATCGCTGGCATCGAGATCGGGGCTTCTTCCAATTCCGGCGGCAATGCGAACGCCGTATCTCGAATTCGAACTTTGTGCAGGAAACCGCGCCTCAGCGCCTGGGATCTCGGGTCGACCCGATGACGCACAGGACCGCATTGCATGAAGATGATGGGTTGGTGTCCGTCCTTGCGGGTCACCGTCGCGGACAATCCGAGCCAGTAACGCGCCTTAGATCGACGCGCTACCGATTCGAAGCTCTTTGCAGACAAATGATGGCATTCATCGACAATAATGTGGCCGTAGCCGGCAATCAGATCCGAGACGTCGGCCTTCGCAAAGAGACTTTGTATCAACGCCACGTCGATGCGGCCGGTGGGTTTGCGACGACCACCACCGATAGTGCCAATATTAGCCGGGTCTATCGAGAGAAACTGCTGCAGCCGCTCGACCCACTGTTTCAGCAATTCCTTTCGGTGTACCAGGACGAGTGTGTTTATTCTCCGATGGGCGATCAACGCGGCACCGATGACCGTTTTACCAAACGCAGTGGTCGCCGCCAGCACACCAATGTCGTGCTGCGACAATGCGTCTACCGCGGTCTGTTGCTCTGGCCGAAGCGAACCGAGAAAGCGGCAGTCCAGGTTCGTGCCACGTTCTCGCAAATCCTCGACGTCAATGTCGACATGGTGAGAACGCAGGAGTTCGAGCGATTCCTCGAGGCATCCGCGCGGCAGCGCCACGTGTTTTTGATGCAGCTTTGCGCAGGACACAATTCTCGGCTTGTCAAACGTGGACCGACGCACAGCCTGGGCTTGGTAAAACTCGGGGTTCTGAAATGCCGCCAACCGAATCAGCCGCGCCACCATAGAGGACGGAAGCGCCGTGCGATCGACGTAAATGTCATCCGACAAGACGATTTTGACGCGATCAGGTAGCGGTTCCGTTATGGGCTTGAGCGACTGCCGTTGAGTTGGAGGTTGATTCCAGGGTTCATCGCCATTTTCGTCGGCTACGGGCATGCGAATCGCAAGTATTCGATCGCGCGCCTCCGCTGCACCAATGAGCGAATTGACTTCCTCTAGTGTCAAACGGCCAAGGGAGGCAAGAAATGCCCATTGGTCGCGATAGGCATTAAGATTATTATCCCCGAAGACGCTGTTGCCGTAGTCGCGTGCGCGCCGCCGAAGTGGCAATGCGATGAGATTTCCAAAACCGCCCTTCGGCATTGTATCTTGACTGGGGAACAGTCGGTCATACGACTTGAACCCCAATTCTGGTCGACGCTCCAGCGTCTCTGTCAACAGAACGGTGCCCAACTGCCGGGCATCTCTCGCCGAGATTGGCTGCGAAAAGAAAATCCAGACATGACCACCCTCGCCCGATCGGGATCGTTCGAGTGCCGCAGGAACTGTCTTGAGGCGACACGTTTCCAAGTAGGCTAATGCATCGGCGGACCAATTTTCTCCATCAAAATCCGCCGCCACGAACCGACAGCTTCCATCCATCAGAATGGGATAAACGCCTGGCACAAATCCTGCGCCAACGGATCTGTCGTCAGCCATGCCACGCAAATGTCTGGCGATTACTTGGTCCGATACAACGAGAAACGCCTGATTTGGACAGTCCCCACACTTCACCTGTGGCTTACCGCAGACGCCACGCACCCACTCTTTCGCGCATGCAGGAGCATAACCCGACTTTCCGGAATTTCGGTTCTCCTACCGCGCCGGTCCCCACCCGTGAGTGCAAGCGCTCGAGCCGCTCGCTCAGAGCGCTTCGTTCTGCCTCCAGTTCGTTCAGCCGTGCATTTAAAGAAGCTATTTCGTTGTCGTCATGGGCTGCCATACGCGGGCTTGATCACTGACCTTGTCGATTGTGCCAAGCACCGACCATTGCTACCGGCCCAGACCGGCAACTAGACGCGACAGCGC
>Ga0182030_10006529_pt1 | contig 24592 bp, 21 predicted proteins | sample 812S3MmetaG_FD_121299 | JGI IMG/M metagenome (GOLD analysis project Ga0182030, IMG submission 121299) | Permafrost microbial communities from Stordalen Mire, Sweden - 812S3M metaG (Illumina Assembly) | ecosystem: Environmental > Terrestrial > Soil > Wetlands > Permafrost | place: Sweden...
CGTACATATTTGTACATGAGTGTGGTATCGGCAGCGCTTTCGGATAAAAGTTACGCCGGGGATAACAGGCTTATAGCGCCCAATAGTTCACATAGACGGCGCTGTTTGGCACCTCGATGTCGGCTCATCTCATCCTGGGGCTGAAGCAGGTCCCAAGGGTCCGGCTGTTCGCCGGTTAAAGAGGTACGCGAGCTGGGTTCAGAACGTCGTGAGACAGTTCGGTTCATATCCGCTGTGGACAATAGGAAATTTGAGAGGCTTTATCCCTAGTACGAGAGGACCGGGATGAACGCACCGCTGGTGTACCAGTTGTTCTACCAAGGGCATGGCTGGGTAGCTATGTGCGGACCAGATAAGCGCTGAAAGCATATTAAGCGCGAAGCTGACCTCAAGATTTGATTTCCCCATGAGACCCCTGAAAGACGATCAGGTTGATAGGCGCAAGGTGGAAGCACGGTAACGTGTGGAGCCAAAGCGTACTAATAGGTCCATTGACTTTTTATGATCTTCCACAAATACTATTTATAGTTTTTTTGTGGAAGTAGCAATTGACTAGTTATTGGTGCATTATCAGCACCCGTTTGCCTTAACAAATTAATGGACATCGATATCCGTCTTTATGCGATAGACGTCATCGGTGCCCATGGCGCGAGGGAAACACCTGTTCCCATACCGAACACAGAAGTTAAGCCTCGCAGCGGTTACAATACTTGGGGTTCACCCCTGGGAAAATAGCACGGTGCCGAATTATATAAAGTCCTTCCGAATAGGGAGGACTTTATCCTTGTAAGGTCATTGATAATTATTTAAAATGCTATTGACTTTAGCACAATGGAATGTTATCATAAGTACATTCGAAATGAAGTAAATGAGGGTTCCGTAGCCACGGGACTCTTTTTGTTTCAATCGAGGAATAGACTAAATAAAGGGAGAAGAATATGGCTGGAACAATTCAAGGTGGAAGGTTGGCAGCTGCTACTAACATCAAAAAGTACGGTGCAAATTTCTATGCTAAGATTGGTGCCAAGGGCGGTCGTAATGGCCGAACTGGTGGTTTTTATGCCAATCGTGAATTAGCCCGTATTGCTGGTGCCAAAGGTGGTCGTATTAGCCGCCGACGCAGCTCTAACAAGACTGCTTAATTTACATAATTAAGTAACTTCTTAGATAAGATCGCTTATTAATAGTAGGCGATCTTATTAGTTTGGTCGAGTTGCCTATAGGGCCTACAGAAACGAGAAGCCGTAACGCGCCATGAGGCATGACAATTAAAACAACGATATAAAGTTGGTTGATCTTGGATCCCTTGATGCTCACAAACCGGACATCTGCTTCTTCTGTGAAGCCAGTCTTTGTATGTGTCAAGACAACTCTGTATATGTTCTTCATCTATAACTAGATGATAGTTTGGTGCAATTTTTAGTGCCTCTTCCCAGGCATCGATCTCAAGTTGGATAAGCTCATAATCATACATATAGCTATTGTGTCCAAGTAAAGCATGGCTTAATTCATGAAGTACTGACCATTGACCGGTTTTATTACTTTTGACAACAAATAACACTTCCTGGGTTCGAGGCGACCAGCTAAATTGTTTTGCCGCGCGAAACTTAATATTAGGATAATCTTTCTTTAATTTATGGATTAATTGTTCCATATCGAGCCTTTGCTAAGTCGTAACAGCCGTATACAACCGCTCTTTCAGGTCTAGCTGCTTCACGAATCGGAGGAATTGGCATCATAGCGTTTTCATAGCGTTTAAGACTAGCTTTTAAATAGCGACCATACCGGGAATAATAACTACCAACGCCGCCGCCAAGAACTATTACCTCTGGTTGCATTACGGCTATTAAATCAATTAAACCAACGGCGATGTTAGCTGCAATAATTCTCCAAATTTGGACACTATGGATTTCATATGCTTGTTTACCAAATTGCTCTACAATGGCTTTGCCTGATGCAAAACTCTCCCATTTCATCAATTTGTCACCATGCTGGAGCATCATATCACCAGTTTCCGAATCAGCCAGGTCACTGTCGATTTGCTGGTTAACTATCAGGCCACTATTGATACCCGTGCTAATAGTGACATATAAAACTTTTTGGTAGTGATCTTTTAATAGCATTGCTTCGGATAATCCGGCCATTTTAGTATCGTTTTCAATTACCACAGGACATTTTGCGATGCTTTTAATATCCTTTTGAATGGGTACGTTATGCCAAGTAAGATTGCCAAAAGCGATGGCGACACCCTTTTTTCTATCTAGGCGGCCAGGTACTCCGGCGCCGCAAGCCATAAATTCGTGTGTAGATAATTTGGCAACGTTATTCTCCAAAGAATCAATGAATGTTTTATAGGAGCGTGGAGTGGGAAATTTATTTTCCTCCTGGATCACACCATTGTCATCAAGACTTGCAATTAGGGTTTTTGTCCCCCCGATATCTATCCCTAGATACATTACTTCCAGTGTATCATAATTTTGAAGTTGTACTTATCAGTAACTTTTGACCCAACAAGCAGAAACAGTTATAATAATAACCAATCTTGCTAAGGAGTAACGTAATATAACCGGGCTACCATGTAAGCCGGTAGTTACAATAGCCAGAAAATACATTTTAAGGAGGCATGGCATACATGTCAAAACAAGCAATCTCGATGGATGATTTGTTGGCGAAAAACGCAATTCCATCACTTCATACCGCTGACGTTGTCAGTGGAGTAATCACATCAGTTAAAAAACACGAGCTATGGGTGGATTTAGGTCCTAATGGTGTCGGTGTTGTGTTAAGACGCGAAATCGGTTACGGGCAGGAGCTAATAGTCGGCCAAAGTATTACAGTTAGCGTTGTTGACCCGGAACTTGAGGATGGTTATGCCTTACTGAGTATGAAGCGGGCGGTAAAGGACAGGGGTTGGGACGAACTGCAACGCATACATGATGAGCAAGAAATTATAGATGTAGTGCCATATGATGCTAATCGAGGCGGCCTATTGATTGAGTTGGAGGGCATTAGAGGATTTCTGCCTGTTTCTCAATTAGCAGCCGGTCATTACCCAAGAGTTTCAGGAGCAGATAAGGATGAAATTCTTCAGAAATTGCATGCTTTAGTCAATAAGTCATTACGAGTACGAATTCTCGATTCAAGCCGTAGAGATAATAAATTAATCTTTTCAGAAAAAGAAGCGGTCCGTGATGATATGCAAGCACGCTTAAGCAATCTTAAAGTTGGCGATACAGTTGAAGGAGTTATAACCGGAGTTATTGATTTCGGTGCCTTTGTAAACGTAGATGGCATTGAAGGTTTAATCCATATATCTGAAATATCTTGGGAAAGAGTAGAAGACCCCAGGAACTATCTAAAATTGGGAGAAACAGTTAAGGCAAAAATCATTGCAATTGACAAGGACCGACTAAGTCTCAGCTTAAAGCAAATGTCTGAGGATCCGTGGCTGAAAGAAGTGAAGGTCTTTAAGAAGAATGAAGTTGTAGAGGGTAAGATAACCCGCATTACACCGTTTGGAGCGTTTGTACAACTAAGCCCTGCCGTTGAGGCACTGGTCCATGTTTCTGAAATGAGTGATACGGAAGCGGTTGATCCGGAAAAAATCTTTCAACTTAATGAAAAGAAGAAGTTTAAGATTTTAGGTATCGATACCGAAACACGCAAAATAGCGCTTAGCCTAAAGGATACAAAATAGTCTTATGTAATACCGCATAGAGACAGAAAGGAGTGCGAAATGTCGCAAAAAATCCAAATTGAAGACCATGTGACCGTCGGCACTCTAGCTGAAAAACTGTCTCTGCCGGTCAGCCGTTTAATTACCGAGTTAATGAAGAACGGCATTTTAACTACCATCAATGAACGGGTAGACTTTGATACGGCCCAAATTATTGTTCATGAATTAGGCCTGGACATTGAGTTAACCAAACAGGAATCGTCACCACTGGAAATGGTTAGATCTAGAGCTCAACGCGAGGTAATATCGGAAAAAGCGGTATCACGTCCGCCGGTAGTTACTTTTATGGGGCACGTTGATCATGGTAAGACAAGCCTGCTTGATGTTATTAAGGGCTCACAAGTAGTTAAACAAGAAGCTGGTGGTATAACGCAATACATTTCTGCTTACTACATTATTCACAAAGGAAAGGCGATAACATTTTTAGACACTCCTGGCCATGAAGCTTTTTCGGCTATAAGGGAACACGGTGTTCGTTTAACCGACATTGCCGTTATCGTTGTTGCTGCTGATGACGGAGTTAAACCCCAAACTATTGAAGCAATCAGGTTTGCCAAACAGGCTGATGTCAGAATGATTGTTGCCATCAATAAAATAGATAAAGAGGGGGCTGATACAAATCGGGTAAAACAGCAATTAGCTGATCAAGGACTTCTGGTTGAAGAATGGGGAGGAGATATTGTCACAGTCGAAGTTTCGGCTAAGCTGAAGCAAGGCATCGAAAATTTATTAGATATGATATTGCTCGTGGCGGAAGTGGAAGATTTGCGGGCGGAAGTAAACGTTCCCGCCCGCGGACTGATTATAGAAGCACATACTGAAACCGGCCGGGGAGCAGCGGCCCATGCTTTGGTGGAGTGGGGGACTTTAAAAAAAGGTGATTATATAGTTACTGGAGCAACGTTTGCAAAGATAAAAAATCTTGAATCAACCGACGGGTTGCCACTTTTAAGTGCCACGCCGTCAATGCCGGTTGTACTTACTGGATTTAAGACTTTACCTGAATTCGGAGATGAATTTGAAGTTGTAAGCAGTGAAAAACTAGCTAAAAATCAAGCCCAAAAAATTGTCAGTAGTCGGCATAATGCCAATGGTCGGGTTGATCTCAGCAGCAGTGATCTAATAAGGCTGATTAACCGGACTAACAAGGTCCAATATTTTAACATTATCATTAAAGCCGATGTCCGCGGATCATTGACCTCTGTTGTGGACAGTCTTAAAGTTCTTGATACGGATGAGGTTGCTGTCAGAATTGTTGATTCAGGTATTGGGATGGTAACCGAGAATGATATCTACATTGCCCGAACAAGCGGAGCGGTTATCTATAGTTTTAACGTTGATATTCCTAACAGCATCAAACGTTTGGCAACCCGGGATAAAGTAATAATCCGACGATATACCATAATTTATGAATTAATAGATAACGTAAAGTCTGAGCTGAGTAAGCTTCTATTACCTGAGATTGTTGAGACGGTACAAGGCCACCTGATTGTGAAAGCTATATTCAAGACCACAAAGACTGAAGTCATATGTGGTGGGGAGACCACTAAGGGTCCACTCTCATTACCAGCTTCTGCTCGGGTTATAAGAGACAAAAAGATAATTGCTGAGGTTGAGGAGATAACTAATCTTAAGCGTGGACCACAAGACGTGCAGATAGTGCAAGAAAAAGAACTGTGTGGAGTTAGTATCCGGACTAAAAACCGCTTAGAGCTGCAAGTGGGTGATAAAATAGAATTTTTCACACGGCAGGCCATAGAGCGCACACTATAAATATTTAACTAAAATTGCTGTATTATCGGTACAGAGATACAATAAGAGTATTAATTAGGAAGACAATTATGGCATTCACATTAGACTTTACTACGCTTGATGAGCTGGGTCTCGGTTCGTTACCGACCGAGGATAAGAGAAAAATGCTGTCGCATATTTTAGAAACGCTTGAGATGAGAGTTGGGACAACTTTGGCTAGCCGGATGACGGATGAGCAATTAGATGAATTCGAGCGTTTAATGCCGACAGAACAGGATAATCCGACAACTATCCAAGAAAAGGAAAAATCAGCTCTAAAATGGCTGGAAGGTAATTTTCCGACCTACAAAGATGTCGTTGCCGACGAACTTAAAAAATTAATGGCCGAGATAAGACAAGTTGCACCGCAAATCTTAGCTGACGCCACTAAAACTAGCCCGCCAGCGGTTTAAACAGATAATTTATTACTATATCCAGCCAAAAAAGCTTCAGTTGACATTACTGGTTTAGCCGCTGGTTTTAACATAGTTATCTCAAAGGCTTGTTGCCCGCAATATATAATTAGCCGTTTGTGGTCAATGATAAATTTACCCGGTGCACCAGATTGGTTAACGACTCGGCCGGCAGTAATAATTACGTTGGTACGGTTAAGTTTTGTGTAACTTTTAGGCCAATCAGCATAAGCCCGAATTTCGCGTTCTATCTGATCGGCAGGTTTAGGCCACTGAATTAAACCATCCTCTTTTGTCAATTTGCGCGAGTATGTAGGGGGAGTTGATTTATCTTGCTCATAAGGAGTGACTTTGCCTTCTATGTATCGGGGCAGTGTAGCAACTAACATATTGTGACTCAGTTTAATCAAGGCTTGGGTAAGCAATGGCGATGTAAGGGTCTTTGATAAATGGAATTTCTTTTGAGCGAGCAAGGGGCCATCATCAATTCCGGGGCGTATAAGCATGAGACTGACTCCTGTCTCTTTTTGGCCGCTTAGTATTGCAAAACTGATAGGATCGGGACCGCGCCACTGTGGCAACAATGAAAAATGGCTATTTACTATACCTAAGGGAAAGTAATTAATTACTTTCTCAGAGAGAATAATACCGTAATCAATAATTAAGCCGATTTTGCTGTCAAAAGGTTGAGATAATATTTGTTCAACTGCTTTATTGTTAACTAACTCCAGACACTCAATACCATGCTTTCTAGCAATATCCGAGACTGATAACTTGTGGTTATAGTGAGGCAAATTCGGTTTTGTAACCACTATTTCAATTGTAAAATCTTGAACGAGTAACCTTAATGATTCAGCGGCAATAGGTCCGCTACCGAAGAATATAAACTGGCTTGATGTCTTTTTCATAGTCAATCTGTTCTAGCTTACCATCATTCTTTAAACGATAGAATCCATCGACCTTGTCTTGGATACGATCAACAAAAGTTAGGCCATGCGTATGATCAATCTCATGTTGTAAAACACGGGCTAAAAAACCATCGATCGTCATGCGGAATTCCTTGCCATCTATATCTTGGGCCTTAAGTCTAATCTTAATGTATCGGGGAACCTTGCCATAGATATCCTGGACGCTCAGACAGCCTTCAAAATCTTCTTCAATAGCACCTTCATATTTAGTAATTACCGGATTGATGAAAACACTGAATGTTTTATCATCTTTATTATCATAATTATTCCGTACAACTATAATTCTTAACGGTTTACCAAGTTGAATAGCGGCCAAAGCAACACCGACTTCATGCGGCCGGCTTGCCTCCCAGTCTGTGACTGCCGCTTCCATCTCGGCAATAACTATTTTGATGTCGTCAGTAATAAGTCCGACTTTTTGGGAATGTCGATGCAATTGCTGATCTGGTAACAGCACAATGTTATCTTTTGGACTTAGCATTAGAGATAGTATATACGTTGCTCCTTCTATTGAGAATGGCTTTAGAGAAGATTTATCGGATCAATGTCATATGACCATCCGTTAGGTAATAATTTTATAACCTTTATTAGCTCGCCACGATCTTTTGATTTTATAATTAATTGCCATTCAAATTGTCTGGCAACTTTTTCATGAAAGGCCGGCGTGGGACCGTTAATCTGAATTTTTAAGTTCTTTTTCCTTAATTCCGTGGCAAACTTAGTTACGGAATTTTGAGAGTTTAGGCGCCTACTTCTTTTGCAAGTTAACTTTAGTAAATAACAAAATGGTGGGAACATAAAGCGTTGCCGCTCTTCCAGCTCGGTGTTATAGAAATCATCCCATTGTCTGCTAATTGCAGCTTTCAGGACCGGGTTAGCAGGTGAGTAAGTTTGAATAACTGCTTGGCCATGGCGATAACCTCGTCCAACCCGCCCGATTACCTGACTGATCAACTGATAAAGCCTCTCCTGTGACGTATAATCGGGCGTATATAGGCTAGTATCGGCTATAATGACTCCAACTACAGCTAGTTTCGGTAAATCAAGCCCTTTAGCAAGTGTTTGGGTGCCAACTAAAATATCCACCTCACCCTGAAAAACTTTCTTATACTGTTGCTCAAAACGTTCGGTTTTTAGGTTGTCGTTATCAAATCTTTGTACTCGAGCTCTTGGCAACAAACGCTCTACTTCATTGACAATGGCTTTTGTGCCGATACCCTTGAACAATATATTTGTTTCATGGCAAATCGGACAACTGGAAATAGAAGTTATCTGATAACTACAGCTATGGCAGCGGAATTTATGACTGTCGCCGTGATAAATAAGCGCTGTGTCACAATTCGGACATATAGCTTGCCAACCGCAATTTTGGCAAATTATTGACCGGGCTGTGCCGCGACGATTAAGAAATAATAATATTTGTTCTTGTTTAGCCAAAGCTTCATTCATAGCAGATAATAATTTATCCGAAATTATCGGCGAATTATTAAATTCAGTCCGGTCTTTAAGATCGATGACGGAAATATCTATATGTCTAACTCCAGCGGCTGATTGTTGCATCCGCAAGATCTGAGAATTTTTTTGCTGAGCTATATAATAGTCAACTATAGATGGTGTAGCCGACCCAAGTATTAATATTGCATGATGCAATTGAGTAAGTTTACTAGCTACACGAACAGTTTGATAATACGGACTTTGTTCTTGTTTATAAGCTGGTTCATGAGACTCATCAATAATTATTGCACCAATCATGCTTAACGGGTAAAAAATTGCCGACCTGGCACCGATAATTATTAACGGTTCTTTGCTCAATAAGGTCTTTAGCCAAGTTTCACGCCTGTCTTTTGGTGTTAATTGTGAATGCACAAGCATAACTTTGGAATTAAATACATCAATAAAATTCTTACTAAGCTGAGAGGTAAGACTAATTTCTGGTGTTAATATAACAACGGATTTACCAGCTTTCAAACATATCCGACTTAATTCTTGGTAAATTCTAGTTTTACCGCTGCCAGTATCTCCATGTAAAATATATGAACCAGATTTTTGCAGAGCGCGCATAACAATAACTTGTTCTTCATTTAGAGAAGGCAATTTTAATAATTTTGATTTAACCCTTTGATTAACAATGATTTTGTCTATATCTTCTAAGTGTAATGATTTAGGTAAAAATAATTTAACAATAGCGCCTAATGGAGCTGGGTAGTAAGTGCTTAACCAATGTATTGTTGTTATTATTTCATCAGATAATACAGGCAATGGAAATATTTCTTTAATTTCTTTTGTAACAAAACCAGGTTTAACAACTTCTTTTTCAATAATTCCCAAAACCATGCGGTCACGTAGCGGGACATTAACGATTGAACCGATTGCTGCTGGCTGATTTGAATTATAGGTTAGACCTTCCTGGCCATGATACAGTGTTGTTGCAACTAAAATTGAGTAGTAGTATTTCATTCCACCTAATATTGTCAAACAAAATAGCTTGAAAAGCCAATTGGATACTATTATACTGAGACCTAGCGTTATTACGTTGTCCTAATAACAATAGCTTATGTTAGATGTATTTATTACTTCAAGAGTTCGACGGAAAATCATAGTTATCTATGCTAAATATCCGGATTTTAAAACCCATGTTAGAGGTCTAGCGAAGCTTATAAAAGAAGATGCCGGTAATATTCAGCGTGAATTAAAACGTCTTGAAAAAGTTGGTTTTCTAATTTCTGAGAAACAGGCAAATACTAAAGTATATTTTACCAATAAGCAGTTTCCTATTTTCAAAGAACTACAAAGTATTGTGTTGAAGTCACAACGGTCCGCCCAAAAAAATCAAAATCATCTATAAAGAATAAATAACACTTGCTAAGTAAGGATGCATTTTTTACAATAGTAATAGATATGATTCAAGTTACAAGAAAAGATCCCAAAGAACCAATGGAAAATCTTCTACGAAGGTTTAACCGTAAAGTTCAACAATCAGGTCTGCTGGCAATCGCCAAGCAAGGCCAATATTTTGCTAAACCGATAAGTAAAACTGAGCGACGCATGAAAGCAATTGTTCGCCAAGAACGAAAAGCTATAAAATTACAGAAGATTAAACTTGGCCAACGGTGAGTGATGTTGCTAGTAGATTCGATAGAGCAGGATCTAAAAGCGGCCTTACTTAGTAAAGACGCAGTACGAGTAGAAACTCTAAGAAGTATGAAAAATGCGTTGCTCTATGCTGAGGTGGGCCAGGGCAAAGAGAGAAAATCCTTATCTGAAACAGAAAAGATAGAAGTGTTGATTAAAGAAAGCAAAAAACGTCAAGAAAGCGCCGATTTATATCAACAGGCAAATGAATCGACTAGGACCCAGAAAGAACTTGCCGAAAAAGCAATTATTGAAAAATATTTACCAAAACGGCTTTCTGAAGCGGAAATTGAACAGCTTATCGATAAAGCTTTAGAGCAATTTGGTACGGATAGCCAGCAATCAATTGGCCAAGTAATAGCAGCCGTTCGCCAATTGGCTGATGGTATAGTAGACGGAGCAACCGTTGCCCGGCTGGTTAAGGAGAAATTGCAATAATGATTATCCTTCTGGGAATTACCGGTAGCGGCAAGAGTTTGCAGGGCCGATTACTGGCCAACGAGTATGGTTATGCCTGGATCTCCAGCGGCGAAGTTTTACGAGTTCTCTTATCAGGTGAGAAACGCCAAAAAATACTATCTGGAAAATTACTGGATGATAACGAAATGATACAGATAATTAGTAAAATATTCGAATTAGTCGATCCTAAACAACAAATGATACTTGATGGATTCCCGCGGACAATAGTTCAAGCAGATTGGTTAATCCAGCGGGTTAAAGCCGGTGATTTTGAACTAACAACTATCTTTAATTTTGAAGTTTCACAAACTGTTGTAAAAGATCGTTTAATGAAACGTGGAAGAATTGATGATACAGTTGCTGCTATCCAAAAACGTTTTGAAGAATATAATTCCGCCACGCTACCGATAATTGAACGATTCCGAAATGAAGGCTACAGAATAGTAAATATCAATGCTGCCAATGATCCACAGACTATACATAAAAATATGGTCAGTGTTATTTAATAATGATCATATAAAACCTAATTAATAAAATGCCCAAGCGACTTACGAGAACTCCATCTGAAATACACGCGATGCGTGAGAGCGGTCAAATGCTTGCCGCAATTCTTCAGATGTTGAAAGAACAAACTGTTCCAAATATATCTACTAAAGAACTGGCAGAAATAGCTGCTAAAGAACTCAGGAGTCTCGGCGGAGCACCAACGTTTCTCGGTTACTATGGCTTTCCAGATATAATCTGTATTTCAATTAATAACGAAGTCGTCCACGGCATACCCAGAGCCGATAAAATAATTTCTGAAGGCGATATTGTTAGTCTAGATTTTGGAGTTACTTACCGGGGTATGATTACAGACGCAGCTATAAGTTACGTACTTGGAAAAGCTAAAAAAAAACACCAACAACTTGTTTCTATAACTGAGAAGTCGTTATATGCGGGCTTAGCAGTCTTACACGACGGGATTAGAACTGGTGATCTTGGATTTGCTATTGAAACGGTTCTAAATAAACATCATTACGGAGTTGTCCGGGACTTGGTAGGCCATGGAGTAGGGCAAAAATTACACGAAGATCCAAGTATACCGAATTATGGCCGTCCAGGCAGCGGGGTAAGTTTATATAATAATATGACGATTGCGGTTGAACCAATGGCCACATTAGGTACTTATAAAGTATTTACTGCCAATGATGGCTGGACTGTTTTAACACAAGACGGATCATGGGCAGCTCACTTTGAGCACAGTGTATTGATTACTGAAAAGGGTTGTGAGATCCTAACAGCCTTATCAGCCTAGACAATGACTTGCTGTTTATAGAGGATAAGCGTTATACTTCCTGCATGCACGACCAGTCTATACCACATTATGTGGGACTTGATATTGGCACTAGTACGGTCAGATGTATAATCGGCGTGCTTGATCCCCATGATACCTCCAGGTTCTCTATAATCGGTTATGGCGCGGCTCCTAATGTCGGTATGCGAAGAGGGGTTGTTGTCTATGCTGATGATGTATCAGAAGCTATCATGCAGGCTGTTACAGAAGCGGAACGTCTAGCTGGTGTACGAATTCATCAGGCAACAGTTAATATTAATGGTTCTCACATCAGCGGTATGAATTCCAAGGGCGTAATCGCTATCAGTACCGCTAACCGCGAGATTACAATCGAAGATCGATTGAGGGTTGAAGAAGCGGCTACAATTGTCCAATTACCGCCGAACAGAGAGATTGTCCAGGTATTTGCCAAAAATTATCGGTTAGATGGCCAGGATAATATAAAAGATCCTGTTGGCATGCGCGGTGTCCGCTTAGAAGTTGAAACCCATATTGTAACTGCCGCTTCACCTAGCCTAAGGAATCTTGATACTGCACTGCAAAAAGCGGAAGTAGTTCCCAATAGGCATACTTTATCTGGTTTGGCAGCTGTAGAGGCTGTCCTGAACCGTCAGCAAAAGGAATCAGGTACCGTACTGCTTGATATAGGTGCCGGTACGACAAACTTAGTTGTAATAGAAGACGGCGAAATCCAGCATGTGGCAGTTATTGCGATGGGAGGTATACACATTACCAATGATTTGGCGATTGGGCTCAAAACTGACCTCGATATAGCCGAATTGGTGAAGATAAACCATGCTCATATCGGTTCAGAGCCAAAGAAAGATAAAGTTTCCGTCGAACATAACAAAAAAACTTATCAATTCGACGCCGTAGATGTTGTTATGATCAGTGAGGCCAGAGTAGAAGAACTACTGGAATATGTTGCTAAAGAGCTACACAGAATACAACGCTGGCGAAAACTGCCCGGAGGAGTTGTACTAGTTGGTGGCTCAGCTAAATTACCTGGTTTAGCAAACTTTGTCAGTAACAAGCTAGAATTGGCGGCACGGATTGGCGAACCCCAAATGATGACTGGTTTGATTGAAAAAGTATCTGATCCGGCTGCTTTTACAGCCGTTGGTTTAGCGCTGTTGGATATGTTACTACTACCAGCCGATGACAGTGCCAGACATCTGGTTAAAGGCATGAACACTAAAATTTTCACCTCACTATCAGGTATTTGGCGTACAATCCGTCGTTAACCCTGGAATGAATCATTATATTTTTTGTTATAAACGTTACTCGTTAATAAATAAATACAATTGAACAAATGAATTGTTGAACTGGCATCGTTCATAGGGTATACTCGCCTATATAACTAAATATGAGAGTGAGTAATGCCACAAGTAACGCCACCGATTGAAACTTTTGCACGTATTAAAGTAGTAGGTATTGGTGGAGCCGGCGGAGCTGCCATTAATCGAATGGTGGAAGCTGGCGTTGAAGGTGTTGAATTTATCGCAGTTAATGCTGATGCCCAAGCCATACACAATTCAAAAGCACAAGTAAAACTTCATATTGGCAAAGAAACCACCAAGGGACTTGGTGCTGGCGCAGATCCGGTTATTGGTCAGCGAGCAGCTGATGAATCAAAAGAGGATATTCGCAAAGCTCTAGAGGGCGCGGATATGGTTTTTGTGACACTAGGTGCTGGAGGTGGGACTGGAAGCGGTGCCGGTCCAATTGTGGCCCAGATAGCCAAAGATATGGGTATTCTAGTGGTTGGGTTCGCAACTAAACCATTTGCCTTTGAAGGAGAGAAACGCCGCCGTAATGCCGAAATGGCAATCAATAGCCTACGAAAATCAGTCGACACTCTAATTATTGTTCCCAATGACAGATTACTTCAAACTATTGATAGGCAAACACCGCTATTAGAAGCTTTTAAAGTAGCAGATGACGTTTTGCGCCAGGGAGTGCAGGGTATCTCTGATCTTATTACAGTGCATGGACTGATAAATTTAGACTTTGCTGACGTCAAAGCCGTTATGAGTAATGCCGGCTCGGCTCTCATGGGTATTGGTCGCGCCAGTGGCGAGAACCGGGCAGTGCAAGCAGCACAACAAGCTATCGAATCGCCATTACTTGAGATATCAATAGATGGTGCGCGAGGCATTCTCTTTAATGTAATTGGCGGCGACGACCTAACCATGCATGAAATCAATACCGCCGCGGAAGCTATTACTACAGCTGCTGACCCGGAAGCAAATATTATTTTCGGTGCCACAATCAATCCAGATCTTGAAGGTGAAATAATTATCACTGTTGTAGCGACTGGTTTTGATGCTTCATACTTCACAAACCGCCGGGCTGCAACCGGAACGACTAGCCGATCGACAATAGTATCAACCGAGACGGATGAAGATAAATCCATGATAAAGAAAAACGATGATAACGTCATGGGCAACCTAGACATGAATCTAGATGATACAGATCCTGGGGATGATTTTCATAATGATAATACTGGGCCCAGCATGTGGACAATGGATGATGATAAAGAGGAAGGTGACACGGAAGACAGTGACAAACAAGATAAAAGTGATAGTGATGATGAGCAACAAAAAGACCCAGACTCACCTCACGTAATTAATGGTGTACTTGAAGACGAAAATGAAATTGAAAAACAACCGTCATTCTTAAGACGGCTAAAAAACCGCCGAAAAAGCAATCAGGATGATGACAATGCAGATGAATAAAAGCGATTTAGCGCTGTCGTCAAAATTACCTTGTTAATATCATTGCAAAACGCTACTGATATGGTTAACATAATTAGTATAGGCACTATATATAGGATATATGCTATTGGTGTTAGTACATTTAGATTGAATAAAGGAGGTGTGCATTATGAAGTGCAGCCAATGTCAACAAGCTGAAACGAAAGTTATTGAATCTCGCGATGTTGCCGAGGGTGAATCTGTTAGACGCCGCCGTGTTTGCATGAATTGCAGTTATCGTTTTACAACCTATGAACGCGTAGAAAGACCACAGCTCATAGTAATTAAGAACAGTGGTAAACGTGAGTTGTTCCATCGAGAAAAACTCTTGGCAGGGCTATACAGGGCTTGCGAGAAAACAGTTGTTACCAGTCTGCAACTGGAATATCTGGTTAATGATGTTGAAAATGAACTGCAAGCTAGCGGTGAGACAGAAGTGCATTCAGCGGTTATAGGTGATCTTATAATGGATCGTTTAGCGCCAATAAATGAAGTAGCCTATGTGCGGTTTGCAAGCGTTTATCGTCGGTTCAAAGATATCGATGGTTTTGAAAGAGAACTAGTTGATATAAAAAGACGTCGAACTGGTAATCCATTGAGGGCTACAGTAAAAACTCAATAATAATCGTAAACTTGTATTGAATAAATAAAATATATACGTTATAACCTATGTTAACGAGTAGAGACACTCGGACGGGTGAGGGGTTCTAATGTTCAGGTAACGGCAGAACACCGTTAAACAAAAAATTAATAACATAACAATAAGTGAGGGAATTATGGGACAAACGACCGATTTGCAGGTTGGGAGGTTATTTACTCAACCAAAAAAGAAGGCGTACGATCAGTTAAAATGGATATTAAGAGACTCAATTATAGTTAATCCACAGAGTAAAACTCCTGTTTTTGAACAGAAAGATGTTGAATTCCCTGAGGGTTGGTCACTTAACGCCATCAATATAGTGGCACAGAAGTATTTCACCGGTACTCCCGGGACACCCGCTCGAGAGAGGTCTTTAAAGCAGCTTATTGACAGAGTGGTTGATACTATTACCCGCGAGGGTGTCCAAAGTGGTTATTTTGATACAGATACCGAAGCTGAAGATTTTCGGGAAGAGCTTAAATATATCATAGCGACCCAACGCGCGGCTTTTAATTCGCCAGTTTGGTTTAACATAGGTGCCAACGAGCGCTCCCAACAAGCCAGCGCCTGTTTTATCTTAGGCATTGAAGACACAATGCCTTCGATACTTAATTGGTACGTTGAGGAGGGAATGATTTTCAAGGGGGGCTCTGGCTCTGGTATAAATCTTAGCCCCATCCGATCTTCTGTCGAACCGCTTGGTAAAAGTGCCGGAACAGCCTCTGGGCCATTAAGTTTTATGCGCGGGGCTGATTCATCAGCTGGCGCAATTAAAAGCGGCGGAAAAACTCGTCGGGCCGCAAAGATGGTTATTCTAAACATAGATCATCCAGACATAGAGACATTTATCTGGAGTAAAGCTATTGAGGAACGTAAAGCTCGTGTCCTGCAAGAAGCTGGCTTTGATATGAGCCTTGATGGTTTAGACTCATTTTCCGTTCAATATCAGAACGCTAATATCTCTGTACGTGTGACAGATGAATTTATGGAAGCCGTAGAAAATGACACTGATTGGGAGCTAAAGGCAGTAACAACTGGTAAAACAGTTAAAAAAGTAAAAGCTCGGTATCTTTTCCGTCAGTTTTCAGAGGCGGCTTGGGAATGCGCTGATCCGGGTATGCAATATGATACGATTATTAACCGTTGGCATACTACACCTAATGCGGGCCATATAGATGCGAGCAATCCATGCAGCGAATATATGCACCTTAATAATTCAGCCTGTAACCTTGCTAGCATTAATCTGCTGAAGTATTTATGCAATGATGGTACCTTTGATATAACAGCTTTTGAACACACTGTAGACGCTATATTTACGGCTCAGGAGATATTAGTTGGCTATAGTGAATATCCAACCGAGAAGATTACTAAAACAGCTCGGGCCTATCGGGAATTAGGGCTTGGCTATGCTAATCTTGGGGCTTTGCTGATGGCCCAAGGACTGCCTTATGACTCTGAAGAAGGCCGCGCGCAAGCTGCTGCCATTACGGCACTTATGACTGGCCGTGCGTATGCGGTCAGCGCTAAATTGGCGCGTCGGGTAGGACCGTTTGCGGGTTATCACAAAGATAAAGAAGCTATGCTGCGGGTGGTCAAAATGCATCGGGCAGATATATCAAGTATAGATGCTAGCTTAGTATCAGAGGAGCTACTTAACGCTGCTGTGACTGCTTGGGATGAAGCAGTCGAGTTGAGTGAACTATATGGTGTCAGAAACTCCCAGGCAAGTTTATTAGCTCCCACGGGAACAATTGGTCTAATGATGGATTGTGACACTACCGGTATTGAGCCGGATCTTGGCTTAGTAAAAGTTAAGAAACTAGTTGGTGGTGGAACGATGAGTATTGTTAACCAAACTGTCCCACGAGCCCTAGAAGTTCTTGGTTATAATCAAGCAGAGATTGACGACATAATACACTATATTGATGTTGAAAAAACAATATTAGGTGCGCCACACTTCAAGAAACAGCATAAAGATGTTTTCGCATGTTCAATGGGGGATAATGCTATTGAGTACCCGGGACATGTTAAAATGATGGCTGCTGTTCAGCCTTTTCTGTCAGGGGCAATCAGTAAAACAGTCAATATGCCGGAGACAGTAACTGTAGAAGATATTGAGCAATTGCACATTGATGCCTGGAAAATGGGTTTAAAATCGATAGCTATTTATCGCGATAATTGTAAAGTTGCGCAACCACTGAGCATGGCAAAGAAAGATTCATCTGATAGCACGCAAACGTCAGTTTCTCCTATGGCTACTGATCGGATCGTTATAAAGAGTCCGGTCCAACGTCCACTGCCAAGAATCCGGAATTCTAAAACTATTTCATTTAAAGTTGCTGGTAGCCATGGCTATATAACAACCGGTGAGTATGACGATGGCATGCCGGGAGAGATATTTATGAGAATAGCCAAACAAGGCTCAACTCTTGCAGGTTTTATGGATGCTTTAGCCATTAGTATTAGTCATGGTTTGCAGTACGGTGTACCCCTAAAAGATTATGTCCGTTCATTTACTAGTATGTCATTTGCGCCTTCTGGACTGACGGATGACTCCGAAATTCCAACTGTATCGAGTGTTGTTGATTACATATTCCGTCGCTTAGCGCTGAGCTATCTATCGTTTGATGATAGGGTAGAGCTAGATCTTGCCTCGATCGACGATGTTGCCAGCGGTCAAATTATCCTGCCTGTTATGGAAAATATGGCTGCGGAAGCTGCGGAAGAAGCGATTGTTACAGAGAACATTGAAAAAACTCACGAAGAAATCCCAAAAACTTATCCTAATAAACTAAGAACTTCAAACAGTGATGTAGCGCCAATTTGTTACAACTGCGGTAATCAAACACAACGGGCAGGTAGCTGCTATGTTTGTACTAGTTGCGGTTCGACGACTGGTTGTTCTTGAATCTTTAGGGTGCATATGGGTTAAAGCATTAGTAAACTCAGGTTATAATAGATATATAACTTTAATATTGTTATGAAACTAGTAATACTTTATAGACCAGAATCAGAACACTCAACGCTAGTAGAATCTTTCAGTGAAAGAGTCGTTGACTTTATGCCGGACGCAACTGTTGAAAAAATTGACGTTGACAGTCCGGACGGAATAATGAAACTTGAAACCTACGGAATTTATCAATTTCCAGCGATTATGATAATTGCTGATAACGGTTCATTTATTGATGCTTGGATGGGAGATATACTGCCATCAGTTGATCAAGTTGTAGATAGTTTAAGACGATAATAGGATTGTTGTAAGGCCAAAAATGCTTTATAGTTACAACTTGTAACAATTTAAGACATGCATTTTATCTTGAGCAAGGTAAATTAACGGCAATCAACCGTGAAGCAGCGGGAAGAAAAGTTTTTTATAAACCCAGTAGAACTCGACGGTAGTCCGTATAACGATATAAGAGAGTGCTTATTGAGGTCATCTCAAGAGAAGCTGGATGGTACCGTCCTAACTGATAAATAAAATAGGATTCCAGCAGATAAAAGAGATGGCTTTTTTATTTTGAATAAGGGATAAAGTATGAAATTTCAAAAAGGTAAACGGCGTCCATTTAACCAATACGAACCAGACCTAGTTAACTATTGGCGTGAAAATAAGATATTTGAAAAATCAGTAAATCAAAGACCTTTAGATAGTAGCTATGTATTTTATGATGGTCCGCCATTTATTACCGGTGTACCACATTATGGAACGCTGTTAAGCAGTATTGTTAAAGATGCAGTGCCGCGGTACTGGACAATGAAGGGGAAGAGAGTTGAAAGAGTATGGGGCTGGGATTGCCATGGTCTACCAGCAGAAGTATATACCGAGCAGAAGTTAGGTGTAAAAGATAAACGCGATGTTTATAGAATTGGTTTAGAGAAATACATAATTGCATGCCGTGAAAATATGATCCAGACTGGTTCTGTTTGGGAAAAATCAGTTGACCAAATAGGCCGTTGGGTTAATTTTAAGGGTGCCTATAAGACTATGGATAATGATTATATGGAGTCTGTCTGGTGGGCTTTCAAAAAATTATATGATGACGGTAAAATATATGAAGGCGAGCGGGTATTACTTTATTGCACACGAGACGCAACACCTTTGTCAAAAGCGGAAATCGCCCAGGATAACTCATACCAAGAAGTTACTGATCCTTCAGTGTATGTGAAATTTAAATTAGCAGAACGCTCACGGACTTATCTGCTAGCTTGGACTACTACACCGTGGACCTTATTGGCAAATACTGCTTTAGCAATCAATGAATCGCTAGAATATGCAGAAGTAAAAGTTGACAATGATGTATTTATAATGGCTGCAGATTTAGTTGATAAAGTACTAAAAGAAAATAATATAAATGTTGTAACTCATACAATAATTAAAAAATATAACGGCAAAGAACTTCTTGGATTAAGCTATGAACCATTATTTGAAAACCGTGGTAAAAATGCACACAAAATATATAATGCGGATTACGTCAGTCTTGAAGAGGGTACTGGTATTGTGCATATAGCGCCTGCCTATGGAGAAGAAGACTATGAGCTAGCAAAGAAAAGAAATATACCGGTAATGTCAGTTGTGGATGATGACGGTTTGTACAGTCAAGGTGAATGGCGCGGTCAAAATATATGGGAAGCAAACAAGTTAATTGCTAAAACACTGTATGAACGTGATATTGTCTGGAAGATCGAATATATTCAGCATAGTTACCCGCACTGCTATCGCTGCGGCACAAGACTAATGTACAGAGCTCACCCAAGTTGGTTTGTAAATATAGATCAACAACGGGAACTAATGTTGGAACAAAATAATAAAATTAACTGGTTCCCAACTCATTTTAAAGAAGGTAGATTTAATCAGACATTACTTACTGCGCCGGAATGGAATATATCTCGTGATCGTTTCTGGGCAACACCAATACCGGTTTGGAAGGGAAAAGATAATAAAGGCAAAGAAATCGTTAAAGTTATAGGTAGCTATGATGAGCTGGAACAATTATCCGGAAAGAGATTAAAAGATTATCATCGTCCGTGGATTGATGAAGTTAGTTTTGAATTAGACGGAATAAAAATGCAGAGGATAGATAAAGTATTGGATTGTTGGTTTGAATCCGGCTCAATGCCATTTGCACAGTTCCATTATCCATTTGAGAACCAACAAAAATTTGAGGATAATTTTCCAGGTGATTTCATTGCCGAACACGTAGGGCAAATTAGGGGATGGTTCTACTCATTACATGCTATATCGGTAGGATTATTTAATAAACCGGCATTTTATAATGTAATTGTGACTGGTACGATCATGGGTAATGACGGTCGCAAGATGAGTAAGTCATATGGGAACTTCACTGATCCGGAAAAATTAATTAACCTTTACGGAGCCGATTCGTTGAGATATTTACTACTATCTTCGCCAGTTATGAATGGTGAGGATTTTATAGTACTTGATAAGGATGTCATTGATGTATCTAGGCGACTTAGTATGATTTGGAACATGTATGATTTCTTCACCCTATATGCCTCTGTTGATAAATGGGAAGCTAGTAGTAATTTAGTCGACCCCTATGACACAGTCCATAATTTACTAGATAAATGGATTATCTCAAGATTGCATCAGCTTATCATTAACGTAGATACATCAATGCAAAAATACGATTTTCCGCAGGCCTTGAAGCCAATAATGGTGTTTATTGATGACGCGTCAAATTGGTATGTAAGACGTAGTCGAAAACGCTTTTGGAAAAGTACTAATGATGCTGATAAAAATGAAGCATATCTGACTCTCTATTATATCCTTGTACAATTAGCGATTATAATGGCACCCTTTACGCCTTTTCTAGCAGAAGAACTTTATTGTCTACTGACTGGTAAAGAATCTGTACACTTGTGTGATTGGCCGCAATCAGGCCGTGTCAATGAGACCTTAATTAGTGAAATGACTATTTCTCGGGAGCTAATAACCCAAGGCTTGGCCCAAAGAGCCAAAGCAGGGATAAAAGTTCGCCAGCCACTCGCTAGGGCAATAATTACTATTCCTTCTCAATTCATTGAATTTAGTGACGATGAATTAGTGAATGTAATAGCTGATGAGCTAAATGTAAAAGAAATTACTACCATCATAGGGAAGGAAGCATTAATTTCTATTGATACAAAACTAACTAAATCACTCCAGAAGGAAGGCTTAGCAAGAGAAATCATAAGACATATTCAGCAAACTCGAAAAGACGCCGGGTTAAATGTTGAGGACAGAATTAATCTTGTAATTGATAGTCAAGGAATCATGCTAAAAGATTCTATCAATGAGTACAAGAGCATTATTATGCAAGAGACCCTGGCTATGACAATAGGAGATAATATAACAGGAGAAATGTATAGTAAATCACTTGAAATAAATGGAGAAAATATAACTATAAAAATGGTTAAACAATGAATACGGAATTAGACATTAATTAGAAATAATAAATCTAATCAATAGCATGTTTTACAGATAAGTTTCAATGTGATAAGATAACAGATAATTATATAATGTAGTTTATAGAAATGGTAAAAGATATGAAAAAAGCTGTATTTAAAATTGGCGGAAAACAATATTTTGTTACTGAAGGTCAAGTATTAGAAGTAGAACTTATTACTGATGAAAATCAAAAGAAGGATAAAAAAATACAGATACAACCTTTAATATTAATCAATGAAGCTACAACTTTAATCGGCAAACCGTTGCTTGATGATCATAGAATAACTGCTGAAATCTTGGAACCGGATATATTATCAGACAAAGTAATGGCTATACGTTATAAAGCAAAAAAACGTGTACACAAAATTCATGGTCATCGACAGCATCATAGCCAAATAAAAATTATTGAGATAGCTTAAGTGTAAACATTAACCAGCGACTGTGGATAAATATTATTAAATGTGTTCATTGATAATGGATATGAGTAATACACACAACATATTTTTAAATAATTTATGTGCTATTTAACGGTAATATAAATTAGCTTATATCTGTAAAATACAAATAATAGCAGTAATAGTTACAATGATTATAGAAAGTTTTTTAATGTCTAACATATAAAATATGACGTAAAAATTTATTCTTTTTATCCTTGTCATCACCTTGAATATATCGGATAATTTTAATAGGTTTTTCAAAATAGGCTAGCATTAGCCTTAAAACCAAAACAAACAAAATTTAATGACCCAAAAAACACCGTTAAAACGAGTACTGTTAACGTACGTGGTAAAACCACTATTTTTTAGTTTTATAGGTGTTTTATTTCTTTTTATATTTAGTTCACTTCTACGGGTACAACAAGTTCAGGCTACTAACTCAGGCTCAAGTTCATATATAAACTTTCAAGCCAGACTTTTAACTGCCGGGGGCGCCATAGTACCTGACGGGAACTATAACGTAGAGTTTAAATTATATAGTGCTGTTACTAGTACCGGGGGCTCACAAGGAACTTGCGGTACTGATACATCTTGTTTATGGGTTGAAACGCGCACGGGAGGTAATGTTGTAAGGGTATATAACGGTTATTTATCTGTAAGTTTGGGTAGCGTAAATGCTTTTTCAAACGCAGTTCAGACTATAAATTGGAATCAAAACTTATGGCTTGGAATTAATGTTGGCGGGATTGGTACTCCCGTCTGGGACGGAGAGATGATACCCAGGGTACAATTTACCGCCTCGCCATATGCCTTTTCTGCCGGACAATTATCTACCTATAATAGCGCCCAGAACTTTACTTCATTATTACAGTTTGCTGCTCCTATGACTGCCAACAATGTAATAACTATTCCTGATTCTGGTGGTAATGCAACACTTTGTTTGCAAAGTTCCAGTTCATGTGGATTTATCCAGAACCAGAATGCTGTTGTACAAACCGCTAACTTTAAGATAAACGGTACCGGCCAAGCCGCAGCCTTTGACGCAGCCTCAGCTGCTACTCTTAATATTGGTATTACTACTGCCAATGGTATACAGATAGGTAGTGTTACAAATACCACAACTGGCGTAACTATCAGTACAGCTCAGAACTTTACCTTAAACGGTGTCGCTGCCTCTAACTACACTATAGCTGCCGCTACCACTACCGGTACGATTGCCATTGGCGGTACATCACAGACCGGCGCCCTAACCGTCGGTGCCAGCGGTTCTGCTAACACTGAGAACATTGGTACCGGCGTCGGTGCCACGACGCTTAACTTAGGTACAGGTGGTGGTGCTAATACTATCCAGATAGGGAACACTACAGCGGCTGCTACTCAGACTATAGGTATAGGTAACAACACAACTGCTAGCTCGACTGATAACGTTACTATCGGCTCGACTATAGGTGGCAGTGCTACAACACTTCAGGGAGGCACTGGTAACATTCAACTTAGTACCGGCAATGTGGCATCAGGCGTTAGCGGTAATATCAACATCCAGACTGGTACTTCCACTGGTACTTCCGGCAATATAACTATCGATGCCGGCACTAATGTGCCGTCTGGGACACAAAAACTGAATAGAACCTTTGAAGATGGGCTTACCGATAACGAGAGCTACTGGTATAACGATACAATTGCTAACTCGACTACTAAGGCCCATGGTGGAACCCATAGCTTAGCAACAACTGTAACAACTACTGGCGGTTGGGGAATGGAAGAATTATGGCCAGGCGGAACATCAGTAACTGCCGGACATACCTACAGCTTTACGGCTTGGTTCCTGGGCGGTACTTACGCCGATACCATAACCACGACTGCCTATTTCGATAACGGTGCTAGCGGTACAGGAAACTATACGCTAGGCACTATTACGGATAACACCAGTACTTGGACGGAAATAACTGGCGTGGCTAATGCTCCCGCCGGCAGTACTTACGTATATCTGACATTCACTAGCAACGGCACAGCTGGAGAGATCCAATACTTTGATGATATGACCATAACTGACACTAGCACCACTAATGCTCCAGCTATCAATATTGGCAATACCAATGCCCAGGTTGTAGTGATAGGCAACAGCAATCAAATAGGAACTACATCAATTCTAGGCGGCGCTGGTGGTATTAACATCGGAACCGGTACTTCAGCTGCATCCCAGATCCAAATCGGCAGTACTACAACCAATAGTCTGCAGGTTATTAATATAGGCAACAACTCAACAGGCAGCTCTTCAACTAGCATAACCATCGGTAATACTGTAGCTGGTGCGCTTACTCTCCAAAACTCCTCTACGGTCAGTATTAACTCGCCAACCGAACAATTCACAGCTATAGCCGGTACCCGTACCATAAACATAGCTACACAGGGAAGTAATGCTGCCGGTAGTACCTTAGCTATTGCAGCCGGTGCCGCAGGCGGTGGTGCTTCACCA
>Ga0182030_10006531_pt1 | contig 24590 bp, 17 predicted proteins | sample 812S3MmetaG_FD_121299 | JGI IMG/M metagenome (GOLD analysis project Ga0182030, IMG submission 121299) | Permafrost microbial communities from Stordalen Mire, Sweden - 812S3M metaG (Illumina Assembly) | ecosystem: Environmental > Terrestrial > Soil > Wetlands > Permafrost | place: Sweden...
ACAGCGGAGTGCGCCCGTCCCCGGGCGCAGCAACGCCGGATGGCACCGAGACGTACTGGTTTTCCAAGGCCTTTTGGCATGCTCTCGTTGCTGCGCCCGAGGACGGGCGCACTCCGGCTTGGTGGTGCATCCCAGCGTCTCATCAGTAGCATGGCACCGAAGCATTGGGCGGCAGCGGAACGCCGGTCTCTGACCGGCATTGGAAGTGCGCCGGGTTCAAGGCCAAACTCCAAAACGGTCCGGGGAGCGCGCCCGCCCCGGGCGCCGTTTTCCGCGCCCTCGCGGAAAACCTCATCCGCACCGAACAGCCCGCCGTTGGCGCCAAGGTTCGTACGATCCACCGGCTGGACGCGAGGGCGCAACCAGCAGCGCCCGGGGCGGGCGCGCTCCCCAACACCGGCGAGCGGCGCCCCCATGCGGACCCGAAGTTGGAGCGGATGATTCATGGGCCTTTCTGGCTGATAAAAATCCGATAACCCCTTTGTTCCCTTACGATCAAATCGCTCACGCCATCCTGGTTCAGGTCGGCAACCTGCCACTCCACAATATAGTTCGGACAATGAAATTGCTGCTCCGGCTGCGCCGCAAACCCCTGCTCCCGCGATAAAAACGGATAAACCGAGATGACATCCTGCTGATCCCGCACCAGCAGCGCCGTCTTCCCATCACCGCTGAAATCGCCGCCCAGGCTGACATAGCGGTCGAAATACCGGCTCCGCCCCCAGCTCAACAACAGTTCGGTTTGATCCATATGGATCACCACATCCCGCTGACTGCCCGCCGTTTTGGAAAAACCGCCGCCCGGTTGGTGAAAATAAAACCGGAGACTGTAATCGAGCTGCTTGGCGGTGATTTCCTTTTTCATTCCCTCCCGCGTGTCCAGCACACTGTAGCCCAAAACCAAATCCGGATATCCATCCCCGGCCACGTCCAGAACCGGCAACGTGGGCATCCAGTCATTTTTGCGGAAAACCTGCTGCGGCTGCCCGGGAATCCGGCCCTGGTCATCGGCGAGATGGACGCTCACGAGGACTTTGCCGGAGGTTTGGCCGGGTATGAAAGACGGCTCCTCCAGCCAGACACTTTTGATGAGATCCACGTGGCCGTTGCGGTTAATATCAACCCAGTCCAACCATGAATTAGGTTCCACCTTATCCGCATAGGTCATGGCCGGTTCTTGGGTGAAAAGGCCGTTGGTTTGCTGCGGGTACAGCCGGTAGGTGTTGGTCCGCCGGTCCGGGCTGCTGCTGCAGAGCATCACATCCTCCCGCCCGTGGCCATGAACATCCCCCACGCTCAGGTCCAGTCCATATGACGTGGTGTAGCCGGGATTGGCCGCGGGCGACCGTTGACCGGCGGAGGATAGTCCGGTGGGGCGAGGTCCTGAATCCAAAGCTCCGCCGAGCACTTGCGCCCGTCGCCAGTCGTCGCGATGCTGCCAGACCTGCACCCCCTCGGCCGTGGGCACGAGCAACAGCGGCCAGTCGCCCCCGGTGGCGGCCGATAGGCGCAGGTTGTTCATCTTGGGCCATTCCTCAGTCGGCGGAATGATGGTGGGCTCCCGGAGGATGGGGCGGAGGACGGGCGGGCCGGTGCGATTGGTGAAACCCAGCTCGGTCACCCCCTCGCTGGTCATGACGAGCAAACTCTCGGCCGGCCCGCCCAGTTTCGCCGCCCAAACCAAGCAAGGCCGGTGCTCGAATTTGAAGGTTTGCTGCGGTTCGCGGGTGAAACCTGAATGCGGATCCTGGTAAAAAATGGCCAGCGTAAAATCACCCAGCAGCACTAGATCTTTGAGACCGTCGCCATCCAAATCACAAATCAGCAGTCCCCCGCCGCCCCCGGTGACTTCACTGACGTTGAACTTCGGTTTGGCCTGGGCCGGGGAACCGGCCAAAAGGAAAAAGCCGGCCAGCAACAGGACGGGCGGGACCCATTGCCACCTGGTTCCGATTGGGCGCATTCAAAACATTGGACCAGACCCAACGGCAACCGTCACGGACGAAACGCGAATATTAATGAAAAAGGGAACGGTTCAGTCTCCCCCTTGGAGGATTGCCGCGCCGGTGGCCGGACGGGAGCTGAAAAGGGTCGCGGCGCGGCCGGTTTTCGCCTGATAGGCGGTGGCAATTTTCTTGGAGATGTCCGCCACCAGCTCGGCCTTGATGAGGGCAACCGCGCAGCCGCCAAAGCCGCCACCGGTCATCCGGCAACCATACACCCCGCCCGCCAGGCCCAGGCCTGCCGCTATTTCCACCACCGCATCCAGTTCGCTGCAACTGACCTCGTAATCATCCCGCAGGGAGGCGTGGCTGGCATACATCAACTGCCCCACCCCGGCCCAATTCGAGGCGCGAATCCCTTCGGCGGCGTGAACCGTGCGTTCGATTTCCCCGATCACATGGCGGGCGCGGCGATAAACCACCGCGTCCATTTTGCCGCGGGACGCTTCCAATTGGGCGGCCGTCGCATCGCGCAGGGAGGGCACGCCGAGCAGGCGGGCGGCGGCCTCGCATTCCGCCCGGCGTTTGGCGTATTCGCCGCTCCCCAGTTCGTGTTTGACGTTGGTGTTTACAATGAGCAGTTCCACCGCCGGATCACTCATCGGCACCAGTTCGGTCTTCCGGGTGCGGCAGTCCAGCAACAGCAGATGCCCCGCGCGGCCCATCACGGAAATGAACTGGTCCATGATGCCGCAGGGCACCCCGGCAAATTCGTGTTCCGCCTGCTGGGCCAGCAACGCCTTTTCCACCGGGTCCATTTTTTTGCCGGTGGCGGCCTCCAACAGGGTGGCGGTGCAGACCTCCAACGCGGCGCTGCTGCTCAGGCCGCCGCCCAACGGCACGGTGGACAACAGGACCACCGCCAAGCCGGGGATTTTTTCGCCGCGCCGCTGAAACCCGGCCATGACACCGCGCAGATAGTTGGACCATTTCGGCTCCCCCTTGGTCACCGGTTGGGAAACATCAATCCGCGCCGTCTGCTTGAATTCCACGTCGTAGACGGAGACGCCGCCGTCCGCCCCCAAGTCGGCCGCCATCACGACGTAGCGTTCAATGGCCATCGGCAGCACAAAGCCGTCGTTGTAATCCGTGTGTTCGCCGATCACGTTGACGCGTCCGGGGGCCGCCACGATCCAGCGGGGCGGATGGCCGTAGATGATTTTGTATTGCCGGGCCGCTTCGGCGGCCAAATCAGAGAGAGTCATGTGTAGGGTGTTGGATGCAAGTTTTGCGCCGCCGTCACCGGACGGCAGAGCCTAACATAATTGGTGCGCGGCTATTTTCCCGGCGGCTGTTTTCCGCCCGCGATGGCCCCCAGCAGCATGAGGATGCCGAAAACCAGCAGCACCGCGCCCCAGATGAGGTTGATGTTGATGCCCAGCGAACCTTTGTAAAGTTCGGCGTTGGCACCGGTGGCCAGCCCGTAAACGACCAGCAGGGCGCCGATGAGTGTGAACATGAGGCCGATTGGCCAGCGAATATCGAGTCCCATAATATTTATTCCTGTTTAAAGTTTACCAGAAAATGACGTTCAGAATGATGCAGCAGATCAACAGCACCACGCCAATCACCCCCGGACGCTGGTGCCACGCCAGCGCGCCGCTTTGAATTTTTGGGGTGAGGGAATAGACCAAGCCTTTGAGTTCGGCGTCAGTTTTGGTGCGTTTGGTGAGCAGGGAAATGACCAGGGTGAAGGTAAAACAGGCGGTGAAGGCAAAGGCGGCCAGCCAGAAATTCTGCGCCATTTCACTGGGGAATTGGGAGACGACGTTCACGTAGCCGCCCTTCATGCCGTTGATTACATGACCGAGGTCATCCACGTTGGTGTGTGTGGTGGTCAGCGCATGAAACACGGCCGAGGCGCCGATGCCGCCAAACAAGCCGAAAAATGCGCCGGTGGCCGTGGTGCGCTTCCAGAACATGCCGAGCAGGAAGGTGGCAAATAACGGCGCATTCACGAAGCCGAACACCAATTGGATGATGTCCATGGCGTTGTTATACATGGAAGCGAAATACGCCGCTAAAATGCTGAGCAGGATGCCCACCACGGTAATGAATTTGCCCATCCACATGTAATGGGCGTCGCTCTTGTTGGGGGCGAAATAGGCCTGGTAAAGATCGTACGTCCACACCGTGTTGAACGCCGTCACATTGCCGGCCATGCCGGACATGAAGGAGGCCAGCAGGGCCGTCAGGGCCAGTCCCAGCAATCCCGGCGGGCAGTAGCGTTTCACCAGCGAGAGAATGACGCCGTCGTAGTCGTTTTCCGCAATACTCTGATAAAGCCCCTCCTTGATTTCTTGGTCCGACAGTTTGGCGACCGCATTTCTGGCCACCAGCGCGGTGATTTTATCGGCATAGACTTTTTTGCCCAGCGCATCGCCCACGGCCTTGACGGCGGCGGGGGCGTCGGCGGGATTGGCGCTTTTCACCGCGTCAACCCCCTTTGCATAAACCGCATCGGCCAGAATTGGGGGCGGAATGCGGTAGCCTTTGTCGGGCAGCGAGGTCAGGGCCACGGCGATCATGCCAGGCACGATGACCAGAAACGGAAAGAACATCTTGGGCACGGCGGCCACCAGCGGGGTGTTGCGGGCGGCGGTCATGTTTTTGGCCGCCATGGCGCGTTGGACGACCAGGAAGTTGGTGCACCAATAACCAAACGACAGCACGAAACCGAGGCCGAAGACCATGGCAAACAAATCCACCCCCATGGGGTTGCTGTCGGAACCGCCCAGCAGCGGCTGCCAGGCGCTCGTCCAGGCATTGGCGGCAAAAGTCTTGTCATTGAGCGCCAAGGCGGCCGGATGGGTGGCGACGGTTTGCAGGGAGTGATTCATCGCGTGCCAGCCGCCGGCATCCCTCAGCCCCAGATAAACCACCGGGGCAAAGCCCATCACGATCATGAAGAATTGCAGCACTTCAGTGTAAATCGCCGAGGTCAATCCGCCCTTGAGCACATAAATCAGCACCACGCCGGAGCAGATCCACAGCGCCAGGTTGTAATCCCAGCCGAGCAGTTGATGCAACAGCTTGGCCAGGGCGTTCATGGAAATGCCGGAGGCGAAAATGGTCATCACGGCAAAGGCCACGGCGTTCAGCCCCCGCACCCGCTCGTCAAAGCGCATGTTGAGATATTCCGGCACCGAGCGGGCCTTGGACCCGTAATAAAACGGCATCATGAACACGGCCAGAAAGATCATCGCCGGAATCGCGCCCACCCAATAAAAGTGGGCGGTGCTGATGCCATATTTGGCGCCGCTGGCGGCCATGCCGACCAGTTCCAAGGCCCCCAGGTTGGCCGAAATGAACGCCAGCCCGGTGACCCAGGTGGGGATGGAACGTCCCGACGTTAAAAAGTCCGAGGAACTTTTCATGTAACGCCCCAGGACCAGTCCAATGCCCACGACAAACGCGACGTAGGCAATCAGGATGGTGTAATCAATCAGTTCGAGATGGATCGGTTGCATAAGTGGTGCGAATCAATTACCCGTTCAGCATTGGGATGTCAAACTGTTTGCTTTTGATTCTTTTCTGTGGCTTATTATGGCCGTGCTTTGTCCGGGCATGAAGCCCGGTCCCGGCATGGATCATTTTATGGCCACCGAAACCGCTGAAACGATAGTCACCCAAAAGACCCGCGAGCTTTGCCAGGCGCTCATTGACGAGCCGGGCTTGCGCACGGCCCGCCAGAGCATTGACGCTTTTCTGGCGGACAACAAGGCGCAGTCCCAGTATGAGCAATTGATGGCCAAGGGCCAGACATTGCAGGAGAAGCAGCGGAATTCCGAAACCCTGACCCCCGGGGAGATCGCCGATTTTGAAAAGGACCGCGACGCCCTGTTGGCCAATGCGGTGGCCCGCAACTTCTTGGACGCCCAGGAACACCTGCACGACGTCCAGCAAGCCATCCATAAGCAGGTCAACAAGACCTTGGAGCTGGGCCGCCTGCCGGCCGCCGAGGATCTTGAAGACGGTTCCTGCGGCCACGGCTGCGGCTGCCATCATTGATCCGGCGGCCAACCGCCCCGTCGCCATGGATGATCCCGCCCGGCTCCGCGAGGCCCTGCGCCGCTTTGACGCGGAAAATGCGCGGGACCCCAACACGGAAGCCCATGGCGGCCTCGCCCATCACAGCGAACTCCTGTACGCCCAACGCCTGACGGACTGGGTCATGCGATTGTGCCCGGAGGCCCCGGAGGAGTTGCAATTGGCCGCCCGGTGCCAGCATCTCTGCCGCTGGGAAATCCCGCGCAGTTCCCAGCCCATGACCCGGCCCGGCTATCTGCTGTGGCGCGCCAACCTAAAAAAGTTCCACGCCCAAAAAGCCGGGGAAATCCTCCGCGCCGTTGGTTATCCCGAGCCCATGGTGCAAAAGGTTCAGGACTTGAACCTTAAGAAGCATTTCCCGGAAGATCCGCTGAGCCGGGTGCTGGAGGACGCCCTGTGCCTGGTGTTTTTGGAACATCAATTCGCCCCCCTCGCCGCCAAAACTGACGAGGCCAAAACCATCAACGCCCTCCAAAAGTCCTGGCAAAAAATGTCCCCCGCCGGGCGCGCGGCCGCCTTGAAACTGAATTACGGGCCGCAGGAACAAAGGCTGCTGGCCGCCGCCCTGTCCCCGGCCTCGTAGCGACGGGCATCTTGCCCTTGGTTTGGTCGCGCCGCGACGCTTGCCCAAGCCCCGGAGTGTGCCCGTCCTCGGGCACAGCAGCGTTGAAACCAATACAATTGTTGGGTATTTCGTGTGCCCGACCGATGGAATGCGCGCTGCTTTTTCCGTTTCTGTCTTTGGGTAACACGCCCGTGAGGGCGGGTTCTGGTCATGAAATCGCGCATCGGTGGGAATATGGGCGGACGACGTTCAGGCGTCGCTCCGCGACGCGAATGCGTTCTTGGCCTTTTTCCCTTCCGTGGGCTGAAGCCCCGGTGCTAATGAGAAAAATCCCGTCGTACGATTTCGAAAATTCGCCCCCATGCCAATGGCCGATTCAGTCCCGGACCACGGCGATCTTGCCGTTTTGATTTTCCAGGCTGATGTGCGGTGTGCCGGGTGGAAGCCCGGCGAACGGTTCGCTGCCGGACGGGTTCCTCAGCACGGGAAAATCGGATTCTATCGGGTTGCTCGCGCTTACACCGTCGGGTTCCGTGCCCGGGCGGCCTCCGCCAGGCGGCCCTGCCGTTCCGTTTCCATGGCGGCGGCCAGCTTCCGGCCGACCGCGAAATAGTAAATCAGGCAGGCCGCGCCAATGCCGCTGGGAATCAGCGCATACAACGCCTCATCCCCGTCGATCCCGTTTTGCGCGAGGGTGTGGTGAAGCGCGATGTATAAGGTCAGACCGGCAATCAGCAGGATCAAGCCAAATAGCAGGGTGCCGTGGCCGCCGCGCCGCGCCGGTTTGCCGCCTTTGCCGTCCTCGCGGAAGAAGTCCTCCGGCAAGGGCGGCAGTTCAATGCCTTTCTCGATGGCCGCCATCCGTTCCTGGTGATACAACGCGAACATGTCCCGCCGCTTGCGGTAATTAAAATAGATGGCGAGCATGCCCGTGCCAAAAATCATCACGATGGCGATGATGGGGATCATCATGCCGAGGATGGAAATCATGAGTTCACTCATATAAATTCAAGGAGTTGACGACATTTTTATTATTGGGGGGCCACGGTTCGGTTGCCAACGGCCCCGTTCGTTCTTTGAGACTTCGACCGCCGCCAAATTGTTTCAACTTTCGTTCCGGGCGGCCGGGGTGGGGACGGGCTCCTCCCCACCTCCGGCCACCGCCTCGTCCCTAAAAACTCGAAACCCGAAACCCGCCCCCCCGGCGCGTCACATTATTTTTGAAACCCGGCGACCGCCGGCGTAGTATAAATGATGCGCCCCCGGCCCGGAGTCCGGCCCATTGTGAGCGAACCAAACCAACCCATGCATGACCAGGAAATTGTGCGGCTGCTGGAAGCCCGGCGCCACCCCGAGGCGTTTACCGCGCTGGTCGAAGGGTTCAAAGACCGGGTGTTCCGGCTGGCGGTCAGCATGTTGCATCAGGAAGCCCATGCCGAGGATGTCACGCAGGAGGTGTTTGTGAAAATCTGGAAGGGGTTGCCGGCTTATCACGGCGGCGCCTCCCTCTCGACCTGGATCTACGCCATCACCCGCAACACATGCCTGACCGAGCTGACGCGGCGCGACCGGCATCCCACCGTCTCCTTGCAATCACCAGAAATGGAAGCCGCCGCCGGCGGGTTGCCGGCCCTCCACTGGGCGGGCCCCGAACCCGGGGCGGCCATGGATGTGGAAGTCCTGCTGGCGGGTCGGTCGGAAAAGCACCGGCGGGTGCTGACGCTCTTTTACCTGGAGCAAAAATCCTATGCAGAGGTGGCGATCATGCTCGATCTCCCCCTGGGCACGGTCAAGACCCTCCTGTTCCGGGCAAAAAAAGAACTGCTCCGTTCCCCGCTCCTGCGGACGATGCCGGCGACGGCCGGGCGATCGCCCGCCCAACCCAGCCTAATCCCGGCGACGGCGGAAGCCGGCGGCTTGCCCCAAACCAACAATTCCCCCAAGCTCATCCCGAGGTGACTTATGACGTGCGCTGAAATTGAAGACCAAATTCTGGATTACACGGAAAACGAGTTGTCGCCCGCGGAGCGCTTGGCCGTGGAGACCCACCTGGCCCATTGCGCCGCTTGCCGGGGCTTCGCCCGGCAACTCCGGCAACTCGATGCGGCCCTCGCCGCCGGGATCAAGGCACCGGCCCTGTCGGCTGGATTTGAGCGGCTGCTGCAGGCGAGGATTCAAGCGCTGCCGGCACCCTGGTCCGCGGCGCAGCGCAAGGAGCGCATACGCCGGCTGCAAGCCGAATTTGAAACCGGCCAGGCGCGCATCCAGCGTGGGTTGTTCGCCTGGAACAGTTTGCGGGAGCATCTAACCTGGCCCGCGCTGGCCTTGCTGGCGGGCGGACTGGCCTGGCGCTTCACCCTGTCACTCACCGTCCACCTGCATTCCCAAAGCCTGGGCGGCCTCGATGCCAGCCTGCTCCCCTGGCTGGCCGCCGGGGCCGTCATCCTGACGGTTGGCCTGTCGGGAGCCCCCCAGCGGCCAGGGCGTTTCCGGGGATGAATTTGTTGTTCGCAGCTCACAAGGAGTGGATTCTCTGGCTGGCGCCGGCAACCATCTAAGGTTTCGGCATGACGCCGTAATTCATGGCGGTCCGTTCCAATTTCTCCCATGCGGCATCATCCTGATTCAGGGCGTCGAGCAGGTATTGTCCCAACGCCGGGTCGGTGACGGCCACTTTGATCAGCTCCGGCAAATTGGTCACCGGCTTGCCCGCCGCGTCCCCCCGGGCCTTCGGGTTTGCCGTCCAGCGATCCCCCCTGTGCCAGGCTTGCAGGCTGGGGCCCCACCCGGCGTAGCGTTTGCTCACGCTCCGACTTTGTCGGTAGCCTTGGACAACTTGCGGCGCGGACGGCTCGTCCCCGCGTTTTCAATGTGGTCAAACCAACGTTGGGGACGTGCCGTCCCCACCCCGGTTCTTGGATCCGCCCCGCTCCACCTTCGTGCATCCCTGCCGTAACCGTGCAAAAGATACGCCAGTGGTTGTGTCGTTGATTTTTGCGTAAGTTGTTGACGAATTCTCGTACCGCAGGCCTCGAAATTCAGGGCCGCGAGGTGTGCAGGGGGTAAAATTAACGCAAGCTGTTTTAATTCAATGTGTTACAGCGCATTCGGAGGCAAAAAATAACCAAAAACAACCATAAATAACCAAAATCACAGTTTCGTTTTTTTTGGGTGTTCAGAGGGTGCCGCCCAGCCGCCGTACCCGATCGACATCTTCTGCAGGCGCACCGCCTCCCGCTCCGCGGACAAACCCGCAGCCCGTCCGCCCAATTGGCTCGCCCGTCCAACCTTGCCAACAACTTCCGGATACACCAAGCCAAGGTGTTTGCAACTACCGCTTCCACTCAAACTCCACGATGACCGGCGCCCAGGCGATGTGCTGCACCACCTGTTTAAACTGCGGGAAGGAATCGGGCGCCCGCACCCGGGCGGCGTTGGTCATTGTGATCGTCACTTGGCCGGGCAGTCCGGCCAGCTCCGCCAGGGGAGTCTGATACCGGCGGTAATAATCAAACTGGGTCAGGATCAAAGCCGCCGGCTTGAGCCTGATCAACGCCAGCGTGTCGCCGTTGAGTTTGCCGGGCGGTTCATCGGCGCGATGCGTCCAATCCTCATGAATGAACTTGCGCGCGCCAGGCTGGTTCATGGCGTCATAGAGATAGCTCGAGGACATCACCACGGTCGCATCCGGCGGCAGCTTGTCCAGTTCGGTCCGCACCCTTTGCACGGCGGCGGCTTCATTGACATCCCGGGCGCAGGCCACCCCCCAGGTGCTCATGCCCACCATCCGCACCGACACCAGCAGCACCAGCCCGAGGAAGACCGGCGTCAACCACCAGTTCCAAAGGGCCTTATCCTTGGCCGCCAGCGTCAGGAAGGCGCCGACGATCAGCGGTTGAAAAAACGCCAGGATCAAAATCCAATCGGCGGCGAACAGAAATAATACGCCGGCGGTTAACCCCAGCGAAATCACCATGGCAGAGTACAACAGGAGCGAGGCCGGATATTCAGTTTCCGCCTCCGCCGACGACCGCCGGTGGAAAGCCAGTCCCCGCAGACGTGGGAGCAGGAGCACGGCGATGAACAGGACGGCCGGAATGGTCCGGATGACCTTGAGCACATCCCCCGGCGCGGGCCGCCGCCAACCGGTGAAGGACGGCGTCTGCCCGGCGTGTTCCATGAACCCGGCCCAAATATCCGGCCGGCCATATTTCACCAGCGCCACCAGCGCCACAGGCGCCACCAACAAGAAAGCCATCGGCGGCAGCGGGAATGCCCGCCTCCGCCCGTCGGCGGCCCCGAGCGTCAGCAGCCAAAGCCAGCCAAAATACAGGCCGCCAATTTCCGGGTTGGTGCCCAAGGCCAGCACCACCACCAAACTCGCCAGCCACGGCCAGCCGCGAGACGGGACGGACGGTTCCGCCGAACGGACCCAGGCATAGACCGCCAGCATCCCCAGCAGGTGGGCCAGTCCGTCCGGCCGGTCGTCGAAAGTGATGCCCAGCAGGAACAGCCCCGCCAGGTTCACTGCCCAGCCGGGGGTTTTCAAGCGCCGGAAAATGGCCAGCAACGTCAAGGCATATAGCCCGAACAACACCCAATGAAACCACATCGCCGAGAGCACGGTCGGCCCAAACACGCTCATCCATAAGTACAGGACGGCCTGATACAGCGGCGGATAAGTGCAGAAAAAGGTCGTCGCGGAAAACGGAAACGGAATGGCCAGCGCGGGATTGGTATAATGGCCGTTGAGCAAATAATTGACCACCGCGCCATCATAGCCAAACGCGTCATTGGCCGGGATGGGTTGCGCGGTGCCGGCCAGCAGCATGAACTTCCACACCATGACTAGCAGGAAGGTCACGCCCGCGGCATTCGCCAGCCGGCGGGTAAACAACAAGGACATCATCAGGAATGAACTTTAGCCCAGGGTCCGGCGGCCGTCAGCAACTTTGAACGGCCATGGCAATTCTAAGAACTTCGCGGTGTTTGCGGAGGGGTGAAGGCTCACTGTTTGGCCGGCGCAACGAGTTCGTTGGTCGTCCAACCGCCCCCGAGCGCGTTGATCAATTGCACGCTGGCGGTCATTTGCTCCTGGCGCAACGTCAACGCCGTGCGCTGATTGCTCAACAACGTGGTCTGCGCGGTGATGACGTTGAGATAGCTGTCCACGCCGAGCCGGTAACGGTCCAGCGCAAGCTTGAGATAGCGCTGCGACGCCGCCACGGCGGCGTCCTGCTGCTGTCTTTCCTGCGACAGTATCCGCAATTCGGCCAGATTGTCCTCCACCGCCTGAAACGCGGCGAGCACGGTTTCCCGATAGCCCGCCACCGCGCCGCGATAGGTGGCCCAGGCTTGTTCAGTCACGGCCCGGCGTTTGCCGGCGTCGAAAATGGTTTCGGCCAACGTGCCGCCCACCGACCAGACCAGCGCCGGCCCGCTGAACAGATTCGCCACGCTGCCGCTTTGATAACCAACCGAACCGCTCAAGGTCACGGTCGGAAAATACGCCGCCCGGGCCACGCCAATCAGCGCGTTTTCCTCCGCGACCTGCCGCTCGGCGGCGGCGATGTCCGGCCGCCGTTCGAGCAACTCCGACGGCACCCCAAAGGGAACGGCCACCGGCTGGGCGGCGGACGCATTGGTGGGGATGGAAAATACGGAGGCGGGCCGGCCGGTCAGCAGGGCGATGGCGTGTTCCATTTGCGCCCGCTGGATGCCCAGGTCGGTGGCCTGCGCTTCGATGGTGGTGAGTTGCGTTTCGGCCTGCGCGACATCCTGGTCGGAATCAATCCCGGTCCGGTTCAGCACCACGGTCAGGTTCAACGAGTCCTGGTAGGCGTGGACGGTGGAATCTAGCAGTTGCTTCTGCGCATCCAGGGAGCGCAACGTGAAATAATCCTCCGCCAAATCGGATTGCAGCGTCAGCCGGGTGTTTTCCAGGTCGGCCAGCGACGCCTGCGCCGCGAATTTGCTCGCCCGATAGGTGTTGCGGATGCTGCCCCAAAAATCCGGCTCCCACGAGGCGTCAAACGGCAGCGAATATTCCGTGCGGGTCTGCTCCCCGGACGAACTGCCGGTGGTCGTGTGCGCGCGGGTCACGCCGGGACTGACCCCGGCGGCCGGGAAAAACCCGGACCAGTTTTGTTTGACGACCGCCCGGGCCGAGAGGAAATTTTCCAGCGCCACCGCCACGGTTTGATTGGAGATGGCCACCTGCTCTTCGAGCGCGTTCAAATTGGTGTCGCCAAACATTTCCCACCAGCGGCCGCGCACCGCGTCGTCCTTCGGCTCGGCGGTCTTCCAGCCATCGGTGGCCTGCGCCTGCGCCGGGGTCAGTTCCTTGAAGGCGACGGGGGTGGGGATGGACGGTTTCGCATGGTGGGGTGCAAAATTGCAACCGCCGCCGATCAACGCCAGGCCGACGAGGGCCGCCAAGGCCGCCGGTTGCAGCCGCAGACCGGCGGACGGGGTTTTTTTGTAAAACGGTTCAAACCACAACCGCAGGCGGTCCAGATACAGATACACCACCGGCGTGGTGAACAGGGTCAGCACCTGGCTCAAGATCAGACCGCCGACGATCGTGATGCCGAGCGGCCGGCGGAGTTCCGAACCGGTGGCGTTGCTCAGGATGAGCGGCAGGGCGCCGAAGATGGCCGACATGGTCGTCATCAGGATCGGACGGAAGCGCAGCAGGCAGGCCTCGTAAATGGCATCGCGGGAATTTTTGCCATGCTCGCGTTCCGCCGTGATGGCGAAATCCACCATCAAAATCGCATTCTTCTTCACCAGCCCGATGAGCAGCAAAATCCCGATGACGGCGATGACGTTCAAGTCTTCCTTGACCAGTAGCATGGCAAGCACCGCGCCGACGCCCGCCGACGGCAGCGTCAACAGGATGGTGATCGGATGGATGTAGCTTTCATACAGGATGCCCAGGACGATGTACACCGCCAGGAGCGCGGCGATGATCAAATACAATTCGTTACCCAGTGATTGCTGGAAGGCCTGCAGCGTGCCCGCAAAACTGCCGTGGACCGTTTCCGGCATTTTGATTTCCTGCTCCATCTGCTGAATCTCCTTCACGGCGTCGCTCAGGGCGAACCCCGGCACCAGGTTGAACGAGATGGTGACGGCGGGAAACTGGCCTTGGTGATTCACGGAGATGGGCGCGGTCGTGGGCCGGTAATGGGCGATGGCATTGAGCGGCACGACCGAACCGCCGTTGGTCGCGCGCAGATAAATGGAGTCCAGCCCTTGCGGCCCCTGCCAGAACTGCCGGGACACTTCCATGATGACGGGGTATTGATTCATTGCGGTGAACATAAGCGAAACCTGCGCCTGCCCGAAGGCATCGTACATGGTGTTGTCAATCATCTGCGGGTTGATGCCCAGGCGCGCCGCTGTCGGGCGGTCATAGACGAGCGACGCCTGCAGCCCGTTGTTTTGCTGGTCGGTGTTCACCTCGGTGAAGCCGGGCAGCCGTTTGACCTGCTCCAGCAGGAGGGGACCCCATTTCACGAGGTTGTCCAGATTGTCGCTCTGGATCGTGTATTGATATTGCGCGCTGCTTTGGCGGCCGCCGATGCGCAAATCCTGGCCGGCCTGCAAAAACAACGACGCGCCGGGCACGGCGTTTAGCTTGGGGCGCAGCCGGGCGATCACCTGGTCCGCGCGGAGCTTGCGTTCCGCCAGCGGCTTAAGCGCCAGAAAGACAAACCCGCTGTTGGCCGCGCCGCCGCCGCCGGTGAAGGCGATGACGTTTTGCACCGCCGGATCGTCCTTGATGATGTTGACGAACCGCGAGGTGGACGCCTGCATGGCCGGGAATGACGCGTCCTGCGCGCCCTGCACCCCGCCGGTGCTCGTGCCGTTGTCCTGCTGCGGGAAAAATCCCTTGGGCACCAGGGCGAAGAGGACAAAGTTCAAGGCAATCGTCACCACCAGCGTCATCAGGGTGGCGAACGGATGCCGCAGCACCACCCGCAGGCAGCGTTCATAGGCGCGCAGCACCATGTCAAAGACGGCCTCACTCGCGCGGTAAATCCGGCCGTGCTCCTCCGGTTGGTAATGGCGCAGCAGCCGCGAGCACATCATCGGCGTGGTGGTCAGCGAAACCACCAACGAGACCAGGATCGCCGTCGAAAGCACGACCGCAAACTCGCGGAACAACCGGCCGACGATGCCGCCCATCAGCAGCAGCGGGATGAACACCGCCACCAGCGACAGGCTCATGGACAGCACGGTGAAACCGACTTCGCGCGCGCCGATCAGCGCCGCCTGCACCGGCGTTCGGCCCATTTCCAGATGGCGGGACACGTTTTCGATGACAACGATCGCGTCATCCACCACGAAACCCGTGGAAATGGTCAGCGCCAGCAGGGAGAGATTGTCCAAGCTGTAACCGCACAAATACATCACGCCAAACGTGCCGATCAGCGCCACCGGGACGGCGATGGCGGGGATCACGGTCGCGCGCGGGCTGCGCAGGAAGATAAAAACGACCAGCACCACGAGCGCGATGGAGATGAGCAGCGTGCGTTCGATTTCATCCACCGAGGCGCGGATCGTCGTGGTGCGGTCCAGCACCACTTCGCATTTCATCCCCGCTGGAATGGACGCCTCGAGCGACGGCAGCGCCGCCTTGATGCGGTCCACGGTTTCGATGATGTTCGCGCCCGGTTCCCGCAGGATGATGATGGGGATGCTGGGCTTGCCGTTGAGAAAACCGGCCGTGCGGATGTTGGCCACGCCGTCCTGCACACTGGCGACGTCCGAAAGCTGGACGGCCGCGCCGTGGCGATAGGCGACAACCAGCGCCTTGTAGTCTTCAGCCTTGAGCAGTTGATCGTTGGCCAGAATGTCCGCCGTCGTATGATCGTCGGCCAACTGGCCCTTGGCCAGGTTGGCATTTTGCTGGCCCAGCATGGTGGCCACATCCGTCAGGCTCAGGCCGAAGCTGTTCAACAGCCGGGGGTTGACCTCCACGCGCACCGCCGGCAGCGCGCCGCCGCCGATGTTGACCGAACCGACGCCCTGAAGCTGGAGCAGGCGCTGCTGCATGATGGTGGACGCCGCATCGTAGAGCTGGCCGCGGTTGTAAATGTCCGAGGTCAGCGCGAGAATGATGATCGGCGCGTCGGCGGGGTTGACCTTGCGGTATGTTGGATTGCTCGGCAGGTTCGCCGGGAGATTCGCACGGGCGGCGTTGATGGCGGCCTGCACGTCGCGCGCCGCGCCGTCAATGTCCCGGTTCAAATCGAATTGCAGGGTGATCGAGGAGGAGCCCAGGGTGCTGGATGACGTCATTTCGCTCACCCCCGCGATGTGGCCGAGCTGGCGTTCCAGCGGCGCGGCAACGGAAGACGCCATGATTTCCGGACTGGCGCCCGGGAGCGAAGCCCCGACGCTGATGGTGGGAAAATCCACCTGCGGCAGCGGGGCCACCGGCAGTTGAAAGTACGCGACCGCCCCCGCCAGAGCAATGGCGGCGGTCAACAGCGCCGTGCCAACGGGCCGGCGGATGAAGGGCGCGGAAACGTTCATGTCGTGGACGCCGGCTCAGCCAGGGCGGCGGCCGGGGCGGTGGTTTCGCGCGGGCGTGTGAACCGGACCGCCAGCCGGCTGAAGTACAAATAGATGACCGGCGTGGTGTACAGCGTCAGCACCTGGCTCACGATCAAGCCGCCGACGATGGCGATGCCCAGCGGTTTGCGCAGTTCCGCGCCGACGCCGTTGCCCAGCGCCAGCGGCAGGCCGCCAAATAGGGCGGCAAACGTGGTCATCAAGATGGGGCGCAACCGCAGCAGGCACGCCTGGTAAATCGCCGCCTGCGGGGGCTGGTGCTCGCGCCGCTCCAGGTCGAGGGCAAAATCAATCATCATGATGGCGTTTTTCTGGACAATGCCGATCAGCAGGATGATGCCAATGAGCGCCACCACGCCCAGCTCCGTGCCGGAGATCAACAGCGCCAGAATCGCCCCGGCACCTGCCGATGGCAGCGTGGACAGAATCGTGATGGGGTGGATGTAGCTTTCATACAGGACGCCGAGAATGAGGTAGACGGTGACAATGGCCGCGAGGATGAGCAGCGGCTCGTTGGAAAGCGACGCGATGAACGCCTCCGCCGTGCCCTGGAACGAGGCCTGGATGCTCAACGGCATGTCCAAATCCTTTTGCACGCCTTCGATGGCCTTGGTCGCCTCGCCCAGCGCCACGCCGGGCGCGAGGTTGAACGAGATGGTCACCGCCGGAAATTGCCCCTGATGATTGATGGCCAGCGGCGAGATGCCAGATTCAAAGTGCGTAAATGCGCCAAGCGGCACCGCGGTGCCGGAACTGGACAGCACATAAATGTCATTCAGCTTGGACGGATTGCGCTGGAAGTCCGGCAGCGTCTCCAAAATGACGTGATACTGGTTCAACTGTGTGAACAGGGTGGAAATCTGGCGCTGACCGAAGGCGTCGTAAAGTGCGTTGTCAATCGCCTGCGGCGTGATGCCTAGGCGCGACGCGGTCACCCGGTCAATCACCAGCCGCGCCTGCAAGCCGTGCGTCTGCTGGTCGGTCGCCAAGTCGCGCAGCTCCGGGAGGGTCTGCAACCGGGCCATGAGCTTGGTGGTCCATTCGTTCAATTCCTCCGCGCTGGCGTCCTCCAGCGTGTATTGATATTCCGTCCGGCTCACGCGGTCCTCCACAGTCAAATCCTGGACGGGTTGCATGTACAGCGTGATGCCGTCCACCTTCGCCAGCTCGGGCTGGAGCCGGCGCAGCACCAAGCTGGCGCTGACTTTCCGCTGTTCCAACGGTTTGAGGTTGATCAGAATCCGGCCGCTGTTGAGCGTGGTGTTGATGCCATCCACCCCGATGAAGGACGACACGCTTTCCACGGCCGGATCCTTGAGGATGACCTCCGTGAGCGCCTCCTGGCGGGCGGCCATGGCGGGAAACGAAACGGTTTCATCCGCCTCCGAAATGCCCTGAATCACGCCGGTGTCCTGCACGGGGAAGAAACCCTTGGGCACGATGACATACAGAAAAATCGTGGCGGCCAGCGTGGCGATCGCCACCACCAGCGTCACCGCCTGGTGTTGCAGCACGAATGTCAGCGTGCGGGAGTAAAACTGGATCACACCGTTGAAAAAACGTTCCGAGGCCTCGAAAATTCGGCCCCGCTTTTTCACGTCCGCCTTCGCCTTCAGGATGCGCGAGCACATCATGGGGGTGAGCGTCAGCGAAACGACGGCGGACACGAGGATGGTGACGCTCAGGGTCACGGCGAACTGGCGGAAGAGCCGGCCGACCACGTCGCCCATAAACAGCAACGGGATCAGCCCGGCGATCAAGGAGATGGTCAGCGAAATGATCGTGAACCCGATCTGCTCGGCCCCCTTCAAGGCGGCGTTCAGCGGTGAATCGCCGTGCTCGATGTACCGGAAGATGTTCTCGATCATCACAATCGCATCGTCCACGACAAAGCCGGTTGAGATGGTCAATGCCATAAGCGTGAGGTTGTTCAGGCTGTAGCCGAGCAAATACATCACGCCCAGTGTGCCGACCAGGGAGAGCGGCACGGCCACGCTGGGAATGATGGTAGCGGACACGTTGCGCAGGAACAAAAAGATGACCATCACCACCAGCGCCACCGTGAGCATGAGGGAGAATTTCACGTCGCGCACAGAGGCGCGGATGGTGGTGGTGCGGTCCGTGAGGATGGAAACCTGCATGGCAGCCGGCAGGTTGGCCTTGAGCTGGGGCAGCAGCTTTTTCACCCGGTCCACCACCTGGATGATGTTCGCGCCGGGCTGCCGTTGGATGTTCAGGATAACCGCCGGCGTGGTGTTTTTCCAGGCGGCCAGCTTGGTGTTCTCCACATCGTCGATCACCTTTGCCACGTCGGACAACACCACCGGCCGGCCGTTGCGATACGCGACGACGACCGACCGGTAGTCCTTGCTGGTGAGGAGCTGGTCATTGGCGTTGATTTCATAGGCCTGGTGCGCGCCGTCGAAATTGCCCAACGCCTGGTTGATGCTGGTCTGTTGCAACGCGGTGCGGATGTCATCCAGGTTGATGCCGTAGCCCAGCAATTGCGCCGGATTGACCTGCACGCGAACGGCCGGCTTCTGACCGCCACTGATGGTGACCAGGCCGACGCCGGTCACCTGGGCGATTTTTTGCGCCAGCCGGGTGTCGGTGTAATCCTCGACTTGGGAGAGCGGGTAATTGGTCGAGGTGATGGCCAGCGTCATGATGGGCGCGTCGGCCGGGTTGGACTTGCTGTAAATGGGCGGCGCGGGCAACCCCTGCGGCAAAAACGTTTGCGCCGCGTTGATGGCCGCCTGCACCTCCTGTTCGGCCACGTCAATGTTCAAGTTCAACACGAACTGCAGCGTGATGATCGAGCTGCCGCCGGAACTGATCGAGGTCATCTGGTTGAGGCCCGGGAGTTCGCCGAACTGCCGTTCCAGCGGCGCGGTGATGGCGGAGGCGGTGACATCGGGGCTCGCGCCCGGATAAAACGTGACCACCTGGATGGTGGGATAATCCACCTCCGGCAGGGCCGACACCGAGAGCATCAAGTAGGCGATAAACCCCGTCAACAGGACGGCGGCCATCAGCAACGACGTGGCCACCGGCCGCAAAATAAATGGACGGGATGGACTCACGGCAAATCAGCCCCTCCGGATCGGCGGCCGCCGCCGCCCCGGCCGGCGCCGGCCTTGCGCACCAGCACTTTTGCGCCATTGGTCAGCTTGTTGAAATTATCCGCCACCACCACCACGCCAGGATCCAAGCCCTCCACGGCCGAAACCATGCCGTCGGTGGTGCTGATGGTAATGGCTTGCATGGTGATGGTTTTCAGTTCGTTGGTGTCGGCGGGGTCGAGCAAATAGACGAACGCCGCATCCGCGTTGCGCTGAATTGCCGTGTTGGGCAGCAAGGTGACATCGGTCAGGGTGTTCACCAGCAGCCGGGCGTTCACAAACTGGTTGGGAAACAGGGACTCATCTTCGTTCGTAAAAACCGCCCGGAACCGGATGGTGCCCGTGGCCGGGTCAATCTGGTTGTCCATCGTTTCCAAAGTGCCGGTCCCCAGCTTTTTGACCTGCGCCGCGTCAAAGGCATCCACGACCAGTTTCTCGCCAAGGCGCGCCTGTTTTTGGATGGCGGGGAGGTCGTTTTCGGCCACATTAAAAATGACGCTGATGGGCTGCAGTTGAGTGATGACGACCAGATTGGTGCTGTTCGCCTGGACGATGTTACCTTCGTCCACCAGGCGCAACCCGATGCGTCCGGAAATCGGCGCGGTGAGGTGGCAATAGGCGAGCTGCACCCGGGCGTTGTCGAGGAGCCCCTGATCCAATTGCACGGTGCCTTCGTCCTGCTCCACCAACGCGGTCTGGGTGTCCAATTGTTGCCTGGGAATGGCGTTGCTGGCAAAGGCCTGTTCGTACCGTTCCAAATCCAGTCGGGCGTCTTTGAGCATGGCCTGGTCGCGGGCCAACTGGCCTTGCGCCTGCAGCAACGCCGCCTGGTTCGGTTGCGGATCAATGTCCAACAGCGGATCGCCGGCCTTCACCATCTGGCCTTCCTGATAATACAATTTCACTATCTGGCCCGCCACCCGGCTGTTCACGGAGACCGAGCTGAGGGGCGTCACCACGCCCAGGGCGTTGACGTAGATGCCAATGTTCCCGGCCGTGGCCGTCGCCGTGCTGACCATGGTGGGTCCCATGCCGGCCCCGCCCCGTCGACCGGACCCAGCACCAGCCCCGCCGTAGGCGGAAGCGGTACCTGCGGAAGGGGTACCGGACGCAGAAGGGACGGCTGGAGCCGTTGGCTGGGAAGGCCGGTGGTGCCAATAGTAAAATCCAGCCGCCGCGAGCGCCAATGCCAGGAACACCGCGACCCAGACTCCGACGTTGTGATTGCCACCAGGCACCGGGCCGGCCGGCGGGTTGGGCGGCAGGCCGGGGCGCACGGAATGCAGTGCCGGATCAGACATGTTTAACTCCGTTCGTTTTCATGGGTGCATCAAAAATTTAACCGTTTGTCCACGCCCTTTAGGATACAGAAAACCGCCGTGGGAATTCGCCAAATGTGATCAAACCGGGATAATCAGGGACGAAACCGCCAAATTTTGGGGTGAAAAATCCACCCGGCGCGTGACAACCCCAGCGTCCCGGCCTAAATTACAGGCATGAGTGAACTTGGGGGCGGCCGGCCCGCCGCCGCCGGGCTCAATTTATGACCGACGTTCCAATCAACCGCGATTCATCCGACCGGCCCGGCGCCTTGCGCTGGAGTTCCAGTTTCTGGTGGCTGGTGATCGCCTTTTGGCTGTTCATCGCGCTGGCCACCGCCTTGGAAATGTCCCTGCTCCAACCCGCGCGCATGTCGTTGTCGCTGTTGACAGCCCTGATGCGGTTCATCCCCTGGCTGCTGCTCACGCCGGTCATCATCTGGACCTGCTCGCATTACACGCTCGAACGGTCCGACTGGAAAAAATCACTCTGGGTCTATGCGGTCTATGCGGGCCTGTGTCTGCTCAGCCTCGCCTTTGTGGGCCTGTTCGCCTGGTACAGCCCACCGCCCCCGGCCGCCCCGGCGGTCCCCAGTCCGCCGCTGCTGCCGGGCGCCGATGAGCGCGCCTTTTTTTACATGATTCTGCGCCGCATCACCTATCAAATCCCCACCTTTTGCGGGCTGGTGGCCATCGCCCATGCCCTGCGGTTTTACGAGCGGGCCAAGGACCGCGAACGGCGCGGCCTCGAACTCCAGGCCAGCCTCGCCCTGGCCCGGTTGCAGGCCCTGCGGATGCAGATGAACCCGCACTTCCTTTTCAACACCCTCAACTCCATCGCCTCCCTCGTCCAGGAAGACGGCAAGAAGGCCGAGGAGATGATCACCGCCCTCGGCGACCTTCTCCGCCTCACCCTCCGGGCCACCGACCGACAGGAGGTCACCGTCCGCGAGGAGCTTCACTTCCTCGAACGTTACCTGCAGATTGAAAAGACCCGCTTCGGTGACCGCCTGCAAATTGAGCGGGTCATTGATCCGGACACCCTCCCGGCGATGGTCCCCATCCTCATTTTCCAACCGCTCGTGGAAAACGCCATCAAGCACGGCATTGAAACCCGCATCGCCCCCGGGCTCATCCGCATGGAAATTCATCACCGTGACGACCAGCTCATTTTCCAGGTCAACGACAACGGCAACAACGCCCCCGCCGCCGCCAATGGCGAGCTCAAGGAAGGCATCGGCCTGGGCAACACCCGCTCCCGCCTGCAGGAACTCTACGGCGACCGCGGCCAGCTCAAACTCGACCACGGCCGGGGCGCCGGCTTCACCGCCCGGATCCAAATCCCCTGGCGGCCGCAGCCCCCCGGCGAACCGCCCGCGCCATGACCATCAACGCTTTGATCGTGGACGATGAGCCGCTCGCACGTACGCGGCTCCGCAAAATGCTCGCCGCCGAGCCCGAGGTCGCCATCAATGGCGAATGCGCCAACGGCGCCGACGCCATTGACTTCATCCGCCACCGCCGCCCCGACCTCGTGTTTCTGGACGTGCAGATGCCGGAGATCAGCGGCTTCGACGTGTTGCGGGCCCTGCCCGAGGACGGCCTGCCGGCGGTCATCTTTGTAACCGCGCACGACCAGCACGCCGTCGCCGCCTTCGAAGTTCACGCGCTGGACTACCTGCTCAAGCCCTTCTCCCAGGCCCGGCTGAAGGAGTCCGTGGACCGCGTGCGCCGGCACCTGCAAACCCGCGACTTTTCCACCCTCAACCGGCACCTGTCCGAATGGCTGCGCCACGCCCCGCCGACCGGCCCCGCCTACCTCAACCGCTTCGCCATCAAGAACGGCAGCCAGACCCGCTTCCTCCGCGTCGAAGACGTGGACTACATCGAGGCCGCCTCCAACTACGCCGTCCTCCACACCCCGGCCGGCAACCACGTCCTCCGGGAAACCCTCGTCAACCTCGAATCCACCCTCTCCCCTAAAATGTTCCGGCGCATCTCCCGCTCCGTGATGGTCAACCTGGAACGCATCAAGGAAATCCACGCCGACCCCCGCGGCGACCATGTGCTGGTGCTGCACAGCGGCCAACAGTTGGGCCTCACCCGCAACGTGCAGGAGGTCATGACCTGGATGCAGTACCCCGGAGAGGTGAGGACCGAAGACCGAAGGTAGAAGAACGGGGGTGAATCGCCACGCCCGCGGACGGGCGCACTCCGGCCGGCCGCTGACCGGAAGCGGTGCATCCCGAAGTTGTTGGCAAGGTTGGACCGGCGCGCCAATTGGGCGAACGGACGGCGGGTTGCTCCACGGAGCGGGAGGCGGTGCGCACCCTCTGAACACCCAAAAAAAAACGAAACTGTGATTTTGGTTATTTATGGTTGTTTTTGGTTATTTTTTGCCTCAAAATTCGTTGTAACGCATTTAATTAAAACAGCTTGCGTTAATTTTTCCCCTGCACACCTGGCGGCCCTGGATTTTGGGGTCGGCGGTACGACAAACTCGCCAAGAACTTCGGGATGCAGGGGACCGGAAGGCCGGAATGGCCATTTTGGTGGTTTTTGGTTAATTCTCCCCGACCATATTCCTCGTTATTAGCCATATTCGCCCAAGCATTCTGGTTCCTCATTCAAAAACTACCCTATTTTAGCCGGCCGGTTTCACTGGACAATCCGGCTGGAAAGCCGAAGTTAAACCTGACCAAATGGAAAGGTTTGGTTTATGAGAAAATGTCCGATGCACCGCGGTCACAGGCTCGCGGCGGTCCCCAAGGCGGGACTGCCGGCCCTTCCCCGCTGGCCGGGCCGCACGCACAACCCATGATCATCACCATGTTCACCCTTCTCAAATGGCTGCTGCTGGCTGGCGGCCTCCTCACGCTGGTGGCCGGCCTCATTTACTGGCTGGTCAAACACGCCCCATCCGCCACCTGGCCGTTCCGCCGCCTGAGCACCCAGCCCCTGCACTCGGTGGACATGTCCACCTTGGAAACCGCTCATTATGAGGCGGCCCAGTTCAAACCGGCCGCCCCACCCGCCCGCACCACCGCCCATACCACCGCAACCGGCACCCACACCACCGAAGCCAACGCCCGCCCTGCCCGGTTCACCCTGCCGGTCCGGCCCACCGCCCGGGTCATCAGCCTACACCCTCCGGACCGGGCCGCCGCCCAGCCCAGCAGCCTTCACCCCCCGGACCGGACCTCCACGACCGGGATCCTCGACAAACTGCGGGCCATGGATTGGTTTCGCTTCCAAAAGGTCATCTTCCAGATCTATGAAAAACAAGGCTACACCGTCACCCGCACCGGCGGCGTGAACCCCGACGGCGGCATTGACCTGTTCATCGAGAAAGATGGCGTGCGCGGGGCCGTCCAATGCAAACCTTGGACGCAGTGGAAAATTCAGGCGCTCACCGTGCGCGAGTTTGTCGGAGCCATGTATTTGGAAGGGATCGAGCAAGGCGTGATGATCATCCCCGGCGGCTGCACGGCCCCCGCCCAGAGCCTGGCCGACGAGCAGCGGATCAAGATCCTGGGCGAAGCCGATCTGGGCCGCATGTTGGAGGCGGTGGCGGCCGGGACCGATCAGGAACTGCTGGGACTCATCAATGACCGCCGCAAACTCTGTCCCAAGTGCGAAAGCGAGCTGGTGCTGCGGTCCGCCCGGGCGAACCCGGGCCAGCACTTTTGGGGCTGCTCCACGTACCCCCGGTGCGACTACAACCGCCCCGTGACGGAAGCCGAACGCGCATCGGAAACCGTTTTTACCGCCAAAGCATTGTAGAGCCAGAACAGGGCGGGGCGAAAACCGGGGCGGGGACGGCTCGTCCCTGCGTTTTTAATATTATCAAACAAACCATGGGGACGAGCCGTCCCCACCCCGATTCTTAAATCCGCCCTGGGTCCCTGATCAGGGATTGTTTCGCGAGTGGCTCGTTGATTGCACC